>Ga0153954_1000021_pt1 | contig 170486 bp, 133 predicted proteins | sample TSFL038MetaG_FD_102277 | JGI IMG/M metagenome (GOLD analysis project Ga0153954, IMG submission 102277) | Attine ant fungus gardens microbial communities from Florida, USA - TSFL038 MetaG | ecosystem: Host-associated > Fungi > Mycelium > Unclassified | place: USA: Florida, Wekiwa Springs State...
AAAAGAGGAACGGCATACCTCAGGGCCTAAAGGCCCACTCATTTTGGCGAGGTTGATTGCCGGGGTTAAAACCCCGGCCTACCAGTCATGCCCTGACACTTCTTGCTCCAATTTAGATTCGTCGGACACTGCCTAGGGCCCTCCGAGTCCGCTATTTGCTTTTGGTGGCAGGGCTAAAGCCCTGCCCTTCCTGTTTATGGGGGCTTCTGAGACGGGCTTTACTCATGCATGGGGTGGGCTTTAGCTTGGGCCTATGGCGGTTCCTCTTATTTTGGAAGGCAAGGCGGCGCTGATTACCGGCGGCTCGCGTGGGATTGGTGCGGAGACAGTGCGGCTGTTTGCACAGGCTGGGGCTCGGGTTGCGTTGAATTACCGGCAGGCTCGAGAACGGGCTGAAGAGTTGGTTGCTGAGTGCGGGGCTGGCTCATGCTTTGCAATTGAGCAGGAGTTGAGCTCGCCGACCGAGGGGCGGGCGCTTGTCGAAAAGGCTGTTGCGGCGATGGGGCGGCTGGATATTCTCGTGGTCAATCATGGGGTTTGGCCTCCGCAGGACGCGCCGATTGCGCAGATGGAGGAGGCGCAGTGGCGGCGGACGATGGATGTGAATCTGGACTCCGTGTTTGGGCTGGTGCAGGCGGCGGTAGCGCAGATGGAACGGCAGAGGCCGGGTGCGAATGGGACTGGACACGAAGTTGGGGGTCATATCGTGCTGATCAGCTCGACGGCTGGGCAACGCGGTGAGGCGAACCATGCGGACTATGCGGTGACGAAGGGTGCGATGATTAGTCTCACCAAAAGTCTGTCGAGTGAGCTTGCGGCGAAGGGGATTCGCGTGAACTGCGTGGCGCCGGGTTGGGTTGCGACGGAGATGTCGGCAGGGACGCTGGACGACCCGGTGCTGGGGCCGAAGGTGAAGGCGCTGATTCCGGTGGGGCGCGCGGCGACGCCGCGGGAGATTGCCGGGCCGGTACTGTTTCTTTGTACGCCGCTGGCGGGATTTATCTCGGGCGAGGTGCTGAATGTAAACGGCGGGGCTGTTTTGGTGGGCTGAGTTCCGTAACCAACTCAAGGCAGTCCCAGTGAACTCCGCCTTAGAGCGGAGAACACAACAGGTGGCCAGATTTTGCGTCTTAGCAAGTTAGCGAGTCAGCAAGGAGCGGAAGAATGCGGCGTTTCTTTTTCTTAGCCTTGGCAGGCATCATACTGTCCGCAAATATCGGGTTGCAGGCGCAGGATGACGAGGCTGCGAAGAATGCGAAGCAGGCGCGGGCTGTGCTGGATGCGATGGTGCAAGCGCTGGGGGGACAGGCGTGGCTCAACATTCAAAACCGCGAGCAGCATGGGCATATTGCGGCGTTTTTTCATGGGAATCCGGATCCGGGGACGACGGAGGTGTTTGAGTTTCACAGCTGGCCGGATCACGACCGCATGGACGTGACGAAGCATCGCGACTATGTGCAGTTCTTCATCGGACGCGAGGGGTGGGAGGTTACGTATCGCGGCAAGAAGGCGATTCCGCAGGAGCAGGTGGATGATTATTTGCGGCGGAGGGACCATTCTATCGAGACTGCTGTGAAGATTTGGCTGAAGGATCCGCGCACGATCCTTGTGTATGAAGGACAGCACCTGGCGGAGCGGCATTTGGCCGAGCAGGTGACACTGATTTCGGCGGACAACGAGGCGATTACGATTTTGACAGATGTGCAGACGCATCTGCCGTTGAAGCGCAGCTTTCAGTGGCGCGATCCGGTTTACAAAGACAAGAACACCGACTCGGAAGAGTATGACGACTACCATCCGGTGCAGGGGTTTCCGACGCCGTACACGATTACGCGATGGAAGAATGATGAGATGGTGCGGCAGTTTTTTATCGATAAGGTGACGTACAACGAGACGCTGGAGCCGGATTTCTGGAATGTGGATGCGGCAACTGCGCGAATTAAGAAGAAGTAACCGCGTGGAGGCCGAGAGGCCGCAGCGTCTGCATGCAATGCCGTTGGATATAATCCTTATTCGGGCGTTTCCCCTCATTGCGCGCGTTTTTTTGGAGTCTTGAGAATGACCTTTGACATCCAGGCGATCCTGGGTTTCCTTCCACATCGCTATCCTTTTTTGCTGATTGACCGAATTGTGGAGTTTGAACGTGCGAAACGCGTGGTGGCCGTGAAGAACGTGACCATCAACGAACCGCATTTCACGGGGCACTTTCCGGGCGCGCCTGTTATGCCGGGCGTGCTGGTGATTGAAGCAATGGCGCAGGCCGGCGCGGTGCTGATGCTGAGCGAGATTCCGGACCGCGAGAAGAAACTGGCGATGTTCACGGGCATTGATGGCGCGAAGTTTCGCCAGCAGGTGGTGCCGGGCGACCAGTTGCGCATTGAGGTAGACGTGCTGAACTTCCGTTCGCGCGCCGGAAAGATGCTGGGCCGGGCGTTTGTGGATGGCAAGCTGGCCTGTGAAGCTACGCTGACGTGCATGATTGTTCCGCGGCCGACGGAGAGCGCTGAGGCAGGCGAATGAGTGCACATCCGAGTGCCCTGATTGCGCCCGGCGCGGTGGTGCCGGAGTCGTGCGTGGTGGGGCCTTATTGCACGATTGGGCCCGAGGTGGTGCTGGGCGAAGGCTGCACGCTGATTTCGCATGTGGTGCTTGACGGGCGCACACGCATTGGCGCAAAGAATACGATTTATCCGTTCTCTTCGATTGGCGTGTCTCCACAGGATTTGAAGTATGCGGGCGAGCCGACGGAGACGGTGATTGGCGATAACAATACGATTCGCGAGTGCGTGACGATCAGCCGAGGCACGATCAAGGGCGGCAGCATAACGAAGGTGGGCTCACATAACCTGCTGATGGCGTATGTGCATGTTGGGCATGACAGCCAGGTTGGCAGTCATTGCATCCTGGCGAATGCGGCGACGCTGGCGGGGCATGTAACGATTGAGGACTATGCGAGCATTGGCGCGTTCAGCCCGATACACCAGTTTTGCACGGTGGGGCAGTATGCGTTTATTGGCGGCGGGACTATTGTCACGCAGGATGTGTTGCCGTTTTCGCTGACCTCTTCCCGGCGTGAGAACAAGGCCTTTGGCATTAATAAGGTCGGGCTGGCGCGGCGAGGCTTCTCGCCGGAGCGTCTGGCCACACTACAGAAGGCGTACAGGCTGCTGCTGACGTCGAAGCTGAATACAACGCAGGCTGTCGAAAGGATTCGCGAGTTGAAGGGCGAGGATGCGGCAATCCTGGCCGAGTTTATTGAGCGCAGCCAGCGCGGAGTTATCAAGTAAGCCGAGATTTCAAGGAGTCGAATTTACCAACAATCAGCGCGTTCTTTGGCATTTTGATTCGGATGTACTTTAATGACCACGTTCCGCACATTTTCATGCTCTCTATAATGAATATGAGGCGGTAATCGCAATCGACTCGCTTGAGGTTCTGGAAGGCGGACTTCCGTGACGCGCATTGAATCTTGTGCGCGAGTGGGCGGAAATGCACAAGGCGGAGTTGCTGATGGATTGGAATTTGTGCCGAGCCAAGCAGCAGCCCGAAAAGATTGCCCTTTGGAGTAGCGCCATGCAATGGAATGTTGTTTCGGTGGAACCAACTGCGCCTCTCTCGCTTGCCGTTCGCTTTGTGGATGGCACGGAAGGGACTGTGCGCTTTGAGTCCAGCCATCTTGACGGCGTTTTTGCGGCTCTGAAAGATCCGAAGGTCTTTGAGCAGGTCCACGTAGAACATGGCGCTGTGACCTGGCCCGGAGAGATCGACCTTGCTCCGGATGCGATGTACTCTGCCATCAAACAAACTGGCGAATGGGTGCTTCGATAAAACAATGAAGCTTGGCCTGATTGCCGGCAATGGGCGCTTCCCTTTTCTGCTGCTGGATGCGGCAAGGGCGCAGGGCTTTGCTGTTACCGTTGCCGCCATTCGCGAAGAAACGGACCCGGAGATCAATCATCGCGCGGCGATCGATGAAAAGATTACTGTCGATTGGCTGAGCCTGGGGGAGTTGTCGCGGCTGATTGAGGTCTTCCATAAGGAAGGCGTGACGATGGCTGTGATGGCTGGGCAGGTGAAGCACAAGCAGATCTTTTCGAGCATTCGGCCGGACTGGCGACTGGCGAAGCTGCTGCTGAATCTGCGAACGCGCAATACTGACATGCTGCTTGGGGCGGTTGCGAAGGTGCTAGGCGATGAGGGGATTGAGCTCATCAGCTCGACTGCGTTCCTGGAGCCGTTGCTCGCGCAGGAAGGCGTGCTGACTTCGCGTGAGCCGGATGAGAATGAGCGCAAGGACATTCAGTATGGGCTTGGTGTGGCGCGTGGCGTTGCAGGGTTCGATATTGGACAGACGGTGGTTGTCGCGGCGCAGGCTTGTGTCGCAGTGGAAGCGATGGAAGGCACCGATGCGACGATTCTGCGCGCGGGTGAACTGATGCGGTCGATGGACGAAGAATCCGGTGAGCCGGCTTCGACGCTAGAGCGCAAGTTGACTGTCGTGAAAGTGGCTAAACCTAAGCAGGATATGCGTTTTGATGTGCCGGTGATTGGTATTCACACGATTAAAACAATGATTCGCGCCGGGGCGACCTGCCTTTCCGTCGAGGCGGAGCGGACGCTGCTTTTCGATCGTGACAATCTTTTGACAAGTGCGGACAAGGCGGGCATTGCAATTGTGGCCGTCGCACGCGGATACTAAAGAACGCAGCGGACAACACTGTCACTTGGCTTTGAAAAATCGATTTGCAACGCTGGAGGTCTTCCCTATGAAAAAGTCTCTTCTCTCTCTTTGCGCCGCTCTGCTTGTCTTCTCCGGCGCGGCTGTGACCGCTAAAGCGGCCGATCAACCTACTGTGGGCTCACCTGCACCGACGTTCAGCCTGCCTTCGCAGGATGGAACTCCGATTTCGCTCGACAGCCTGAAAGGCAAATGGGTGGTGCTCTACTTCTATCCCAAGGACATGACGCAGGGCTGCACGATTGAGGCGCACAACTTTCAACGCGACCTTGAGAAGTTCAATGCGGCCGGCGCGGTAATTCTGGGCGTGAGTGTGGACTCCGTTGACAGCCACAAGCAGTTCTGCGCGAAGGACTCGCTGACATTCCACCTGCTTTCCGATGGTGACCACAAGGTTGTGGAGAGCTATGGCTCGCTGGGCGGATGGAATGGTGTGGCCATGGCACAGCGTAACACCTTCCTCATCGATCCGCAGGGCAAGGTTGCGAAGGTGTGGACGAAGGTGGATCCCTCACATCACTCAGAAGAGGTTCTGGCCGCGCTTGCCGAGTTGAAGAAGTAATCAACGATTTCATTGATCGCCGCGGCCTCGAATCGAGGCCGCATTTTTTATGTGTGGGAGGATCTTGCTTGGCTTCTACGATTGCAGAGAGATTTCGCAGTGAGTTGAAGGTGCTGGGAGAGGCATTGCATGCGGTTTCTCCTGAGATTGCCGACAAGCCGTGGCGTGAGGGTGGGTGGACACGCAAGCAGACTGTCGGGCACCTGCTCGACTCCGCTGCCAACAACCGGCAGCGCTTTGTGCGTGCTTCCATTGAGGGCGTGTATACAGGACCGAAATATGCGCAGGATGGCTGGGTGACTGCGCATGGGTACGTGAAGCAATCGTGGGAGACGCTGCTGGCGTGGTGGGATGTGGAGCATGCGATTCTGGCGAGTGTTGTGGAGCAGATTCCGGAAGAGCGGATGCAGGCGCTATGCAAGGTGGGTGACGATGAGCCGGTCACGCTGCAGTTTTTGATTGAAGACTACATTGAGCATCAGAAGTGGCACTTGCGGCAGATTACGGCTGTATAAGAAATGCATACCCCAGGGGCTGAAGCCCAGTGCTTTCTCCTGGCCTCTGATTGCCGGGATAAATCCCCGGCCTACCCGGCCAACAGTCATTGTGCATCAACGCCATGATGGCGGCCTTTCTCTACGAACCATAGCCGCCTGATTTTGGACGCAAAAAAGCCCGCCGAGTTGGCGGGCTCTTTTGCTTGCCTTAGTACTACTGTTGCCTGACTACGAAAGTTACTTCTTCTTCGCAGCCTTCTTTGCGGCCTTCTTCACGGCCTTCTTGACGGCCTTCTTCGCCGGCTTCTTAACGGCCTTCTTCACGGCCTTCTTTGCAGCTTTCTTAGTTGCCACGGTTTTACCTCGTTTGGTGGATTTGCCGGCGCCGGTTTTGACCGCGGCCTTTTTGGCCTTGGTCTTTCCGCCCTTAGCGCCGGTACTGACTTTCTTCGGGGCGGATTTCTTTGCGGCTTTCTTCGCCACAGCTTTTTTCGCGGCTGCCTTCTTCACCGCTTTCTTCACGGAAGACTTCTTGGCAGCTTTCTTCGCGGGGGATTTCTTCGCAGCTTTTTTGACCGCTTTCTTCGCGGCCTTCTTCACAGCTTTCTTGGCGGCCTTCTTAGCAGCTTTCTTCGCGGCCTTGACCGGAGCAGGCGGTGGTATGGGAATGGATGGCACCACTTCCGCTACGGCAATTTCTTCCACAACAATGTCGTCATCATCGGAAGAAGTAAATTCACTGGGGATAAGAATCTCGTCCTCTTCTTCTTCTTCGAGCGGCTCGTCGTTCTCAGGAAAGAGTCCCGCGGGTTCAGAGTCTTCGAAGCCGTCGCTCATCGCGTACATCTTCAACGCTTCATCCATCGCATTGCCTCCAGCGCCCTGCGCTGTATACCTGAATCTCTGGCTCCACTTGCGTATGCGAGCCATTCATGCAATAGCTTGCACGTAAACACCCGCACATGACAAGTATGAAGTGAGCTTCCCCGCGATTATTTTCGTCTCTTCCTGGGAGCCTTCCCACTTCGGTTCGAAGCAGGGGACGTGTGTGAGGTTGCATGCGCGCTGCTATTGCCGCGTGTGGCGCTGCCTTTGCGCGTGCTTCCTCCATCCGCAGCGCTGGCCGCGGCACTGCGAGAATGCTTGCCTCCGCGTGTTGCACGCACTGGTTCCGTCACATGCAATCTGCGGCCCGCAGCCACGCTGGTGCCGGAACGAATGCCGTTCCAGCGGCGCAGCTGAGCAAGCGAGATGCCGAACCTGTCCGCAATCGACACAAGTGTATCGCCACGGCGCGCAGTGTAGAGCGTCTCATGCGCGGAGCGCTCCACCACTGGCTCCGTGGGCACCACGACGCCTTCTATGCCTGTGAGACTTTGGCCTGCTGATAACTGGTTGGCGCTGGCAAGGTCATCCGCGCTCACGCGGTAGGTGTGCGCAACCGACTCGAGCGTATCGTCCGGCGCGACGCGATGATAACGCCACGCATTGCGCTTCGACTCAGGCACCTTGGCAATGCGCTGCTGGAACAATGTTGCTGTGCCGGCGGGCAGATGGAGATCGAAGCTCGCATCGGGCGGCGTAACGTTGCGCAGCAGGCTCGGGTTCAACGCCTGAATCTCATCCATGGGCGCGTTGACCACATCGGAGACCAGGCGAAGATCAATCGAGTAATTCACCGTTACTGTATCGGTCAGTACTGGAGGATCAAGAGTGATTTCATCAAAGCCATATTGTTTCGGGTTGTTCGCAATGATGATGGCGGCGAGGATTTCCGGCACGTAGTTCTTGGTTTCGACGGGAAGATTGTTGCGCTTGTAGAGCTCCCAGAAGTCCGCGTAGCCGGTCTTCTGCACGGCGCGCTGCACGTTGCCTGCTCCCCAGTCATAGGCGGCCATCGAAAGATACCAGTCGCCGAGCGTGTTGTAGATGAACTTCATGTAGCGCGCATAGGCGCGTGTCGATTTCTCGGGATCAAAGCGCTCATCGACGTAGCTGTTGCGCGTGAGGCCGTAGTCGCCAACAGGCATAAACTGCCACATGCCGCCAGCGTGCGAGCCAGGGTTGACGGCGCGGGGATTGAAGCCGGACTCGGCAACGGCAAGATAGATGAGATCCTGCGGCACCCCCTCTTCGGCCATCACGCGCTGAATCATGTTGCGGTAACGGCCGCCGCGTTGGAAGGAGTGGAGCAGCGTGTTGTGGCCCTTTTGCGTGTTGGCGAAGAAGTTGATGAAGGTGGCCACGTAGTCGTTGACGACGAGCGGAAGGTCCGACTTGGTGGTGGCGAGCTGCGACTTGGCCTTGGCAAGCAGGTTGGGATCGACAGCGCCGAAGGTCACGTCAGTGGCAACGTCGGCCGGAGCGGCTTCATTGGCAGGCGCAAAGCCGTTGCCCTGCTTGAGCGCTTCCATTTCGAGCGCGTTGACGTTGTCTACGACGCGGTCAAAAACGGCTTGCAGGGCGGGCTCACTCTTGAGGTCAAAGCCGCTTGTGAGGATGAGGTCAACGGCGTGGTCGAAGTCGGTCTTGGCTTCCGGCAGGCGGCCTCTGCGATAGTTCGCATCGCCGGAGGCATAGGCCTCATTGACCTGCTGAATGAGCTGCTGGAGCCGTTGCTGGTGCTGAGCCTGCGTGGAAGGCGGCTGTTGCGCGTGGAGCAATATGGGAAGTTGCGACAAGCCGGAGACAGCGAGAAAAGCCGCAAGCCCGGCACAGCGAATTCTGCCTAAGAAAAAAACCTTCATGCGTGTCTGTGCCGCTCAATCATGCAAATTCAGGCTGCAGCCGTAGTGGTGAATGGCGCATACCTCAGGGGCTAAAGCCCTGAATCATTTTTGATGCGTGAATGGCAGGGTTAAAACCCTGCCCTACCAGCCCGGCCTATCGTCCTCTGCGAGTACGGGAAGACCCTACGCCGATGATAAGCTATGCGATGAGGCTCCTGCGCGAAATACGCATCTGTGAGGCATATTTCGGGACTGATTTTGAAACTGGTTTCGAAATTGGGCGCGGGAGGTTCCCGGATTTTGTGCATGCAGTGAAAGTGCGATGCACCACTACCCCTCCGCTTAACACTCTCGCGGAAATTTACGAGTCAAACGCTTCGCATGGAATCACGCTTCTTACGCAACTTCGCCATTATTGCCCACATCGACCACGGCAAATCGACGCTCAGCGATCGTCTGCTTGAAATGACCGGCGCGCTGAGCCAGCGCGAGATGCAGGCCCAGGTGCTGGACGCCATGGACCTTGAGCGCGAGCGCGGCATCACGATCAAGGCTCACGCCGTGCGCATGATGTACAAGGCCAAGGACGGGAATACGTATCAGTTGAATTTGATTGATACGCCGGGGCACGTGGACTTCAGCTATGAGGTCTCACGCTCGCTGGCTTCATGCGAAGGCGCGCTGCTGGTTGTGGATGCGAGCCAGGGCGTGGAGGCGCAGACGCTGGCCAATGCATATCTCGCTATCAATCATGGACTCGAAATCATTCCGGTCATCAACAAGATTGACTTGCCTTCGGCGGATATTCTGCGCACGCAGGAAGCGATTGAGCAGGCTGTTGGGTTGGACGCAACCGATGCGATTCCGGTGAGCGCAAAGACGGGCCTGGGCGTCGATGATGTGTTGGAAGCGATTGTGCATCGGCTGCCGCCACCGACGGGCGATCCGAAGGCTCCGCTACAGGCGCTGATTTTTGACTCGTGGTTCGATCCCTATCGCGGTGTGGTTGTGCTGGTGCGCGTGATGCAGGGCACGATGAAGAAGGGCCAGCGGATTCGGCTCATGTCCATCAACAAAGCCTTCGATGTGGAATCGATGGGCGTGCTGACACCGAAGCCTGTTGAGATTGGAGAGCTGAGTGCGGGTGAGGTTGGATTTTTTGTCGCGACGATCAAGAACGTAAGCGATACGAAGATTGGCGACACGGTTACGGATGATGCTGCGCCTGCCGCAGCACAGTTGCCGGGCTTTGAAGAACTCAAGCCGATGGTGTTTTCGGGATTGTATACCGTCGATTCGCATGAGCACACGTTGTTGCGCGATGCACTTGAGAAGCTGCGGCTGAATGATTCGTCGTTCTTCTTTGAGCCGGAGAGCTCGGCGGCGCTGGGCTTTGGTTTTCGCTGCGGCTTTCTTGGCCTGCTGCACATGGAGATTATCCAGGAGCGACTGGAGCGCGAGTACGAGCTGGACCTGATTACGACGGCGCCGGGTGTGCGATATCAGATTACCTTGACCGACGGGTCCGAGCTTGAGGTTGATAATCCGTCGCGGTGGCCGGACCCGACGAATATCGAGACGATTCTTGAGCCGGTGATTATGGCGAAGATTCTGACGAATGAGGAATACGTCGGCGGAATTTTGAAGCTCGTCGAAGAGAAGCGCGGGCGGCAGGTGAACTTTGAGTACGCGACGCCTACGCGGGTGATGCTAACGTACGAGCTGCCGCTGAATGAGATTGTGCTCGACTTCTACGACCGGCTGAAGTCGGTTTCGCGCGGATACGCTTCGCTGGATTACCAACTGGCCGGGTCGTGGGATTCGCCGATGGTGAAGATGGACATTCTCGTGTCCGGTGAACCCGTCGATGCGCTGTCGATTATCGTGCACAGGGATTTTGCCTATGAGCGCGGCAAAGCGCTGGTGGCCAAGATGCGCGAGCTGATTCCACGTCAGCAGTTCGAGGTGGCGATCCAAGCGGCGATCGGGTCGAAGATTGTGGCCCGCGAGACTGTCGCAGCGCTGCGCAAAAATGTTTTGGCGAAATGTTACGGAGGTGACATATCGCGAAAGCGGAAACTGCTCGAAAAACAGAAGGAAGGCAAAAAGCGGATGAAGCGCATCGGCAAGGTGGACATTCCGCAGGAGGCCTTTCTGGCCGTGCTTCGCGTGGGCGAAGACGCACAAAAATAAACGGGAATTTGACCAAAATCGGGAAGCTCAGGCAATCCGCATGTCACAGAGCATTCATGCGCTTCTGTGGAAAGAATTCGCGCGTGCCAACGGCGCAGATTTGCCCGCATCGATGTGCAAAAGCTTGCATATCGATGCGTTATTTATAGAAAAATAAAGAGTTATAGTTTCTAGCAGAATCCTGTTTGGGTTGACAAGGGTAAATTGCAGAAAAATCCCGAAGGCGTGCACAAGGTTTTGCACAAAATTTTCCACAGGGTGTGTAACGAAAACGGCCAGCTTTTGAAGGCTGGCCGTTGGTGTTTTTTCAGGCCGCGAAAACCGGTTTTGCGGCGGGCCTTGACTAGTTGATTTTGGGAGCAGTCTTGGAGCAAAACCACAGTAACCGTATCCCCTTGGTAGCTTTGCGTAAGATGGATTTTTCTTGAGGAAAAATCCACCTAACAGTTGCGGCTTCGAGATATACCCTACTGTGGTTTTGCTTTCGGCGCGGCGGGCTTTGCCTGCGGGCTGGGAATGGGGGCATCTACCGTCTGCGGCGGGGCCGGGACACCGGACTTGGTGTTGTAGGCATCGATGACGGGCTTGGTGATGTCAGTGGTCTCGATGGCGTAGAGGACCGGGGTGGTCTCCGCGGCGACGTCGAGAACTAGGGTATAGCCGTTCTGCTGGGCGTAGCTCGCCATTACGTCATAGACCTTGGTGGCGGTGCTGTTGTAGAGGGTCTGGACTTCCTGCTGGTAGCCTTCGCGGGCATCCTCAAAGTTGCGCTCGAGGGTCTTGCGCTTGTCTTCGAGGGTCTTGGCGCGGCTCTCGCGCTCGGCATCACTGAGGCTTGCCTGCTGTGCCTGGAGCTGCTTGGTCTGGTTCTCGACTTCGTCGCCCTGGGTCTTGAGCTGCTGCTGCTTGGGCTCCCACTTCTTTTGAATGTCGATCATGGCGCGCTGGAACTCGTTGGTGCGGCCAACGGCGGCCTGGAATGCAATGACAGCGATTTTGGTGGAGCCGGTAGGGTTGGCGGCGGGCGCGCCGGCAGCTGGGGCCGCGGGGGTTTGAGCTGCGGCTGTGAAAATAAGGCCCGAGGCGAGCAGGGCAGCGGCGGCAAAACGCTTCATTCGGTCGAACACTCCTTCAGGAAACTCCTGTTTGACGCGTAAAACAGAGATCAGTTGTCTGTGGTCATGAATCCAGAATCAGTTGGCCGCAACCGGAAGCAAGCAACGCCGGACTGGCCAGTGGTGATTATAAATGTCCAGATGACAAGTTACAGGTGACAGCAGACAGCAAAAGCCCCGTCAGCCTTAGGCAGACGGGGCTTTTGATTCAAGACTGGTCCTGACTTACTTACCGGACGGCTTGGCTGCCGGGTGAGCGGTCGGAGCAGGAGCGTTGGGAGCCGACGGCGGAGGTGCGGGCACGCCGGACTTGGTGTTGTAGGCGTCGAGGACGGCCTTGGTGATGTCCGTGGTGGGCGCCGCATAGAGCACGAGCGGGGCCTGCTGCTCGCTCTGCGAGGCGTCGATCACGAGGGTGAAGCCCTGCTGCTTGGAGTAGTCAAGCAGAAGCTGATCCACCTTGGCCGCGACCTTGCCGAAGGTCTCCTGGAGAGCCTGCTGGTAGTCGTTCTGGGCGTCTTCGCCAAGGCGCTGAGCCTGCTTCTTCTTGTCGTCGATGGCCTTGGCCTTGTTGGAGCGCTCGGCATCCGAAAGATTGGCAGCCTGGGACTGCAGCTGCTTGGTGAGCGTGTCGATTTCCGTGCTCAACTGCTGAATCTGGGTGCGCTGGGGCTCGAACTTCTTCTGCACGTCGCCGAGGTCACGCTGAAACTCGTTGGTCTGGAAGACGGCTGCCTGGAAAGCAATGACAGCAACCTTGGCGGAGGCCGGTGCTGCAGCGGCGGCGGTTTGTGCGTTGACGGGCTGGGTTGCGTTCAGGGCAGCACCGGTAACGAGGGCGGCGCCAAGAACGGCGGCGATGGCGGATACACGCTTCATGCGGATAGAAAGCTCCTTCTTCAGGCTTCTGCAAGAGGGCGAACGGGCATGGGAAATCCCCGAACTGCCTTTGAAACTCCGTGGTCTTTTTGGGGGGCGATGCACCGGATAGGGCACAAGCGGGCAAAGACACTGACGGCAATTCCCAGCAGAAACTTACTTAGGGGGATTATAGGAGGCTGAGGTGGGGCAGTCAAAGGGGCGTGAGGTTAATTTTAGGGGCAAAGGGCGAGGGACAGAGGGCGAAAAGGCAGGGACCGAGGGACCATGAAACAGGGATATGGGAAAAGCTGCCCTTCGCTTCCCGGCAGACTTTGATCCTATTGATCTTATGGCCTACAATGCCGAGATGACATCCGCGTCTGCCCTTTCAGGCAACCGTAGTCTACGCCTGTTACTAGCTGCCTTGCTGTTCGGCAGCTTGATCCATGCGCAAGAGAACCCGCCCACCAACCCAGCCGGGGATGACAGTCATCCAGTGGGAGTTCCCAAAGACTCTTCGCCGCCTGAGACGCCTGCGGAGAGAGTCAAGCGATGCTGGCAGATGCTCACGGACAACGTGCAGGATTCCAAGCACTTTGAAACCCGCATCCAGGCACTGAGTGCATTGAGCAACCTGGGATCGAATCCTCGCGCAAATACCCTCATTGCAGAGGCAATGAAAGACTCGAACCTGGATGTGCGCACCGCGGCTATCCTGGCGGCAGGCAACAGCAAGTCACGCACGCTTATTCCGCCGGTAAAGGGGCTTCTGGATGACCATGAACCGCAGGTCGTCTTTGCCGCAGCTACAACACTCTGGAAGCAGTTCAAAGACAAGAGTGGAGAAGACGTTCTGGCAGCCATTGCCGCAGGAGAGCGCAAAGCGAATCCAAACCTGATTCACGGCGCCGCTCACGATATGTCCCGGACGATGCATAGCCCTTCCGCCATGGAGAAGCTTGCTCTTACGACCGGGGCAGGCATGGTGCTTGGGCCATTCGGGTTTTCCGTAGGAGCGGTTGAGTATGCACGCAAGAACGGAGCAGACTCGGCGCGCATACAGGCGATCAATCTCCTGGCAGAGGAGAAGACCGAAGAAGTGCGCGCGGAAATGAAGTCCGCTCTCGGCGATAAAGACCCGGGAGTACGCGCGGCGGCTGTAAGGATACTAGGAAGTTTTCACCGGCCGCAGGACGCTGCGGATATCGCGCCCCTGCTCGATGATTTGAAGCTTCCCGTGCGGCTGACTGCGGCTTCTGCCTATATTGAGTGCTTGAGCGGCAGTGCGAAAGAGAAGACTTCGCATCGGTCAGCCAATGCTTCTCCACGCTAAATACCGAACTCTTCTGGAAATGGTTTCCTACTGAATCGCAACATACAAGTTGATTGTGTGAGCAAAGAGCAAGGGCGCGGCGAAAGCCGCGCCCTTGTTTTCGGCACTCGTCCTTAGAAGGTCGTTGAGACCGTCAGGCGGAAGGTCTTACGCGGTTCGCGGAAGAGGCTCTGCGCGCCGTAGGCCTGGATGGCTTCATTGTAGGTGTAATCGCCTGCACCGCCCACGGGGAACATGTCGCGGGTGATCAACTGCGCCGAGCAGCTCTCGTTCTTTCCAGTGGAGAGAACCGAGTTGCAATAGGGACGCTCGTAGAGGCGCAGCGGGTTCCACGCATAGTAGAGGCGAAGCGGCGCGTTGATGATGGGCATCATGGCCGAGAGTTCACCGCCGAGCGACATGCGCGGCACGATGTTGGTTCCGGCGACAGGATGAATGTCCTTGACGAAGCCAACCTGCGAACCCGGGATGCCGCCCTGGCAGGAGCCGTTGTTGTAGACCGGGCAGCCGTAGAGCGGCGAGGTCAACGAGGCAAAGCCCTCGGGGCTCTGCTTGAGCTGGCCACGATTGAGGGCCATGTCCATGCCGAAGTCATCAAAGAGCGAGAAGGTGACTGGGCCGGCGATGGGAATACGGTACTCCAGGTTGGCGGTAAAGTTGGTGTCGCCGCCGATGGAGGCGATACCGTAGACCGGGATGGGCACCTGGATGCACTGGTTCAGCTGCGGCTGAGTCGGGTCACGCGGAACGCAGGTGCCGTCCGGGTTGGTGAGCTGCACCGTGGTGCGGTTGGGCACATATCCATAGGGAGTAGCCCCGCGGACATCAAAGCCGCGCAGTTCGTTTTCGCCGCCGGCATAGAAGCGGTTGTTCGGGGGCGCTACGTCTCCGCCGAAGCCCTGAACGTAAGCCAGCTGTGCGCGCATGGCGAGCACGTTGCGGCCATTCGGGTCGAAGTGGAGGTAACGGATGGAGCGGTAGCTCTTGTATGCCACGGCCGGCGAGAAGTAACGCAGGTTGCCGCCGATGCCGGAGAACTGGAAGGCTGCCGTGTACTCCTTGCCCTGGCGCGGACGCTGCGGGTTGTTCACCGTGTTGTATTGGTAGGTAAACGAGGCCGAGCTGTTCACGATGCCGTTGAGTGCATTGGAGCCCTGGATGCCGGACCGGAAGCTGATGGTCTGGAAGAAGGTCTGCGACGCGGTTGAGAAGGCCGAGATGGACGAGTCCGTATACGAGTAGGTAAAGCCGAGGCGCTGGAAGTTATGGCGCTTGAGCGGATAGCTGACCGAGAGGTTGAAGCCTCTGGACGACTGGTTGTAGTTCTGCACCAGCGACTGCTGCGCAGCGGTCAGGTTAGCCGAGAGGCCAGTCGTCGCCTGATAGTTCTTGGCGGCGTTGTAGTCCTGCTTCTGGTCGAAGATCTGGAAGCCGAGGTTCAGCGGACGGTTGCGGACGTAAGGCTCGGTGAAGCCGAAGAGGAACTGGCGGCTTACGTTGCCGAGATTTCCCTGGAGACTCAGAGTCTCACCAAGACCAAGAAAATTATTGGTCTGATAGTTGACGCCGAGGAAAGCTCCCGACAGGCCGCTGACGCCGCCGTTCATGCCGATGGAGTTCTTGCCCTTTTCCTTGACCTTGAGCAAGAGATCGACGGTGCCGGCTTCGGTGTCCTGGTGGGCTTCCGAGTCCTGATCGACCTTGAGCGGTTCGAAGTACTCAAGCTGGTTGAGGCGGTTGAGGCTGTACTCCCAGAGCTGGGAGTTATAGACCTGGCCTTCTTCCAGCATCAGCTCGCGGCGGATGACCTTGTCACGGGTGATGGTGTTGCCTTGGAACTCGATACGCGAGACGTAGAAGGGCTTGCCTTCGTCGATATCGATGTTGACGGAGACGGTGTGGTTCACGTCATCGAACTTGGGCTCTGGAATGGCGCCGAAGTTGATGTAGCCGAGGCCGCCATAGGCCTTCTTCAGGTTTTCGTCGCCCTTGCCGAGGGCCGTGGCGCTGAACCAGTCGCCGTCCTTGATGGCGTAGCTGGCGCGGAGGGCCTTGACGTTGGTGACGGCCTTGTTGCCGGTAAAGGTGATTTCCTTCAAACGGTAGCGTGCGCCCTCTTCAATGGGCATGAGGATATCGACGCGCTTGCCCTTATTGGGGCGGAAGGTAAGAAGGTTCAGGCCGCCCTGGTCGCGAATCTGCGTCTTGGGCTCTTCGACGGCCGCCATGGCATAGCCGCGGTCACGAAAGGCTTGGCGGACGCGATCGGCGTCTTCTTCGAGCTTGGAAGAATCGAAGGTCTTGGCGAAGAGGTTCTCAAAGACGATGGAGTAGGGAATGCCGACCGGCTTGAGGTTGGCCATCGAGCGGCGCAGAATGAGCGAGCTGACGTGCTGATTGCCGGCGAACTGAATCTTGCCTACCTTAACCGTCGGGCCTTCCTTGATGTTGAAGATGAGCTGCACGGAGGCCGGCGGAATTACCTTAACTTCCGTCTTGATGGTGGAGAACTGGTGACCGTGCTCAGCCAGGATTTCGCGGAGGACAGCTTCGGCGCGCTTCACCTTGGTCGGGTCAAACTGGCTCTCGACCGAGAGCGAGACCTTTTCCTTCTTGAAGCGGTCGAGCACGTCCGACTGCGAAACCGCGTTCAGGCCCTTGTAGGTGATGTCGCGGATGGTGGGCTTTTCCTGCACGTAGACGTTCAGGATGACACCCTTGTCGGAGTCCTCGCGCTCAATGCGGAGGTTCTCGAAGTAGCCGGTGTTCCAGAGCGAGTTGAAGTCGCGCTCGACGGAAACAGGGTCATAGGTATCGCCAATGTGCGTGAAGAGACGCGCCAGGATGGTTTCCTTGGGAATGCGGCGGTTGCCGATGACGCGGATCTGTTCGACGGTCTGGCTGGCCTGCTGGGCAATGGCGCCTACGGCGGCAAACAGCAGCAGAGCAAATACCAACATGCGCGCCGAAATGATGCGGGCGGCGCGAGAAACAAGGATGTGCCGGTTCGTTCCCGGATTCGAAATCGTGCCAGGGGTCAGAGAAACGACCGTTTCCTGCGGCACGCACATGCCGTTATCGTGCGGTTCTAGCTTCAAATTCACGGGAAGAATATGCACACCCTCATTACGAAACAAAAATCTGGTCCGGCCGCTGGCGGAAAAGACGATTATATTGGACGCGCCTCGGGCTAGCCCAATTTCACCCCGTCTGGTTCTGCTGGCGGCTTTCACTCCCCCCGGCGCGCAGCTCGCGTTGCCGGAATAGGTTGAAAAGCCTACCCTTTGAGTCTATCGGACCGGACTCAGATTTGACCCTTCCGGCCGCGATGTTTCTCACGGTGCCCCATGTTGCCAAGTATTGCTGGCCGCATGGGGTCTTAGACGCGCCAAATGCCACAGGGCAACCGGGAAGCTGCGGTTTGGCATCGGAACAGGCGGCGCGGGCATCCATACAGAAAGAATGTCCATGCAAGACGCTTCTTCCATCTATGATTTTTCAGCTAATCTGCTCGACGGCACTCCGCTTGACCTCTCTTATTTTCGCGGGCATGTGCTCCTGGTTGTGAATACTGCTTCCAAGTGCGGCTTTACGCCGCAGTACGCGGCCCTGGAGCAGCTCTACAAGCAGTACGGCAGCAGGGGATTTGAGGTGCTGGCCTTTCCGTCGAACCAGTTTGGCAGGCAGGAGCCGGGGTCGGCAGCGGAGATTGCCGAGTTCTGTGAGAGAAATTTCGGGGTGAGCTTTCCGGTCTTTACAAAGATCGACGTCAATGGCCCCGATGCGCATCCGTTGTACCAGTGGCTGAAACGCGAGAAGCCCGGCCTCTTCGGGATCGGACGGATTCCGTGGAATTTTACGAAATTTCTCATCAGCCGCAACGGGCAGGTCGTGGGACGGTATGCGCCTTCGATGGACCCGGTAAAGCTGGGCCTGGAAATTGAGCGATTGCTGAACGCACATTAGGGCAACTGTTGACGAATACGCGTTGTGTTCTGCGCTATGCTCAGTCCATGCGGCGCAATCTTCCCATGCTACTGATTCGCGTGCTGGTTGGAATTGTTTTCCTGACGGAAGGCGTACTGAAGTTCGTGCTGCCGGGTGAGCTGGGTGTGGGACGGTTTGCGCATATCGGGCTGCCTGCGCCGAATGTATTGGCGCCGGTCGTGGGCGTGGTGGAGATTGCGGCTGGCGCTGCTGTACTGCTGGGAATCTATGCGGGCGAGGCCGCGGTGCTGCTGCTCGCCGTGATTGTGACGGCGATCCTGACCACGAAGATTCCGATTCTGCTGGGCACGCATTTCTGGCACTTTCCCGTTCCGAAAAATGTTCCGCATACTGGCTGGCTCGGGTTTCTGCATGAGGCGCGCACGGATATCTCCATGCTCTTCTGCCTGGCGGCGATTCTCCTGGATAGTCCACCGCGCCTGGGCGGTAGCGGTAGACGGAGCTGAGACACAGTGCAAGCGGCCCGGCTCGGTGAACTTTTCCGCTTGTTTCTGCGGCTGGGGCTGACGGCCTTTGGCGGACCGGCAGCGCATATTGCCCTGATGGAGCGCGAGGCCGTGGAGCGGCGCGGATGGCTCAGGCGTGAAGAGTTTCTGGACCTTGTGGGCGCGTGCAATCTGCTGCCCGGCCCCGGCTCGACACAGGTGGCGCTGGCGCTGGGTTTTCGGCAATGCGGATGGCCGGGATTGCTCACTGCCGGGGTTTGTTTCATTGGACCGGCCAGCCTGATTACGCTCGCGTTGGCTGTTGCCTATGTTCGCTTCGGCACGTTGCCGCAGGCGCAGGGACTGCTCTATGGAGCCAAGCCCGTGATGGTGGCGATTGTGGCGGGGGCCATCTGGCGGCTAGCCCGCACGGCGCTGCGAACGTGGCAACTGGCGTTGCTGGGCGCGCTGGCTTTGGCTGCGGCGGGAGTTGGCACGCCGCCGATTGCGATTCTGCTCGTCGCCGGAGGGATTGCGGCCCTGGCTGCTTCGGCGCAACGCCGCAACGCGGCTCATGGATTCGGCGCGCTGATGCTCACCGGTGCAACTGCTCCTGCAGCCGTATCGCTCGCAAGCATTCTGCTGGTCTTTCTCAAGCTTGGAGTGGTGGTCTTCGGCTCGGGCTATGTGCTGCTGGCCTTTTTGCAGCGCGATTTAGTCGAGCGGCTGCATTGGGTGACGCAGGCGCAGCTACTGGATGCAGTGACAGCAGGGCAGGTTACGCCGGGACCGCTCTTTGCCACGGCAACCTTTCTTGGCTTTGTGATGCACGGTTACACGGGTGCGGCTGTGGCAACGGCGGGAATCTTTCTGCCTTCTTTCGCTATGGCCGCGGGGGTTGGCACGCTGGCTCCGCGGCTGCGTGCCTCGAAAATCGCCGCCGCATTTCTGGATGGCGTGAATGCTGCTGCCGTGGCGCTGATGGCGGTAGTCGCGCTGGAGCTGAGCAGCGCGGCGCTTGTCGATGCGTGGACGATTGCAATTGCGTTAGCAAGCGCCGCGCTGCTCATCTTCCGGCGCGTAAATGCAACGTGGCTCATCCTGGGCGGGGCAGCGCTGGGGATGTTGCTACGTGCAGCAGGGTGGTAAATCAGCCGTCGAAGCGGTAGGCACTGATGGCCGCGCCCATTGGCTCATCGCGGAAGATTTGCCTGCCGGGAGCCTCACCGCCGGCGCCCGCGGCCACCATCAGCGGAATCAGGTGCTCCTCGCGGGGATGCGCGAAGACGGCATTGGGTGCGTGGCTCCATTGCGCGAGCTGCGCGGTACGGACGGGTTCGGGCTGTTCAATGGCTTCTGTGAGCCAGTGGTCGAAGATGCGCGAAAAGCCAAGCGTCTGCGGCTGCATATAGGCACGCAGATTGTGGAAGGTCATGCCGCTGCCGAGAATGAGCACGCCTTCTTCACGCAGCGGGGCCAATGCGCGGCCCGCCGCGATGTGCAGTGCCGGGTCCAACGAGGAAACGAGCGAAAGCGTAACAACCGGAACCTGCGCCTGCGGGAAAGCGACCTTGAGCGGAACAAAAACGCCGTGGTCGTAGCCGCGGGTTGCGCTTTCCGCAGCGGGCAGGCCTGCTTCTTCGAGCAGGACTTTCACCCGGTGCGCCAGCTCCGGATCTCCCGGCGCGGGCCATGTGAGCTGATAGGTATGCGGCGGAAAACCGTAGTAGTCGAAAATCAGTTCGGGATGCGGCGCAGTGCTTACCGTGAAAGCGGGTTCTTCCCAATGACCGCTGATGACGAGCAAGGCACGCGGCGATGCAGGCAACGTGGCTGCTAGACCTTCTAGAAAATGCTGCGTTGCGTGCCATGTGTCCGCCGGACCCCAGGTCCAGTCCATAAAGAAACATGGCCCGCCTCCGTGGGGCAGAAAAATCGAAGGCTGGCGATTCGCGGACTGGGGCATAATGGCTCCTGAGCAAAAGGTACTTGCTGTATTGTCGTTTCAACAACTATCTTAAAGATGCTCTGCATGCAGCATGGGTTCGCGAATTTTTACTCGATAGCGAAGACGGCGTAGACCGTGGCTTCTTCACGGATGGTTTGCGGACGGATTTCCAGATTCGGCGCAACTATCACCGAAGCTGCAGCTCCGAGTCCTCCTCCGCTCCCGTATCCCATCGCATTCGGCCTGGCGAAGAAGATTCTTGTATTGGGCGTCTCGTTACTGGCGTAAATTAAGTCGCCAAGTTTGACGTTGAGGCCGGAGGCCATTTGCGCGGCTACGGCACGGGCCTTGATGAGAGCTGCCGCAGCAGCTTTTGCCTGAAGCGCTTTGCGGTCAGAAAGACGCCATTCGATATCACCAGTCTTGTTGGCGCCGACAACAATAGCACGACGGATCACTTCTGCTGCATTTTTCGGAGGAACGCTGACAGTCCAGCTCTGGCGAAAAACAAACTGCCGCCTGGCACGATCTTCCGGTGTGTCTTTGTCGTTGAATTCGGTGTAGCGCTGCAGGCTCTGGCCGGCACTCTCAATGCTTTTGTCTTCCACGCCTGCCTTGTGAAGCTCCGCAAGAATTGCCTGCGAGAGCTTGCCCGCGTCTGCGTAGGTGCTATCCGAGTCCGGGCCGAAAATTTCAAAGCCGACGTTAATGGCGGCAATATCGGCCATTTCGGTAGCTTCATCCGTGGTGCTGATGGCGATGGTTTTGTTTTCGCGGTTGATCTGGATAGTCTGTGCTGAGGCTGCGGCAACAAAACAGAAAAGAACAAACGCAAATACTGCGGTCTTTCGAAGGTTCATCGCTATATCCCTCTGACATACGGCGGAAAAGTAGCACGGCCAGGCCATCCCGAATCAATGCCGACCTTACTCGATCACAAAAACAGCGTAGACCGTGGCCTGGCGCGTGACGGTATGCGGCTCGATCGCGAGCGGCTCCGGCGCGGCTTTTGCCATAACGTCCATCGCCATGACTCGCGGACGAATCCCACCTGCAGAAAGCTCGTTGCTGACGTAAACCAGGTTGCCCAGCTTTACTCCCATGCCCTTGGCCAGCACGGCGGCGTTTTCCCGGGCGCGGGTCGCGGCCTTATCGAGCGCCTGCTGTTCGAGCGCCTTCTCGTCCTTGACATTCCACTCAATCTCGCCGCTTGAGTTGGCGCCCGCATTCACGGCCGTATCCAGAATCTCCGCCGCACGGCCCGGAGCCACTTTCACCGTCCACTGTTGCGTGAGCTTGAAGAGGCTCTGCTTGTTCTTGTTGTTGGGGTCGTAGAAGCGGTTGAGATACTGCGACTCGCTGCGAATCTCGCTGTCGGCAACGCCCGCCGCCTTGACCGCGCTGACAATCGCATTCGACGTGCGCGCGCCGGCTGCGTAGGCGGACTTGGCATCCTGCGGATCGGTTTCAAAGCCGATGTGCAGGATGGCCACCTCGGGCTCCATGCTTACAGTCTCCGTGGCTGAGACTGACAACGTGCGGTTGGTGGAGCCGATTATCAGTTGCGGCTGACCAACCTGCTGCGCACCTGCTGTTACACCTAAAGCAAGCAATGTCCCGAAAAGAAATGACGAACCCTTCATCGGTCTTACCCCCTCGCTACTTGGATGCAATTCAGCTTACTTCGATTTCTCGGCGTATTTCTCCCCGAACTGCCGCAGTTTGGCGAGCGTTGCCGCGGCTTGGCCAGAGTCAATTGCTTCGGCGCCGAGCGCTACTCCCTCTTTGAGATCACCGGCAAGACCCGCGGCGACAAGCGCAGCGGCTGCATTCAGAAGAACAATGTCACGCCGCGCACCGGGGATGCCGGTAATGACGTCGTAGAGCAGCGATGCGTTCGTATCCACGTCGCCGCCAGTGAAGTCTTCCAGTTTGGCAACCGGCAGGCCAGCCATCTCCGGTGTGATGCGCGCGGCCTTCATGGTGGGCGGCTTGCCGGGCTCCTCTTCATAGACTCGCGCGACGACTGACTCACCTGTCGTCGTCAATTCGTCGATGCCGTCGGAGCCATGCACGATGAATGCGTGTTTGGCGCCAAGCGTAGCCAACGTGCGGCCCACCAACAGCACACGGCTGGGCGCGAGCACGCCAATAACCTGGTTGCGCGCGCCTGCAGGATTGGTAATGGGCCCGGCGAGATTGAAGATGGTGCGGAAACCAAGAGCCTTGCGCAGCGGGCCGATTGCCTTGGCCGTGGGGTGGTAGTGCGGTGCGTAGAGAAAGACAAAGCCCGTGGTGCGCAGGCACTCGGCAGCAAGCTCAGGACCGAGCGTGATGGGCACACCGAGTGCTTCCAGAACATCCGCCGAGCCACAGCGTGAAGTGACTGCTCGATTGCCGTGCTTGGCAACTTTTGCACCAGCTGCGGCGGCCACCAGAGCCGCGCCGGACGAGATGTTGAACGTAAGCGGACCGCCGCCGCCGGTGCCGCAGGTATCGACAAGCTCTTCGCGCTCCGCATCGGTCAGCGGAACAGGCACGGAGTTGGCGCGCATCACGTCTACAAAGCCCGCAAGCTCCGAGGCCTGCTCACCGCGCGTGGCCATGACGGCCAGCAATGCCGCCGTCTCCACTTCCGGCACATTGCCTGCGAGAATTTCCTTCAAAACATCTGCGGCCTGCTCGCGCGTCAGCGCTGCGCCGTCTTCGGCAAGGGGCTTTAACAGTTCTTTCACTAAACTCATATCTCTCATTATGGTAATTCCTGTACCAATCGCACCGCATGTTGTGATGGCTCGTTGCCGGTCGTAAGCAGCGGGAGATAGTATGCAGGTACCGCTGGCGCGTACAGTTTTTCCAATCTCAGCGGCCATGGCGGTTCCAACGACAATGAAGATACATGAGTACCAGGCGAAGGAAATCCTTGCAAAGTACGGCGTGGCCGTGCCCAAGGGCGAGGTGGCGAATACGCCGGAAGAGGCTTCCGCCGTGGCGCGGAAGCTGTTTGCCGAGGGCGCGAATGGCGTAGTTGTGAAAGCGCAGATTCATGCCGGAGGCCGCGGCAAAGGCGGCGGTGTGAAAGTCGCCAAGACCCGCGATGAAGCTGACGAGCATGTAAAGAACATTCTCGGCATGCAGCTCATCACGCACCAGACCGGTCCGCAGGGGCAAAAGGTGCAGCGGTTGCTGATTGAAGAGACGGCAGCGATTGACCGCGAGCTCTATCTCGGCATTGTGCTCGACCGCGCAATTGGCAAGCTGGTCTTCATGGCCTCGCAGGCAGGCGGTATGGAGATTGAAGAGGTCGCGGCGAAGGATCCCGATGCGATTTACAAAGAGGCGATTGATCCGGCCATTGGCCTTGGAGCATACCAGGCGCGCAAGCTGGCCTTTGCGCTGGGATTGAAGCCGACGCAGATCAATGATGCGGTGAAATTTCTGCAGAGCCTGTACAAGGCGTTTATCGAGACGGATGCTTCGCTGGTTGAGATCAATCCCTTCATTACGACGAAGGATGACAAGCTGTTCGCGCTCGACGCAAAGATGAACTTCGATGACAACGCGCTCTTCCGTCATCCGGAGATCAAGGCGCTGCGCGATGTGGCCGAAGAAGATCCGCTTGAAGTTGAGGCGAGTAAGTACGCGCTGAATTACATCAAGCTGGATGGCTCAATTGCCTGCATGGTGAACGGCGCTGGCCTTGCCATGGCTACGATGGACATCATTCAGTACGCAGGCGGCTCGCCGGCGAACTTCCTCGATGTGGGCGGCGGAGCTACCCAGGAGCAGATTGAGCATGCCTTTGCGATTCTGCTCTCCGACGCAAATGTGAAGGCCATCTTCATCAATATCTTCGGCGGCATTCTGCGCGTGGATCGTTTGGCGACAGGCGTAGTGGCAGCGGCGAAGAATCTGAACGTGAAGGTTCCGATTGTTCTACGCCTCGAAGGCACCAACGTAGAAGAAGGCCGCAAGATTCTGCAGGAATCCGGATTGAATTTCCAGGTCGGAACGACCATGAAAGAAGCTGCGGAACTCGTCGTCGCAGCCGCGAAGGGAGTGGCAGCCTAATGGCAGTTCTTGTGAATAACGACACGCGGCTCATCGTTCAGGGCATCACTGGTAAAGAAGGTACCTTCCATGCGAAGGGCTGCGCCGAGTACGGCACGAAAGTTGTCGGCGGCGTGACTCCCGGCAAGGGCGGAACGACACACGAAGGCTGGCCGGTTTTTAACACCGTTGCAGATGCTGTGAAGGAAACCGGCGCCAACGCGACGATGATCTTTGTTCCGCCGCCGTTTGCGGCTGACGCAATTCTCGAAGCTGAGGACGCGGGCCTGCCGCTCATCGTCTGCATCACGGAAGGCATTCCTACGCTGGACATGGTCAAGGTGTGGTCGAAGATCAAGCATTCCAAGTCACGGCTGATTGGGCCGAACTGCCCCGGTGTCATCTCGCCAGGCATGGCGAAGATCGGCATTATGCCGGGCCGCATTCACAAGCAGGGCTCGGTGGGCATTGTCTCGAAGTCGGGCACGCTGACCTACGAGGCTGTGCATCAGCTCACGCAGCGCGGTATCGGACAGTCCACGGCCATCGGCATTGGCGGTGATCCGATCATCGGCACCACGCACATTGATGCGCTGAAACTGCTCAACGACGACCCCGATACGGAAGCCATCATCATGATTGGCGAAATCGGCGGCACGGCGGAAGAAGCGGCGGCTGCGTGGGTCAAGGCAAACGTGAAGAAGCCAGTTGTCGGCTTCATCGCGGGACAGACCGCGCCTCCGGGCCGTCGCATGGGTCATGCCGGAGCCATCATCTCCGGTGGCGAAGGCACCGCGGCCAGCAAGATGGCTGCTATGCGCGAGGCAGGCATCCATGTCGTCGTCTCTCCCGCAGAGATGGGCGAGACGCTGGCGAAGGTGATTGGAAAGTGAGAAGCAGCTCCTAGCTGCTTTTCACCAGACTCTGCAAGGATTCGCGCTGACCATCTTGTCGGTCTTCTTGCACTTGAAGCTCTGCGCGAATTCTGGCAGGTCCTGCAGGATAGAGTTGGTGCGATACTCGTCTGGCGCGTGGGGATCGGTCTGCGCCTGCGTGCGTAGCTGCTCGGGACGCGTCTGCGTGCACCATTGCTGCGCGTAGGCAATCCAGAAGCGCTGGTCGGGCGTGTAGCCGTCCATCATGGCCGCCATGTCTACGTGCTGCGCCTTGTTCTGCTCCAACCATGATAGCCACGCCAGCCACAGGCCGCCGAGATCGGCAAGGTTTTCGCCGAGCGTGAGTTTGCCGTTGAGGTGCACGCCGGGCACCGCTTCGATGGCGTCATACTGATTCACCATGCACTGCGCGCGCTGGGTGAACTTTTCACCGTCTTCCTTCGTCCACCAATCCTTCAGGTTGCCGTCCTTGTCGAACTGGCGGCCTTCATCGTCAAAGCCGTGCGTCAGCTCGTGGCCAATCGTCGAGCCCATGTCGCCGTAGTTGGCCGCATCATCTTCCTTGTTCGAGAAGAACGGCGGCTGGAAGTATCCGGCAGGAAAGTTCACGTTGTTCTGTTGCGGATCGTAGTAGGCGTTGACGGTCGGCGGCGTCATGCCCCACTCACCCTTATCCACCGGCTTGCCTATCTTTGCAAGATCGCGGTTGTACTCGAATTCATCGGCGCGCATCTGGTTGCCCAGGGCATCGCCACGCGTGATAGTAAGCGAAGAATAATCGCGCCACTTGTCAGGATAGCCAACCTTATTCATCACCGTGTGCAGCTTTTCCTTCGCCTTCACCTTGGTTTCGGCAGACATCCAATCGAGGCTGTCGATGTCCTTGTCCATCGCCTCTTCAATGGCCACGGTCATCGCCAAAGCACGCTGCTTGGCGTCCGGCGGAAAATACTTCGCCACGTAAACCTGGCCGAGCGCTTCGCCTATCTCGCGGTCAACGCGCGTGGTGCAGCGCTTCCAGCGGTCCTGCTGCTTTTCTGCGCCGTTCAAAATGTGCGAGTAGAAGTTCCACGTCTCCTGATCAAAGGCCGTAGGCATCGAGGTTCCCGCAAAAGCATGGAGCAGATGCCAGCGCAGATAAGTCTTGATCTGGTCGAGCGGCGTGTCTTGCACAACTGAGTTGAACTCGGCGAAGAACTTCGGCTGCGTGTCATTCATCCTGCCCGCAGTGGGCGCATGGGTCACGGCAAGATAATTCGCCAACGAAAAATGCGTCAGCGTTTTGCCGAACGTTGCCACATCCGTGGGGTGATTCAGGTTCTGCGGGTCGCGCTCTTCGGTAATCGTCAGCGAGGCCTTTGCGAGACGCGTTTCGATGGCCAGCACCGTCTCGGCATCCTTCGCAGCCTGCGCTTCGGGCTCTCCGGCCAGCGTGAGAATCTTCTTCACATGCTCCATGTACTGCTTGCGCTGCTCGACGGACTTCGCATCGGTGCGCGTGTAGTAGTCGCGCTCCGGAAGGCCAAGACCACCTGCGCCATAGAAGCTGATGACCTGGGTCGCGTCGGCAAAGTCCTGGTTGGAGCCCATACCGAAAAACGCATTCACGCCGATGCGGTGCAGACGCGCGAGCAGCGCGGGCAGCTCCGCCTTTGACTTGAGTGCGGCAATGCGGTCCAGCTCCGGCTGAATGGGCGCAAGACCACGCTTATCGATGGCCGCCGAGTCCATGCAGCTTGCGTACTCATCGCCAATCTTCTGCTCGTTAGGCGTACTCTCCGCGGCGGGCTTGGCCGCGGCAGCTTCCAGAATCTCGCGCAGATGCACGCGGTTGAGCTCAAACAACTCCGTGAAGCGGCCGTAAGAAGCCTGGTCGGCAGGCAGCGGATTGCGCTTGAACCAGTTGTTGCAGCTGTACCGGTAGAAGTTGTCGCACGGATCAACGGACTTATCGATCAGCGATGGATCAAAGACCTTCAGCTCAGGTTTCTGAGCATCAGAGGACTGCGCAAGACAGATTGGAGCCAGGCTGGCAGGCGCAAACGAGAGAGCAGCAAGAGCAGCAAGAGAAAAAATGGAACGCGGCATGAGGGAAACAATAGCAGAAGGAACAAAAAGCGGGGAGTAGAAAAACCGTGGAATTACACCGCTTCAAGCCCCGCCAAGTACAATCAGGATGGATATTTTTGTCCGAGGAGCTCACGCAAGTGTCACAACGCACCTTCAGCATCATCAAGCCGGACGCGGTCCGTAAGGGCTTCACCGGCGACATTTTGGCCGAGATTTCGAAGGCCGGTTTCAAGATTGTTGCCATCAAGAAGCAGTCCATCTCCAAGGAGCAGGGCAAGGGCTTTTACCACGTGCACAGCGCGCGGCCGTTCTTTGATTCGCTGACGACCTTCATGTCGTCGGGCCCTATTGTTCTGCTCGTTCTCGAGAAGGAAAACGCCATTGCCGACCTGCGCAAGCTGATGGGCGCCACCAACCCGGCCAACGCCGAAGAGGGCACCATCCGCAAGAAGTTTGCGGGCTCAATTGAAGAGAATGCCATCCACGGCTCTGACGCCGAGGATACGGCGGCCTTCGAGATTGGCTACTGGTTTGCGGGCTACGAACTGATCTAAATCCGCGCTGGATCCACGCGGCGGGCCGGAGCAATCCGGCCCGCCGCGGTCTGCGATACTGGTTTACGTTATGCCGATTGAAGATTTGCAGCAGGCTGCACAAAAAATTGCCGGATTGCTTGGCAATCTCAACAAGCTTGGCGAATTCCGCCTGAAATACCGCATCTCCGGCGGCAACGCCGAAGATCCTGATTCGCCCCAGCTTCAAGTGGAGCTTTCCGGCCCCGACACGCCGCTGTTGACGCAGCACAATGGTGAGCTGCTGCACGCTTTGGAAACGATTGCAGCGCAGACCCTGCGGCTCGATCAGCGCGAGCAGAACCTCATCAGCTTTGACGCCGGCAACTTCCGCGCCTTGCGCGAGGCCGAGCTGAAGATGGCCGCCGAAACCGCCGCCGCCAAGGTGAAGGAAAGCGGAGTCCCCTACGCCTTTCCGCCCATGAACAGCCGCGAGCGGCGTCTGCTGCACATTGCGCTGCGCGAGATTGAAGGCGTGGAAACGGCCAGCCACGGCGAAGGCCGCGACCGCTTCCTGGCTATCTTTCCGGAAGGCAAAACGCACCTGCCGGTTCCGCAGCAGGGTCGCCCGCGCGGCGGAGGCGGACGGCGCTAAATTTGTGGCACGTCTGTGCCACAATAACCCTCAATGAAAACAAAGCTTCTTGCCCTGCTGCTTGCCGCGGCGTCGGCCGTTGTGTCTCCCGCGCAAAAGCGTCTCGTGCTTATCGATCAGGACGGTTCCGGACCCGGCGGCTCGAACCAGATGGCCATGCTGGCTCTCCTGCAGTCGCCCGATGTGCAGGTGCTCGGCATCACCATGGTGACCGGCAATGCGTGGCGCGAGGAAGAGACGCTGCACACGCTGCGCATGCTGGAGCTGACCGGTCATGCCGATGTGCCGGTTGCGCAAGGGGCCGTCTTTCCGCTGGTGCGAACCGAGGAAGAGACGCGCATCAACGCTGCGCTGGTTGGCAAAGTCACGTGGCTGGGCGCGTGGGGACAAGGGCCGACAACTCTTGAGGAACATAACAACGCCGTTACGCCTGTCACGCCCACCAATCTCAAGGAGCATGGGCCGTTTGAGATTCCGGCGATGCCTGAAGGCAAGCCCACACTCAAGCCCATCGGCGAGGACGCCGCGCACTTCCTCATCCGGCAGGTCCACACGCATCCGCACCAGGTGACGATTTACGCCGCCGGGCCGCTGACGAATATCGCGCTGGCGATTTCGATTGATCCCGAGTTTGCTTCGCTGGCCAAAGGCCTCGTTGTCATGGGCGGCAGCCTCAATCCGCAGACGGACGACCCGGAATTTGCGACCAGCCCGCGTCATGAGTTCAATTTCTGGTTCGACCCTGAAGCCGCGCACATCGCTCTCCGCGCCGCATGGCCGCGTATTGACGTCACCACCGTCGATATCTCCATCAAGGCGCCCTTCACGCAGGCCATGCTCGATGAAATCTCGAAGTCCAATTCGCCCACCGCGCGTTATATCGCCGCATGGAGCCAGGACCGCTACTACCTGTGGGATGAGTTGGCGGCCTGCGCGTGGCTCGACCCCTCGCTCATTACCAAGGAAAAGACTGTATATATGGATATCGATCTGAGCCACGGCCCCAGCTACGGCGACACGCTTACATGGACTGAAAAGCTTAAGCCCGCGACGCATGTGCGCCTTGTGCATGCGCAACTCGACCTAGATCTGCCGCGCTTTCAGAAGATGTTTGTGGAGCTGATGAAGCGGTAATCATGAATTTTTCAGACCAGCAAACTATTGATATCACGCAAGATTTCACAACAAACCTACCTGTCAGAGCTAACACGCATCTAAACTACTTGTAGGAATAAAGCTATTTACAGGTACATCGATTAGGGAGGGTTTAGAGTATGTTTTCTGCTCGCACTTCTGCGTTTGCATCCGCGTTTTTAGCACTTGGAATTCTCGCCGGGTGCTCATCCAAACAAGAAAAAGCTGTTGAACAGGCCAAGCAACAGGCTGCCTCCAGCGGGCAGGCACAGCAGGTCGTCTCGGTGGACCAGAACGGCACCACCACCACGACCACCGTGCAGCCACCCCCGCAGGGACAGAAGCAGCAGGCCATCACCACGGCCACTGTTCCCGCTCCCGCGGGCCAGCCAAAGCCCGCCGCGCATGATCCGGTGATCTCCGCCGTCAGCCAGAATGTGGGCCAGAACGCCAGCCCGGACGCGGGCGACAGCGCGCCGATGGGCACCTATGGACAGGGTCAGGCGGCGGCGGCTCCAAATCAACCGGCTCCGGGACAGCCCGCCGCAGGACAGCCAGCCACGGCACAGGCGCCGGCTCCCATCAAACTGACGGTTCCGGCCGGGACCACGCTGGCCATCCGCATTGACCAGACCATCAATGTCAAAACCGCGCATGCCGGCGACGGCTTTACCGGCGAAATCGTGCGGCCTGTCGTGGGGCCAAACGGCAACGAGCTCATCCCCAAGCTCGCACGCGTCCGGGGCGTCATCGATGCAGCTCACCGCCGCGGCCACTTCAAGGGCCGCTCGATCCTGGAGCTGCGCCTTACCCGGCTTGAGCTCAACGGACAGGAATATCCCATCCGCACGGCCGACCTGCAGCGCACGAAAAAGGGCAAGGGTAAGCGCTCCTTTGGCTTTATTGGCGGCGGTACCGGCCTGGGCATGTTGATTGGCGGCGTGGCTTCCGGCGGCACAGGTCTGCTCATCGGCGGACTTGCCGGAGCAGGCGCGGGCACGGCAGGCGCGGGCCTCACCGGCAACCGCGATATCGTGATCCCCGCCGAAACAGTTGTTTCGTTCCGCCTCGCACAGGACCTGAGCATCTAACACCAGCAACCGCTCTCGTTCCGCGTCTCGCCGTCATGACGGCGAGACGCGGCGTGAATTTTTACTTGCCAATCTACTCCGTTCCACGAAAGATGGCTGCGGAGTGAATCATGGCAAATTCTATTCTCGACAATTCCATTCTTGGAACGGGCAAGCTGGTAGCCTTTGCCGCCACCACAGACTTTGCCAGGGCACGTACTTTTTATGAAGGCGTGCTGGGCCTGCGCCTCGCCTCAGACGAAACACCTTTTGCGCTGGTCTTTGATGCCAACGGCACCATGCTGCGCGTCACCAAAGTTTCCGAACACAACCCCGCGCCGTACACCGTGCTTGGCTGGGATGTTGGCGACATTGAAGGCGCCGTGGATCACCTCACAGCACTTGGCGTCGCCTTTCTGCGCTTCCCCGGCATGAACGACAACGACCCGCATGGCATCTGGAATGCGCCTAGCGGCGCACGTGTCGCGTGGTTCAAAGACCCGGACGGCAATGTGCTCAGCCTGACGGAGTTTCCGCACTCAGCCTGATACGCCGCAAACACAAACAACTAAGATTCGCATTGACTTGCATCTGCAGGGCCCACAGAATATTCGAGAACTCAGAAAAACAGAGGTGAGGTATGCAGCTTATCCAAAGGAGCTCCTTACCGGGAAAACAGCAGCCTGCCAATGCCGCGCTACGGCCTGCCTTCATGCACCAACTGCAGACGCCACAGCTCCGAGGCAATTCCTTACATCTGCAGACTGTAACAGGAACCACACCGACCGGAAGCGTGCAGCTATTGATCGACCCTGTTACGCGTTCTGGAACCATCGTTAACCTGCTAGTTGGGCAGGAACATCGACGACAAGGAGTGGGAACCAAACTGATGCAGGCAGCCGTGGCACAGGCCAAACTGCATGGTCTTTCCGGCCTTTCGCTTGAAGCGCGCAGCCCGGAGCCGACCTTTCCTGCAGCCCGGTTAGCTTCCTTCTATCGCAGGCTCGGTTTTCTCGAAAGTGGTCCTGCTCTGCGCGGCGGATCGAAGATGGGCCTTCCGCTGCAAATGCAACGCGGCCCAATGCAGGCTCAACCAATACAGGCTAAGCGCGGCGGGGGACCTGTTTTTGCGCCCATCCCGCGCATGAACCCCGTGCAGCCCAAGAAGGCAACGGGCCCCATCTTCGCTCCAGTACCACGCTTGGGTTTTGCAGGATCACAGGTAGTGCAGAGAGCCGTCGCCACTGTGAATGTATCGGACCTTCGCTTTACGCAGGCCTCGGTTTCTCCCACATTCAGCTCGGTACCGACGGGAAATCCAGATAACCTTGACGCTTCCGCCTCTGCAGTCAAGAAATCCACGAAACATCCAGCCTGGCTGCAACTCATTAACGTCTTCAAGCTGAGGCATGACGACTGGGGAAGCAACGTATATACGCTGGATAACCGGCGAGCCTATGTTCTTCAGAAGTCCGGGCTGACGAGCTTCACTCCTACCTGGGCCAACCTGGAGACGGTGTACAACAACCTGTTTAAATTCAGCGCCGCCGATGACTCCAAATCCATCAAGCTGCTCACAACGAAGGCAGATCCAGCCCTTCCAAGCGAGTACTCGTTGCTCGGGCAGTTTGTGAGGGCAATTCTGGCCGCCTTCAATGTCGCGACCATCGCGGCGCTTCCGGCATGGGGTCCCAACTCCGCAGGGACCCTGGCCCAGGTCGTCGCCGACTTTCATTTCAACCAGTAAGAGCTTATCCGTTCAACAGCTCTGACAGCTTGTTCAGCATCCGGTGCAGGTCCTTGTCCTCGCGGCGCTGCTCGTCAATCTTCGCAATCGAGTGCATCACCGTGGTGTGGTGCTTATTGCCGAACTGGCGTCCGATTTCGGGAAGGCTCGCCTCCGTCATCTGCTTCGCCAGGTACATGGCAATCTGGCGCGGCACCACAACATTGCGCGAGTTGTTCTTCTGCTTCAGGTCCGCCACGCGCATGCCGAACTGCTCCGACACAATGCGCTGAATCGACTCGATGGTGATCTTGCGCACTTGCATGTCGATGTACTGCTTGAGGCACTGCTGCGCCGAGGGCAGCGAAACCTCCATGTGGTTCAACTGGCACCACGCGCAAAGCCGGGTAAGCGCGCCTTCAAGCTCGCGGACGTTGGTGCGGACGTTCGATGCGATGAACAGCGCCACATCGGTGGGCAGCACAACCTGGTCGCTCTCCGCTTTCTTTTGCAGAATCGCAACCTTCGTCTCAAGATCGGGCGGCTGAATGTCGGCAATCAGTCCCCACTCGAAACGCGAGCGCAGACGGTCTTCAATTTCGGGCAGTTCGCGCGGCGGCCGGTCCGAGGCAATCACAATCTGGCGCATCGACTCATGCAGCGCGTTGAAGGTGTGGAAGAACTCCTCCTGCGTGCGCTCCTTCTGCGCAATGAACTGGATGTCGTCGATGAGCAGCACATCCACCGAGCGGAAACGGTCGCGGAAGCTCGTCATGCGGTCGTTGCGCAGCGAGGTAATCATCTCGTTGGTGAACTTTTCCGCCGAGACGTAGCAGATGTTTGCGCTGGCGTTGCGGCGCTTCACCTCGTGGCCAATAGCCTGCATCAGGTGCGTCTTGCCCATCCCCGAGCCGCCGTAGAGAAACAGGGGGTTGTAGGCGCGCGAAGGCCGTTCCGCCACCGCCAGAGCCGCGGCGCGGGCAAACTGGTTGCCGCTGCCGATAACGAAGGCGTCAAAGGTGTAACGCGGGTTAAGCTGTGCGGCCGTCGAGAAGTCAATGCTCATCTGCCGGGCTGCGGTCGGCGCCTGGGCCTGGGGGGGTGGCGGAGCCGTGGGCGCATGCGCGGGTAGAGGGCCAAAGCCGCCATCCTTGCGCTGCGGCGGCACCGAGGGGTCCTCCTCAGCGGTCACAAAGACCACATCGTCCAGCTCAAGGGCGTTCATGTCAATGGCTTCCTGAATCAGGTCGCCATACTTGTCGGCAATATGCTGAAACTCCGGCGAAGGCACGCGCACGTAGAGAGTGCGGCCGGCTGCATGGCTATATCTAGTGGGCTTCAGCCATGTCTCGAAGGAATTCCGCACAACTTTCTTTTCAAGTGCTGCGAGAATCTGGAGCCACGGATTAGCGGGCGGGGGTATCTGTGAAATTGCGAATGCCATCGAGCTATATCCTTGCCTGTGCCCTCTTGCGAACTCTCGGTGATTTTAGACAATGGCTCACGCACGCCGGGGATGCGCAGCTCCTCCAGCGTTGTTGCATTGCTCTCGTCAATCTGCCGTGATCTGCCCCGTTGACATACTTATGGGGGCTGGAATCATTCGTTCGGGGGACGCGAAAAGTTTTCCTGAACGGGTCCGATAGTAGCACATTTAGACATTGTTGCAATCCCTCATTTACATAACTTTCGTACAAGCCGGGAAGGTTGCACCATTGATAGTGAAAGTCGGGAATTTTTGCGGAAACATCATTCACCAGACATTCATCTACAGGGCTCCCGTGCTGCACGAAAGCGTCGAGCTGCGCCTCTATCTTGCCGCTTTGTTGCTTGGACTCCATGCGGTCGAACATGGTTGCCTCAGTTCGTCTCAGTAATCGAGATTGCAGCGGCATCGAGGCAACGGTGAGATTCCGCTGGATTTGCAATCGAACCTGCGATACAATCAATACTTGCCGTCAAGGCGAGATTTTCTCTAGCAGATGAGGAGCGCATTTCGATGCCCAAGCGCACATTTCAACCGAACCGTCACCGCCGCGTTAAGAAGCACGGCTTCCGCGCGCGCATGAAGACCAAGAGCGGCGCCGCCGTTCTGAGCCGCCGTCGTGCCCAGGGCCGCAAGCGCGTTGCCGTCAGCGCCGGCTACCGCGACTAGTTTTCGTTTCGGGCCGGACTACTTCCTCAGTTCCGGCCCAGCAAAACCCTCCGGCAGTGCTCACCATGACAATCCAGCCGAAACCCCAGCCGAAAGGCGAGAGGGACCAGAGGACACCGAAACAGTCCCTTACTGGCGTTCGTCTGCGCAAGCACGCCGATTACCAGGCCGCATACGCACGTGCCCGTAAGCACCAGTCCAGTTCCATGAGCTGGTTTCTCGCGCCGCGCCCATCCTTCCCCGATACCTCCCCCGTCGGTGCGGCTGCGGAAACCATTGTTCCCCGTGTCGGCCTCACCGCAGGTAAAGTGCTCGGCAAGGCGCATGAACGCAACCGCATCAAGCGCCGTATGCGCGAGGTGCTGCGGCGCCACCTGAACCTGCTCCCCGCCAACGCGGATTTGATCCTGCATCCACGCCGCACCGTCCTGACCGTCGATTTTGCGAAACTGGAAGCCGAGGTTGTGCGTATCTTGAATCAGGCCCGTGCGGAATTACTCCGCGCGGAGAACCAGGCCGCCGCCGAAGCAGCCAAACGGCAGGCGTAACGCATGATGACGCGCATCCTTCTCGCCGCACTCGCCTTTTACAAGCGCTGGCTTTCGCCCGCCATTCACTCGCTCGGCATCGGCGGCTGCAAGTTCCGCCCTACCTGCTCGGAGTACGCAGCGGAAGCCATCACGATTCACGGCCCGTTGCGCGGCAGCGTGATGGCCTGCTGGCGAATCCTGCGCTGCCACCCCTTCAGCCCCGGCGGTTTTGATCCTGTCCCACTCCCGCCATCAACAAGGCAGGCTCAACCTTTACCATAAGAGGTAGCGGCCTGAGCCTGACTTCCGGCGCGGCTGTTATTCGAATAGGACGTACCCTTTGCCCGAAATTCAGAATCCCAATCTTTCTTCGCAGGGCGGCTCCGGCAACCAAGGCAGCGGCTCCGGCGAGCTGCGTTCCATGCTTGCCATGGCCTGTCTTTTCATTGCCGTTTTCTTTGGCTACCAGCTCTTCTTCAACAAGCCCAAGCCGCAGGCTCCGCAGACCCAGCAGCAGCCCGCGGCAGCACAAAGCGGTGCAGCTGCCGCCCAGCCTGGAGCCGCTGCAGGTACAGAGCCTGCCATCGCAGCCGCTGCCGAAAGCGAAACCGTCGTTGAGAACGCGAACTACCGCATCGTCTTCACCAATCGCGGCGCGCAGGTGAAGCACTGGATTCTCAAGCACTACAACGATTCGACCGGCAAGCCGCTCGACATGGTGCAACAGCAGGCCGCGCAGCAGTTCGGCCTTCCGCTCTCGCTCTTTACCTATGAGCCGCAACTTACGCAGCAGCTGAACTCGGCTCTCTACGAGGCTTCGGGAACCGGCACGCTGACCGCACCGGCCACGCTCAGCTTCCACTACGAGCAGAACGGCCTCGACGTGCTCAAGACCTTCAAGTTCGACGCGAGCTACGTCATCCACGCCGAAGTCCAGGTGCACCGCAACGGCTCACCTGTTCGCGCGCTGCTCCAGTGGCCCGCCGGCCTCGGCGACATGGAAGAGTTCCAAGGCCGCAGCACCGTTCCCGGACTCACTCGTACGCCCTCGCAGTTTGCATGGAGCGTAGATGGCAAGGACGACACGCAGGCCGCCGCCAAGGTGAGCAACAATAATACGCTCGAAGGCAACTACGGCTATGCTGCTACGTCTGATCTCTACTTCGCTGCGGCCTTCCTGCCCGACACTCCGGCACGCGCCACGGTCGTCACGCTGCACAACGCCATTTCACTGCCCACCGACCTCAGCAATCCATCGAGCGAGAAGAAGCCCGCCGACATTCTCGGCATCGCAGTCGGCGACACCAGCGGCTACACCGCGGTGCGTCTCTACGCCGGCCCCAAACAGACGGACCTGCTGAACAGCATTCGCGCTATCGGCGCCGATGGCAAGGACTCCGGCCCCACGCTCAAGCCGCTCATCCAATATGGATGGCTCACCATCATCGCCGTCCCGCTCATGTGGTGCCTGCGCTTCCTCTTTGAGCACGGCATTCCCAACTGGGGCTGGGGCATCGTCATCCTCACGGCAATCTTCAACCTCTGCATGCTGCCCACGCGCCTCATGATGATGAAGTCGTCCTTGAAGATGATGCGCATTCAGCCACGCGTCGACGCCATTAAGCGCAAGTACGCGCATCTGAAGCCCACCGACCCCAAGCGCGCCGACATGAACACGGAGATGATGGCGCTCTACAAGACTGAAGGCGTGAACATGTACGGCAGCTGCCTGCCGCTGCTCATCCAGATGCCGCTCTTCTTCGCCTATTTCCGCGTGCTGCAGAACGCCGTGGAGCTGCGCCAGGCGCATTGGCTCTGGCTCACCGACCTGTCGACACCAGATCCGCTGCATATTCTGCCCATCATCATCATCGTGACGATGTTCCTCACGCAGTTCCTTACACCTTCGCCCGGTGTGGACCCCGCGCAGCGCCGCATGATGGCGATTATGATGCCGGTCATCTTCGGATTCACGCTGTGGCATTATGCCTCGGGCCTCGCGCTCTACTGGTGTACCGGTAACCTCATCAATCTTGCCATTCAGCTCTCGATCAACAATTCAAGCATCGGCAAGGAAATGCACGCACTCGCCGCAAAGCGCGCCGCGAAAAAGACCGGCAACACCAACCAGCGCACGATTCAAGCCCGGCGTTAGATAATCGCAGCAAATACAACAAACAAGGGGCGCGGAAATCCGCGCCCCTTCGCTTTTTCATTTGTCCTTCTGGTGCTGACGTACAAGAATGAGTGTTGCAGGCCGATGGGCTTTAAGGTAGGCCGGGGATTTATCCCCGGCAATTAAGAGTTGTATGAACGGTGTGGGGCTTTAGCCCCTGAGGTATGCTTTTCTTCCGTTATTCCCACTGCCGCGTATCTAATCGTTCAGAAAAGCGCGTGTGAACATAAGGATGATCCACAAGGCGCCTACGCTCAGGATTCGCCGCGATATACGCTAACTGATTCTGGAAATCCTCCCGTTCTCGCACGCGGTGTTCATGAAAACCAGCCTGCCAAACCTCTCCACGAAACTGTTCTCGCACACGATGAGAAAATCCGCCTTTGATACATTGCGCACAACGCTCCACAGTTTGTTGCTCTAGCGGCGTCAAAAGCACATGGATGTGCTCGGGCATGATAGCAAATCCGTGGAGCAAATATCGTCTCTGACCGCGATAGTGAAAGAGAGTTTCTATCAATAGTTCGGCATTGTCAGAACGAGTGAACAGCGCACGGCGCTGCCAAGTCACCGCAGTCAAGGCATATGTGTTCATGGAAGTTGCCTTGAATATCGCACAGGTGAGTCGAAAAGCATACCTCAGGGCCTAAAGGCCCACACTTTACCTATCTGGATCGATTGCCGGGGATAAATCCCCGGCCTACCTGTTCGCCATCGGCACCGTATTGAATAGGCCATTACACCGCCGCCCGCAACGCCCCCTCAATCTCCGGATACTGAAACCGGAACCCCGCATCCATCAACTTCTTCGGCACAACACGCTGCCCCGCCAGCAGAGCCTCATCGGCCATCTCGCCCAACGCAAGCCGCAGCGCAAATGCCGGAGCGGGCAACACCGCCGGCCGCCTCACTGCTCGCCCCAGCGCCCGCGCAAACCCCGCATTCGTTACCGCATTCGGCGCAACCACATTCACCGGCCCCGCAAGCGACGCATCCATCAGCGCCAGCCACACCACATTCACCAGGTCGTCGAGGGCAACCCAGCTCATCCACTGCTTGCCATTGCCGAGCTGCCCGCCCAGCCCCAGCCGAAAGGCCGGCAACATTTTTTCCAATGCGCCGCCCTTGCCCATCACCAGCCCGCAGCGCAGATGCACCACGCGAATCCCCGCATCCACGGCAGGCCTGGCCGCCGCTTCCCACGCATGGCAAAGATCCGCAAGAAACCCCGAGCCCACTGCTGAAGACTCGTCCAGCAGCTCATCCCCGCGATTGCCATAAATCCCCGTTCCCGAAGCCACCAGCAAAACTTGGGGCTTCTGTTGCAGCCTGGCCAGCACCTCTGCCAGCGCCTTCGTCGAAGCCACGCGGCTCTCCACCAGTTCGCGCTTGTAACCCGGCGTCCATCGTCGCCCCGCCACATTCGCACCCGAGAGATGAATCGCCGCACTCACCCCTTCGAGCCAATCCACCTGCGCAATCGGCCGCGCAGCCTCCGGGTGCCACTCAATCTCCCCCACGCGCGCCGGAGCTCGCCGCACCAGCCGCAGCCGCTCATAGCGCGCGCCCAGCGCCACGCTCAGCGCCGTGCCCAGCATCCCCGAAGCCCCACTCAGCAGAATCCGCTCCTGCACTGCCCTTTCTTCGCCCACAACTCACGCTCCAAATCTCACGGTTCACGGACCACGGTACACGGTTCACGAACACCGATTTGCTCCCATTCCCAACCATCAGTAGCATAGAAACATATTTTGACCCGGCCAAAACCGCCGGCCACCGGCTCAGAACAGGTTCGCTTCAGGAGGGTTCCATGGCCACGACGGAAGCGGTACACACGGAAGAAGCCCCGAAAGCTACCCCCAACGCCCACGTGGACGATGAAGCCGCCGAGCGCTTCATTGCCGATAAGCACATCGGTGAGCGCATCAAGCGGCTGCGGCTCAAAAAGTCCATGGGCCTTGTCGAGCTGGGCCGCCAGACCGGCCTCTCTGCAAGCTTTCTCTCACAGCTTGAAACCGGCCGCGTCGTGCCCACACTGCGCAACCTTGCCCGCGTCGCCATGGTCTTCTCCAAGGACCTGTCGTACTTCTTCGAGAGCGACCCGCAGCCGCTCTTCCGCGTCCATCACCGCCGCGACCGCGTGCGCCTTCCGCAATCCGGCTCCGATCACCCCTCATATTTCTTTGAAAGCTTAGGCTTTCTGGTTCCCGACCGCCACATGGACCCCTACTATGCGCAGTTTCTTCCACTCGCCAGCGAAGAGGAAAAGACCGAAGCTACGCGCACGCACGTCCATCCTGGCTACGAGTTTCTCTACGTGCTCGATGGCAAACTGGAACTGGTCGTAGGAGAGAAAAACAGCGAGAACCACGCCACGCTGGAACCCGGCGATGCCGTCTACTTCGACTCCGGCGCGCCGCACTCTTACCTCTGCGCCGGAGACAAACCCGCCAGCGCATTGATTGTCACCATGCACCAGCCACTCGCCGTGCGGCCAACGGCTCCGGCTACTGTGGCTACTGTGCCCAATACACCGCGAGCAGCGCGATGAAATTAGTTAACAGGTTACCGGCACTCTGCCTAAGATCGATTTGGACGTGATTCTGGTTGAAGGACTTTCGTAGTGAAACCACCAATTCGGCATTCATCCTCGTAATACATCCAATCCGTTATCTTGCTGGCTTCAAACGGCACGCGCTGCATAAACTTGATAGTTCGAATAACGGGCTCATTTGCGACAATCCCTATGGGCGGCGTGGACATAAGGTCTAAATCTGCCAGCCAAATATGCTCCGTTCTGTCCTGCTCTTCAAATGCAACCTTCAGGAGGAAGCTCTTCTGGTTCGGTTTGGGAGCAAAAAAAAGCCTCTAGGAATTGTTTCAATGATTTTCGAGCTGCGTTAACTGCCTCGTGCATCTTTTCATCGTCGCCAGCGACAGAAACAACTTTCGAGGAGTTATCCTTTTCTTCCATCTGAAGCTCCAGTACCGCATCAGGCTTTGCAGTTCTCTGCTACTCCCTACTCCCTACTCCCTAACTTTCTCAAAGTACGCCGCCACTTCCTGCCAGCTATTCACTCGTGTAAATCCGGAAACGGTCTGATTATGCGGCGCGGAATAAAGTAAGCCCTGCCCTTCAAATCGCATCAGGTTGCGCGGCAAATCATCAATTAGGTAATCCGCGCGCAGAATATTCTTATTCCCGCAGAAGACATAATGCGTGGGCGGAATAAACGGAAAGTGCCGCTGCAGCCAGTGGTACTTTGCCGTAAACGAGTTCGGCACCGACATGGCAGCCGTGGCAATGTAGACATCAAAACGCTGCGCCAGATCTTTCAGCACTGGCTGCGCATCGGGCATCAGCGGCAGGTCAGCAAAAAAATCCTCTGCGTCCAGAAAGGCGCGCAACTGCTCCTGCCGGTCCATCGGCGCAACCTCCCACAGGTTCTTGCCCGCCAAATCTTCCGGCGTCACGGCCTCGTCATACGTCTCGTTATATCTCCGCAAATGCTCAGAGAGCGTATCGGCCATCACTTCGTCCATATCAACGCAAATACGGCGCATAGAAAGACTTCCCCAGAAATTGGATAGCTAACGGAATCGTTTATTCGTGCTTCTAATCAAAAGATTAGCCGATGCCGGCGGGTCGCGCCTGGCGCTATCTCATCAACGGGTTCCGCGAATTGATGAGATAGCGCTTCCGGGCCTACCCGCATCTTATATAGAGAGTGCTGCATAAAGATTAAGAACGCACGGAGCACAGATTTTGGAGCAGGAAAAAAAATCCTTCTGGCGCAGAAATCGCTGGTTGCTTTGGCTCGCAGGCATCGTAGTCGTCGTCTTCGTGACCATAGGCATCCTGCTCGGCGTGGCCGCGCGCCGCTTTGAGCCCTGGCTGCATGCGCGCATCGTGCAGGGCATGGAAGACCGCTTCCATGCTCACGTCGAGCTCGACGAGTTCCACGTGCAGGTCAAAAATCTTGTGCAGGGACTTCGCACCGGCGAGTGGGGCATCTGGGCCGCAGGCAAGGGGCTGCGCATCTGGCCGCCCACACCCGTCAACGGCGAACAATATCTGGAAAGCACCTCCAGCGCGCCGCTCATCTCACTCGGCAGCTTCAGCTTTCACGTCCCTCTGCGTCTTGAAAAAGTAAGGGAAATCAAAATCGGCCAGGTGCAGCTCGACGGCTTGCAAGTCCGCGTTCCGCCCCGCTCACAGCGGCCTAAACTCAACATCGCATCCAATCCAACCGACGCATCCACATCCGCGAGCAACAGCAGCATCCCCACTGTGCTTATTCAGCGCGTTGTCTGCACTAATGCCAGCCTGACACTTGAAACTGACAAGCCCGGCAAGCTGCCTATGGAGTTTGCCATCCCGCATCTCATGCTCTCGAATGTCACGCCTGGCGGCCCCATGAACTACATCGCCGACGTGGTGAACCCCAAGCCCAGGGGCATGATCCACGCCGAAGGCAGCTTTGGCCCATGGCTCACCATCGACCCCGGCATGAGCCCCATCAGCGGCAAGTACCACATGGACAAGGCCGACATGAGCGTCTTTCGCGATATCGCCGGCATCATCACCTCGGACGGCACTTACAAAGGCGCTCTCCGCTACATCTCCGTCGTCGGCACCGCCAGTGTGCCGGACTTCCGCCTGACCAAATTCAACAACCCCGTACCGCTCACCACCGGCTTCAGCGCGCGCGTAGACGGCACAGACGGTGACACCATCCTCGACCAGGTCAACGCCAGCCTTGGCCACTCGCAGTTCACCACATCGGGCCAGATTGTCCGCGTCCGCCTCGATGAAAAGACTGGCCATGCCGTTCCCACATCTCCCTTGGCCAAAGAGGCCATGCCGCAGCCGTTCTCTTCTGCGCAGGCCGGGCCCGGCTCAGGCGGCCACAACATTGACCTCAACCTGAACATCGCCCATGGCCAGATCGATGATTTCCTCAAGCTCGCCAGCAAAAGCACTACGCCTTTGCTCACTGGCACCGTAGCCGTCAAAGCTCACCTCATCGTTCCCCCTGCGCCTATCCCCGTAGATCAGCGCATCAAGCTCGACGGCACCTTCCAGCTCAGCGGCACGCGCTTCACCAGCGACAAGATTCAGGGCCGCATTCAGCAGTTGAGCCTGCGCGGCCAGGGCCGCCCCGAAGACATCAAGACCGAAGATCCCACGCTCGTCCGCTCCGAGATGCATGGCAGCTTCCACATGGCCAACGCCATCATTGCACTGCCTGACCTGGACTACGGTGTGCCCGGCGCCGACATTCAACTCAAAGGCACCTACGCGCTCGACGGCGCGCTCAGCTTCAGCGGCACTGCGCGCCTGCAGGCCACTGTTTCGCACATGGTCACCGGATGGAAGTCCATGCTGCTCAAACCAGTCGATAAATTCTTTGAGAAAGACGGAGCCGGAACGCTTGTGCCCATCACCATTCAAGGCACACGCGAAGCGCCAAAGTTCAACGTGGACTTCAGCCGCATGGGCTTCAAAGGAACCAAACCCGAATCTCCCTTAGACAAGCCCAGCAATAAAACCCCGTATGGAGGTCCGCCGCAACAACCGTAGACAGGAATAGATGCGATACGATAGGTTCTTCCGTTCGCGCCTGCCCACCGGCATGCATGAACCAAAAGGAGACCGCAATGCACTGGACACAACGTATAACAGCCCGCGCACTCTCCCTCTTTCTAATGCTCTGTCTCTCGGTGGGAGTGCTACATGGGCAAAAATCACCGGCAACAGGAGCAAACGAAATAACCGTGGAAAATTGGTGGAAAGACGCAGTTATATACGAGATCTACCCGCGCAGCTTTCAGGACTCGAACGGGGACGGCATCGGAGACCTGAACGGTATCACGCAGCGCCTCGATTATTTAAAAAGCCTCGGCGTAGACGCCATCTGGCTCACGCCCATTTACCCCTCGCCGCTCGTCGACTTCGGCTACGACATCTCCGACTACAAAGCCATTGACCCGCAGTACGGCACCATGGAAGACTTCGACCGCCTCGTGGCCGAAGCAAAGAAGCGCCATATCCGCATCCTCATGGACATGGTGATGAACCACACCTCTGACAAGCACAAGTGGTTCATCGAGTCGAGCTCCTCGCGCACCAATCTCTTCCATGACTGGTACGTGTGGAACGACGGCAAAAAGGGCCCTGACGGCAAACCCGAACCGCCCAACAACTGGCAGTCACTCTTCGGACACTCGGCCTGGCAGTGGAACGATACCGTCAAGCAGTACTACTACCACAAGTTCTACAAAGAGCAGCCCGACCTTAACTGGGACAACCCCAAGGTCCACGACGCCTTCAAGGACATCGTCCGCTTCTGGCTCAAGAAAGGCGTAGGCGGCTTCCGCTTTGACGCCATCACCACGCTCTATGAAGACCCGAGCATGGTTGATGAAGGCACGCTCCGCGACGAAAACGGCCACATCATCATCAATGCCTACGGCGACCCGCAACTCGACAACTCGAAGACCGACAACCTTCCCAAGCTGCACACTGTCGTTGCCGAAATCCGCAAAACCACCGATGAGTACAACTCTGAGAAATTCCCCGGTCAGCGCGTCATGATCGGTGAGACCTATCTGCCGAATATTTCGGAACTGGCCAAGATGTACGGCACGCCCGCTGCGCCCGAGTTCGAGCTCCCCATGGACACGCAGATCGGCTTCATCAACAAGCTTGACGTCGCCGCCTTCCGCGCAAAAATTGAAGACGTGGAAACGCGCGTCAACGGCAACACGCCTCTGCTCGTCTTCACCAACCATGACAACCCGCGCATTGACGCACGCTACGGCGACGGCATTCACAACACTGAGATCACGCGCGTGCTCTCGACAATCCTCTTCGCCACGCGCGGCACGGCGCTCTTCTACTACGGCGACGAAATCGGCATGAAGACCACACCGCCCGAGCGCAAGGAAGATGTGAAGGACCCCATCGGCGTTCTCGGCTGGCCCAAGGAAAAAGGCCGCGACGGTGAGCGCACACCCATGCAGTGGAACGATACCGCCCACGCAGGCTTCACCACAGCCCATCCGTGGTTACCCGTTCCGCCCACGTACACGCAGGTCAACGTAGCCGCGCAGGAGAAAGACCCAACCTCGCTGCTCACGTGGTACAAGTCGCTCATCACGCTTAAGAAAACCAACCCCACGCTTGAAACCGGCGAAAACATCATGCTCGACCGCGACAATAACAAGGTGCTCAGCTGGCTGCGTCAGGGCGCGAACGGCAAACAGGTCATAGTCAGCGTCAACTTCACCGCCGAGCCACAAACTGTCAATCTCACCACCGGCTCTGAGCTCAAATCGCACAAAGCGAAAACACTGCTCAAATCCCCCGGCGGCACAGACCCCGCCTCGCTCGACTCCGTAGCGCTGGAACCCTTCGGCGTCTACATCGGGCAAGTGCAATAACGGGTAGTAATATCAGGCACACTCGCGGCTCTCAGAAGAGAGCCGCGAGTCTTTTTGCAGCCAGGTTATAGCATTTTCCGAATTGGTGTAGACCGAAGCCACAACTGTCGAATGGATTTTTCCTCAAGAAAAATCCACCTCCGCGAGCTTCAAAATGCCACAGGAATTCGGAAAATGCTCTAGAGCGGATGCATGCTATTTCGTCTTGAACTCCACCTTGTAAGTTGCCAGGGGATAACCATCAGGAGTGGCAAATGCCAACGGTGTAAGCACAAAGCTGTATGCCTGGTTCGGCTTCAGGTGCACTGGTAACAGAATATGGAGACCGCTGCGCTCAAAAGTCGGCTTGCCGGAAATCGGGAAATGCTCGTCGCCATCCATTCCACGGTTAATTGAGTAGCCTGCACCGGGATCGAGCGGCTTATCCAGCACAATCGTGATAGTGGTAACAGACGCGTCCACACTCTGCGCATGATTGGCGAATGGTTCCACGTTGATTACGTGCGCGGATTTTGCGTCGAAAGCTGCAGCCTCTGCAGAGGCATGCGTTGCCAGCTCGCGATAGAACAACGCAACCTGCGGGATATATGAAGTAAAAGTCGGATACTGTGCCCGCTGCGTTTCATAGCGCTCGAGTTCTTCGACCAAACGATCCATCCAGAAGAAGCCATTTCGCTGTTCTTCGCGGATTCGCTTCACGCTGCTGCGATTGTCCTCGCCATTCTGCCGGAAATAGAGGATCACCGCAGCACGGACAAGCGATTCGTTCACCATCGTCTGCGCATTGCCGTAGGCCATCCTCTGCATCTGATCCGCGACACCGGCGTACACCTGCTCCGCACCTGAGAAATCCTTCCAGTGCTTCGCCACTGCCGGGTTCACGAACGAATGGTTGAACTCGTGGATGATCGTCGCGAGATACCCGTTGCCTGGCGGATAGGTCGGCTTGCCGTCAGCATCATGCGTCCAGCACCCGATGATCGAAAACAGATCCGTCCGGCCGTTCGGGTGAATGAGTCGCGGTCCGTAATTGCCGCCACCGTTGTTCATGCCAAGGATAAGGTGATACGCAAGGTCCGGCGCATTACCGTAGAAATGCGGGTACCAGCCAAAATTCACCATTCCCAGCGTTGCTGCAAAGCGTTCCTGCGCGAGCCGGTACATTGCCTGGTGTGCCGCATAGAAGTCTGCGAACTTGCTGTCTCGATAGAAGTCGCGCAGCAACGGCAGAAATTTTTCTGCATCTGTGCCCCACCGCTTGTCGGGAACATCCAATGTGAAGGGAACCAAGGGCTTCAGTTCAGGTGGCGGCGAGAGAGAAATAGCCATGACCATAACCGCATCAAACCCAACGTCGTTCTTATCGGCAAGCGTACGGGCCATCTGGACAGCGGGATGATTTTTATACGGCGCGAAGTAACGATCGATCTCGGAAGAATATCCCGGAAGCGTGTTCATGTTGTATTCAGAGTTGTTCGCCAGCCGGAAGACAATGCTCAACAGCTCGACGCGCTCATCGATTCGTGGCTGAGGCATCTCTGCTGCAGACTGTGCCCGGCACAAACAGCTGCAGGCAGTCAAAAATACGAGCAAGAGCCAACAGCGCTTGCGCATGAATTCCTCCGGATAGGCGATCCAAAGATGGTTCCTTTATCAATCATAAGCAGGAATCAGGACCCGATCAGAACCGCTGTCCCTGCGTATCACACGCTCGCCGAAAGGTTACACTCCTTGCCCGCCTCCCCTCCGCCATGCTTCACTGTTGGCCGTAGGTGAACACACAGATGAGCTACATTTTGGCGTTGGACCAAGGCACCACAAGTTCTCGCGCAATTCTCTTCGACCACTCCGGCGCAATCGCCGCCGTCGCACAACAGGAGTTCCAACAGTTCTATCCCAAGCAGGGCTGGGTCGAGCATGATCCGATGGAGATTCTCACCAGCCAGATCACCTGTGCCGTTGAAGCTCTCACACGCGCCAACGCCCGCCCGCGCGACATCGCCGCCATCGGCATCACCAATCAGCGCGAAACGGTCATCGTTTGGGACCGCGCCACCGGCAAGGCCATTCATCCTGCCATCGTCTGGCAGGACCGCCGCACTGCTGCGCAGTGCAGTGCCTTGGAGCAGAGTGGTGCCGGAGAAATAGTCAGCAGCCGCACCGGCCTCGTCATCGACCCCTACTTCTCCGCAACTAAGATCAAGTGGATTCTCGACAACGTCGAAGGCGCGCGGATTCGCGCCGAAAAGGGCGAGCTGGCCTTTGGCACCGTCGACTCATGGCTCATCTGGCATCTCACCAGCGGCAAGCGCCACATCACAGACATTACCAACGCCTCGCGCACCATGCTTTTCAACATCGTAGAAGGCAAGTGGGACGACGATTTGCTCAAGCTCTTTGAAATTCCCACAAGCCTTCTGCCGGAAGTCGCCTGGTCCAGCGAGCGTGTCGCCGAAGTCACCACCACGCTCGGCCTCGGCGGCATCCCTATCGCCGGTATCGCCGGCGATCAGCAGGCCGCTCTCTTTGGCCAGATGTGCTGGTCCCCTGGCGAAGCCAAAAACACTTACGGCACCGGCTGCTTTCTGTTGCAAAACATCGGCACAAAATTCGCGCGCTCCAAACACAAACTCGTCACCACCGTAGCCGCCAGCGCACACAAGCGCCTTGAATACGCCTTTGAAGGCTCGGTCTTCATCGGCGGCGCGGTAGTGCAATGGCTCCGCGACAATCTGCGTCTCATCGGTGCTTCCTCGGATGTGGAAGCCCTCGCCAATAGTGTTCCCGATGCAGGCGGCCTCGTCTTCGTCCCTGCATTCGTCGGCCTTGGCGCACCCTATTGGGACCCGCACGCCGGCGGCCTGCTCATCGGCCTGCGCCGCGACACCGTCCATGGCCACATCGCCCGCGCCGCGCTTGAGAGCATCGCCTTTCAAGTGGCCGATGTGCTTGAAGCCGTACACAGCGAAACGCCCACACCGCTCAAAGAGTTGCGCGTAGACGGCGGCGCAGCCGTTAACAATCTGCTCATGCAGTTTCAAGCGGACCTGCTCCACGTGCCCGTCGTTCGCCCTCGTGTAACGGAAACAACTGCACTTGGCGCGGCTTATCTCGCCGGTCTTGCCGTAGGCTTCTGGGAAAGCCCCGAAGCCCTCCGCGCCCAGCATCAAATCGACACCCGTTTCGAACCCACAATGAACACCACCGAAGCCGCCAAACGCCGCAAGCAATGGCAGCGAGCCGTAGAACGCTCACGCAACTGGACGGAGTAACCGATGAACCGTAACGAAATGCTCCGCAACCTCCGCGAGAACCAAGAGCCGTGGGATATCGCCATCATCGGCGGCGGAGCCACAGGCATGGGCGTCGCCGTTGATGCCGCCGCACGCGGCTTCCGCGTCGCGCTCGTCGAAGCGCACGACTTCGGCAAAGGCACCAGCTCACGCTCCACCAAGCTCGTCCACGGCGGCGTGCGCTATCTCGAACAAGGCAACGTCCCCCTCGTCATGTCCGCACTGAAAGAACGCGGCCTGCTTCGCCAGAACGCGCCGCATCTCGTCCATGACCTGGCCTTCGTCGTGCCCAACTACTCCTGGTGGGAAGCGCCCTTCTACGGCATCGGCCTCAAGCTCTACGATCTTCTCGCCGGCAAATACGGCTTCGGCGCATCCCGCTTGCTCTCGCGCGAAGAGACCCTGGAGCGTCTGCCCGCATTGGAGCCGGAAGAACTCCGCGGCGGCGTAGTCTACTACGACGGTCAGTTCGACGACGCGCGCCTGCTCATCCATCTTGCCATGACGGCAGCCGAGCACGGCGCTACAATCGTCAACTACTGCGCCGCAACGGGCCTGCTGCGCGATGCCGACGGCTTCATCAACGGCCTCGCAGCAAAAGACGAAGAAACCGGCGAAACCTTCACCATCCCCGCACGCATTGTCATCAACGCAACCGGCGTCTTCACGGACAGCATCCGCCACATGGCCGATCCCCAAGCGGAAGAACTCGTCGTAACCTCGCAAGGCATCCATCTCGTCTTCGACAAAAGCTTCCTCAAAGCAGAAACTGCACTCATGGTCCCGCGCACCAGCGATGGCCGCGTGCTCTTCGTCATCCCATGGCACAATCACGCCGTCGCCGGCACCACCGACACACCTGTCGACAGCCCATCCCTCGAACCACGCCCGCTCGAAGAGGAGATCGAGTTCATCCTCGAAACTGCAGGCCGCTATCTTTCGCACCAGCCCACACGTGCCGACATTCTTGCCGTCTACGTAGGCCTGCGTCCACTCGTCAAAGGTGGAGAAGGAAAAACCTCCGCGCTCTCCCGCGACCATCTCATTCACGTCGATCCTTCGGGCCTTCTCACCATCACCGGAGGCAAGTGGACCACCTACCGCCACATGGCCGAGGACTGCGTCGATCACGCCATCACGCTCGCGCGCCTCGACGAAGTCCCCTGCCCGACGAAGTCTCTCCACATCCACGGCTACAAAGAAGAGGTAGACGACACCGACAGTCTCGCCGTCTACGGCACTGACGCCGAAAAGATCCGTGCCCTCGCCGCGAGTGACCCCGCGCTCGCAAAGCAGCTCCATCCGGCTCTACCTGTCATCGCCGCGGAAATTGTTTGGTCGGCCCGCGAAGAGATGACGCGTACCGTGGAAGACGCACTTGCCCGGCGCACCCGCGCGCTCTTCCTCAACGCGAAAGCCGCAACCGAAATGGCACAGCCCGCAGCGGAATTACTTGCCAAAGAATTGAACCGCGACGCCGCATGGATCGCAGCCCAGGCCCTTGCATTTTCTCAGCTCGCCGAGCAGTATCGGGTCAGGTAGCAGTATCGAGTTCAATAAGGAGACACGCCGATGGCGCCCATCTGCAAACATATTGCCGATCACGTAAAAGACGTAAAGCCGCACACCAAAGGCTGCGAAGAGTGCCTCAAAACCGGCGACACATGGGTACACCTGCGCATGTGCCTCGAATGCGGCCACGTAGGCTGTTGCGACTCCTCGAAAAACCGCCATGCCCGCGCCCACTTCCACACCACGCAACACCCCATCATCCAGTCCGCCGAACGCGGCGAAAACTGGCGCTGGTGCTACATCGATGACACATATCTATAAGGCAGGAACAAGGAACCTCTAGCAACTTACCAATTCATTACAGAGGTGTCATCCTGACCGTAGCCGCTTTTCAGATGGAGCGAAGGACCTGCTTTTACTGTTGATTTTGTCCTGGCCTTGATTGGTCCCTTTGCTTCACGGAAACGAAGTCACCTTCGGCGTCTTGCGCGGCTTAATCGAAGTCGGTCCGCCCGCATCATCAATTACATTCGAAATCTCGCCGAGGTTGTCGAGTGCCACTGTAATCATGCTGTGAAAGCGCACGCCCGGCGCGCGCGGAACTTCAATCGCCCGTGTCAGCTTCACATCGGGATGCCGAAAGACCGAGTACACACCCAATCCCCAGGCTTCATGCTGCGTCACACCATCGGCCACTTTGTAGGAGGCCCATCCATTCACACCCGGCGCGGAAGTAAAGCTGGCCTGCGTCGGCGGATCGTACGGGATTTCGGATTGATAAAAATACGTCCGCCCCGCATTGCCGTTCCACAGCACCTGGAACTGCTGATGATGCTCCACAAACAGGCCGTAAGCGGTCACACGGTCGCCATTCACAACTAAGCCATTCGCGCTCGTGTTCTCATCCCAGCCTGCACCCTTGCCATGATCCGCACGCCAGATCCATGTGTGATCAATCAGAGTGTCATTCGCATTTACGCGCAGATTCACCTGCGCCTTGCCCACACCCGCACCGCCCACGCGGAAGAACACATCGTGCAGAGAGATCGGATTCCGTGTATGTTCTTTCTTCGAACCCGCAGCGCCAACCTCCATCAGCACCGGCGAAGACTTCTCGCCCGCGTCAATCAGCAGCCCGGCAAGAATAATCCCATCCTCATCCGCAGTCGTTACCGCAGCCGTGCCATTCACCGGCTTCAGCGTCGCAAAGCCAATCCCCAGTACCACCGTATTCGCCCGCGTTACGCGAATCGGCTCCGTCAGCTCATAAATCCCCGGCGTCAGCAGCAGATGCTTTCCACTCGCAAGCTGCGCATTGATCGCCGCAGCCGTATCCCCCGGCTTCGCAATATAAAACCTCTCCAGCGGAATCGACTTCCCCGGCGTCAGTCCACCATGCCATGTAATGCCAGATGAATTCGTCTGCAACGCAGGCACGCGCACACTCCAATGCCCCTTCGCATCCACTTCAAGAAACGGCTTCTCCCGCGTCACCGGCGCGCGCTCAATCGTCGTATAAGGCGGCTGCGGCCATTGCCCCGCCGGCGGATGGTCAATGCCGACGAAGACCATATTCCAGTTGGAACCCGTCCAGCTTTTCCACTCGCTGTTGCGAGAAATCCATTGCTGCTGCGAGCCGGAATCCACATTCCCATCAATCACCGAATCCGAAATCCACCCACCGCTGGCCCATCCGTGCTGCTGATGCAGCACAAGATTGCCGTGAATGCTCATGCGGCGAAACGGAGCCGCCTGCGAGACGGCCCACTGCATCGTGCCCCCATTTGGCACAACAGAAAATCCCTCCACACCACGCCAGAAGGTACACGTAGCATTGTTATGCGGCAAGCTCGCATCGGCATGCACATTGCCCTCAATGCGCACAGCCTCCGGCGTCGCACCCAGTCCCACAATCTGCGTGTAAAACCCAATCGGAATATCGACGTGATACTTGCCCGGCAAAAACAGGAACGCATTCCGCTGCGAGCCAAATTCGCTGTGCTCCTGCACGGCATACACGGCATCAATCTTCTGCTGCATCTCCGCAGCCGGAGTCTTTGGCCCAAACACAACAACATTCGCACCAAAATCCGGCGTCTGCGCACAAGCAAAACCCGCCGCCATCAACACGGCAGCGACCACACGAATACGAGCGAGCAAGGAAATCAAAGTTTGAGTCCAGTTCAAGAGATGAGCACCAATGCGGAGCTATCCTAAAAGGCCCATGCCGCGCCAGGCAAGCGCACACCTTTACATTCCCCCGTGCAACAGGTAAGAATGGCTGCGCAGAAAAAGGACCCCGAAATGACATCCTCCATTTCCCGCAGAGACTTTGTGCGCTTAGGCACCGCCGCCGCCGCAACCGCCGCAGTATCCACGCATCTTTCCGCCGCCGAGCTCAAATCCCCCATCGGCCTGCAGCTCTACTCCGTTCGCACGCTGCTGCCCAAGGATTTTGAAGGTACGCTCGCCAAGGTGGCCGCAGTCGGATACAAGAACGTAGAAGCCGCAGGCTACTACGACAAGACCGCCCCCGAGTGGCGCAAGGCCATGGACAACGCCGGCCTGCGTTGCGTCAGTACGCACCATCCCCTGCCCATGCTTCGCCAGCATGAAGACGAGTACATCGAATTCGCCCATGCTGCCGGCATGAGCTACATCATCTGCTCCTCGCCCATGCGGAAGCCCGATCCGGCCAGCACCACCCCGCCGCACTATGGCGAAAAAATGTCCCTCGATGATTGGCACTGGGCCAGCGATGAGTTCAACCGCATCGGCGCCAAGGTCAAAGCCGCAGGCCTCCAGTTCGGTTACCACAACCACGTCGAAGTCTTCGTCACCATCGATGGCAAACTCGTCTATGACGAGCTGCTCAGCCGCACCGATCCCAAACTCGTTGTATTTGAAATGGACTGCGGATGGGTCAAGGTCGCCGGCGCAGATCCCCTTACCTATCTCACAAGGAGCCCCGAGCGCTTCCCGCTCCTCCACGTCAAGGACTTCAACCTCAGCGGCACTGACCGGAGCCACATGCAGTCCCTCGTCCTCGGCACGGGCAGCATTGACTACCACCCAATTCTCCGCGCCGCCAAGGGCCTCAAGCAGTACTTCGTCGAGCAGGAAGAGTTCGCCTCCGGAGACCCCATCGGCGAGCTCACCAAGGACGCAGCCTACATGAAGGCCTTCCGCCTGTAGTCCGCTTTATTCCTCAACAAGCGACTGCAAACGCGTCAGCGCGATATCCCACTGCTGCGAAATCTTGTTGAGAAACTCGTGCATCGTCATCAGCGGTTTGGGGTCGAGAGTGTAATGACACTCTCGACCCTGCCGCGTGCATCGCACCAGCCCCGCGCGCTCCAACACGCGCAGATGTTTCGTAACCGCCTGCCGCGTCAGCCGCGAACCTTCCGTTAACTGCGTAATCGATGCCGACTCCCCGGCCGCAATCCGGCGCACCAGCGCAAGCCGCGTCTCATCGCCAAGCGCAGCAAACAGCACGGCGGTCGCGGGTTTGCGATCAGGCATTTTGCGTGACATAGTCCTCAATGTTCTTCACCTGCTGCGTCCATCCGCCATCATTACGAAGAAAGCTCTTTTCCCGCCACTCCGCCGGAATGCTCTCAAAGCCTGACTCCGTAACGGTCAGCCGCGTACCCGCCGCCGTCGGCTCCAGCCGAAACTCCACCAGTGTCTTCGGCGCATTCGAGTAATCCGGTGAATACAGTTCCTTGGAATGCTCCTTAATATGCGCCCACCGGAAGGCGAAGAGGCGTTCCGGCTCCATCTCCGTTACAAGTCCTTCCCAGCGAATGTGATCGTAACCCGGATATGTCATGTGGCCGGTAGAAACCTCCCCTTTCACAAACGGCCCATCCAGATGCACCTTAAACCACGCGCCAAACTCACGGTAATCGGTCACAGCCCTCCACACGCGGGCCACCGGAGCCTTGAGCTCAATCTCTTTGCGGATGATGTTTTCCATGCTTTTCCTTTTTCGCAACCTCTGAGTTGCATATTAGTCCGGCTCCGCAAAATACGCAACTATTTGGTTGCTTATTTCTCCTGATATCTGGCGCCTGTCATCTTGTCCATGCTTCGCGGTTCACGCCCATTCTGTACCCTGCACCCCGTCCCCTGTACCCTGAATACATGAATGTTTTCGACGAGCGTAAAGCCGAGCTGGAGCGCTACGAGTTCATGATGGGCCGCGACCGTGGCCGTCTTGCCGTAGCACTCGACGTCCTCACAGACTCCCTCATCATGATTGGCCAGCATGGCGTCTACTGCGTCTCCACACGCAATCCCTCCAAGCCCGCGTTGGACCTGCAGGCCGTACTCGATGGCATTGAAGGCGCCAAAGACCTCATCAAGTCCGTCATGGAAGAAATCCGGAAAGACAGGGAAGAAGGGAACGAGGGATTAGGGGAATAGAAGCCGCAGAGTGTGCCAGGCACCGAGCTACTACCTCTGGTCGAGCCAGGCCTTCTCAAAACTGGTCACGCAGGTTACACCGGCCTTCTTCTTGGAATCCCCGGTTTGCGTGGTGTAGAACGGCGTATCCGATCCCTTCAGGTAAGCGCGCATATGTACCTGCGAGGAAAAGGACATCCCCGCCGAATACGAGGTAGTGCCATTGGCGTCCGTAGACTGGCTGTTCTGCTTCTCCCGGTCCGTCTTCTTGTCGAAGCGGAGAACAATGTCGGCGCTGTCGGCATCGTCCGCGACGGTAAAGCGTCCCCAGCGCTGCAACTGCTCCAGCGCGCCGTCGAAGACTTCGCCCGTCTTCGTGTCGTTGAGAATGGCAACAGTCTTCGCGGTAAAAGCAGCCCGAGGCATAGGCTCTTGCGCCGGGGCTGCAACCACGACAAAGAAGGCAAGCGAAAGCAAAGCAGCGCGGAGGAAAGGCTTCATTCTGTGTCTCCCTGCAAAGGTTTCTCCAGATTGCGTACCAGCATAGCATCGGTGCAGCCAGTGGTAAGTTCCCAATTGGCGACGATCCGCTCAGTCACCATGAGGTGGTATATTGCCCTTCCATGATCAGCTTTGAAGATGCCCGTTGGTCGAATATGACTGGAGGATACAAAACTCCGTTCGATCCGCGTCCATTGCTCAAAAGACTTGAAATCGACAGCAATACGACAGATGTCTGGCGAGAGCTTTGGAACGAACTCCACCACCAAGGAGACATTGGTGAAGCTTCAATCGCGGCTGTCCCATTTCTCGTTAGAAGTTATCAAGAACGAGGCGTGATTGACTGGAATACCTATGCGATTGTCGCTATCATCGATCTGGCTCGCAAGGAAGGAAAGAATCCGGATGTGCCGCAATGGATCGCAGACGACTACTTTCAGGCGCTTCGGAAACTAGCGGAAATTGGGACTAAAGAAGTGTTGTTGGCCGAAACCGCGGAGGACGTCCGCGCCATTCTTAGTGTCATTGCTATTGAGAAGGGTCTTCGAATTCACGGGAGATTCCTCGTGAATTATTCAGAAGAGGAACTGATAGACATCGAATCCAAGACTTGAAGATAATCGAGTCGAAGACAGGATTTCCCCCAATAATCATCGGCCGGGTGCCCAACCGTGGCACAAACTTGTTTTGTGCCTAAGGCGGCATATCTACAGCTTTTTATAGCTTTTGCCCCTTATCTATACACCCTGTACCCCGCACCCCGTACCCTGTCCCCTGTTTTTTGCTGTATCCTGATAGAGTGCGCCCGTAGCTCAGCTGGATAGAGCGAATGCCTCCGGAGCATTAGGTCGGGAGTTCGAATCTCTCCGGGCGCACCATCCCTTCCACAAATCCCGTCTAAAACACTACAGAATGAAATTTCATCTTCCCGTCTCCGCCAACGAAATCCTCTGGATGCTGACCTTTGCAAGCCACCTGGTCCTGCTTGTCGTCCTCATGGGCCGCGACCGCATCCGCCGCTTTCCTTTCTTCACCACCAGCATTGTCCTCATCACTTTCCGCCTGCTGGCCGCGCGCATACTCTCCGGCAAGATGCCGCAGATGACCATGGCCGCCGTCTTCATCAGCCTTGCGGACCTCGGCGCCATCGTTACTGCGCTCATGCTCTACGAGCTCGCCCGCAAGGCCTTCCGCGGCGTCAAGCGCAACCTCTGGGCAGGCGGGGCAATCTCCATGCTGCTCGTCGGCGGCATCGTGCTCGCCACGTGGGGCGAGTGGCCCGCATGGAAGACGCTCACCGCAAGCGGTGTCATGCCCGCGCTGCAACTGCTGCAGTTCCTGGCACTCAAGGCAACCCTGCTGCTCGACGTGGAAACCATCCTGCTTGGCCTCGCCATCGTAATCTTCGGCGCGCGCTACCAGGGCGGCTGGCGCACACACGTGCAGCGCATCGCCATCGGCCTTGCCGTCGCCTCGCTCTCACAGCTTGCGCTCCAGGCCACGTGGGAAATCATCGCCAAGCACGCCAAGCCCACCTCCATGACCGAGTACCAGCACTTCATGGACCTGCGCGAGCATCTCTTCAATGCCAACAGCGCCATCTATGTCATCGTGCTCATCTGGTGGATCTGGTCGCTCTGGAAGGATGAGCCCAAAACGAGCGAACCGGGCACGGCCAATCTCAGCACAACAAAACCCGCTGACCCGATTCCCGCCGTCCCTGAGCTCCCGGCTACCAATTCACAACCCGAATAGTCTTACAATGACTACTATGAAGCGCCTCTGGCTGGCCATCCTGCTCGCTCTCTTCACGGCAACCGCAATTGTGCCGTGCGAAGCCGTATGTCCAGCCTCCCAGCCAGCGCCTAAGCACGACTGCTGCATGACCAGCGGCCACACCGCGGAAGCAACATGCTGCACACCGCATGAAAAGCAGCCCGCAGCCACGCCGCAGGCAAATCCTGCAACACCGGCTCTCGCGCATCTCGCCGCGCCATCATTCCTCATAGCGCACGCAGCGCTCCTTGAGCACATCTCTCCCGCAGCCGCTGCGCCAAACCTGAACAAACCTCCCCAACTCATCCTCCGAACCTGATACTCCGGCGAATTGCACCCGAATTGCGCGACTTCACAAGCCGCGCACATATACACGTGTAAGTTCCCCCGGAGGATTCCATCGTGCGTTGGTTGTTTGCTGCAGCTCTTGTAGCAGCGTCCACCTCTCTTCATGCCCAAATGAACATGAGCATGAACATGGGCGGCCCTGCCGATTCCTTTCAACAAAATCTCCTGCGTCACAACGGCTCCGGCACAGACATTGAGCCGGCCTCAAGCGCCCCACCCATGCTCATGCGCATGCAGGGAAACTGGATGCAGATGCTCCACGGCGACGTACTCGTCATCGAGCAACAGCAGACCGGCCCGCGCGGCCACGACAAATTCTTCTCTACCAACTGGGCCATGCTTATGGCGCAACGGCCCTTGCCGGGCGGGCAACTCACCCTGAAAGCAATGTTCAGCTTAGAGCCCGCAACCATCAGCGGCCGTTACTTCCCCGAACTCTTCCAGCAAGGCGAAACCGCCTTCGGCAAACCCATCATCGACGGCCAACATCCGCACAATCTCTTCATGGAACTCGCCGCACTCTACGACGTGAAGCCCAACGAACACACGACACTCAGCCTCTACGCCGCGCCCGTAGGCGATCCCGCACTCGGCCCGGAAGCCTACCCGCACCGCGCCTCCATCGGAGCCAACCCGCTCGCCCCGCTCGGCCACCACATGCAGGATTCCACGCACATCGCCTATGACGTACTAACAGGCGGCGTGTCCTTCGGCTCAGCAGAACACGGCGCCCGCATTGAAGCCAGCGGGTTCCACGGACGTGAGCCCGCAGAAAACCGCTGGACCATCTACTACGGTCCCATTGACTCCTGGTCCGCACGCTTGAGCATCGCGCCGCACCGCGACTGGTCCGCGCAATACTCCATCGGCCATCTCACATCCCCTGAGGCCCTGCATCCCGACGAAGATGTGCTCCGCCAGACGGCCTCCCTTTCGTTCCACCACAGCTTCGGAAGTAGCCAGCTCCATGCAATGGCAGTATGGGGTCGTAATCACACCATCGGCACCGCTGAAAACGCCAACAGCTATCTATTAGAAGGCGCATTCGCCATGCCAAAACAAACCATCTGGATGCGCATAGAAAACGCCGACCGCACCACCGACCTGCTCGGCGCAGCCGCACCGCCTGAAGAAACCACCATCGGCCGCGTCCAGTCATACAGCGGCGGATACGCACACCGCATCTGGTCCAACAGTTGGAGCACCACCGAACTAGGCGCACAAGCAACTGCGTACGGCGTGCCATCCACACTTACAGGCCTGTACAGCGACCACCCCTTCGGCGTAGCCGCAGTCCTCCATTGGCGCCTCGGCCGATGAATGCACAAACCAGGGTGCTCACGAAGCGATTTCTGCTGAATGGGGTGAGCACCTGGTCTTTAGAGATGTGGGATAAGAAGGAAGTTCTCCCACAATATCCAGACCCTCTAAAGAGGCAGTTGTTCAACCGTAATTTCCTAGTTGGCGACAAACGAGAAATTTTCCCAAATTCCGGGGATGCTATATACTCCGTGTGTCGTTCTTAAAACTGCAAGACCTGCATGTAATAAAACTTGATTCCCATACATCTCACTGCACGAATTAGTTAGTTAGTATCGAAGCGGCAAAAGTACAAATACCCTGACTTGCAGGCCGTTACATTCCCGCTGAGCCTATAGCATTTTCCGAATTGGTGTAGACCGAAGCCACAACTGTCGAATGGATTTTTCCTCAAGAAAAAATCCACCCCCGCGAGCTTCAAAATGCCACAGGAATTCGGAAAATGCTCGAAATTACATCAATCGCAGGTGAGACTTATGCCCTCCAGGATGAAGTACCTTCCAGTTCTCCTTGTCATGGTTGGGGGTAACGTTAGCGCACACGGTCAGATAACGCTGAGGGCACAGCAGACCCACTCTCAGCCTGCAGGCAGCCCAGCTCCTGTCGCCAAGCCTGTTCTTGCGCAGAACTACGGCAAACTCCCGCTCAGCTTTGAGGCCAACCAGGGCCAGACTGACCCGCACGTCCGCTTTACCTCGCACGGCAACGGCTACTCGCTCTTCCTCACCGACTCTGAAGCTGTCCTCGCGCTAGGCAAAGCCGCCAAGAAGACCGCTGCCGGCAAGCATCCGGAAAACACCGGCCCAGAAAAAACAGACGTAGTCCGCATGCATTTAGCAGGCGCAAATTCCGGTCTCCACGTCACCGGAAAAGATCCGCTCCCCGGCACTGCCAACTACTTCCTCGGCAACGACCCCTCCAAGTGGCACACCAACGTGCCCACCTATGCCAAAGTGCAATACACCGGCGTCTACCCCGGCATCGATCTGGTTTACTACGGCAACCAGGGCCAGCTCGAATACGACTTCGTAGTCGCTCCCAACGCCAGCCCGGCGTTCGTCCGCCTCCATTTCTCCGGTGCAAAGCGCCTCCGCCTCTCTCGCACAGGCGACCTCACCATCTCCGCCGCCCACGGCAGCATCGCTTTTCGCAAGCCGGTCATCTATCAGGTGCAAGACGGCCAGCGCCAGCCCGTCAAGGGCGAGTTCACACTCTCAGCAAAGAATGAAGTCGGCTTCAACATCGCCCGCTACGACCACACGAAACCGCTTGTCATTGATCCGGTGCTCACCTACTCCACTTACCTCGGCGGCAGCGTCACCATCCCCGGCGACAGCAACAGCACCAGTGTCGGCAATGGCATTGCGGTTGACAGTTCCGGGAACGCCTATGTAACCGGTTTGACAAGCACGGCCGATTTTCCTGTAACCGCGGGTGCTTTTCAGACGGTATATTGCAATGGCAGCACCAGCGGCGGTTGCATCAACGCCTTCATCACGAAGCTTAACTCCACCGGTACGGCCCTGGTCTACTCCACCTATCTCGGCGGCAGCTTGTCTGATACAGGTTATGCCATTGCGGTCGACAGCTCTGGCGATGCCTATATAACCGGCGAGACGCTTTCGACCGATTTCCCTGTGACCGCGGGTGCTTTTCAGACCGTGAATAATTGCAGCAATGTCGTCGGCGGCTACTATTGCAGCAACGCCTTTATCACCAAGCTTAATCCCACCGGTACGGCTCTGGTTTATTCCACCTACCTCGGCGGCAGCGGCAACAACCCCAACGCCGTCAGTTTCCCCGCCGATATCGGCACTGCCATCGCAGTCGACAGCTCAGGCGATGCCTATGTAACCGGCACAGCGACTTCGACCGATTTTCCTGTGACTGCGGGCGCCTTTCAGTCCGTGAATCATTGCTTGCCTATCTCTTCTTGCAGCAACGCCTTTATCACCAAGCTTAATCCCACCGGCACGGCCCTGGTTTACTCCACCTACCTCGGCGGCAGCGGCAACGACGTCGGTACCAATCTCTACGTCGGCGATACCGGCGCTGCCATCGCGGTCGACAGCTCAGGCGATGCCTATGTGACCGGTTCGACACCTTCGACCGATTTTCCTGTGACATCAGGCGCTTTTCAGTCCGTGGATAATTGCAGTGCCGATGGCTACCCTTGCAACAACGCCTTCCTCACCAAGCTTAATCCCACCGGCACGGCCCTGGTTTACTCCACCTACCTTGGCCCTGTGAATGCTTCCTCCTCCGAAACGACAAGCACTGCCGGTACGGGCATTGCGGTAGACTCTTCCGGCGACGTTTATGTAGCAGGCAACACGGAATCACCCAGTTTTCCCATTACCTCAGGGGCCTTCCAAAATACGGATTTAGGCTATCTTGCCTGTGCAAATAATCCAAGCTGTACAGAATATCCCTTCAGCGGCTTCCTCTCAAAGTTCAATAGCGACGGTACGGCTCTGCTCTATTCCACCTATCTTAGTAGCAGTGGAAATGAGACCCTCCTTGCCCTTGCTGTGGACTCCGCCGGAGACGCCTATGTGACCGGTGGGACGAGTTCGACCGATTTTCCAGTGACTGCGGGCGCTTTTCAGTCCGTGAATAATTGCACAGCCTCTTGCGTCAACGCATTCGTCACTGAGCTTAATCCCACCGGCACAGCTCTGGTTTACTCCACCTACCTCGGCGGCAACGGCAGAGAAATCGGGACGAATGGCACCGACTACTCCGGCGATTCCGCGAGTGCCATTGCGGTCGACAGCTCCGGTAGTGCTTATGTAACCGGTGGGACGTCTTCGGCCAATTTCCCTGTGACCGCCGGCGCTTTTCAATCCACATATCCATCAATTCCCAGTGCTTTTGTTTCCAGGCTCGCTATCGGGCCAGTACCGCCTGCAGCCACGCCCACTTTCAGTCCGGTGGCAGGAACCTACACCTCGGCGCAGTCGGTGACCATTTCGGACTCTACCCCCGGCGCCACCATCTACTACACCACCGACGGGTCCATACCAACCACGAGCTCGACCGTCTATAACAAACCCATCGCTGTTTCTTCCTCGGAAACCTTCCAGGCTATTGCCACAGCCAGCGGTTACGCCACAAGCGCCGTGGCAAAAGCCACCTACACAATCACTTCACTCAGCTTTGGACCAGCATCCGGCTCACCGGCGAGCGCCCTGGTTTCGCCAGGAGGTATTGCAACCTACAACCTGGCAGTCACTCCGGTGGGAGGAAGCACGTTCCCAGCAGCGATCAGCTTCTCAGTTACCGGATTGCCCGCAGGCGCCACTGCCAGATTGAATCCGAATACCATAGCAGCCGGGGCGGGAGCTACAAACGTCATTCTGTCCATTCAGACCAGTAGCTCATCGGCGCAGATTCGCGTCTTTGGAGGCACTTCGGGATTAGCATTGTGCGTGCTGGTCATTCCCCTGGCGGGTCTGCGGCGCCGGGCACAGTCAGGCCGGCGGATGGCTTTCAATCGCCGAATTTCCGCAGTGTGTTGGTTGCTCCTTCTTAGTGCTCTCACAGCCATCAGTGCTTGTGGAATAGGGGGACATACGGGAGGCGTCGGCGGCTCATCCCAGACCTATGCGATTAAGGTGACAGCAAGCAGCAGACAAACGCAACGGAGCACAACTGTGTTGCTGACAGTCCAGTGAATCCCTGACTACCGCTATTCAATAGCGAATGCACGAAAGGATGCGTGAGTTTACTTGTGGATTACAATCGAGTGACCGCGCAACCGGAAGTTACTGGTTGGTGCGCCTTTTTGCTTTGTATCCCCTCAATCTCCTGAACCTGTCCCCTATCCACCTTTCGGTGGATACAAGCCTCAATCTTGCCCCATTTATACTCGCTGCCATGTTCAAGGCAATGCGCAAGGGTGTAGTGTGTGCCGCCATCGCGGCCATTCCAGTTTTTGTCTCCGCACAACTTCCTCCGGAACAACAAAACATCAAGAACGCCGAAGGCGCGCAACGCCCCGCCTCCAGCGGCCAGGAGACAGGCTCACCCCACCCCATTCAGCTTGACGCGCAACATCGCCCCATAACCGCCGGCGGATTCGTCAAAGACGGCCCCGTCATCTTCGCAGACGCCTCCGCCAGCTCCGGCCTCACCTCGTGGACCCACAAAATGGGCACGCCCGCCAAGGATTACATCGTAGAAACCAAGGGCTCCGGCGTCGCGCTCCTCGATTACGACAACGACGGCTGGATGGACATTTACATCGTCAACGGCGGCACCTTCAAAAGCATCGACGGCAAAGAGACCCCTCCCCACGCAGCCCTGTTCCACAACAACCACGACGGAACCTTCACCGACGTTGCCGCCAAAGCCGGCGTCACCAACGACCGCTGGGGCTTCGGCGTGGCTGTTGCGGACTACGACAATGACGGCTATCCCGACATCTTCGTCTCCAACTGGGGAGCCAACCGTCTCTATCACAACAATCACGACGGCACATTCACGGACGTAGCCGAAAAAGCCGGCGTAGCCCTCCCCGATCCGCAAGCCTGGCATAGCGGAGCCACATGGGGCGACTATGACGGAGACGGCCGCCTCGATCTCTTCGTCGCCGGCTACCTGCACTACGACAAAAACCACATGCCCACGCCCAACGGCAACGGCGCGCCTAACGCCTTCTGCACCTTCCGCGGCGAACAGACCGCCTGCGGCCCGCGCGGCCTCAAAGGCGAAGGCGACCACCTCTTCCACAACAACGGCGACGGCACATTCACAGACGTAAGCGAAAAAGCCGGCGTCTCCGACAAGCCCGGCTACTACGGCCTGGGCGCCGTCTTCGCCGACATCAATAATGACGGCAAACCCGACATTCTCGTCGGCAATGATTCGACGCCAAACTATTTGTACTTGAATAAAGGCGACGGCACCTTCGAAGATGTAAGCTACGCCAGCGGATTCGCCCTCAACAACCAGGGCCGCGAAGTCGCCTCCATGGGCATCGCCGTCGGCGACTACGAGAACAACGGCATGCTCGACGTCTTCGACACATCTTTCTCTGACGACTACAAGCCGCTTTATCACAACGAAGGCGACGCCAACCTTACCGATATCAGCTATCAACTCGGCATCGCCGAGCTCTCCGTGCCCTTCCTTGGCTGGGGAGACGCCTTTATTGACTACGACAACGACGGCTGGAAGGACCTCCTCTGGTCCAACGGCCACGTCTACCCGCAGGCCGACAAATACCCGTGGGGCACCACCTGGGCCGAGCGCCCTATGCTCTTCCGCAACGTCGGCGGCAAAAAGTTTGAGCCTGTCCCCGCCGTCGAAGGCTCCGGCCTCGCGCTCGTCATTGCCGGCCGCGGCATGGCCGTTGGCGACCTCTTCAACAATGGCAAAATCGACGCTGTCATCAACGTCATGGACTCGCACCCCGTCCTGCTCAAGAACGTAAGCCCCGACAAGAATCACTGGATCGAGCTCAAGCTGGTAGGCGGGCTCAAGAGTCCGAAAGACGCCACCGGCGCCTGCGTCTACGTAACCTCCAACGGCATCAAGCAACGCGCCGACGTAATCAGTGGCGGCAGCTATCTCTCCAGCAACGACCCGCGCCTTCACTTCGGCCTTGGGGCATCCACGCAAATCGACAGCGTAGAAATCCACTGGCCCAGCGGCAAAGTCGAACACTTCGCCGCACCACCCATCGACCAGATCACCACCCTGACCGAAGGCGCCGGAAAATAACTACTACTCAGGCCAACCAGGGCGAGGAAAGCAAAGCCTGACCGGGGATGTTAAAACTTGAAGAGTGGAAATAGAGTCTTTTTCACTCTGGGGCTGGAACATCCAAGATGGCGACAAGAAGAGAGTTCTTCCGGCTGGCTGCGCAATCTGCGACAGCTACGATGATAATCGGCAGCAACATCGCGGCAGAGGCGCAAAACAAGGCGCATCGCGCAGTTCCGCATAGCAGCCGTCCGCTCCTCGATCTGCAACAGCGGTTTGTGGATTTGCGCTTCGGCATGTTCCTGCACTTCAACATGGCAACATTTCAAGACCGCGAATGGGGTGATCCCACCTCTCCTGCGGAGCTATTCCACCCTACCGCACTCGATACGGATCAATGGGCCGCGGCAGCAAAGTCGGCCAACATGACATGGGGTTGCTTGACGACCCGCCATCACGATGGCTTCTGCATATGGCCGACAAAGACGAAAGCGGCAAGCGTGGCGCAGACGTCGCATTCCACAGATATCGTGCGCGCCTATGTGAATTCATTCCGCAAGGCTGGCTTACGGGTTGGACTCTACTACTCCATCCTGTCGCTGCGCGATGATATCCGCCATTTCAATGTCACGCCGGCCAAGATCGAGCTCATCAAAGATCAGCTAACGGAGCTGCTTACCAACTATGGAGAAATCGACCTCCTCATTACCGATGGCTGGGATGCACCGTGGAGCCGCATCACGTATGAAGAGGTGCCGTACCGGGAAATCTATGAGCACATCAAGAGCCTGCAGCCCGACTGCCTACTCTGCGACCTCAACGCAAGCCAGTATCCCCCTGGTGGGCTCTACTACTCCGATATCAAAGCGTTTGAGCAAAATGCCGGGCAGAAGGTTCCCGAAAACAGCGACGTGCCGGCCCTGTCCTGTGTCACTATCACCGATGGATGGTTCTGGAAGCAGAGCGACGCAAACGGGCATCTCAAAGCCGTCTCGACTGTGGTCAACGAGTGGCTTGAACCGTTGAATCGCAGACACTGCAATCTCATTCTGAATGCGCCCCCGAACCGGGAAGGCCGCCTCGCTCCCAACGTGGTGCAACGGCTCGAAGAGATCGGCAAGGCCTGGAAGCATTCCGGCCCCATGGAGAAACTTAGCGAGCACGTCGGAATCACCACACCCAATCTGGCGATAGGCAAGCCTATCCACGCCAGTTCCTACCCGGATACGGTGGGACCGGACGAAGCAAACGATGGCAACTTCCACACAACCTGGCACCCGGATGAGGGGCAAACCTCGGGCTGGCTGGAAGTGGATTTGGGAAAACAACAAAGCTTCAACGTTGTCTCGCTGGTAGAGCCCGTGGGCCGATGGGACGACTATCAGCAAAGCCGCATCCGCAGCTATAGTTTTCAGCGCTGGGATGGAGCGCAATGGATCACCCTGGCAAGCGGGGAAATCCCCACGCCGACAACAATCCATCGCATTCCGCGCGTCTCATCCCAGAAACTTCGGCTCCTGTTGGAGTGCAGCAAGGAGACGCCTCATATCGCCGAGATTGGCGTATATGACGAACCCATCTGAGCGAAGGAGAGGGATCGCTCGCAGCAGGCTCCCCATTGGCGACAGCAGACTTGCCAGATAAATCGTGCTCTGTAATGCTGTAGGCCACGCTTTTATCGGGAGGTCCCTCGATGTGGATTGACCGGCAAGACCTTCTCTATACAATTCGGTCGGCAGGGCGTGCACCGCTGCTTACCGTCATTGCTGTAGCAGCCCTGTCGCTCGGGATCGGCCTGAATGCGGGCGTATTCACGCTGCTGAATGCGCTGTTCCTCACTCCGCCGACGCAGAAAGACACAGCCAGCTTCGTCCAGATCTATCCGCGCTATGAAGGCTGGTTTACGGGAGCCGGTCAATACTCCACCTTCACCACCGAGGATTACGATGCCGTCCGAGAGCATGCCACTACGCTTGTAGAATCCGCGGCCTGGCAACCAAAGGGAGTAACCATCGAGCAGGAGCACAACCGCATCAACGTTCCGGCAATGCTGGTCACCTGCAACTTCTTCCACACATTCGGAATCGAGCGGCCGGTGCTGGGCCGCCTTCTGGCTCCGCGGGAATGCGAACGCGGCACCGCAGCGCAAGTGGCTGTGCTGAGCGCTGCGCTCTGGAAGAGCCAGTTCGGAGCCAATCCCAACATCGTGGGCGAAACCATCCACCTCAACGGCACACCTTTCCTCATCATCGGCATCATGCCCTCTGACGACGTCAATCTTCTGACCGGCGGCGTCTTCGTGCCTTATACAGTCGAGCCGGTTCTCGATCACACAGCGACAAGTTTGCTCGACAATCCGGATACACCGTGGCTCAACATCGCAGGCAGACTGCGCCCCGGATACTCGCGCGCAGATGCGCAGGCGGAGCTGACTACCATCCTCCACCAGCAAGACCGCGCCTATGTGGAGCGCAGCATCACCTCCTTCAATCGCAAGACCTCGGTAGTGCTGACAGACGGATCGTTCATCGAAACGCCCGCAATCCACGACACAATTGCCGGGCTGATGGCATTGATTCTTGGACCGCTCTCCCTTGTTCTACTGCTGGCCTGCAGCAATGTGACCATGCTCTTTCTTTCCCGCGCTGTGGTGCGGCGTGGTGAGATCGCAGTCCGGCTGGCTCTCGGTGTGGGGCGTGCACGATTGCTTCGCATGTTGCTGCTCGAGAGTTTTCTAACCGCCTTGACAGCCGGACTGGTGAGCATCGTTCTCGCCTATCGCGCGCCACAGCTGATCATGAACACAGCAAACCGGAACCAGGCCGGCCTTGTTCCGCTCATGCACCCGGACTGGCACGTCTTTGGATATCTCGCAGCTCTCGTCATCGTAGCTACTATCACTTCTTCGCTCGCTCCCATGCATGCTGCGTGGAAACTCGATCTGGTTACAGCGCTGAAGGGGCGCGAAACTACGGCCACCGCACATTCACGGCTCACCGGTGGCTTGATCGTCGCGCAGATTGCCATGAGCTTTGTACTACTGTCGGCAGCGGTATTGTTCGCGCGCGTACCCGGCATGGTCACCACCATGGACCCGGGATTCGAAACACACCAGACACTCTCGGTTCCGCTAACGGTAGACACGTCTCCACAAAACCGCACGGCGGCATTGAGCTTTTATCGAGATGTCGAGGCACGCCTTCTTGCCGTCCCCGGTGTACAGTCACTCGCCTACGAGAGCGTGGAGCCATTTCGCCAGGTGCCGCCCAGCGAAATCCGGCTCGCGCAACAGGAGAAGGGACATGGAAAACCTGCAACCATCGATACAGTTTCGACCGGCTTCTTTTCCACCTTCGGCATACGCATAGTCGCAGGGCGGTCGTTTCTTTCTTCCGACTCAACGTCCGACAAGGCCGGCCCGGTCGTCGTAGTTTCACAAGCTTTCGCCAAACAGTTCTGGCCTGGCGAGAATCCGGTTGGCAAAATCCTCGTCACTCCCAATGACAAACGTCTTACAGTGATCGGCGTCGCTGCGGACACTCGCTCCGAACGCTTTGGAATTCTCGACGGACCGCGTCTCTATACGCTGCGCGATCCGAACGGTGTCGGCGATCCGTTGTACGTACGGTTCACAGGAAATGCCTCGACCATGGAGAAGGCGGTGTTTGACGCGGTAAGAGGCCTTGACCGTACACAGGTGATGACGCCACAGACCATTTGGGAAAGGCTCGAAGCGGATGCCGAGAGCATACGTTCTCTGGCAAACATTGTTGTCGTAATGGCATCGATTGCCTTGCTGCTGGCGGTAACGGGCGTTTACGGAGTCCTGTCCTTTGCAATCAGTCAACGCACACGTGAGTTTGGCGTTCGCATGGTACTGGGTGCAAACCGGGTCGCAATTTTCCGCTCCGTCCTGCTGCGCGGAAGCCGGCAGATCGCAATCGGCCTGGTGTGCGGAGTTGCCCTGGCCCAACCGGCAGCATGGACATTTGCTCACTTCGCCAAAAACTCGCCGGTCCCATTTCACAGCTTTGACATAGCGGTATACGGTATTGCCGCAGTCCTGCTCGTCGTTGTCTCGCTCGCAGCCATGTACCTGCCCGCGTTGCGTGCCATGCAAGTAGATCCCATGAAGGCGCTGAGAGCGGAGTAGTACGCAGGCTGCTCCTTCCATTCGCTCCTCAAGCAGTGGAACTGGCCTCGGTGATGTTTTCTTCTCTCGCAGGCGCTCGTTTCGCGGCCCGGCTAATGGAGTCCGAAACAGCCCATGTTGCGCCGGCTATTGCGGTGTTGATCGCATTGCCGGCCCAGTTGAAATGCGCGTGAGGGCCTCCAATGAGATTCGGAATCCAGACGAAGAGCCCGAAGCCAACAATCTCAGCCGTCAGCAGGCGCGAGGCCAGCGGCGCCAGGATGCCCGTAAGAATCGCCATGGCTGCCAGGAAGAAGCCAATCGTAGTCGCATACGCCCAGAAGAGCTTCGAAGGCGGAATCCACTCCGGAATCCAGTTCAGCAGGCCCGGCATGAAGTAGATGTGGCCAATGCCGAACGAGATGGGACAGAGCCCGAAGAGACGTGCAAAGAGCAACTCGCGCGACGCAATGGCTGTGCCGGCCGGTGAGAATGCCGCAAAGAGTACGGCTCCGGCAGCAACCAGGGAGAACTCTTCAAACACGTTGCCAAGCGGCTCGAAGTTCCGCACGTTTGCGAAATACGTAGGAACCCACAGCAGTGTGAAAACAGAGTAGACAACGGTAAACGTCAGCGCGCCGGCACGAGCAGTTCGAGGCCAGAGCAGAGCAAGCCCGGCCACAAGCTCCACCAGGGCAGTGAAATAGGCAAGCGGCACGCGGAAAGGCACATTCGGCCCAACATGCTGCCATGGAGTGGCAAAATCGCCCGAGACCAGTCCGAGAAGACCGAGAAAGATGGCACCGCCGGCATAGACGTAAGTGCCCAGATTCAATACAAGGCTGCGGCTCTGCATGGTTCACTGGCTCCAGTTTCCGGGGGGGACGCGTTGCGGAGGTTGCGCTACAGCAAGACCACAGTAGGTATATCTCGAAGCCACAACTGTTGAGTGGATTTTTTCCTTAAGAAAAATCCACCTTCCGCAAAATTACAAAAGGATACGGTGACTCTGGTTTTGCTCTAGCAGTCTAGTCCTGCCTGAACTGAAAGGTCCAGTAAATCCATCTTTCTCACAAAAAACCAATCACGTAGGCATCAAGCTTTAATGACTTCGGGGTATTACCCAATCCGTAATTTCCGCACAGACTCGATTACTAATTTGTATCCTGAACGTATGCCCTTTTGCAGCTTCAAGCTGGCTCGCATAACCGCCATTGCGATGTTTGTCCTTATCGCCCCCTGGCTGCATGCGATGCAGGCAAGTACGAAGATTGCACCATCCTCCATCGTCATTGAAGGCCTTGGCAAGGGAACTGTTCCGCTCAGCGGCCCCTGGCAGTTTCACCCCGGAGACAATCCCGCATGGGCATCTCCTGATTTCGATAGCTCGAAGTGGGAGCAGGTGACGGCAGACAAGCCGTGGGGCATGCAGGGGCATGCCAGCCTCGCAGGCTTTGCCTGGTACCGGTGCTCCATCGCACTCACTCCAGCCCCCGGCATCCCGGCGCAGTTTTCGCTCCTGGTACCGAAGGTCAGTGATGCATACGAAATCTATTGGAACGGCTCGCTCATCGGACGTAACGGCAAGTTGCCGCCACATCCGGTTTGGTACGTTCCGCAGCCAGCGCAAACCTTTGAACTTGGCCCGGTGCAGTATGGCGTTCTGGCCGTGCGCGTCTGGAAGGCTCCCCTGTTCTCCGATAGTTCAGGCAAGGCGGGCGGTTTTGAGGCTGCTCCTTTGATCGGGAGCCCCGCAGCCATTGCAACCGCGAAGGCTGCGGAGGAGTTCCAGTGGCTGCGCAGCCAGCAATTCCATTTCGGCGAGAATCTCCTCTGCGCATTGATTGCCCTCTTGAGTTTTCTTCTCTGGTGCAGGACTCCTAACCGGTGGGTCCTGTTCTGGACGGCGGGCTTTGCCCTTGGTCCTCCGGTCAATTACCTGCTCTTGTACGCTCACATGGGTTGGCCCTACGGCCTTGCTGTGGGAGCTTCCCAACCCATCTCCGCTGTGCAGGATGTGTCGCTGTGGTTTCTCCTTCTCTGGCTTCTCCTGCTGCATGAGAACCGCGCCCTTTTCCGGCTTACCTGCATTCTCGCTTGCATTTGCGTTGGGAATGCCGCCCTGGATGGCGTGCTGGTTACCATCGTTTGGAAACCGGAGTGGACCGCTTTTGCCCAAGCCTCCGATGACGCAATGACTTTCCTCTTTATCCTGCTTGAAGCTTTCCCGCTGGTCCTGGTGAGCTATGGAATTTTCCAGCGCAAGCAGCTTGACTCGTCGCGCTGGCTGGTAGCCATCCTGGCCTTCCTCGACGAAATGATGATCGTTTTCGATAACGTAATCCAACAAGGCCAGCAATTTACCAATTGGTCCATCGCGGCCAACATCGACGCGCCGCTTTTTACCATCCATGGGAGTGCCATCTCTCTACGTGCACTCGCCGGAGTATTCCTTCTCGTCGCGATTGTCTATGCCGTCTATAACAGCGTTCGCGAAGACCAGCACCGCCAGGAAGCACTGGAACGCGAGAAGATTGAGCTGATACGCGAAAGCGACAGGATGCGGCACCATGCCGAGCACGATGGTCTAACCGGTCTTTGGAATCATCGCGTCATTGTCGAGCGGTTAGCTGAAGAGATGAGCCGTTCGCGGCGCGATGAGAAGCCGCTGAGCGTAATCCTGGTTGACGTTGACCATTTCAAGAAGATCAACGATAGCTTTGGCCATCCGACTGGTGACGTTGTGCTGAAGGAGATCAGCGCAATCTTTGCGCGCTCCCTGCGTCTCGATGACTGCGCAGGCCGTTACGGCGGCGAAGAGTTTTTGCTTATCCTGCCGGGCTGTGGAATTAAACATGCACTTGGCCGCGCCGAACAGATGCGGCTGGCGGTGCAGGCGGCAAGCATCCGGGATGGCGATACGGTGCTGCAGGTTACGGCAAGCTTCGGCGTGGCTTTGGCCTTCCCGTCGAATTACGAAGCCGATGCTGTAATCCGGGCCGTTGACATCGCGCTCTATCGCGCAAAAAGCAACGGGCGGAATTGCGTCGTCGCCGCGGAAATGGATATTCCGCAGCAGGTATAAACGTCCGTAGTCCCGGCCTATACCCGCTGCGAAAAGCTCCCTGCCAGCTTATTCGGGAGTGTTACCCAACAATGGCGATTGCTCCTCGAATGCCTCTTCTGTGGAGGCTCGAACCTTCTTTGTAATGCCCGTCCACACGGGATTGAGCTTCGATGTATCCAAAGTCCCATCCGCCAGGGCCACATTATAGGCCGCACTCTTTTCCAGCTCCTTTTTGTAGAGTGGAAGCTCCTTCACCAACTTGAAGGCCGCAGCCATCACCACGCCCACGTCATCCTTGAGCTCTTCCGGTACCGTAGCGTAAACCTCTGCCTTGTGTTCCTCAATCCACTGGAACGCAATAGGCAAAACGACCGAGCTTACCCAGTCGCCATATGCGTTGAGGGCTTCTACTCCTGCAATCCACGATGGGTGCATCTCCCAGTCGCGATGCCCCTCACCCTTCCCATGTGTAGGCGGGCAGTACACGGTGTTGATCTTGCAATGCTGCATGTACATTCTCCTTATTCACAACAACTGTGTAGCGATTCCATGCCGGATATACCTGCATAGAAGGTTTTGCAATTTGAGTGGTTCTTCAAAACGCGATTTGGGCTGCACATGCCTTTCGCATGTCCACGGAACAACATGCTGATTCGGGGTAGGATAAGTTCAGTTCTATCATCCGCATGCACAATTTGGAAGCAGGTCAGCCTCCCATCAGGATCAAGTGCACATTCAAAGAACCAGCGGTGGAAGCGCGACTCTCGACGATTCAGGGCCATGTGTGATCCGTTGCTCAATACACGGATCTCACATGGCCCTGGATCGTCTTTCGAAATTACCTTTCGCTCCCATTGAACGAAGGCGCTCTGCAGGACGTGCATGCTGAGTTTGTCATGGTGAACGGCCAACCCGGCGCCCTGCTTTTCTCCGGCAGTCAATTAGCAGGCGTCATCACCCTGGAGATCAACGAAGACCAGAAAATCGCTAACATCTTCCTGATCGTGAACCCTGACAAACTCCCAAGAACTCTTCCCGCCTGACAAAACTGCTTCCCATATCACTGCAAACATGCAATCGGAGTAGACACAAGCGGCTTCACCGCCCAACCGGCACATATCCGCGGACCCGCCGCTTAGGCCTCAGCAGGTACCAGGTCATTCCCATCGCCGGCACAAGCATCACGATGGAGTTGAAAACCCACATACCGCCGCCCGCAGCAATCTGATCCTGCAGCGCCGTCATATTCGTTACCCGCTCCGCCTCGGCATACGCGGGATACAGTACCTTCCCCGAAAACACCAGCGTCCCGGACAATGCCGTATTCAACAAATCCGATGACAGCAGATAAGGAATCACCGTCCACCGCGGCCATCTTGGCGTCATCGGCCACGGAGCCAGCACCACCCACCAGAACGCCATCGACGTCCAGAAGAAGCAAAGGTGCTCAAAGTCGTGAATGCGCTCGGAGGTGAACGTCAGCTCAAACATCGCTGGCACATGCCAGCCAATGTATGCCACATTCATCGCCAGCCAGATCACGCCCGGATGTGTCACCGCGCGCCACACCGCATGCAGCCACCGCACCCGCAGTAACGGTCCGACGACACCGCGCACAAACCACCGCGGCAGCCCGCGCAGCATCGGCACCGCCGGAGCGCCCAGCACAATCAGCGGCGGAGCCACAGACATGAGAATGAAATGCTGCGCCATGTGCGCAGTCAGCAGCACATCATCCAGCGCATCAATTGGAGAAGCCAGCGCTATCCACAATGCCAGGCACCCGGCGGTGAAAGCACCAGCTCTCCAGAGAGGAAGTTCCAGCGGCCGCGTCTTATGCGCCTTGAGCCACCCGCGCCAGTAAATCACCAGCGCAAGCGTCAACCCAATAAACGGAACGAGCGGCAGCGACCATCCATGCACAACCGCATCGTCAATCGAATGCACTTCCGCATCCGTATCGAAAAGCGCCAACAACATCACTTCTGAGCCGGATTGGAGGCCGATGCCTGAGTGGCGCTCGGCCCGGCAACTTGAGCAACCACCTGCCGCGAAGCATCCACCGCCTGCGGCTGATAATTCGGCTTCAACGTTTCGAGATACTTCACCAGCGCCGTAGTCTCCGCCGGAGAAAGCGCCGCGCCGTACGCCGGCATATTACCGCCGCCCTGCAACACCTGGCGGTAAAGCTGATCTTCCGTCATGTGCCCGGCCACCTTATCGAGCGCAGGCCCACGCTGTCCGCCCAGCCCGCCAAGCTGGTGGCAATTCCGGCACTGCTTCTGCTGAAATACCACTGCCCCCTGACGCTCCAGCGGTGACCGCTTCGAAAGCAGCTCCACTGGCACCGGCGCGCCACTCCACGCGTGCATCTGCGGGCTCCACGGAGTGTACGTGCCAAGCTGCGTAAATGCGCCGAAGCAGATGGCGATAAACAGCACCGAGAAAACCGCCACCGGTCGCCGCCACCAGCTCTTCTCGCCAATGCCCGACACAAACGGGATTGCCACAAGAATCGCAACCGCAATCGGCGGCACAATCAACAGGAACGGCGTTTCCATATCTGCCGGAAGGAACGACAGCACCGTATAAAGCCACAGGAAGAAGAAGTCCGGCTTCGGCACCGTGTTGATAATCGTCGGGTCCGGTATACCCTTTGGCCCGAACGGACCAAACACAGCCGCGCAAGCCGCCACCGCCAGCAGAATCGCCGCGGAGAAGAACAGATCCTTCCAGATCGCCAGCGGGAAGAACGCTAACCCGTCCTTGTGCGTCAGCTCGTGATACTCCTGCATGTACGTCTCGCGCCGCACAATGCGCCCGGGCATCGGCCACTCGTTGATGCCGAGCTTAATCACCAGCCAAAGGTGCACACCTGTCAGCGCCAGCAGCGTTCCCGGAATTACAAACACGTGCAGCGCAAAGAACCGCGTCAGCGTAGCGCCATTGATAATCGGCCCGCCGAGCATAAAATGCACCAGCTCACCGCCGATAAACGGCACGCGCCCCATAATGGAAGCGCCAATGCCCAGGCCCCAGTAGGCGTCCTGGTCAAAGCGCAGCACCTGTCCCGTGAACGCCATACCCAGCGTGCACAGCAGCATGAAGACACCCAGCACCCACGTCATCTCACGCGGATACTTGTGCGCCCCGAACAAAAACACCTGCGCCATGTGAATCAGCACCACGGCGACCATGAAGTTCGAGCCCCATCCGTGCATCGCACGCAGGAACCAACCCAGCGGCAGCTCGTGATTGAGCACCTGCAGCGAGTCCCACGCATGTGCCGCCGAAGGCGAATACACCAAGCCCAGCAGAATGCCCGTAACGACTTGCAGGATGAGCAGCACAAAGCTCGCCGAGCCGAAAACATACCACCAGCTCGCCGTCTTGCGCGGCACCGGGTGCATGGCGGCTTCCTTCACCGGCCCTTCAAGCTGCAACCGAAGCTCAAACCAATCGTAGACTCGCTGATACCACTTCATGCGTCCACCCTCGGAGCAGATTCAATCTGCGCAACAATCGCCGGCTGCGCCTTCTCATCACGCCCCGGACAAGGCTTCAGTCCCGCGCGATTCTGCAGCGTCGGCATCTGTCCTGCGTTAATCAGCAGCTTGCCGCCATCCACCTTCAGGTCGTAGGTAAACAATCCCCGCTCCGGCGGACCTGAAGCTCTGCTCCCGTCGGCGTAGTAAGCGCCACCGTGACACGGACACATAAACAGCTGCGACTCCTTGAACCACTTCACCGGGCAGCCCAAGTGCGCACAGTTAATCGCAAACACCGTAAAGTCGTTCTCACCCGTCCGCCGCACATATGCCGGAACCATCGCCGTATCGCCGTCCCACGAGTTCGAGAACGGATTCTTATAGTTCACCAGCGTCGTTTCGCCAACAGGGAAGTCCGACGCATTGCCCAGCGCAACCCAATCCAGGTACTCCTTGTGCTTCAGCACCGGCCCCAGCAGATACGCCACCACGGGCGTCGCAATCGCCAACCCTACCACCGCATTCAGCGCAATGCCCACATTCATCAGGAATGTGCGCCGCGAAATCTCCTGCGGATCAGGTTGCGTGACCGGCTCAGGCGCATACACGTGCTCGTCCATCGTTACTCCTTTCCTGCAGGCTGCGCAGCGGGCGTCGTAGTCTGCGTCGCTGGCTGTGCGGATTTCTTAGCTGCAGGCTGCGCGGCCACCGGTGCTGCAGTCGGCATAGCAGCAGGCGCCGCATTCCCATAAGGCTGTCCCGGAAGCGCAGGTTTCTGGCTCATCAACCATGCCGTCACATCCGCCACCTCGGCATCGGTCAGCGCGCGCTTCTGATTCTCGCCAGTCTTGACCAATCCACGCCAATCCGGCATTCCCAGATCCGGCCGTCCCGCAATTACCGTCGTGCGAATCATCTGCTCGTTCACAACCGCAAGGAACGAGCCATTCAGAATCGCGCCACTCTTACCCGGCTTGTCTACACTCTCGCCATGGCAGCGCGCACAGGCCGCCGCATACACCTGCTGCCCATTCGCGGCATTGCCCGCTTGTGCAGCCTTCCATGCCGGAGCATTCAACCCAGCCAGCACATTCCCCTTGCTCCACCGCGCGCGCATGCCTTTCACCAGCGCATCAATCTGCGCATCCGTCAGCTCGCCGCCGCGCTTCAGGCCAAATGCAGGCATCAGCGTACCCGTTTCGCCGTTGGTAATAATGTCCTTCAGCGTCGCGTCATCCACCAGCGCCTGGTACTCAGGATTCGCAAGGTTCATCGCCGCGCCATTCTCTCCATTCGCGCCATGGCAGCCCGCACAACTATTCCCATACAGCGTGTCAAAGTTCATCACAGTCTCAGGCCGCGGAACCTCCGGACCTTCTTCCGGCTTCCCCGGAAGCTTGCAGCCCGCAAACAACGTCGCCGCAAACAGTGCAGAAGTCAAAACGCAAAGCTTCGTGCGGATCTTCATCCCTGCTTGCCCCCGTCCTGGTGGTCCTCATGCCCCAGACCCGATGCCTCCACGCCCATGCGCATCGCCAGCGGAACAGCCGCCAGCCGCTTGATGCGTCCAAGCCGCGTCACAACATATCCAGCCACAATGCCAAACACCACCTGCGAAGCCGCAAAGCTCCACCAGTCAATGTGCGACTGCAGAAATGGATTCACGAGGCCCAGCACCGAGTGCAGCAAACCTGTCCACAGCACCGGGGCAACAATGCCACCCAGCAGAATCGGCCGCTTGGGCCAGATCGGCAGCAACGCTCCATACAGCGTTCCCACCAGCAGCGTCGTAACACCTTGAATGATGTTCGCTGTAACAAACGCGCCTAGATTGAAGTGGCTCATCTGGTCAACCGTCGGATTCGTCCACGTGCCCACGCCCGCGCCGCCCAGCAGATTCACCACGTACCAGATGCTGTGATACCGCAGCATGCCGTAAATCTCCGCTGGAATCACCATCGCGATTCCGCCCGCAATGCCGCCAATCAAACCACTCGAAAGCGAGAACGTCTCCAGCGGGAACATCGCGCGGTGCTGCTCCGTCACCTCAATCTTTGCCACCTTCTCCATCTGCGGCACGTACGAAACAATATGCATCGGCACTGGAATATCTTCGTGTTTCTCGTGCGGCAGCACCTCGCGGAACCATCCCACAATCGACACAACCGTCAGCACGCCGCCCAGTACGCCCACCAGCGGATCCATCACCAGCGCAGCAAACACCAGCATCAGACCCAGCGCCAGCATAAACGGCCACGCCGTCGGCGCCGGCAGGTGCACGCTGTCGCCCGCATGCGCGTCATGCGTATCAACAGGAACGGAATGAGGAGTCTCGCTCATCGGCCCACCACGTAAACAACCGTAAATACAACCACCCACACCGCATCGACAAAGTGCCAGTAAAGCGCCAGCGTCTTGATGCGCTGTGCATGCCTCTGCTCCACCTTGCCCAGCAGCGTAAACACCATCACCACCAGCATCATCAGCAGACCCACAATCACGTGCGAAGCATGCAGGCCAACCAGCGAATAGTAGGTCGTGCCAAACAGGTTCGTGCTGATCGTCAGATGATCTTCCACAATCAGCTTCCGCCACTCCACGCCCGTGCCGTAGAGGAAGATGATGCCCAGCACCATGGTGATCGCCCACCACACCTTGAAGGCGGCAACCTTCCCATGCTCAATCGCATGCTCAGCCGCAATAATGAATCCGCTGCTCGAAAGCAGGCAGACCGAATAAAACCACGGAATCTCCAGGACCTGTTTCGGCGTAGGCCCGCTCACATCGCGGCCCAGGTAGTAGAGATACGCCACCACGAAGATCGTGAAGATCGCGCTCTCCGCGATAATCAGCCCCGTCATCGCGACAGTGCCTTTATATGGCTGCCGCCACTCCTGCTCGCCAGTCGCGGGTTGTAGAGTTGTCGTGCTCATCTCGTCCTTCGTCCCTCGTCACTAGCTTTATTCAAACGCCGAATCCGGATCTTCCGGATGTTTCAAATCCCACAGCGGTCTGCGGCTATGCACCACCGGGTCCGTCGCAAAGTTGTAGGAGGGTGGCGGCGAAGCGGTCGACCACTCCAGCGTCCACGCATCCCACGGATCAGGTCCGGCCAGAGGTCCACGGAAGTACGACCACACCATATTGATTACGCAGATAAGAACCGCAATCGCCTGGATAAACGCGCCAATCGAAACCAGCAGGTTCAACGTGCCCCATCCGCGATCCGCCTCATAGGTGTAAATCCACCGCGGCATGCCCAGCAGACCCGGAATGTGCATCAGGTCAAAGGTCATGTGGAAGCCAATCAGCATCAACCAGAAGTGCCACTTGCCCAGCCGCTCGCTCAACATCCGGCCCGTCATCTTCGGGTACCAGTAAGTGAGCGCTCCAAACAGCATGAACACAATGCCACCCACCAGCACATAGTGGAAGTGCGCCACAACAAAGTAGCTGTTATGCAGCTGCCAGTCCCAAGCCGAAACGCTCAGCATGATGCCCGTCAATCCGGCAATCAGGAACTGCAGCAGAAACGCACACGCAAACATCATCGGAACCTGGAAGCGAATCCTTCCGCCCCAGATTGTCGCCAGCCAGTTGAAAATCTTAATGCCAGTCGGTATGCCCACCAGCATCGTCGAAAGCGTAAAGAACGCATTGCCGTACGACGTCATGCCGATCGTGAACATGTGGTGCGCCCAGACGCCGAGGCTGATAAACCCGATGCCCACGCTGGCCGCCACCATCGCCGGATAGCCGAAGATCGCCTTCCGCGAAAACACCGGAATAATCTCGCTGGCCATACCGAAGGCCGGCAGAACCAGCACATAAACTTCCGGGTGCCCAAAGATCCAGAAGAAGTGCGCCCACAGCAGCGCCGAGCCACCCGCCTGCGTATCGAAGAAGTGGCCGCCCAGGTAGCGGTCAATCATCAGCATCGCCTGCGCAGCCGTCAACGGGCTGATCGCCACCAGTGTCAGGAACGACATCGTCGCATAGAGCCACGGCAACAGCGGCATCCGCAACAGCGTCATGCCCTTCGTGCGCATGCAGAACACCGTCGCCAGAATATTGATCGCCGTGCCAATCGAGCCTACGCCGTTTGCCAGCAGCGCGACAGTCCAGTAGTCAATCGTGTGCCCCGGCGAGAAAGCCTTCTCCGTCAGCGGCGCATAAGCAAACCAGCCCACATCCGGAGCCGTGCCTGTGCCCGCCAGTCCATTGCCGCCAATAAAGCTGAAGTACAACAGCAATCCGGCAAACGCGCTCATCCAGAAGCTGAACGCATTCAACCGCGGAAACGCCATATCCCGCGCGCCAATCATCAGCGGCACAAGATAGTTGCCTAGCCCGAACAGGATCATCATGCCCACCAGGAAGACCATCGTCGTCCCGTGCATCGTGAACATGCGATTGAATGTTTGAGGATCAAGAAAATGCAGATGCGGCGCAGCCAGCTGAATGCGCATCAGCAGCGCTTCAATTCCCGCCACCACCAGGAACAGCAGCGCATAGACGATGTACATGATCCCCAGCTTCTTGTGATCGACCGTCACAATCCAGCTATGAATCACTTCGAGATATGTATTGCGCGCAGGCGCTTCATGCACCGCTCCACCCGCAACCGGATAAGTCTCACTTCCCATCGTCGTCTCCGCTCTACTTCAGCGTTTCGAGATACGCAGTGATCTGCGCATTCTGCTTGTCGGTCAAATGCATCGCCGGCATCAGGCAACCCGGCTTAAACTGGCTCGGATCCGCAATCCACGCCTTCAGATTCTCCGGTGTGTTGTCCATCGCACCGGAAGCCAAAGTCTTCCGGCTCGCCAGGTGCGTCAAATCCGGCCCAAAGCGACCATTCGCCATCGTGCCTTGCACTGTGTGGCAGTTGATGCACGCCTGCTGCTCAAAAACTCTTTGCCCAGTTGCCGCGTCAATCGCGTCATCGGTGCTCGTGGCCGTCGCCGCCGTCAACTCCGCCTGCGTCTTCTGCTGCCCCGCAATCCACGCCGCAAACTGCTCCGGCGTATCTACGTACACCCGCAGCAACATCTTCGCGTGCTCCGCTCCGCAGAACTGCCCGCACTGACCCAGATACTCGCCCGTCTTCTTCGGATCCAGCCACATCTCGTTCACACGATTCGGCAGCATATCCGTCTTGCCGCCTAGTTGCGGAATCCAGAAGCTGTGAATCACATCCGCGCTCGTCAGCTTGATGTACGTCGTACGCCCGCCATCACCCGTAGCCACCGGAATATGCAGCTCATTCGCCACCGCCACGCCGTACTGCGGATAGTGATACTCCCACCAGTACTGGTGCCCAACAGCAGTAACATCGAGCGCATTCTTCGGCTTCGGAGCATCCTGCACGCTGAACAGTACACGCGCCGTGCCCAGGAACAGCACCACCACAATCAGGATCGGAATAATCGTCCACGAAAGCTCAATCTGCACTGAGCCAAAAACCTGCGGCGGCTCCTGCTGTGTATCCGTCTTCTTTGCACGGAACTTCCACATCGCATAGACCAGCAGCCCGGCCACGCTCACAAAAATCACCGCGCAGATGCCCAGCACAAAAAACGCCAGTCCATTCTCCTGCTGCGCCGGAGTCGAAAGCTCAGAAAAAATCGAAGTAGGAGAAGATGCCATCGCAGCCTCTGCCGCGCTCATCAGCGCCGAGGCCACCACTGCCAGTCGAAAATGAGATGTACGCAATTTCACTCGGGGGATGCGTTCCTGTGGTTTGAGTTCACTCACCCGCATCAGGCCAACTCCTGCTGCATGCGTGATAAACCGCCGCAAAGACAACACTAGAGCGCCGTTACAGCCACACCGTAACGACTTCCACTTGGTAGCGTAGCTCTCTCTTCGCTGCTCGTAAAGTCCTATCGCTACTATTTCTTGCGATTTCCAACGATTAACTTACTGCCAACATTCTTCAAGCGCGCGCCATTCATCCTGTGTGACGGAAATCACCGTTGCTCGTACATTCTCTTCAAGGTGCGAAACCTTTGAAGTCCCAGGTATCGGCAACATCACCGGCGAACGCTCTAATAACCATGCTAACGCGAGCTGAGCCACACTCATGTCATATCGTGCAGCGAGCTGCTCCATAGCCGTCATCGCAGGACTCTCCGCCTTCAACATCTTCCCGCCTGCCATCGGATACCACGGCATGAACCCAATCCCTCTTCGCTCGCAATAATTCAACGTCTCTTCATGTCGCCGGTCGCCAATCGAGTAGCGATTCTGCACCGTCACCACCGGCACAACCTTCTCCACCTCTTCAATCTGTTCCGGCGTAACCTCGCTCAGTCCAATGTGCCGAATCTTCCCTTGCTCCTGCATCCGTTGCAGCGCACCCAAACTCTCCTCAAGCGGCGTCCGCGGATCAATCCTGTGCAACTGGTACAACTCAATCCTCTCCAGCTTCAGCCGCCGCAGGCTCATCTCGACACATTGAATGAGATACCCAGCCCGCCCCACATACTCCGTCTTCGCCGGGCCCTGCCGCGTAATCCCGCCTTTGGTCGCAATCACCAACCCCGCCGGATAAGGCCACAGTGCTTCGGCAATCAGCCGCTCCGCAATTTCCGGCCCATACGCATCGGCCGTATCAATTAAATTCACACCCAGCTCAACTGCCCGCCGCAGCACGCGCTTCGCCGCATCCGCATCATCCGGCTCACCCCACGCGCCCTCGCCCACCAGTCGCATCGTCCCATACCCCAGCCGATGCACAGGCAGATCACCACCAATCGCAAACACCCCACTAGCCGCCGCAGAAATCGCCGTCACACTGCTTTAGATGCTGCTCAGGGAACTTGGTTCTGAAATCCCGCGTATTCTTGATTTCGCAGCCGAAAGGAGCCGCCGATGAGCACGATCCCATATACGAACGCCGAAGCTATCTTCTATGAGCAGTACAACGCCACGCGCCGCGATGAGCTTCTCGGCGTCCTGCTCGCACTCTTCCTCGGCGGATTCGGCGTGCATCACTTCTATCTCCGCCGCACCGGCCTCGGCATCCTCTATCTCATCTTTTTCTGGACCCCGCTCCCCTGGTTCCTCGGCTTCATCGAGTGCTTCTTCATGCCCGGCCGTGTCCGCGAGTTCAACGCCACGCAAGCCATCGCCATCGCCGCAGCTCTCGGCATCCACCCGCCGCAAGTATGGGCAGCCCCATTCACCACCAACGCCCAACAGCCACAGGCAAGCCCAACGGAAATCTCCACCCTCATCGCCTGCCCGCGCTGCAACACCACCAACGCCTCCGGCTCCCGCTTCTGCAGCTCTTGCGGCGTTTCGCTCTAGGGAGCAGGGAATAGGGAGTAGAAAGCAAAAGCGCGGTCCATATCTACGGACCGCGCCTTCCTATTTCAGCCGTAATGAGAGCCAGAAGTTTCGTCAGCAGGTTTTTACTCCCTGCTCCCTGCCTTTACATGTTGGCTTCGCCGGCGCGCATCGACTCATTGAAATGCGGCTTCGTAAAATTCAGCGCCGCATCCAGAGCAGCCTTGAACTCTTCTGCCCGCGCCAGCAGAGCCGGAGTCGCCGAAGCAAACTCGCCGTCCACCGTCATCAAGCCTTCGCCGGCTTCATGATTCGCCATGCGCAGCAAATCCGCTTCCGTCGTATTCAAATACTGAGCATCCTGCGGATCGGCAATCCACACCGGGGCCCCCACGAAATGTTCTTCATTTCGTGGGGTGGAAACCGGCGCATTCGCGCCAAGCACGCCACTCAGCCAATACACCTTGCTAAGAAGAAAATTCAGCCGCGCCGTGTCATCCGTATCCGTAAACACAAACTTCTTCTGCCAGCGCGAGTAGAACCGCGTAGTAACAAACACCGGCTGCCGGTTGCCCGACTTCAAAAACTCAAGCTGTCCCAGGTCCACCGTCTTGCGCACGGCGTTATAGATAAACGACTCCGCATAAGGCTGCTCCATCGCTGGAACAATCTCGGCAAAGGTGACAGTCACAGAAGCCGCCAGCTTGGAATGCAGAACCTCCGGCCCGCCATCGGCCAGCCGCATCTCGCCGTGAACAATATAGGTATCCGCGCCGCTGGTCGACTTATGAAACGGCCATTGGAACTTGCCCAGCGTAATAGGAATCCCGCCCAGCGTCACATACGCATCAGGCCGCGGATTGCGCAGCCGCTTCGCCGCCTCCGCCAGGTGCGAATCCATCTCCGGCAGCAACTCCGGCTTCTTGAAATCAAAGCTGTCACTCAGTTCCAGCTTCAAGCTCTTGCCCGCCACGCCCGGCAACCCCAGCTCAAACACCGCCGTAGGCGCGCCATGGAAATCCGAGCCCTGAGTAACGGAAGAAACCACCAGCCCGGCCTTCACCGCGCCCGCTTCCACATTCTTCACAAGTGCCGACTGCAATTCCACTGTCATATTCCGCTGCTACCTTCCAAAAATTCCGTGAAAGATTATTTTAGCGGACCCGTCCAGCATTGCATCATGACAGCCTTTGCTTCCTGGCCGCCCTTTGCCTTTTTCCTCTAAAATCCCGGAACTGGACCTGTCACTTCCTCGTATTATCTCCACGAGGAACCCAACGCCCATGCTTCGCATCATTACGCGGCATCTCGGTTTGCTCACGGCGCTTCTCGTCTTCATGCCCGCTCTGTGTGTCCGCGCGCAAAGCCCCATTTTGGAAGAACCTAACTATACGCCCACGCTCACCTTTGACGTCGCTGTCATTCGCCTTGCACCGCCGCCGGACGCCCATTTCCATGTATCCGTCTCCAGTCCGCCGCACTCCAGCCGCTTCGAAGCCACAAATCTTCCTATCAAGGCCCTTCTCCAGATTGCTTACGGCTTCGATGCCCCTGTTGTGGACGCACCGGACTGGGTAACGAATACGTTCTATGACATACAGGCCCGCTCGGACGAAGCCGCTGACGCCCGGCTCGCCCGGCTCACAGACAACGAAGTCCGGCTGGAAAAGCGAAACGCAATTCGCGTGCTGCTGGCCCAGCGCCTGGGCCTGCAAACGCACTTTGAAACTCGCAACAGCTCCATCTACAACCTCGTCGTTGCCAAGGCCGGCGTCAAAATGCAGGCAGTGCCCTCGCCGCCTGCAGGCAAAACGCCCGCCCCACCGCCGCCCGCCGAGGTCCAAGCTCGTGGATCGCAACATGGCCTCGAGTTCGTCGGGGCGAATGCATCGATGCGAGCCATCGCCGGCGCCCTCAGCTCCATGGTTGAGGCGCCTGTCGTGGACAAGACCGGTCTCACCGGCACCTACAATTACACGCTTCAATTTGGCCGCGAGTGGTCAGCGCAGGACCCCGAAGGCTGGCCCTCGATCTTTACCGCGGTACAGGAACAGCTGGGGCTCAAACTCGAAGCCGTGCATGAGCCTGTGCCTAATCTAGTGGTCGACCACATCACGAAGCCCACGGAAAACTGATACACGCGATGTTCTGGCGTGAGCTTCGCCAGGTGCCAGCCTTCATCAAGTCCCTCCGTCTTCCAACTCCTCCTCTGCAATCCGCAACCTGTCACCTGTACAATCAAATCGTGCCGGACCAGACCAATTCACCCATCATTCTTGTAGAAAACCTGACCAAGACCTACCGCTCGGGCCGGCTGGAAGTCCCCGCTGTCCGTGGCGTCTCGCTCTCGGTCAACCGCGGTGAGTTCGTCGCCATCGTCGGCCCCTCCGGCTCCGGCAAATCCACCTTGTTCTATCTATTAGGTGGCCTCACGCAAGCCACCAGCGGCCGCATCGTCATCGACGGCGTGGATTTCGCCACCCTCAGCGACGCCGAGCGCACACAGCTCCGCAAGCAGCGCATCGCCTTTATCTTTCAGAAGTTCAATCTTCTGCCCACGCTCTCCGCCATGGGCAACATTGAAATCGCCTACGAGATCAGCGGCCGCAAGGAGCCGCTCGACACCCAGTTCCTCGACCATGTCGGCGACCTGCTCTCCATCCGCGGCCGGCTCAAGCACCGTCCCAATGAGCTCTCTGGCGGCGAGCAACAACGCGTCGCCATCGCCCGCGCACTGGTCACGCACCCGGCCATCATCCTCGCGGACGAACCCACCGGTAATCTCGACACTAAAAACTCCGAAGCCGTCCTCGACATGCTCCGCCGCTCCAACCGCGAGTTCAACCAGACGGTTCTCATGATTACCCACAACCCCGAAGCCGCGCAGATCGCCGACCGCATCCTGCACATGCGCGACGGCCTGATTGTCAAGGTAGAAAACGGCAACGGCAGCGCCACCAAACCTGCCGGAATCGCGGCCGCCGGAGTTTGACCCAAGGCCCCTCGGTTTGTATACTTAATCTTGCAACAAGCGGGAGTAGCTCAGTGGTAGAGCATCGCCTTGCCAAGGCGAGGGTCGCGAGTTCAAATCTCGTCTCCCGCTCCAGTCCGCCCTCCGGCACCCAGCCGGGATGGCTACGGCGGATTCGGAGCGTTCCATCCAGCCTTTCAGACAAGCCTTGCCAGGGCGCGGTACCCAAGTGGTAAGGGAGAGGTCTGCAAAACCTTTATGCGTCGGTTCGATCCCGACCCGCGCCTCCAACTCCATCCTCTTCACAATCAATTCTCTGGTTCGCTACGGCTGACCTATCAATGCCCAGTGAGCCTTTCCTCATCCGCCTCCACAGGAAGCCCTGGGCACTGCTCCTCGTACGGAATCTTCGAAGAAATCCACTCGTTCCAATGCTGCCGGCTCATATTCCAGCCCAGCTTGGAACAAAGGACATCTGCCCACAGGTTCGGCCCTGGCCACACAAAGATTTCTGATTTATCGGCAGTGACAAAGAAGCTTTCATCGGGAGCAAGCGCGACAGACACCACCTGCGATTGATGCGCCGTAAACTGGTCGCTGATCAACTCGTGGTTCAGGCCGTCCCATAGCTGTATCTGGCCGCTTCTTCCACTCGCCAGGATCAGTTTTCCATCGTCGCTTACATCCATCGCCAGAATAGGCACCGGGTTTCGTGCGCCGCGGAATCCCATTCGGTATTCAAACTGGTCTGGCTTCCAGATACTCTTCGTCTCCGGCTGCCCCATGGCCGTCTGCTGCCACTCAAGAATACTGCCATCATCGCCGGCAGACAGCAGCCATGCGTGCTGGCTATGAGCCAGGGAGGCAATGCCCATATGCTGCCCGGAAAGGTTACGCTCCTTGAAATGATTCCCTGAATCAGGATTGTGCAAATCCACAATCCGCAGATCATCAAAGTTGGAGCCGATTGCCAGGTACCTTCCATCACTGCTGAAGCCGGCGCTGCTCAAACTGTAATTTTTCAGGTCCTTCGGCGGATCAATTGTCAGGGTCATGCTGCCGGTTGCAAGGTCCCACAGCCGCACACTCCCTTCAGCGCTGCCAATAGCCAGGGTCTTTCCCTCCGGGGAAAGAGCAACCGAACGGAGACGGAAATTCGAATTCACCATATCGCCGCCAATCTGGCTCCTGGTGCTGGCATCCCATCGCCGGAGGATACCGTCCTCTCCGCCGCTGATAATCTCTAACCGACCTCCCTCCTGAAGAAACAGAAGACAATGTACGCCGGCATTGTGCGCCTTCCACATTTGCAGTTCATCGCGAATCTCCGGCGCGGAACCAACCACAGGCCGGCTCCACAGGGAAATATTGCCCTCGCTGTCACCAACAGCAATCAGTTTCCCATCCGGACTGACTGCAACCGCCTTAGGCTCTCCGTGTGAGGATCCGGAGGCCCATGTTAAAAGTGCGCTCGAAAAGCCGCCCGCGCTCGGATACCAGATATGAATGGACCGGTCGAGTCCCGCGGAAGCAAGCCTGTCTCCATCGCGGTTGAATGCGACTGCCAGAATCTCCCCGGAGTGCCCCATCAGGGCTCCCTCGCGAATAATATGCATTGCCGGCGCGTCATTGTTTGCCGGGCATGCAGTGCCCACCTTCGATGGCCGGAAAAGCCGTACAAAGCCATCTCCGCTGGCCACAGCCAGAATGCCCTCTTTATTGATGGCAAGGCCCCAAAAGACTGCCGTCGGCGAATTGCTTTTCTCCGTTGCGCAGCGCTCCTTCACATTCCATACGGAAACAATGCCATCATTGCTTCCGGAGAAGAGAACATTGGAGTCGGTTGAAGAAAACACAACCTGCTGAACAATATCCTCGTGTCCTGTAAGGATCGCCGGCTTTGCGTCCGGGCCAAGATCACTGGTGTCCCAGATCCGGATCATTTTGTCATCGCCGCCGGCGGCAATCTTGTGGCCGTCCCGGCTGATATCTACGGTTATCACCTCTGCTCCAGTTGGAATGGGAGGATGCAGCGGCTTTCCAGTATTCACGTCCATCTCGTGCAGCATCTTGTCCGTCCCGCCAAAGGCCACAAATTCATGGCCGCCCCTGGTGCCATAGGCAATGGTGAACACATTGCCCGGCTTGCCTTCCGCCTCCATGCTTGACCACTTGAGAATCGCTTTGCGCTGACCCACATCGAAAACGCAGATTAAACCTCTGCCTTGCGTGTCGTTCTTGATGTACCCGGCTGCCAGGCGAGTGCCATCGGCATTAAACGCAAGCGCCCACACAGAGTCAGCGGGGGATTGCTGGTTGCAGTCCAGCGTGCCGATGCTCTGGTAATTCTCTGCATCGAGCAGCCAGATCAATCCGTCTTCCGAACCCACAGCAAGAACCTTCCCATCCGGACTGTACGCAAGACCCGGCGTAGGAACCAGCCCAGGGTATCGGACAATCTTCGAAAGATGCCCTGACCTGTCCAGCGCATACTCAAGCGCGCTCAGACCGGCAGATCTTGTTTGCGACAGCTCACCATTGCTCTTGCCAAGCCGATAGGCAGCCAATGCGCGATACATGGTCTGCTCAAGCGGTTCCCGCCCTCTTCCCAATGCCAGCTTGCCCTCAGCCAGGCGCGACGTCTCCCAGCTGATAAGCGAGTTCTGTCTGAGAATTTCTGCGAAGTGTTTTTCCTTCCACGCCCATACAGCAAGCACCAGGCACAACACGGCAGCACCCAATGCAAGCGCAAAGGACCACCTTGCCACATCGCGCTCGTGCAACAGCGCCTTGTTATGTTCCCGTTCCTTGTCTCGTTCTGCCTGTGCCTCTTCCGCCCTACGCTTTTGCTCTTCCTGCAGCTCCAGGCTCCTGCGCTGATCGCGCGCCTTGCGCACAATCGGTACCAGCCTGTCATGAATCAGCTCAATGCGTGCCGTGTCCGAGCGGGGAACAATCCTTAATAAGCGAATCCGGTCCGTCAGCGCCGCAAGCTGGACAGCGCTCAACTTGTGCTCGTCCAAAGCCTCCTGTTTCGGATAATCGCCGCGGAAGCGATCCCCTTGGATGAGATACGTCTCAATAAAGTGCGCCACATCCGGCTCACCGCGCACCTCAGGATCTTCAAGAGCACTGCGGTAAAAGCTCTCCAGAATATCCTGCCCCGTTTTCTCTACCAGGTCTTTGTCAATCAGCTTTCCCGGTGCCCGACGCAAATTCAGCTGCGTGCAGCACAAGCTCAACAGCACGGGCTCAATCGTCATCTCTGCGCCATCGGCGTTGTCCGTCTGCTGATCGCGCTTTCCCACCAGGTCCACAATCGACGCAGCCACGCCTTTGTCCAGCACCGCACTGCCGCTTGCTTCCGTTGCCTCAATCGCGCACATTCGCGACATAGGCTCAAGCCGCAGATAATTTCGCAGCAGGGAAGGCACCTGCTTCTCCCACGTCCGAATGTCCGGAAGAAAATCCTCGCGAAACGACAAAACAATGCAATAGTGCTGCGATAAAAGATCCAGCCGCGCTCGCTTCTCAATCGCTGCTTCACAAGCCAGCTCCGGCGGAATCCGGTTTTCAATCAAATCCGCCAGCTCGTGAAAGACCTCGCTGATCAGCTCCGCATTGCCACCCGTCCGCGAAAACAGCTCCTCAAACTGGTCAAACACCAGCACCGGCGTAAGAGGAAAATTATCCGTGCTCCAGAACTCCGCATCCTTGCGATGCAGATACTCCCACAGGCTCTCGCCCTCCGTCATCGCGGGATACTCTGCCCTTTCGTGCGCAAGCGCCGCCTGCAAACGCTTCTTCACCTGCTCAAGCGGCGCTTCCTTCTTCCCCTCCGCAAAATCCAGCCGCAACAACACAGGCAGATAATGCTCCCTGCGCAGCAAAGGAAAAAGCCCCGCCTGCAACAACGAAGTCTTTCCAAGCCCTGACTTCCCATACAGCGCCGTCAGCGGAGCCAGCCGGATCAACCGAAGCAGCTGCCCCGCCTCCGAATTGCGTCCCTTGAAAAACGGGCTTGAAGCCTCGTCGTAAGCATCCGGCCCCGGCCATGGATTCTGCGCATCCACCTTCGCACGCTTCGGAGAACCAGTCTCCCCGCTGCCATGCAGTGCTTCTTTCTCCGCTTGTGCCGGTGTGCTCACAATCGCTTCCTAGTTCATGTTGAGTTTTTCCTTGTGAACTTCGCGCACCAGGTCCGTCAGCCGCTTCTTCAACACATCATCTGGAACTCCGCCCGGCGCGTGCCCAAAGTCGATATGATCCTGGCGCCATGCATCGACCCAGCGCGAGCTGTAAACACTCGGCCTGCATTCGTCATCCACAATGACGGGGAGAATAAACTCGCCGTTCATCTTCCGGGTCCGGTCCGTAGCCTCACCCCACTCCCGAAAAACAAACGCCTCTCTACGGCCATCCGCGGCCCGCGATACAAGCGGCAGAAAATATTTGCAGCGCTGGATTCCATCCAGTATTTTGCGCTCGTAATCCTGCCCCGGCTCAATGGTCCGCCGGTCATACCAGAGCTCGCTCTCGCTAAGCCCCTGCGACAGCATGGAATCGTACAACAACTTGGCGTAGTTTCCATCCGTCGCGCGCGAGTAGCTGATAAAGATCGCCGTGCCGCGCGGCGGAGCGGTCTCCATCGTGGGATCAACAGCCTGTGCAGCACCACCATACTGCGCCATCCATCGTCGATACAGCTCCGCAACAAACTCCTGCGGCGAACTCTGCGACAGAATCTCCGTCTGCAGCGTATAGCGCTGCAGAAAACACGTCAGAGGTGTGTCGCTCTCTTCCGGCGGCAGCGGTCCCACCAGCCATGCACGGCTGACCTTTTCCGAAAGCCGCTTCTGCGGCGGATTCGTCGCCCGCAGAAAGAACCGCGTCAGCCAATCCGGAAAATTGCAGCCCACCAGCAGCAGATCGCGCTCCTGCAACTCCTCAAAAAACACCCGCGGAACCTGCTTGCCATGCGAGATCACGTTATGCGCGTACTCCAGCATGTCCTCATCGTGAATCGCAAACAAAGGCGACGAGCTCGACTTTCCGAACATGTACATTAGCTGCACTTCATCGGGCTGCGGCTTCCACCCGCAGGGAAGATCCTTCGCATCGCTCGTAGGCTGATTCGGCGAGTGAATAATCTCATTCACCACCGAGCGCGTCTTGAGCGCCTGCGCCAGCAGATCATCCGGCGTCAACGTCACGTACAACCGAAAGCCCGTAATCTGCGCAAGCTGCCGGATCGGCTCCGGAACCGGCGACTGCCCCGCCACGCTGTGCGAGCGAATCACATCGCGAATCGCATAGTGAACGCTCTCATACAACTCCTGTGTCTTGTCGCGCCCCTTCTGCGTCAGCACCATGGAAACCGCTTCATTCAACTCGCGGAACGCCGGCAGCGGTGTATCACTGGCAATCCCGCAATCCTCGAGCAGCCGCTTCGCAACTTCCCCTTGCAGAGACGTGCGTCCATCCGCGCTCAGCAGCAGGCGGCTTCCAATCACCGGCACAACCTTGCCGTCATGAATGCGGTCTATCAGAATCTCCCATGTTCTATCGTCCATGCCGTAACCCCATGAGGTGCCCGCCGCTGTCACCACCAGCGGGCTCAAAACTGAATCTTTGGAGTCAAAACCCATCCGGCAGCGTTGCGGCCGGGGCCCATGGCACATTCAGCGGATTCATGCCTGCACTTCACGCGCAACACAGCCTGTTCCGCTTGAGAGGGGGGAGAATTCTCGTGTCTTCGCGACGGCCCGTCTACCACGCGGCCTTGCGGAAACCTGCCACAAAGACGACTCTACGCACCTGCGGGAAAATGCTTCTCTTTGCGTAGGAGTCTTTTGAAATCGAACTGATTCTACACTTATTTCATTGCGGCACGCCGAAAATCTTCCGCCTTCTCAAGCGTCCCCAAAGGATGGTGTTCCAGCACCGCTCAGCGTGTCATCACATCCGCCACCGGCACACCTCTCGCCTGCGCATAGAGCCCAAACTCTTCCGTCACATCGCCCGCGCCACGAGACCTGCCCTCCCACACGCGCACCGCCGTCACCCCATCCTGAAGCATTCTGCCAAGCGCAAGTGCTTCTTCAATAATTCTGTGATTCGCCTCGATGTAAACCTTGCTCGATTCCTCTGCAAGGACCACCAGGTCTCCACGCGCCTGCACATCGTCCATCACCGCGTCATAGATCGGTCCCCAGTCGCCTGGCCTGTCCGTCACAGAAGTTGCGCGAAACCTCTCCCGCGCAAATGGCAGAATCACGCGCCGCCGCAAACCCAACCTGCCCGCTTCTTCCAACGCCAGCAAGTCTGTGCCACACGCTGCCGAACACACCAGCGCCGTTGCCTGCAGCCTCTGCAGCTCCTTCCCAATCCTCTGCCGCACCACTTCCACCGCTTCCGGATTCGCAGGAAATCGCGGCTCCTCCTGTCCTTCCGCATCGACACGCCGTCCAGCCAGAGCTACAATCATTTCCACTCCCGGGCCCATTGTACTCATCCGTTGAACCTGCGGTTCACTGCGAGAAAGACCATGCCCATTTATCCTGAGCGCTGGAATACCCTGCTGCCCCGCTACAAAGAAGAGCAACCGCGCCGCATGCTGGCGCTCGACGGCGGCGGAATCCGCGGCCTCATCACGCTCGGCATTCTCAAACGCATCGAAGCACTCGTCGGAAAGCCTCTCTGTAATTACTTCGATTACATCGCCGGAACCAGCACTGGCGCCATCATCGCCGCCAGCCTCGCCCGCGGCATGACCGTCGACGAGATCATCCAGTTCTACCAGAATTACGGCAACCAGATGTTCGATCCCTCAGCGCTGCTCGAGCGGTACAAATACATCCACACCGCGGACCCTCTCATCGCCCAGTTGAAGGGCGTCTTCGGAGCAACCACCACGCTCGAGCCCGACTATCTGAAATGCCTGCTCCTCGTCGTCACGAAAAACGTAACAACAGATTCGCCATGGCCGGTAAGCAGCAATCCCGACGCAAAGTACAACGCACCGGAGCGAAAAGACTGCAATCTCAAAATTCCGCTCTGGCAACTGGTGCGCGCAAGCACCGCAGCGCCCGTCTACTTTCCCGCCGAAGTCATCCAGTGGAACCCCGCCGATGCAAGCAAACAAACCGTCTTTGTAGACGGCGGCGTAACGCCTTACAACAATCCATCCTTCCTGCTCTACCGCATGGCAACGGAGCCCGCTTACCGGCTCAACTGGGCAAAGGGAGAAAACAACCTCTTGCTCATCTCCGTAGGCACAGGCATCTCCGACACCCCGGGCGCAACTCCCGATGCTCCCAACCGAAGCATCCTCTCAACCGCTGCGTCCATTCCAGGCGCGCTGATGCATACCATGCAGGTTGAGCAGGACATCTCCTGCCGCACTGTAGGCCGCTGCACCTTCGGCGCGGAGATTGACCGCGAACTGCTTGATCTTGTCCCGCGCGATACAAAACCGGAAATGACTCGCGAAGAGTGTTACGCCGCGTCCGAAATCCCTATTTCACAGGACCTCGGCCGCAGCTTCCTCTACGCGCGCTACAACGCCGACCTGAGCCGCGCCGGCCTCGACAAGCTGGGCTTCCAGCAAGTCGACTCAAAGAAAATCCAGGCGATGGACAACCCCAGGAACATCCCCACGCTGCTGGCAATCGGCCAGGCTGCGGCGCAAGATATACAACCCGACCACTTCGGCGGCTTCCTCACATAAACACAAACCGCGGGTGCCCCAGGTCAGGGTCCCCGCGATAAGCCCTGGTAATAGCAAAGCGGCCGGCACCTGCACAGGTGCCGGCCGCTTTTTCGTCCCTCGTCCCTACTTCTCCGGCGCTCCCCCTGCCACTTGCAGCTTGTTATCCACGCTGAATGCCCCAGGAACCGCATTCGCGCGAATCCCCGCCATATTCTTATCCGCCTGCGAATCCACCTGCCCATACAGCGTTACGTGCCCGCCCGAGACCTGGATCCGAATCGGCTTCGCAGGATCAATCGCATACTTGTTCAGTGCCGGGTAGCCATAAATCGCACGGAAGGTGTCGCGCCGGATCCGGTCGTCATTCGGCGAAACCGGATTCACCTGGATCAGGTCGATCAGATCCTTCACGCCCTTGGTATTCGCCGCCACCGATACCGCCGAAGCCGCATCCGTCGGTCCATACGCATATCCGCCCAGCGTCACCACGCCGTTCTGCACCGCCACTGAGATCGAGTTGAAAGCCGTGGTTCCATACCCAATGCGGTCGCTCTGAATCGAGCGAATCAGCTTATCCTGCAGCTGCGCATCGGAGACGTTGGCCCCCGTCACCTCGATATGGTTGCGCACCGCGTCCACGCCCTTCGCGCGATGCACCTTCTGTTCGGCATTCATCTTCGTGTCATAAACATCCACTGTGCCCGTCAGCGTAGCAATGCCGTTCTGCACGCTCACCTGCACGTTTTTAAAGCGCGAAGCTCCCAATGCCTTCTGCGCCGCAGCCTGCGCATCGCCCTGTGCCCATACAGCAGGAATGGCAAGCACCAGCCCAAAAACAGCGGCAAGCAGAAAACGAATCGACTTCTTCATCCCAGTTCTCGTCATCTTGTTTTTCTCCTGCCGTCTCCGCAATTTCAGATTTAGAGCCTATGCACCCCGGGGGAGACGGATACGGCGCCATTGTGGCACAAGCCGGGCGAATAGAGCAAAATTCTTATCCCGGATTCCCTGCGCATCCTCATTGAAACAGATGCCTTTCCCCGGTTGCGGTAGTCTCAATCGAGCAGAAGTCTCGCACCGCTTTTCCCCCTGGAGGAACGGCATGGCTCTCGATTCTCTCTCCCGCAGAAGCTTTCTCACCACCGCTGCGGCCGCAGCCGCAGCCACTCTTCTCCCGGCGGGTTGCAACTCCACTGGGAACGGCAAATCCAACTCCCCCACAATCCCCTCCTCCACATCCCCCCTCCCGCAGGCCCAGCTCAGCAACCAGCCCGCCGACTACACCCTCCGCATTGCCAAAGCCTCCGTCGAAATCGCGCCGGGCCGGATTCTCTTCACCACCACCTACAACGGCCAGTTTCCGGGCCCGCTCCTCCGTTTCAAAGAAGGCAAACCCGTCACCATCGCCATCTACAACGACACCGACACCCCCGAGCAGCTCCACTGGCACGGCCAAACGGTCCCCGCCAACGTAGACGGCTCCTCGGAAGAAAGCACGCCCTTCCTCATCCCGCACAGCCAGCAGCGCATCACCTTCACCCCCGGCCCGTCCGGTCTGCGCTTCTACCACTCCCACATCCGCGCCGGCTCCAACCTCGCCGCGGGCCAGTACAGCGGCCTCGTTGGTCCTGTCTACATCGAGCCCGCACAGAATCCCGGCAGATACGACCGCGAGCTCTTCCTCGTCCTCAAGGAATTCGAGCCCAGCCTTAGCAAAGGCGGCGACATGGCGCAGGACTTCCTCTCACCCTCCACCACCATCTCCGAGCTCAAGCAAAGCGGCGAATCCTCCATGCAGGCCTCGCTCGCCAGGGGCATGCCCCACGGCTATGAGGTCGGCTATGGTGGGTTCACCATCAATGGCAAAGTCCTGGGCGCAGGCGAGCCCATCCGCGTTAAACAAGGCGAGCGCATCCTCTTCCATATCGTCAACGGCAGCGCCACGGAAATCCGCTCGCTCGCCCTGCCCGGCCACACCTTCCGCGTCATCGCCATGGACGGCAACCCCGTCCCGCACGCAGCCGAAGTCCCCGTCCTGTGGCTCGGCACCGCCGAGCGCATCTCCGCCATCGTGGAAATGAACCACCCCGGCGTCTGGATCCTCGGCGACCTGGCCGACGACGACCGCAAGCACGGCATGGGCATCGTCATCGAGTACGCCAACCGAAGTGGCAAGCCGCAGTGGACCACCCCGCCGAAATTCCGCTGGAACTACTCCCTCTTCGCCAACCCAACCGCCGCGCCCACCCCCGATGAAACCATGGAGATGCTTTTCGCCAAGGACAACGCTGCCGACAACGGCTTCAACCGCTGGACGATCAACGGTATCGCCCACCCCGTCAACGGCACAGCCGACCCCAACGCTCCGATGACCGCCGCGGCCTCGCACACTCTCAAGCATGGCAGCCGCTACCGCATCCGCATGCGCAACGCGAGTGATGATATTCACCCCATCCACCTGCACCGCCACACCTTTGAGCTGGCAAGCTACGCAGGCAAGACAATGTCGGGTCTCAAGAAGGACGTGGTGATGGTCGGCGGCTACCAGCAGGTCGAAATCGACTTCGTCGCCAACAACCCCGGCCTCACACTCTTCCACTGCCACCAGCAGCTGCATATGGACTTCGGCTTCATGACACTTTTTGATTACGCCTGAACCGGATGCGCCATCCCAGGCATGCGGTAATCTCAATCCTGCATAGGCGCATGGGCGTCCTGGGCCTATTCTCTTTCAATGGATTTCAACGGAGAACGAATGGTCACGCTCGCGGATTATCCGCTGTACCTCTTCGCCCTCTCGCTCATAGGGCTTGCACTGGCTATTTATCTCGGCACATGGCTGAGCCGCGTCCAATCCAGGCGTGCGGAAGACGACAGTCACCTCTCGCAGATCACCGGAGCCACCATCTCCATCCTCGCCCTGCTGCTCGGCTTCAGTTATTCGGCCGCCATCAGCCGTTACGACCTGCGCAAGACCTGCGAGCAGGAGGAAGCCAGCGCCATCTCCAGCGAGTACACCCTCGCCGGCCTGTTGCCCAACGACGACGACGTCACCCATCTCCGCGCCCTGCTCAAGCAATTCATCCAGCTGCGCATCGCCTACTACGAAACCAAGGACTACACCGAACTGGCCGGCATTCGCGCCGAGCGAGTCAAGGTGGAAGCCCAGATGTGGCCCATCGTCGAACGCAACGCCAAGGCCAACCCGACGCCCATCATGCGCGAGGTTGTCGCTGGCATGGATAAGGTGCTGAACCGCCCCAGCTACTCCTTTGCCGCGGCAAATGACCGCATCCCCGACGCTGTATGGACGCTGCTCTCCGTACTGGCATTCTTCTGCTGCGCGCTCATCGGTTACATGAGCCAGCGCCGCGGCGGCGCATGGCTGCGCCTCACCGTCCCCATCTTCCTGGCGACCTCGTTCTTTGTCATTGCCACTCTGGACAGCCAGCGCCGCGGCGTAATCCGTGTCCGGCCAGAGAACCTGATTCGGGTGCAGGGGGAGTTGGAACAGGTGGGGATGTAGGAACTGGCATAGGGACTAGGGCCTGGGTGCCTCCATCCTTCGGCGTTTTTCGCGAAGGGTGGAATAGCACTCCCGCCAATAACTCTCCCAATCGACTAAAACCCCAACCCGCTTCCGTGCTACATTGGTGCCACAGCACAGGCGACAGGCGCACGCCTCTCGTATCTCCGACTGATTTGAAGCGGAGGTCTTCATGCATCCAAAACTTTCTGTCGCCCCTCCAGCACGCCCCATATCCGCACAGCAAAAACCCTCCGCGACATCCAGCGCGCCGCCCGTATACCGCCCGCAGCAGGCAATCGCGTCAGCCCCGCCCGTATTCCGTCCCCAAGCCGCACCGGTACAGCGCAAAGCTTCCGCCGCGCCGCCCGTTTATCGTCCCTATCCGCTGGCCGCGCCCGTACAAGCCAAAGCCGCCCATTCCACCGCTGCACCGCCGGTCTACCGCCCACAGCCTCTTCCCGTCCGCGGCATCCAGCGCAAATCTGCTGCAACACCGGGAACCGGAGCGCCGCCCGTATACAAGCCGTCGCAAGCGGTAACGCGCGCGCTTCCGCCGCGGCCGTTCCTCGCCGTTCCTCCACCGGCCGCGCCGCCAGCCGTCGCCGTGCGCGGAGCAGCCACTCTGCAGGCTTATTTCACACACAGCGGAAATAAATTGAGTGCCGAGGAGCTGGCGGCCATCCGGGAACAGGCGACGGGCAAAAAGAAGTTATTCGACGTAATCGCAAATGACCCCGACACGCCGAAAGCCATCAGCAAATGGCTTACGGAGCAGGGCCTCACGCTCAAGAGCGGCGGAAAATCTGTATCCGTAACGCAGTTCCTCAAGGCTCTCGACACAATGTCCACAAGCGAGAGCGACACCTCCGACACGGAAGAGGCATCGTCCGGTGAAGAGGACAACGGGCCTCCACTGCTGCACCGTGGCGACTCGCTGATGCGGGGCCTTGAGGAAAAACAGGCATACCGGCATACCTACGATGACATCAAGAGTCGGCAAAAGGTTTTTGATGACCTGCCGGACAATGTGCAGCAGCATATCCACACCCTGGGAGCAACAGCAAGCGACCCATTCCGGTCCCGTGTCGGGCAAGTTGTAACGGACCAGTACATCATCTCCGTAGCTCCTCTTTCAGGCGAAAAGGCCAAGCGCAGCGAATCAACGCCTCGTCCGCGCGGCAATAGCTCCTCTACGTTCCGCATGGTAGGTACGATGAAAGGCCGGCAGTTCCAGGAAGAAAGCGGAACTAGCTACGCGAACATGAGCCCCGCCGGATACTACAACTACAGTTCGGAGACGCAACAATCGCATGTGCTGCCGTCCATGGTGATATCGCCGGAACACCGTCAAACCGGCGGCAACACGACAGTGACGAAGACCACCTTTACGAACCAGAACTACGACCGCGGCTCCGAACAGGCGATCTTTGACCAGTTCGGCAGCAAGTCCGGCAGGCTTGTTGCTGCCGTCGAGTTCATGGATGTCGAAGAAAAACAATAGACCGGTGTCCCACATCCGGGATCCCTTTTCCCTGGTCCCTCGGTCTTTTTTTCACTTCTGTGGAAAAACTTTGCGGTGAATTACCTCGAAATATGCATACTAGAAAATAGGACATAAAAATTGAGCCTACCGACGGCCCTGCCAAATGCAGGGCCGTCGTCTTTTTGGCGCAAAGGAGCCTTACAGAAATGAACATCAGACCATGCATTCACCCCGAGCCGCGCCTCAAAGCGGTCCATCGCTGCTGCCAGGCCCGCAACCGCGCCCTCGTCGACTGCAAGGGCCTCAAACTCAGCGAGTGGGCCACAGCCGAGCTATCCACTGAAGCCTACCTGGCCTCCATGCCCGACCTTCTCACCACCGCGGACGTCAAGGACTACGCCGCCTGCGTCAACCACGCCATCGCCCTCGGCCTCATCTCCACGGAAAAGGCCCCACAGCTTCTCGCCAGCGCCCGCATCGTCCTCGACGCCCTGCGTTCGGAACTCAAGGACCGCGAAACCGGCGCCAAGCTGGCCCAGGCTGACCGAAGGCTCGACCTCACCGAAGCCAAACAGAACCAGCTCCCTTCCAAAATGCCGCCCCTGAAACAAGACCAGACCCAGACCGCAGCCTGAAAAAATTTGCATCGAAGTCTGGAAAAGTACACCGAAGTAACCATCAATTTACTAATCAGTAAACATCAAAAGAACGAGATAATCATAACAATACAAATAAGTTACACAAAAAATCTGAACCATAGTTCAAATCGTCCACAGCAGCAAACAAAAAGCGAAGCAGCCTCCAGGGGCCTGGGGGCCCCTGCTTCCTCTGATACGCCGGTTTACGAATATCCATCTGCATCTGGCAAAGAATGGGGTCCGTTCTGAATTCGAGCCCGGCGTAGTCCCCGCACCGAGTTGAAAATGAAAATGCGATCGGCGGCAAGAACATCCTCCAGCGTAATTGCGGCTACATCGATTTCAGGATGCTCCGCCAGCAAGTGCTGCCGATAGACACCCGGCAGCAGTCCGCATTCCAGCGGAGGGGTGATGAGCTTTCCGTCTTTTGCAATCATCACATTGTGAACCGCGCATTCGGTTACATACCCCTGCGCATTGAGGAAAAGCGCGTCATCGCATCCAGCGGCTTGTGCCTGCGCAAAGGCGTTGTCCTGTATGGATCGCCGCGTTGTTTTATGCCTTAGGAACGCATCCTGCGAATTGACACGCGTGGAAGAAACAAGAAGCAAAGCAGGACTCCGTGCGGGACTCAGAAGAGTACTCGAAATCGAAATGGCGCCAGACCGCGCAAGCAACAACCGGACCCGATGATGCGTTCCCTCCGGAAAGCCTTCCGCAAATTGATACAACTGCTCGCGAATTTGATCCAACTCGATACGGAAATCAAAATAATGCGCCGAACTCTGCAGCCGTTGCAGATGCAAATCAAGCAGAACAAAATCCTGCTTCCATGCCATCGTTTCAATCAGCTCAAATTGCGGCGATGTGCGTGTCAGGAAACGCGATTTCAAGAGGCATTCTTCATACTCCGCTTCCGGGTCGGAATCGTGCGTTATCCCTGAGCCCACGCGCAACTGCACTTCTCCGTCCTGAAGAGTCAGTGTACGAATCGCGACGCTGAAGGATGCGTTTCCTCCAGGAGAAAAAAAGCCAATTGCTCCGCACGCAATCCCGCGAGGCTCGCCCTCCAGCTCTCGAATTGCCTGCATCGTCCGTACCTTCGGCGCGCCGGTTATGGAGCCGCACGGAAATAGGCTGCGGAAGATTTCGTAGTAGCTCGTCTCCGGTTTCAGTTCTCCCGTCACAGTCGAAGTCATCTGCAGCAGCCCTGGATAGCGATGCACGGCGAACAAATCAGAAACTTCCACGCTCCCGGTCCTGCATATGCGTCCCAGGTCATTGCGCATCAGGTCAACGATCATTACGTTCTCCGCGCGATTTTTTTCATCCGCGGCCAGCCATGCCGCCATACGCGCATCCTCTTCTGAATCGCGTCCGCGGTGCGCCGTTCCCTTCATGGGGCAGACAGTAATCCGGTTGCCTTGCTTGCGGAAGAACAGCTCCGGCGAGGCGGAGAGTATGTGCGCCTGGCCCGCATGGATCAGGGCTCCATACGGCACCGACTGGTTTCCCATGATCTTTTCAAATAGCTGCGCAGCTCCTCTGGTCCATGACTGGCGCATTTTTATTGTGAGGTTCGCCTGATAGAAATCGCCCGCCTCAATCCATTGCCGGATTTGCTGAACACACTCGCAATATTGCGCCTGGGAAATGTCGATCGACACATCGCCGGCTTCTTGCATATCCCCAGGATTCAGCCCGATATCTGTCGAGGCCTGATCGGACTCATCCCGGACGAATGGCTTTCTGTAAATGCCAAACCAGGCTAAGGGAAGCTGGGCAAGCTGTGGATTGGCAATTTCTCGATGTGCGGCAAGGCGCAGCGCAGCTGGCTCAAAATGGTATCCAGCCTCATAACTCAAGAAGCCTGCAACGTAGCAGCCTTCATGCAAAGCTTTCTCAATGGATGCAAAGATCGCAGGAATTTCATCGAGCTGGCTGGTGGAAAGAATCTCCAGCGCATCCGTAAAGAGAAAACTGCTTCGGTTCTCCTCATCCGGACGAGCTGTCCACAACAACACAGAACCAGAATGCCCGGCGGCGATTCGAGACCACTCACCAAGCAGGGGTTCCATTGATTTCTTTGCTTGAGTACCTGCCACCTCTAACATTGCATCACACCAGGTCACAATGCGCTGATTGAGCCGCATGAAGAAAAAGATCAGCAATGGAATACGGGCTTGTGGAGAGCTGGCGGAAGCGCTCCCCCACATCTCCAGCTGCGGGAGATGTGGCGCGCTCAGTCCGCATCTTTCACGCAGCGGAAACCCACCGCTCCTGACCGGTCGTAGCTGGGAGCCATGAGCAGCAGCTTGCCGTGCTGATCGTTTCGATAGGCCTGGGGAAAATACCAGATGGATCCTAGTGGGTGATAGTGGCTGCCGCCGCGCAGGATGGCTGCGCGAGTATGGTCATCGACATACTCATCGGTCCACTGCCACACGTTGCCAACCATATCCATCACACCGAATGGGCTCGCTCCACCGGGATGTGCGTCAACATCGCTGGCCGGTTCCATCCTTCGCCCGTGGTCAAAATGCGCAGCCGGAGCATTTCTGGGATCAAGCTCCCAGTTGCAGGAAGAAGAGGTCGCTGGAAGTGGAGTTGCGGATGGATTCGGCGCCGAAGCGGCGGGCGGAGTCAATGGAGCGCCTCCCTCCGCGGCGGTGATGCGATTCGCAAACGGCTGCCAGTCGCAGTTTCCCCAGGGATAGATTCGCCCGTCATTGCCTTGCGCCGCGTATTGCCACTCCCACTCATGCGGAAGCCGCTTGCCTGCCCATTGCGCGTACTCCCGCGCATCTTCGAGAGAGACCCATGTGACCGGCTTGTTCGCGGCTCCTTCCGGGTACATTCCGTTCTTCCAGTCCTTGAGGAAGTTCAAGTCGTCCTTCGGGCGGTAGTGGGAGGCATCGAGAAATTTTTTGAATTCCGCATTCGTTACCGGATACTTGTCCATGTAAAACGGCTTGATCTGCATTGGATGTTCATGGAAGCGCCGTGGGCTGTTTTCCCAGGGATACTGCACATCGACTCCCATGTCGTCTGAGCCCTCAATCTCAATGCCTTCCACTTTGAAATTGAAGTCGCCGCCGGGAATGCTCACCATGCCCGCAGGCACGGAATTTGTCGGCTGCGTCGGCGCAATCTCAACCAGTTGTTGCGGCAGATGTGTCCACTCATGCGAGTAGCTGGCCAGCGGCGTGGCAGTCATCTGCCTCATCTTCGCCATCAATTCCTTGAAATGCGCATCCGGTTCGCCGGGGGTTGCCAGAACGGCTCCGTATCCATGAGCCTCCACATCAAACTCCAACCCGGTGTTGCCGCCTTCGGTTACCGGCTTGAGCTCCACGCCGTGGTAGAGATCGAAATACCGCATCCCCGCCGTGACGGGAACCGTCATCTGCAATCCGCTCTCGTCATATTCATTGCGATTGACGATGGTCCAGACGGCTTGATTTTCAAGTGGCCAGCGGCTGGCGAAAACTCCGTAACGGCGCATCGGATAGAAGGGCTCCCATCCCGGGCTTACAAGGAACGGCGCAACAGCGCGCTCGATAGTTGCCACCCGCCTTGTTGCTTCCCCATCGCGCGGCGTGACTCCGTTCCAGATGCCCCACACGTTCTCCCAGCTCTCCCAGCCTTCGCCGTTGAAAAAGGCAAACTGAAGATCATCCGTCTTATCGCGCTTCCAGCGGCCTTGAATATTCACCTGGTGGCGCGGCTCAAGCCAGCGGTATCGATCGACAGTCGGCACAAACTCATAGTTGTACTGTCCCCAGGTGAGCACATTCCAGGCCAGCGCCTCATCATGCGGACCACTCTCCGGCTCAAAAGCAAGCGGATGATGCACTTTTTCCGCCGCCAGTGAGAATACGAGCGGCACGCCATCCTGCGTATCACCATTGACGCCATCCGCTTCCACCTCTTTCATGAGAGCGGCAATCGCGTCCGGCCACGACGAACCGGGATCGTGGGTTCCCTGGTCCCACATCATCATGGGAAACAGAACCCGCACACCGCGGCGATGGAAGTCGGCAACCATTTTCCGGACGCCCTCTACGCCGCCAGGCATGGAGCGCACCATGTCGAGCTGATTGCGATCATCGATGCCCATGTTCGGATAGGTGGACCAGATGAGCACAGCGTCGATTCCGCCATAGCGTTTTTCGAGATCGTCGAGATAACGGTCGACGGTGTAGGCATGAGCTACCGGATCGTAGAAGTAGCGGTCATGCACCATCATCTGCGGCTGCATGAATGCGGATTGCGCCCACTTGAGCGCGGGCATTTCATATCGCGCCGGATCGTATCCAACGCGGATTCGCCGCTCCATGCGCCAATGCGTAATATCCGCCAGCCACTCCGCATGACTCGCCGATGTGCAGGGAGTACCCCCTCCCTCCCACGCGGCACGCATGGTGAAACATGATTGAGCTGGAATCTGCTGGCCTCTGGGCGCGTAATGCGTGTCCTGGGCCATGGCCATGCCGGCAGACAAAACCCCTGCAAACGCTATGCCCGTTAACGAAAGAAGCCCGCACGTTCTCCCACTCATTCTGATCTCCTCTGCCCAGTCATCTTAAAGGCCGGGGTGGGGAGACGCCCCTTCCACCTTTGTTACCTGCGTGGGCAGGGAGAACTCAGCTCCCGCGGACTCTACGATACTGAGGATTTTCAGCAGCAGGCTCTCCTGCACTACCAGCGAGCCGCCGTAGTTGTCCGCGAAGATGTAGGCCGAAATCTCGATATCGTCGGACACGCTGCCGATGGTGGTGAAGTTCGCGCGGAAGGTTGACGTCTCGATGCGCGGCTCCTCTTCCAGCAGCTTGCGGATACCGCTCAGCACCTTCTCCATCTGCTCGGCCGTGGTGTCGTACTTGAGATTGATGATGTGGCGGAACCAGTACTTGTCGCGGAAGGTGTAGTTTTCGACGTTCATCGTCGAAAGCTGGCCGTTGGGGATGGTCACGATGGTCCGGTTGAAGGTGCGGATGCGCGTGGAACGCAGGCCGATGTCGAGGACATAACCTTCGACGTTGCCGATCTTGCACTGGTCACCGATCCGGATGGGGCGGTCCGAGATGATCATGATGCCGCCGAAGAGGTTCTCCAGTGTCTTTTGCGCGGCAAAGGCTACGGCCAAACCGCCGATGCCGAGGCCGGTGAGCGCGGCAGTAAGGTTCACGCCGCGAAGCTGCAGGATGACAAGCAATCCGATGATGAGGATGCCGATCTGCGAGAGGCGCCCGATAAGGCCGGCAAGGGCGATGCGGTCCGTGGACTGTACGCGCTTGAGGCGCGCCACGGCCAGCTCGCTGATGAGCCCCACAGAGCGCCAGAGCATCCACGTGATGGCGATGACGAGGACCAGCAGCCCAATGTTGTGCCAGAAGGAGCGGCCCAGGAGCGAGTTCGCGGTAGCGCTGAAGAGGAGCAGTATGATGGCGAAAAAGAACAGACGCAGCGGTGCGCGGACACTGCGCACCTTTTCAACGGCGCTTTCTCCGCCGACGCGCTTTGCGAGGGTTCGGAGAAGTGGGTAGACGACCCGGTTGATCCACGAGCCAAGCGCGAGAACAAGTCCGATACCGGCCAGGAGCACAAACCAGCGCCAGAGCGGTGTGGTGAGGAATTGCCGCTGGAGCCAGAGGGGGAGCTTTTGCTCAAAGGCCGAAGGGCCGCTGAGGTCGTTGTAGGCCTCGGGAATCTGGCGGAGCGTGTCCTGCGAGAAGAGCCAGATGGCGGGATCGTCGCCATGCTTTACCTTGTCGAGAACGATTTGCAGCTTGCCGCCGGAGATGGCGGTGTTGCCGATCAACTCCTGGTTGGGCTTTTCGTCAGGGCTCTGGCTGCCGGCAGGATTACGGCTGATGTTGTTCAGGTTAATGGAATTGTCGCTGTCGAGGACAGCCTTGAGCTGCTTGGCCAGCTCATCGGCGAGGGCGCCTTTTTGCTTGGTGTCGAGGTATTGGGCGGCGGTGTCCCAGTCGCCCGTGTTGGCAGCTTTTACAAAGCCGAGAACCGTTCCGTGCGGCGTGGCCCGGCCCAGGGGGTCGTCGCTTATTTCCGGCTGCGCGGGGGTAGGGGCCGTTGCGGCTTGCGTGACTGAGGATATGCCAGGAATCTGGCCGAAGAGTAACGACGCCCCGAACAGAGGCGGAACAGGTACAAGAGCCAGAAGCACGAGGAGCGTGGCCCGGATGGCGATAGTGGGTCGGGACGGCATCATGCGAAGTGTACCTTATGCCTAGCTGTGTTCCTCCGTGGCCTGGATGAGACGGGATTCGGTCAGGTCCAGCTCGTGCTCGAGCTTGCGGAGAAGGGTGTCATTGATGCGGCCCTGGTTACGCAGGCGGATGGCGGTCTGGCGCTCGACGCGGATGGCTTCCAGCGAAAGCTCGAGGAAGTCGTTGTGCTGCTGCGCGGCTTCCTGGCTGGTGTCGTAGAGACTGGCGAGACGGTGACGGTAGCGCTCGGAGAGATCGTCATAGAGCTTGCTGTCGCGCCCTGTGTCGTTCTCCTTTGCCTTTTCAAGATGATTGACAGCGGCGGAGGTGACGAGGCGGCGAGCTTCGAGCTCTTCGCAGTTGGGGCCTTCCTCTCCACTGAGGCCTAGCCAGCTGATGATGGACGGCAAAGTAAGCCCCTGCACCACGAGCGTGACGAGAATGACACAGAAGGTGAGCAGAATAATCGTGTTGCGGTGCGGGAAGGGCGCGCCATCCTGCAGCACGGCAGGCACGGACAGCGCGGCAGCAAGTGAAACCACGCCGCGCATGCCGGTCCAGCCGACGACGAAAACCTGCTTTGGCTGGACCGGCGGAATGATGCGATTCGAGAGGCTGTCCTGGATGTAATGGGCGATGTGCGCGCCGGGGTAGACCCACACGAGCCGCAAGAGGATGAGCAGCACGGAGAAGATGGCGCCGTCGAGGAGGATTTTGTTGATGCCGTACTCGGCAATCGAGCTGCGGATGATGGGGAACTGCAGACCGATGAGCACAAAGACCACGCCGTTGAGGATGAAGGTGAGCGATTCCCAGACGGACCAGAGCTTCATGCGCGTGGCGGGCGAGAAGAACTGCGTGCTGCGGCCGGTGAGGAAGAGTCCGCAGGCGACGACAGCAAGAACGCCCGAGGCGTGGATGGCTTCCGCGGCGAGATAGGCGACGTAAGGCGAAAGGATCGAGAGCGTGATTTCGATGGAGGAGTCTTCGATGCGACGCTCGATGAAGACGTTGATCCAGCCAATGGCGACGCCAACGAGGATGCCGCCGGCGACGAGCCAGAAGAGGGTGAGGATGCCTTCGCCTACCGTGGGGATGTGCTCGTTGACGAGAATCTCCGTGCCGAACTGGAGGGCAAGCAGGCCGCTCGCGTCATTGATGAGGCTTTCGCCTTCGAGGATGTCCACGATGCGCTCGGGCAAGCCGATGCGGCGGGCGATGGCGGTGGCGGCGATGGCATCCGTGGGTGCGACGACGGCTCCGAGCACCATGCCGAGACGCCAGTCAAAGCCGGGGAGGAAGTATTGGGCCAGCAGCGACACACCGAGGACGGTGAAGCCTACGAGTCCAAAAGCCAGGAACGAGATTTGAATGATGTTGGCTTTGAACTCGCGGATGGAGGTGGTCCATGCGGAGGAATAGAGCAGCGGCGGGAGGAAGATGAGGAAGATGAGGTCCGGGTTAAGCGAGACTTGCGGGATGCCGGGGATGAAGCTGAGCGCGAGGCCGCCGAGGACCATCACGATGGGATAGGGCGTGGAGAGCTTGCGCGCAAAGATGCCGAAGACTATGACGAAAAACAGAAGCAGGAGAAAAACGGTTTCAACGGCATGAATTTCGCTCATGGGCTCAGTCCGGGAACGGGGTTCTGTGCCCCCTGATTGTGAGGATAGCGGATTTGCGGCGGAGTTGTTATGTACGCCCGGCAAAACGGCGGTCGAGCCAGACAACGAACCAGGCCGCGGCCAGGAAGACAAGCGTGATGACGGCAGCGTTCACGGCGACGCGGGACCAGCCGAGTGCAGAGGCGTTGAGGAAGGGATAGACGTAATTTCCCGTGAGTGAGCCGCGAATGAGTGCGTAGGCAAGATAGGCGAGCGGGAAAGCCGCCCACGGCACGATGTGGCGCAGGGCAAGTGTGCCTTTACGGACGAAGAATATCCAGTAGAGCGTGACAAGGATAGGCGTGACAACATGGAGCAGCTTGTCTACGAGCGCGGAACCGCCGGAGTTTTCGAGGGCTCCCTGTAACAGCAGAGCACTGACGATGCCGACCAGCAGGATAGAGAGCATGACACCGGCGAGGAGCCATTCGGCACGGAAGATGCGGAAGGAGAGGACAACGCCGGTGAAGACAATGGCGACAATTACGTTGGTGAGGATGGTGAAGTAACCCGCCATAATCCCGAGCGAGAGCGGCACGGAGTTATGCGCATGGAGCAGAACAAACTGGACGGCGAGACCCGCCCATGCGGCAGCGGCGATGAGGAATGCAACGATGCGCGAGGCGATAGCCATTGGCGACCAGATTAACTTATCTGCTTATTTGCTCCATGAAAACTCAATGCCGCCGGTGAAGCTGCGGCCGGGCATTGGAATGTCCTGGATCTCCTGGTAGCCGGTGTTGCTGAGGTTGGCCATGCGGAGATAGGGGCGCAGCCACCCGCGCTCGCGGGCCAGCTCGGTGTCCCAGACGGGATAGGGGTCAGTCTGGTAGCGCTGGGTGATAGCTACACGGGTGCGGATGAGGAATTTTTCTTTGACTGAGGCCGTGTATTCGAAAGACGCATTATTTACGGGGTAGTTGAAGACGTATTCGGACTCAAGACCGTGCAGAGCTTTTTGCGCGCCGTTGATGAGGGTCCAGCCAAGCTTGATGGTTTGGTTTTTTGTGGGCTGGTAGAGCAGTGAGGTTTCAACGCCGGTGAAGCGGAGGCCGCTGAGGTTGGCGGCTTGCCACGGTTGCGATTCGTTGGCGCGGACGTAGTCGATGGCGTCGTGCTGGCGGGAGTAGAAGATTGTCAGTGAGGCTGCGGTCTTCGAGTTGGCGTACCAGTCGAGGCCGCCGTCAGCGGACCATGCGGACTCAGGTTTGAGGTTGGCGTTGCCGATGGTTGTGGGGTCGCTGTAATAGAGGTCGGTGTAGGTGGGCAGACGGAAGCCGTAGCCGCCGCTGGCGCGGAGTTTGATGGACTGCGTAAGCCAGAAGCTGCCGGCGAGGTCAGGGCTGAAGACCGAGCGTGCACCGCCAGAGAGAATTTCTTCGCGAGCTCCGGCGGTGAGTGAGGCCTGGCGGCCGAAGAGGTGCGAGCGGAGATCAAGATCGAGGTAGCCCGCGCCCTGGTTGCGGGCGTGGATGCCGAGGTTGTTCGAGTCGATGGAGTCGCCGTTGAATTCTAGGCCATAGGCTAGCGTGGCTGTCTTGGTGACGGCGTCGTGACGGCGGAGGACGGCTTGCCAGCTTGCGTCGTTGTGGTTGTTCGCGTAGTAGCTGGGGTCGTTGCGCAGCAGGATGAAATTATCCGCATGGCGGCGGTAACCGAAGGCGGCTTGTGTCTTAGCGCCTAGCTCCTGGCTGATGGAGGAGAACCAGCCTTTTGTGCGCTCCCATGAGTTGTAAGGACCGTAGAACTGGTCGGCACCAAAGGCTCGGTCGCTTCCTGCGAGGAGGATGTCTGTAATGCCGAGTTTGGTGGGGATGCGGGTTTCGGAACTTGCCGTTTCATTGCGGTAGTCGCGGTCGGGGATGAAGCCTGTCGAGAAGTTGCGGGTGGCGGTTAGCTGCTCGGTGAATTTTTTGCGGACATAGCTGGCCAGGACGGATTGCTCGTTTTCTCCGAAGCTGCCTGCGCCGGCGCGGAGGGTGAGGCTGTCTGTGGTGGGAACGGCGGTGAGGAAGTTGACTACGCCGCCGAGGGCGTCTGACCCGTAGAGCGTGGAGCCTGCGCCGTGGAGGATTTCGATGTTGCGCATGGATTCGAGCGGGATGGGCAGGTCGAGATTGTGGTGACTGGTTTGCGCGTCGTTGATGCGGAGACCGTTGATGAGGACGAGGGTTTGTTCAAAGGATGAGCCGCGGATGGAGATATCTGACTGTGCGCCGCCCGCGCCGCGCTGCTCGATGAATGTCGATGGGTCGGTGCGAAGGTAGTCTTCCGGGGTTTCGAAGGCTAATGGGTGGTCTTCCGTGTTGAGGACGACTACAGCGCGGGGGCTGTCGGCGAGCATGACGGGCTCGGCGGTGCCGGTGACGATTACGGTTTGCTGGACAAGATTGGGGGATTGCTGGGCGGCAACGAATGGGGCCAATAGAAGGACGAAAAACAGGGAGATTTTCATAGTTTGGGGCACAATGTTTCGACTTGTGCTGTCTCTTGCGCTCTGAATCAGGATAGCGGGTGGGATCAGGCGAATCTGGAGCCAGAAGGCAATCTTATGGCTGGGATTCAGAGGTTGGTGGAAGTGCACAAGAGTTGGTGCGTTGGTATATGCATGCCGCGTGTATAAAAAGGCGACAGAGAGGTGGGCGATGCGTGGAAAGAAAGTAGCGGCTGTGTGGACGGTAATTTTGCTGGTGAGTCTTGGCGCAGCGGCGCAGAAGCTGCAAAGTCCGGAAGTGGCGGTGGGGCCGCAGTATGACTCGACGCATGTGTACGTGGCGCCAGAGGATGTGGACAAATTTGTTTCGGCGTTTACGGGAACCTTTGGCGGGCACAGCTCCAAGCAGGTTGTTACAACGGTGACACCTACGCCGAGCAAGACTTCTTCGCAGCTGATTGCGACGCCGGTTGGCGTTGTTTCGCTGTTCGGGTTTCAGACGCCGGTGCCGTTCCCCTTTGGCACGGAGCGGACGGGGTATCTCGTGAAAGATATCGACGTAGCAGTTCGCGCGGCGCGGGCGGCGGGCGCGATTGTGCTGGTTGAAACATTTCCCGATCCGATTGGGCGTGATGCGATTCTTCAGTGGCCGGGTGGGGTGAATATGCAGCTTTACTGGCATACGACGCCGCCTTCTTATCCAGCGCTAGAGATGGTTCCGGAAAATCGTGTTTATCTTTCGCCGGATGCGGTGGTGGTGTTTGAGAAGAGCTTTCTGAAGTTTTCACATGGGAAGGTGATTTCTGACGATGCGCATGCGCCGGGGGAAGAGATTGGGCGGGCAGGTGAGACATACCGGCGGGTTCGGATTGAGTCAGGGTTTGGAAAGATGACGTTACTGGTGACGGATGGGCATTTGCCGTGGCCTCATGGGCATGAGACTACGGGGTATGAGGTTGCGGATCTTTCCCAGGTTTTGGATAAGGCAAAGCAGCTTGGCGTAGAGGTGCTGGCTGGGCCGTACGCCGCCGGGGAACGCAATGCGGCTATGGTGCGATTCCCCGGCGGATTTGTTGCGGAAATTCATTCCGCTGTGAAGTGATGCATTACACGCGTAGCAAGTCCGGCTTAGTGGTGGCTAGCTTTGCGATCAGCTCGCCAAAGAGAGTGTTGGCCCAAGCGAACCAGGTGCGGGTGAAGTTTTTGGCGTCGTTCTTGTTGTAGCTTTCGTGGATGAAGCCGCTGCCTGCGGAGCTGGATTTGAGCATCTGCACCATGCGGCGGATTTCTGTGTCGCTGGTGCTGGTGAAGGCATAAATAATTTGCGACATGGGCCAGACCATATCTGCGCCTTCATGCGGGCCACCGATTCCTTCGCCTGCAGAGCCGGAGAAAAACCAGGGGTTGCGCTTGCTCCAGACAAAGGCGCGGGTGCGAGTGTAGAGAGCTGCGTCAGGAGAGCTGTCTATGTAGGGCAATCCGAGAAGGCTGGGGACGTTGGCGTCATCCATGAGGATCTGGTCGCCGAAGCCGTCGACCTCGTAGGCCCAAATGGGGCCTTCCGGGATTTGCGCGAGGGCATGCTGCCTGAGGGCGGATTCGACTTCTTCGGCTAATGCGTGGGCTTCGTTGGCTAGCGTGGTGTCATGCAGGATGGCGTTGGACATTTCGGCGAGCTGGCGGAGGCTGGTTACGGCGAAGAGATTGGAGGGAACTAAGAACGGGAGGATACAGGCGTCGTCGGACGGACGGAAGCCGGAGACGATGAGGCCTACGGGGTTGACGGGATTGCCGAAACCCTTTTCGTTGAGTGTTTCTGTTGGTGTGGAGGCGGTGCGCTGGAAGTGATACGAACCAAGGCCGTTTTTACGCTGTTGCTCGCGCATAGTATGGATTACCACGCGCATGGCATCGCGCCATTGATTGTCGAAGGGCGCGGTGTTGCCAGTTTGCTTCCAGTAGCCGTGGGCTAAGCGAATGGGATAGCAGAGCGAGTCGAGCTCGTATTTGCGCTCGCCTACACCTTGCTTCATCTCGGTCAGATCTTTGCGGCTCCATTCGAGCGCGGGAGCGCTGAGATCGGCCATGAAGGCGTTGGCGTAGGAATCGATGAGGATGTGGCGGGCCTGGCGGCGGATGACACCTTCGATGAGAGAGCGCAGGCGATCGTCACGCTTGCAGAGTGGGAGATAGGGCCAGACTTGAGCTGAGGAGTCGCGCTGCCACATGGCGGCGATATCGCCGGTGATGACCGCGGTATCGGGATGGCCTTCAAAGGTACCGGGCTCGACGGTGGTGTCGAGTGTGTTGGGGTAACAGTTGGTGAAGAGACGAGCCAGCTCGGGGTCGGGAATGCGGGCGCTGATTTCTGTGAGGAACTGCTCAACGGCTTCCGAGCGGAAACGGCGGTCAGCCGGAGCGGGGCGGTTGCCGGTGACGGTGGGGTCAGAGATTTTTTCGGCCTGGATGGCGAAAGACGTGCGTGGCAGAAGTGCGACGAGAGCTGTGGCAGTACCGCTGGAAAGAATGTCTCGACGAGAAAACTTGCGGAGCGAATTTTGCATTTTTGACCTCAGCGGATGCGGCACATGAAAATAGGTGGTATCGTTACCACGGTTGTTTTTCGTACTTTACAATTTCTGACAGGTGAAGCTCCAACATGCAATCTATCTCACGCCGCCGATTTTTGCAGTCTACGGGCGCATTATGCGCCGCCACCGCCTTGCCGCTGCCTGCGTTTACGGCTCCTACGGGAAAAGACGCGGCGGACCCGCTGAAGTGGGTTGATCCGCGTATTGGAACGGGAGGGCACGGGCACTGCTTTCCGGGGGTTGCCCTGCCGTTTGGCGCAGTGCAGCTGAGCCCGGATACCTACAACGACGAGTGGGACTGGTGCTCGGGGTATCACATTTCGGATACGTCGATTATGGGCTTCAGCCATACGCATTTGAGCGGGACGGGCTGCGGGGACCTGCTGGATTTCCTGGTGATGGCGGGAACAGGCCAGGTGAAGCTGGTGCCGGGCTCGCGTACGAATCCGGAAGAGGGGTACCGCTCGCGGTTTTCGCATGAGGATGAGGTTGCGGAGCCGGGGTACTACTCAGTGGTGCTGAAGGACCCGAAGGTGAGGGTGGAGCTGACGGCGACGGAGCGTACTGGACTGCAGAAGTACACCTTTCCGGCGAGCGAGGATGCGTGGCTGATTGTGGACCTGGCGCACAGCTACCTGAGCGACGGGAAGTCTTCGGTTGTTTCGGCGGAACTGGAGCAGGTGAGGCCAGATACGTTGGCCGGCGGGCATGTGACGCGGGCGTGGGGCAATGGACGTCAGATTTATTTCACGCTGCAGGTTTCGAAGCAGCCGGAGCGGGTGACGTTCTACTCCGATGACAAGCTGGTGGAGTCGAAGAATAAGCTGACGGGCAAGAATCTGAAGGCTGTGCTGCACTTTAAGACGCATGCGAACGAAGCGATTTTTGTGCGGACAGGCGTCTCCGGCGTGAGCGCGGAGGGCGCGGCGAAGAATCTGCAGGCGGAGCAGGCGGATTGGGATTTTGAGAAGACACGTCGCGCGGCGCAGAAGGCGTGGCGCGAGCAGTTGTCGCGGATTCATGCGGAGTTTGCGAAGCCGGAGCAGAAGCGGATCTTCTATACGGCGCTGTATCACATGTCGCTGGGGCCGACGCTCTTTGACGATGTGGATGGGCAGTATCGCGGGATGGATAAGCAGGTTCATCAACTATCTGCGGGCGCACATAACTACTCGACGTTTTCGCTGTGGGATACCTTCCGTGCGACGCATCCGGCTTATACGATCTTTCAGCAGGACCGCGTGGCGGATTTTGCTAACTGCCTGATTCGCATGGCGGAGGAGAGCCCGGCGGGTATGCCGGTGTGGCCGCTGCAAGGGACCGAGACGGGCACGATGACCGGGTATCACTCGGCGAGCGTGATTTCGGAAGCGATTGCGAAGGGTTTTACCGGCATTCATGAAGAGGCCGGGTACAAGGTGATGATGAAGCGCGCGATGGTGGATAATTGGCGCGGGCTTGGCTATTACCGGAAGCTTGGTTATATTCCGGCGGATCGCGAAGGCGAGTCTGTCTCGAAGACGTTTGAGTATTGCTATAACGACTGGGCGATTTCACACGTGGCGGATAAGCTTGGCCATGCCGACGATGCGGCGTTGCTGCGGAAGCGAAGTGCGAATTACCGCGCTTACTTCAATCCGAAGAGCGGCTTTATGGAGCCGAAGCTGGAGAACGGCGAGTTTGCAACGCCGTTTGATCCAATTGAGATGGGACACGGCAAGGAGTGGCACGATTACACGGAGTCGAATTCGTGGCAGACGACTTTTGGCACCATGCATGATGCTGCGGGCACGATTGAGCTGTTTGGCGGACGTGAGCCGTTTTTGAAGAAGCTCGATGCGTTGTTTACGGTGCCTTCGACACTGCCGCCGGATGCGCCACCGGATATTGCCGGAATGATTGGACAGTATGCGCATGGCAATGAGCCTTCGCATCACATTGCGTACCTGTATGTGTATGCGGGCGCGCCGTGGAAGACGCAGGCGCGGGTGCGCGGGATCATGGATGAGATGTACTGGGATAAGCCCGTGGGTATTGAGGGCAATGAAGACGTGGGACAGATGTCGGCGTGGTTCATTCTTTCGGCGCTTGGGTTTTATGCCGTAGATCCGGTGAGTGGGAATTACGTACTGGGCTCCCCGATTGTGGAGCGCGCCACCGTTCAACTGGGCGGCGGAAAGAAGCTGGAAGTAGAAGTAAAGCGGAGTGCTGCAAGCGATATGTATGTGCAGTCGTTCACGCTGAACGGACAGAAGCAACAACGCGCGTGGTTCCATCATGCTGACATTGCGAACGGCGGACGGATTGTGCTGGAGCTTGGGCCGCAGCCGAACACTTCGTTTGGCGTGGAGTTGGAGCAGGCCCCGCCTTCGCTGAAGCTGGCGTAAGAAATCCAACGAAAGAAGATAGAATGCCCCGGCTGCAGATTGGCCGGGGCGTTGCTTTTGTAAAGATTTCTGCAGAAGTTTGACCGCAGCTCCCAAAAAATGAGAATGATGGAGGAGCGAGCTGGCAGTTCTGCCGGTTTTCTACCCGGGGCCTTATGAGTACCGAATCTTCAATGTCTGTTACGCAGCTTTTGCATGCGTGGCGCGAAGGTGACAGCCAGGCGCTTGAGCTGTTGATGCCGCTGGTGTATGAAAATCTGCGCAAGATGGCAGGCCAGTACATGCGGCGAGAACAGCCAGGGCAGACGCTGAACACAACTGCGTTGGTACATGAGGCATATCTGCGGTTGTGTGATGCAGAAGTGGCGTGGCAGGACCGCGCGCATTTTCTGGCTGTGGCGGCGATTACGATGCGGCGCATCCTGGTGGATCATGCACGGGCCTCGAACCGGTTGAAGCGCGGCGGCAAGGTTGAGGTGGTGACGTTGCATGAGCAGCTTAGCGCATCTCAAACGCTGGATGGGTACGGCGAAGCGGAGATTCTGGATCTGGACAGGGCGCTGAGCAGGCTGGCTCAGCAGGATGCTCGCAAAGCGAAGCTGCTGGAGATGGTCTACTTTGGCGGGATGAATACCGCAGAGGCTGCTACGGTGCTTTCTATCTCCGTTGCTACGGTAAATCGCGATTTGCAGTTTGCACGCGCGTGGCTGGGGAGTGAGTTGCAGTCGTATGCCAGGCCGCAATAGGGCCTATTGATTTAAAAACCGGGGTTAAAGCCCGTTTTCTTCTTCCAGCCTATTTCAGGGGTCTGAAGGCCTCTGCTCCCTGTGATTAAATACCCTCTTACGCAATTGGGATATCTACCCGAATTATTTTTTGTTCTGGATTGTTGCCAGGAGTTTTTCGGTGTTGGCGATGTCGGGTTTTCCTAGAGGGGCTTTTTCTTTGTAGAGAGCCAATGCCTTTTGCAGATTGTCCTTTGCCTGTGGCCAGTGGTTGTGTGCACTTTCAAGATGCGCGGTAGCAATGAGCAGCGTGGCTTGCTCAAGAGGCGTGGTGGGGTGTGTTGCGAAGATGGTTTTGGCCTCGTCCAGCATACGAGCAGCTTCGTCAGTTTTATTTTCAGCGGCCAGGACGCGGACGAGATCGATGAGGGAATGGGCAGCAATGACACTTTGCGGGCCGAAGAGCTTGCGGCGAGTTTCGAGAGCCTGGCGAAGATAGGACTCGGCGGTGGTGAACTGCCGCTGGTCTTCATAGAACTTGCCTAGATAACTTTGCCCGCCGGACGCGTAGCGGCTCTGCGGACCGACGTTCTTTTCATACTGTGCGAGAGCTTCAAGGAGAATTGGGCCGGCTTCTTTATAGCGGCCCTGGGCTTGGTAGAGACGGGCGAGCGAGGAACGGGAGATAACGGTGAAGTTGTGCGTGGGACCGAAGAAACGGGTGCGGTTGGCTATGGCGTCCTGAAGCATTTTTTCGGCTTCGGAGTAGCGGCCTTCCGCCGTGTAGATGAGACCTAGCTGCGTGAGAAGCTCGCTGATGCGGCTGTTCTTGCCGGGATCGGATTTGAGGTTTGAGGCAAGGCTACGCTGGAAGATTTTTTCGGCTTCGTCATACGTGCCCTCCGCTGCAAGCGCACGACCGAGTGTGACGAGCGGCGGGAAGAGGTTAGGGCTGTCGGGGCCATCGACTTTTTCGCGGATGGTAACGCCTTCGCGGGCAGCTATGACAGCGTTGGCAGTGTCGCCGCTGAATTCGTAGGCCGTAATCAGCTTGTCCATGGCGACGGCCGTTTCCTGGCTGAAGCGGCCTTTGAGCTGGGTATAGATATCCCGTGCTTCGCGAGCCATGTAGATTGCGCGGGCGAAGTCGCTGGCTCGGAAGGCTGATTCAGCGGCGTCATCGAGGCATCGGGCAACCTGCACGGAACGATCACCGTAGAGCCGACGGCGCAGAGCAAGCGAACGAAGGAGCAAGGCTTCCGACTGCACGTAGAGGCCCATGTGGCCGTAGGTATTGCCAAAGGTATCGAGCAGCTCAAGCGAAGCCTGCGGGTCATTCTTCAGATCGTCAATGTGCGCTACGCCTTCATCGAGGAGGTCGCGTGCGGTGAGGACGCGGGACTGCACGACATCTGGGTCGGCGGAGGTGAAGATGGTTTCGAGAAAGCGCGAGACCTGCGCGGCGCGTTGCAGTTCGCGCTCAGCGGCGTTGCGCTGCTGGGCAAGGCGCACGGAGAGAACGGCCATGCCGATGGAAAAGCCGACGATGAGAAGCGCGACGAGCGCGGCAGCAACGACGGCGATGCGGTTGCGCTCCACAAACTTGCGCGTGCGGTACCAGAGCGAGGTGGCATGGGCTTCGACGGGAAAACCATTTAGGTAGCGGTCAAGATCGCCGGCGAGTGCTCCGGCGGAAGGGTAGCGACGTAAGGGGTCCTTTTCGAGCGCGTGGAGGAGAATCTGATCGAGGTCGGGACTGAGGCCGGGTTTGGGCGGAGGAACGTCGCAGATGAGACGCTCAAGTTCACTGATGCGCGTAGAGCTTGCCTGGAAGGGACGGCGATTGGTGAAGAGACGGTAGAAGAGGATACCTAATTGATAGACGTCTGTTGCGGTGGTGACGGGTTCGCCACGGACCTGCTCCGGGCTTGCGTAGTCAGGGGTGAGCAGGCGGGTGACGTCGGTGGTCATCTGGCCGGGAACTGAGGAGGTCGCGACCCACTCTGGGTTGAGCGCCTTGGCGATGCCGAAGTCGAGGAGCTTGGGGATGCCTTCTTCTGTGACGTGGATGTTGTCGGGCTTGAGGTCGCGGTGGACGATGAGATGGCGGTGCGCATAGTCGACGGCGAGGGCGATTTCTACGGCGAGGCGGACGCGGTCGCGGAGGTTGAGGTTGTGCGACTGGCACCAAGTGTCGACGGGCTGGCCATCGACGTATTCCATGACGACGTAGGGCATGCCTTCGGGAGTAGTGCCGCCGTCGAGGAGGCGCGCGATGTTGGGGTGGTCGAGATTAGCGAGAATCTGGCGCTCTGTGAGAAAACGCTGGCGCAGCTCCGGGGTGAGCAGGCCGCGGGTGGCTTTGATGGCGACCTGCTTGCGGTATTCGTCATCGGCGCGGATGGCGCGGTAGACGACGCCCATGCCGCCGCGGCCGATTACGTCTGTGATCTGGTAGGGGCCGAGGCGGCCACCGACGCCGGGGAGGACGGCTTCGTCCTGCTCGGCGATGACGCTGGCGGCTGCGGCTCCGATGGCCGCACCGATGTGCGTGTGCGTGGTGACAGCGAGAAGCAGGGATTCGACTTTGGCCCGAAGTTCGGGCTGTTCGCGGCAGGCTTCGGCGAGCCATGCTTCGCGCTGGGCCGGGTCTTCATGCTGCAAAGCGCCATCAAAGAGCTCCTGAAGACGGGCCCAATCATCGATCGACTGCAGGGGTTCCACTGCGAACCATAGTAACAACGGATGGGTGGAAATGGGATAGGGGGTTTGGGATGTGGGGTTACCGGGGGAAATGGATGTGCCTGCAGGGGGATTCCAGGTGCAAGTCCTTGCCGGCGTTCCATACTATTTATAGCGACATAATTTTTGATTGAAGTGAAGTGGAGGATCATGTTCCAACCGTCTTTCCCTGTTTTTGCGCGACTGTTTGTTTTGGCCGCTTGTGCGGGCTCGATGCTGCAGGCGCAGACTGCCAAGATTTCTGCGAATAGCGGGAGCATTACAGATGCGCAGATTACCGCGGAGTGGCAGACACGGCAGGGACGGCCGACGGGACTGACGGTTCATGACAAGCAGGGCTCGATTGCACTGGATGGTCCGTTTCTTCTTTCGATTGATAAGCGCGGTATTGTGCATGCAGGTGAGCTTGTAGCGGAGGGTGCGCCACGTGTGGAAGAGCTTCAGCCGGTGGCGGGGGCTTCGCGCTATGCGGAGCAGTTACACGGCGTGGCAGTGCATTATGCGCTGGTGGATCCCAAGGGCGAGTTTCATGCGGAGTGGTCAGTGGTGCTGCGCGAGGGCTCGAATTATGTGCAGCAGAAGTTGACGATTACTGCGGGCGACGCGCCGGTGCAAATCCGGGGCATTCGAATGATTGATGTGCATGTGCCGGGTGTTGTTGTTTCGGGGACGGTGCAAGGGTCTCCGCTGGTGGTGAGCCGCGAGAAGGGAGATTTCTTTCTCGGCTTTGAGCAGCCGCTGAGCGAGTCGAGCGTGGTTGCTGGGCATGGTGTGAGCGAACTGGCGAGCGCGGTGCCGTTGGGAGCGCATCAGTCGATTACATATTCGGCTGTGGTGGGGATTGCGGGCAAGGGACAATTGCGGAGAGATTTTCTCGCTTATCTCGAACGCGAGCGGGCGCATCCTTACCGCACGTTTCTACATTACAACAGCTGGTTTGATATCGGGTTCTTTACTCCATACTCGCAGCAGGATGCTCTGACGCGCATTCGCGAGATTGGCGACGAGCTGAATAAGAAGCGCGGTGTAACGCTGGATTCCTACCTGTTTGATGATGGGTGGGATGACCACAATAATCTGTGGCGAATTCGCGAAGACTTCAAGGACGGGTTTGCGCCGCTCAAGCAGGCCGCGGCCGAGTATGGCACGGCGCCGGGGATATGGCTTTCGCCGTGGGGAGGTTATGGCAAGCCTAAGGATGAACGCGTGGCAACGGCCAAACGCGACGGGTATGAGTTGATGGGTGGGCTGCTAGCGCTCTCAGGGCCGAAGTATTATGCGCGCTTTCATGAAGCGGTGACGGGGCTGATGAAGGACTATGGGATTAATCAGTTCAAGCTTGACGGCACGGGGAATGCCGATTCCGTTGTGAAGGGCAGCCAGTTTTCGAGCGACTTTGATGCGGCGATTCACCTGATTCATGATTTGCGCGAGCTGAAGCCGGATCTGTATATCAATCTGACGACGGGGACGTGGCCTTCACCATTCTGGCTGATGTATGCGGATTCCATCTGGCGCGGTGGTGAGGACACGGAGCACGAAGGCGTAGGGACCTGGCGCGAGCGGTGGATTACCTATCGCGATGCGGATGTTTACAACGAGGTTGTGAAGCGCGGGCCGCTGTACCCGTTGAACTCGCTGATGCTGCATGGAATTGTGTATGCGCAGAAGGCGCCGCATCTGTCGGATGATCCAGGAAATGATTTTACGAATGAAGTGCATGATTACTTTGGCACGGGGACGCAGTTGCAAGAGATGTACATTACGCCTTCCCTGCTGACTACGGCGAACTGGGATGTGCTGGCGGAGAGTGCCAAGTGGTCGCGCACGAATGCGCAGACGCTCAAGGATACACATTGGGTGGGTGGTGATCCGCGCTGGCTGCAGGTGTATGGATGGGCTTCGTGGTCACAGAAGAAGGGAATTTTGACACTGCGCAATCCGAGCAATAAGCCGCAATCAATTACGCTGGATGCTGGCGAGATTTTCGAGTTGCCGGAAGACGCAGCGAAGCGCTACAAGGCACATAGCCCGTGGGCAGCGGATGCTTCGCAGGCTGCTATCGAGCTGCGCGCGGGACAACCTTATACTTTTCAACTTGAACCGTTCCAGGTTCTGACGCTGGAGGCAATACCGCAGTGAATCGACGTTCTTTGATGCTTTTTGCAGCCCTTACTCTTTCTGCTGGTATGGCTCCGTTGTATGCGCAATCGCCTGCGGAAGATCACATTTTGCACGCGGTTGGTGACCACTTTGAACTGGACGGCCAGAAGGTGCAGATTATCTCCGGGGCGATCCACTATGCGCGTGTGCCGCGGGCTTACTGGCGTGACCGTTTGAAAAAGGCCAAGGCGATGGGGCTCAATACGATTGAGACTTACGTCTTCTGGAATCTGCATGAGCCTGCGCCGGGGAGGTATGACTTTAGCGGACAGCTGGATGTAGCGGAGTTTATCCGCGAAGCGCAACAGGAAGGGCTGCATGTGATTTTGCGACCAGGGCCGTATGTCTGCGCGGAGTGGGAGTTTGGCGGGTATCCGGCATGGCTGCTGAAGAATCCGGATATTAAGGTGCGCACTTCAGACCCGGCGTTTCTCGATGCGGCGACGAAGTGGCTGCACCGACTGGGACAGGAATTGGCACCGCTACAGAGTGGAAACGGCGGGCCAATCCTCATGACGCAGGTGGAAAACGAGTACGGTTCGTTTGGCAACGACCATGCCTATATGGAGCAGATTCATCACATCCTGGTGGACTCAGGTTTTACGAAGTCGATGTTGTACACGGCAGACGGAGCGGATGAGCTGCCGGGCGGCATGCTGCCGGAACTTCCCGCGGCGATTAACTTTGGCACGGGCGATGCAAAGGGTGAGTTTGCGAAGTTTGAAAAGATACGTCCGACGGGACCGCGCATGTGCAGCGAGTACTGGGCGGGATGGTTTGACCACTGGGGCGAGCGGCATCACACGGCAAGCGGACAGACGGAAGCTGACGAAGTGAAGTGGATGCTGGAGAAGGGCTACTCCGTGAATCTGTATATGTTTCACGGGGGCACGAGCTTTGGGTGGATGAACGGCTCGAATATCGATAGCGGCAAGTATGCGCCGACAGTGACGAGCTATGACTACGATGCGCCGGTGAGCGAGAGCGGCGAGCTGACGCCGAAGTTTTACCTGATGCGCGATGTGATTCAGCAAGTAACAGGCGTAAAGCCTCCAGATCCGCCGGCGCCGATTATGGCACGGGCATTTGCGCCAGTTACGCTAGCGAGATCTAGTTCGATTTGGAATATGCTGCCGAGGGCTATTGAGTCCGACACGGTTTTGCCTATGGAGCAGTTGGGACAGAGCTATGGGTACATTCTTTACCGAACGGCTGTGAATGCAGCTCAGTCTGGCGAGTTAAAACTGGACGCGCTGCATAGCTATGCGCAGGTGTACCTGGATGGCAAGCTGGCGGGCACGCTGGACCGCAGGCTGGAACAGTCTTCGATGCAGCTTGCGGTTCCGCATGATGGAGCGCGGCTCGACATCCTGGTGGAGAATTCAGGACGCATTAACTTCGGGCACGAGTTTCCAAAAGAGCGCATGGGGATTACGAAACAGGTAACGCTGAGTGGTGCAACGCTGTCGCATTGGAGCATTTATCCGCTGCCTATGGTGGACGGCGCTACGAAGGGCTTGGAGAAGAAAGCTTGTGAGGGCGCTTGTTTTTACTCGGCGGAGTTTGATGTGAACGCACCGGCTGACACCTTTGTGGATACTAGAACGCTAGGCAAGGGCGAAGTGTGGATCAATGGCACGCCGCTGGGGCGGTTCTGGAAAATTGGCCCACAAGGTGCCCTCTATCTTCCAGCTTCATTCCTGAAAAAGGGCCGCAACCGGATCGTGATCTTCGATTTGGAAGGACACGCGAATCCAACAGTGAGCTTTTCGGACAAGCCGATTCTGGACTTTCATCCGTAACACTGGGCAGAATACAAGCCGAGGAGAGTGAGTTGCTTGAGGCTTTCCTGGACTTCGACTTCACCGAATAAATGCCGCCTTCGGGCGGCGTTTATGGTATCTTTATAATCGTGATCTATTCGATTACCAACAACGTTGGCCGCTCGAGCGCAAAAATGCAGCTCGCGGTTTGTTGTTGTCTCTGCTAATTTCCATCACTCCCTGGTAAACAGCCATAAGGCGCTGTAAACCTTTCTTCCCTTACTTACAACCTGGAGTTTTCATGCAATTCTTGCGGATATCTTCCCGCTTATTTGCCATCTTGACGCTTGTTGTTGCAGTTCTGGGCTCGCGCTTTCTTCACGCACAGCTCGTAGGCGGAACGATTGCCGGCGATGTTGTGGATCCATCGAATGCTGCAGTCGGCCAGACTTCCGTTGTGATTCGCAACCAGGAAACTGGAACAGAACGCAAATTTGTTACGGGGACGGATGGCGCTTTTTCTGCGCCCTCGGTTGCGGTTGGTGTGTACACCGTTTCCGTGGAGCATGAGGGGTTTGCTCCGCAGCAGCGCACCGGCATTGTTGTAACGGTGGGACAGAGTGTGCAGCTGCACTTTGTGCTCACAGTGGGCAAGGTGGAGCAGGCTGTGGTTGTTACCGATGTGCCCGCCCGTGTGAACACTTCTACGCTGCAGACACAGGGGCTTGTGGATGAGCGGCAGGTGAAAGAGCTTCCGCTGAATGGGCGCAGCTTTGATCAGCTTTTGTTGCTGAACCCTGCGGCGGTGAGCTACACCACGCAGCGTTCGGGTGGTGTGGGAACGTCGAACTCCTCGGTTGGCAATATGTTTTCGATCTCCGGGCGCAGGCCGCAGGACAATCTCTTTCTGCTGAACGGTATTGAGTATACGGGCGCTTCGCTGATTAATGTGACGCCGGGCGGCACAAGCGGGCAATTGCTTGGTGTGGAGGCCGTGCGTGAGTTCAACTCAGTGACAGACACCTATGGCGCGAACTATGGCAAGAGGACTGGCGCGCAGATTTCAATTATTACAGCCTCTGGGACGAATCAGCTGCATGGCTCAGCGTACGAGTTCTTCCGTAACAGTGCGCTCGATGCGCGGAATTATTTTGACCAGGCGAAAATTCCGTCATTTCAACGGAATAACTTTGGCGCATCGCTTGGTGGGCCGTTGCGCAAGGAAAAGCTTTTTCTGTTTGGCAACTATGAAGGCTACCGGCAGAATCTTGGTTTGAGCGATGTGACGTTTGTACCGGACGATTCAGTGCGCGCGGCGGCGGTGAACAGCGTGAAGCCGTTGCTGGCGCTGTGGCCGGTGGGAACAGTGGAGCTGGGACAGGGAATTGCGGAGGCTTTCTCGAATCCTCCGCAACATGTGCGCGAAGATTTTGGTACGACACGCATTGACTCGAATCTTCCGAATGGTGACTTGCTTTTTGGCGTGTACACGATTGACGACAGCGATGCTACGACGCCAAGCGCAAATCCCTACTCTGGAATTTATGAGCGGCTGCGCGAGCAGGTGGCCAGTGTGCAGGAGCAGCATGTATTTTCACCCAAGTTGCTGAACACGTTTCGCTTTGGCTACTCGCGTGCGGCGTTTTACTTTAACAGCATTGTGGATGGCGGAGTGCCGGGCTGGGTGGATGGCGGCCCGGTGGGCGCGGTTGTAATCTCTGGCAGCACGGCTTCGAATGGCACCTCGCAGATTACGCAGGCCGGTGCAAATACGGGCAGCAATAATAGCGCCGTTCGCAATCTGTTCACTGTCGATGACCATATCTACTGGACACTGGGGAAGCACCAGATTGAGGCAGGTGTTTGGTTGCAGCGGCTGCAGTCAAATGATTTGCTGGCACAGAACCAGTTTGGGCAGGCTTCATTTTCTACAGTGCAGACGTTTGCGGCGGGGCAAGTTTCTAAATATACGATTGTGCCTGCACCGACTGAGCTGGGATGGCGCTCGCTCTTTGGAGCGGGGTTTATTGAGGACGCGTGGAAGATTACGCCGAGGCTTGAACTGCGCGCGGGTTTGCGCGTGGAATCTTCGAATGGATGGAACGAGTCGCGAGGGCGTGCGGCGAATTACTTGTTCACCGACGGCGTGATAAACAGCACGCCGTTTGTGGGCTCGGCTGCGCTAACGGATAACAAGGCGAAGTTCATGCCGGAGCCGCGCGTTGGGATTGCGTACGATCCTTGGGGTAATGGCAAGACTGTAGTGAAGGCTAGCGTTGGTTTGCATCGTGCACTGCTGGATGCGCTGAATTACCGACTCGATCAGACTGCGCCGTTTAATACAACGCTTTCTTATAGCAATACGACGGTGGATAAGCTGTCCGCGCTTTCGCTGAGCAGTGCTACAGGTGGACTGGTTTCGCCGAGCAATGTACAGACCGACCTGGCAACGCCTTCTGTGCTTGCGTGGACGTTCCGGGTAGAGCACGAGATTGTGCCGGATACGACGCTCAGCGTTGGTTATGTAGGATTGCATGGGTATCACCAGATACTCTCCGAGGACCAGAACACTCCGCCATGGGTGATGTGCCCGGATGCTGCATGCCCGGCGAGCCTGGCCGCAGGCACGGTTTACTACACGTCTACGAAGCTGGCGAATCCGAAGTTGGCGAACTCTACTTCGTGGGTTTCGCAAGGAGTGAGCAACTACAACGCGTTGGAGACGGATGTGCGGCATCGCTTCGCGCATGGCTTTGAGCTGCGCGGTGTTTATACGTGGTCGCGCAACCTGGATGATGGGTCAGCCTGGAATACGAGCGTTTCGGCGAATACGCCAGCGTTTGTTTCGTTCTCCGGGAATCCGAAGGTGGACTATGGTCTTGCAGCGACGAACATCAGCCATGCGGCGGCGATTAATGGAACGTGGAATCTGCCCATTGGCAATGGGATATCGAACAAGGCGGTCGAGAAGATTGCGGCTGGATGGAGCCTGAGCGGTATTGCTACGCTGCAGAGCGGGTTTCCGTTTTCGCCGCAGCTTGGTTACAATCCTTCGGGCAACGGAGATACGCGCAACCCGGTGCGACCGCAGCTGAATCCCGACTTTAACGGCAAGCTCTACACGAGAACTCCGGCGCAGTGGTTTAATCCGGATGCGTTCCTTGCTCCTTATCCGGGGACTCTGGGCAACGTTGGGCGCGATACGCTGACTGGGCCGGGGCTGGCGGATGTAGATATGTCCGCTGCGAAAGCTACGAAAATTGGCGAGCGTGTGCGGGCGCAGTTTCGCGTGGAGTACTTCAATCTGCTGAACCACTCGAACTTCTCCACTCCGAATCCTGTGGTTTTCAGCACGGGACCGACACCGGCGAAGCCTTCTACGGCTGCGGCGGTTTCTCCGACGGCGGGCGTGCTGACAGCAACGGCTACGACTTCGCGGCAGTTGCAGTTTGCGCTGAAGTTTCTCTTTTAATTGGGCTTGCCTATAGCAGGTGGTTCCTCTCAGGGCCGGACGCGATTTGTGCCCGGCCTAAGCTTTTGTTAACATTAAGTGATGCACCTCTTGTGTACACTTCGCTTCTGTTGTTGTCTGTCGAACAACATCGACGGGTGTACCTTCTAGTCTCCGATTTCCCCCTCAGAAAATCGATTTCTAAGACACACCCGTAGCGAATAGGCTGGGTTGTCTGTTTTGGTATCCGGCCTGACTCTCTCCAACGTATTGAGGTCCGAATGCCAGTTGTAGAACACCCCGAACTATCTCCTTCCGCACACGATGCCGTGAATGGCCCTTCGCGCATCAGCCATCTGCGCCTGCTTGAGGCGGAGAGCATCCATATTTTGCGCGAGGTAGCCAGTGAGTTTGAGCGGCCGGTAATGCTGTACTCGATTGGCAAGGACTCGTCTGTGATGCTACGGCTGGCACAGAAGGCGTTTTATCCGGGGCCGATCCCCTTTCCGCTGCTGCACGTGGATACAGGGTTCAAGTTTCACGAGATGCTTTCGTTCCGCGATGAAATGGCACGCTCGATTGGTGCGAAGCTGCTGGTATGGCGCAATGAGGCTGCTATTGCTGACGGAACGAATCCGATCAAGCTGGATACAAAGCGCTGCTGTGGACTGCTGAAGACGCAGGCGCTTCTGGACGCGCTGCGGCACTACAACTTTGATGCTGCGTTTGGCGGCGCGCGGCGCGATGAGGAGAAGTCTCGGGCGAAGGAGCGCATATATTCGTTCCGCGACGACGCGGGGCAGTGGGATCCGAAAAATCAGCGGCCTGAGTTGTGGAACCTTTACAACGCGCGCATTCATCCAGGCGAAAGTATCCGCGTGTTTCCGCTTTCAAACTGGACGGAGATGGATGTGTGGCAATACATCCACCAGGAGAATATCCCTGTTGTGGATCTTTACTTTGCCAAGGAGCGGCCTATGTATGTTCGTGGCGAGGCACTGTTGCCGGTGGAGCAGGACTTTGTTGCTCTGCCCGGTGAGAAGCCGCAGATGGTGAAGAGCCGGCTGCGTTCGCTGGGATGCAGTCCTTGCACGGGCGCGATTCGCTCGGATGCGACTACGATTCCCGACATTATTGCTGAGCTGCTTTCATTCCGTTCGTCGGAGCGCGCAAACCGCGTGATTGATCATGACCAGGAAGGCTCGATGGAACTGAAAAAACGGGAGGGGTATTTCTAAGATGGCTACGATTGAGGCTCCCGCATTTTCGATTCACGACTTTTTGCAGCAGGAGGCTGCGAAGGATTTGCTGCGCTTTTCTACCGCCGGCAGCGTGGATGATGGTAAATCCACTTTGATTGGGCGGCTGCTTTACGATACACAGTCGGTTTACGAGGACCAGATCCGCTCGATTGAGGGCAAGGGGACGACTTCGCCGGGACAGATAGATTTCGCGCTACTCACCGATGGTCTGCGTGCGGAACGCGAGCAAGGCATCACGATTGATGTGGCGTACCGGTACTTCTCGACTGCGAAGCGGAAGTTCATTATTGCGGACACGCCAGGGCATGAGCAGTACACGCGCAACATGGCTACGGGAGCTTCAACGGCAGATGCGGCCGTGGTGCTGATTGATGCGCGTAAGGGCGTGCTTGTTCAATCGCGGCGGCATGCTTACATTGCTTCGCTGTTGGGAGTGCGTCACATTCTTGTTGCTGTAAACAAGATGGACCTGATTGATTATGACGAGGCGACATTTCACGCAATTGAGAAAGATTTTCGGGAGGTTCTTAGCCAAATCTCCGCTGACACGGGCAACGCTGTTGGAGCAATCTTTATTCCCGTGAGCGCTCTAGGTGGCGATAACGTTGTGCATCGGTCAAAGGAGATGGCGTGGTATAGCGGTCCGTCTCTACTTGAGTTGCTTGAGTCGCTACCGGCTTCGCAAAGCGCGAGAGAGACGGCATTCCGTTTTCCGGTTCAGCGTGTGATTCGTCCGGACCACGCCTTCCGCGGCTTTGCCGGACAGATTGCTTCCGGCATTGTGCGCGTGGGCGATGAAGTTACTGTGCACCCTTCCGGGCGCAGCGCAAAGATTGCGCGCATTGTGACATGGGATGGTGATCTCAAGGAAGCGACAGCTCCGCTTTCTGTCACGCTTGTTCTGGATCGTGAGCTTGATATCAGCCGCGGGGATCTGATTGCTTCGGCCACTTCGCCGGCAGCTTCCGCGAGCCGCTTTCAAGCGTCCGCGGTGTGGATGAACCAGAAGCCGCTTGATCTGCGGCGGCGTTACATTGTCAAACATGCCAGTCATACAGTTCCCGCGTATATCTCATCTGTGGATTCGCAGATTGACGTGGCCACGCTCAAGCGTGAGGCTGCTTCCACGCTCGAACTGAATCAGATTGGTTCTGTTACGCTTGATCTTCTGCGGCCGATTGCATTTGATGCCTATGTGCAGAATCGCGGTACTGGTGCTTTCATCCTGATTGATCCTGAGGACAACAGCACCGTTGCTGCGGGAATGATCTCGGGTGCACTTGTCGCGGCCAAGACTGTAAGCACGGACAATGAAGAGACAGCATGGGGGCCGGTGACTGTTGGAGAGCGTGCATCACGATGGGGCCATCGTGGCGGTGTAATAGAAATCTCCGGTCCAGCTATGCTGATTGATGCTATTGAGCGTTCGCTGTTCAGTATTGGCGCTATTACCAGCCGTATCGATGCTGAAGATGACGTCTTCCTGTTGCACCCACAACTTCTTGAATTGCTCACTACGGCACAGACGTGTTCTGGACTGCTTTCCCTGCTTATTCGTGCGCAAGAAGGTGGGCAGCTAAGCGCGCGCACGGGCAACGAAACAATCACAATCGACGCTGATGAGCCGACGAAGGCTATCTCTGAGGTGCATCGCTTGCTGCATGCGGCGGGCATTCTCGTCTCTCCAGAAAGGCTGGGCCTCTGAAATGAGCACTGCAACTATTACAGCGGAAGTGAATGCGAAACTCGATGCCGTGCGCGAAGCGCTTGGCCACGCGATTACCGGCAGGGGCGATGTTTGTCTGACGTGCAGCTTTCAGGCAGAGGATGTGCTGCTGGTGAAGCTTGCGATTGAGCTTGACTCAACGTTGCCCATTCTGTTTCTCGACACTGGCTATCATTTTGCTGCTACGTATGAATATCGCGACCGCATTGCACGCGAATGGAATCTGAATCTCATCAACCTGTTGCCGGAGCAGACAGTTGCTCAGCAAGAGGCGCAGTTTGGCTTGCTCTATCAAAGCTCACCGGACCAATGCTGCAAGCTGCGCAAGGTGGAACCTCTGTTTAAGGCTGTAGCAAATTACAATGTGTGGATTACCGGCATGCGGCGCGAGCAGGCGAAGAGTCGCGCAGCGCTGGAAGAGTCTGCGCCGTTTCATCTTCCGGATGGTAAGCAGGTTCTGAAGCTTGCGCCGCTTGCATCATGGACGACTCGCGATGTGTGGTATGCGTGCCAGCAGTTTTCGATTCCCCTGCTGTCGCTCTACGACGAGGGATATTCCTCGATTGGCTGTGAGCCGTGTACCATGCTACCTCTTGATCCCAACGATCCTCGCTCCGGCCGATGGGCTGGACGCAAAGTGGAATGCGGCATTCACATTGAGGCTCCGGCCTCGTAATAGACGCGGGCAACCATGCCATACCTGATTGGTCTCATCATTGCGCTCTTCATCGCGCTTACGGGCGTCGGCGCTGGAACGATTACAGTACCGATTCTTGTGATCTTCCTAGGTGTGCCGGCGGCGGAAGCTGTCGGCATTGGGCTGCTGTTTGCTTCAGCTGTAAAGTTTATCCTTGTTCCGGCGCAACTCTTCCGCGGCAATATTGCGTGGCGTACGCTTGGATACATGCTTCTGGGCGGCGTGCCGGGCGTGCTGATTGGATCACTCATTCTGAAGCAGCTGGTGACAGCGGGAGCACAGAATGCATTGAATGCTACGCTTGGTGTGATACTTATTTCCACGGCCGCGTGGCAACTTGTCTTCTCGTTCAGGAAGATCAAGGAAAGTCGCGAACGCCCGAATCGCTCTCGTCTGTTGGGGGCGCTTATGCTTCCTGTGGGTGCGGAGGTTGGGTTTTCTTCCGCAGGCGCAGGTGCACTTGGTTCGGCCGCGCTGCTAAGCCTTACTCCGCTTACTCCAGCACAGGTGGTTGGCACGGATATTGCATTTGGATTTGTTGTCTCACTGATTGGCAGCGGTGCGCACCTGGCGATTGGCGGGACCAATACAACGCTTCTGCTGCAGCTTATTGCCGGCGGTGTGATTGGGGCAATTGCCGGCGTTATTCTCAGCACGCGCATTCCGCGGCGGCCGCTGCGTGTTGTGTTGTGGATCTGGCTGCTGATTCTTGGGGCGCAGTTCCTAGTCAACAGTTATCAGGCGCGCTTCACATCTCCGAAGCAAACAGCAAGCCATCTTGCGCGACCGCAGTCCTAATTGATTTCAGTACGCACTCTTTGTCTCAGGACGATAAGGGTGTCCATACTCATCTGTGTGTTCGGCGACACGGGCCGGGACTGCCGGGATCTGTATTTCGCCCAGGTCCACATTATTGACGCCAACATGCACGGTCTTTATCAAGCCATTCAAATATGTTTGCGTCGTGCCTTCTGCCCAGATATGCAGCCGATAGTCTCCCTGTGGAACCTCGTGAATTGTGAAGTCTGTCTTTGCGTCGCCCACAGTAAAGAGCGGCGTGGAAAGTGCAAGGACAACGGCACTCATTTCGGGATGAATATTGCAGAAGATGTAGGAGACACCTTCGCGCGAGAAGGTAACTGCCTTGGTTGAGCCGGCCTCATAAAGGCCCAAATCAAAACGCTTGCCGTCAAAGAGCGAGAAGACATTGTGAAAGAAGGGATCTGCATTGGGAAACTGCACCACGCTGCCGACTGGAATAACTAACAGATGCGGCTGAAAGGTGCGGTTTTTCTGAAGCAGCGTATAGTGCGAGCGGGGCAGGAAAGCAAGTGCGTCAGTTCCGGCGAGAGGCTCCAACCAGACGACAGCCGGTTCGACATGACTGACCTGTGCCGACCGTGTGACGAGACGTACTCGCACCTCTGCTTTCTCCTGCTGACAGAAAGCAGCGCAGGAAAGCAATGCGGTACAACAGGCGAACCCAGCGACCCATCGCGACTTCATCAGAAACTGTACCCTGCGGCAACGCCAATGACGTTGCTTTCTGCGCCAGAGCCGATTGCTTGTGAGCTTGCCAGATGGCGGTATTCAAGCGAGAAAAGCAGGTAGGCGCTGGGATGGAAGATTACATTGCCGGTATAAGTGCGATTGGCTACGAGATTCTGCGCGATGCCGGTTCCAGACACATAAGGCCGGAATTGATGCGCTACGATCTGATCTGTCCCGAAGGCTTCATTGAACTCCAGGTGGTCACTGATTTTCTCCTTGAGCTGCGCCCATCCACCAATGCTATCCAACGGGCGTAAATAATACTCGCCAGTTGTTGGGTCCTGATAATACGCATAATCCTTATATGCGCCGCCGCCGAGGCCGCCGAGTGAGAGACCACGATAGATATCGCCGCTGATCTCCATATGACCGGGAAGATGCAGGCGGCCATCGGCGCTTACAGCCCAACCATCGTACTGGTAGCCGTAGGCCCGATGCGGCACGGCCAGTGCGCCGATACCAAGCTGGTTGCCTGCATCTTCGCGGTCAGGAGCAAGCAGAGCAAGATGCGCTTGCGCTCCGGGCCAGCGACTCTGCTCAGCTGCGGTGGGCTGCGGGAGAATCCGGCTAGTTGAATTGTATGTCGAGTAAGGTGCATCGCCAACATCGATTAGCGCGGCCTGTAGACGCAGGTGGCTGGCTTCATTGAGAGCGAACTCTTGTGTGACTCCTACCTGAGAATTCCACGTCCATAGATTGCCGGACCAAGAGAGCGCTGGCTGAGCAACGGCCGTGAGAGAAGAGGGCATGAGTGGACTGATTAGTGGCCGGTCAAGAGCGAACCATGCATTCATGTTTCCCCAGCGTAGACCCGCATGCGCAGTGCGTAAACGTGCCAACGAAACTGTGTAAGTGGACCCTGTACTTGCGTTAAAGTCCATGTCAAGATCTGCATAGCTCTGCGCACCAAGAATGCGCGGCCCTGTCGCATCAAAGCCTAGAATTGTTTGCCGCATGATGGCTCCGGTATTGCCCGCTCCTCCCAGTGCTATTGCTGGCGTTTCAGGGATATCTACGCGATTTGTATTGACGAATGCATTGAAGAGCACGAGGCCGTGGAGGCGTAGCGGATATTTGGATGTGCTCTCAACTTTGGCCTGTTCATGCGTGGCAATCTGCGACTCTACAACATCCTGCCGCTCGCGAAGCTCCTCGACAGCAGCGCTCAATGAAGATGCACTCTGACTGTTCGAGATTTGCGCTGAGTCAGATGCGGTTGTGTCAGATTGCGATGCGGGTTGCAATTGATGGAGAAGATCAGCAAGCTCCTGTCGCATCTGCATAAGTTCCTGCTGCGATTCTTCCAGCCGGGCCTGCGTGCGTGCCATTGCTTCCGTCAATTTTTGCATGCGCTGGGCGAGGTCCACCCCGCTTGAAGAGGAAGCGTTTAGAGTTTGCTCGCCCGTGGGCTGCCCCTTTTCTGTTTGACCAATGCCTGGGTGTGCGCAAATTATCAGCATACCCATTAACATGCACGCCTTGTAACCCGCGCTAGGGCTTCGGCGTGTGTGCTGATGCGTGTTCGTTCCGTTCATTCTCATGGCTCAAGACCTGATCCTGAATTTCACTCCCTGGCTCTGTCTTGCTTTGTTCCCGATTTAGCCGCATCTGAAAAACTGTTTCTCCGGGGCGGCTTCTCAATAGTTTGACTTCTCCTCCGTGCTCAACGGCAACACGATTCGCAAGTGTAAGGCCTAAGCCTGTTCCTTTCTGCTTGCCATCGCTCACGAATGGTTCGAGCAGATTGCCGCGAATTTTTTCGGAAACGCCAACGCCGTTATCGACTACCTGGATAATTAATTCGTCTGGCCGTGACTCCAGCGAGACAAGAATATATGGAGACTGTCCCGTGACGCGCACAGACTGACAGGCGTTCAGAATCAGGTTGAAAATTGCTCGTTCAACTTGTTTGCCATCCACCATGGCCCTGCTGTCTGCGATGTTTCCCACTCGCGTCTCAACCGTTACGCCCTCTGCATCTGGATGCGCATGCGCCAAAACAACGGCGCGTTCTACAAGCGCAGCGACGAACTCCAATGCGCGCCGCCTGTGTGCGCCGGTGCGGCTGAAGACTAGAAGCGATTCAATCATGTCCGTTGTGCCAAGCACCGCCGCACGAATATCCGCAAAGATTTCGCTGCGTTCTTTCTCGGTGAGTCGCCCTGAGGCCAGGAACTCTGCATTGGCGTATATTGCCGCAAGATAATGCCGGAAGTCGTGCGAGACCGAGTTTGCCATGCGGCCTATCGTTGCCAGCCGTTCCGATTCAAGCAGCGCATGATTGGCATGCTGGATTTCATCGCGCATGGCGGTGAATACCGCGCTTAGCTGGCGTACTTCCTGCGTTCCGCCGTGAGGAACATTATGTGCTACATCGCCGGTGCCAAAAGCACGCACGCTTCTGGATAGCTCTTCCAGCGGGTGCGTCAATATGGTGGCCAGTGTGATCATGAGCGCGGTGCCGCAGAGGAGTGCGAGCAGGCCAACACTGACAATCATGCGGTCGAGGTGCCGGATGGATTGTTCCGCCGGCTCAAAAGATTTGAGTACAACGAGCTGCAAAGGAGCCGTTGATGCAGAAGAGAGATCTTCCGTGGCAGCGAGAAAGTGCGTGCCGTCCAGATCAACAGTCTGCGGGTTGCGCGGCGCAGAGGAAAGCAGCTTAGTCTGAGTGGCCAGTTGCGTCTGCATGGAGGACGTGAGCGTGCTCGCAACTGCGTGGCCATTGCTCAAAAAGGCTGCTTCTACGCCGGTTGGCTCGCTGATTTGCCGCACAGTGCGCGCAATGGATGTGCCGCTGATGACATAGCCGAGCAGGGTCCCACTTTGCTCGCTGCCAAAGTAGAGCGGCCGGAGCGAACATGCGTAAAATGCCGGACCTGCGACGAGATAGCGTCGCTCCGGCGAACCAAGCAGCGCTTTCAGTCCTGTGCGAAGGCCATCATCTACTCGCGCTCCGCGCGTATAAGCAGTAACGATTCGGCCGCTTGAATCGGCGAGTGCGAAGAGATCTGTTCCACTGATCTTCCAAAATGCAGCGGCACCATCCTGAATCGTCAGGTCATCGCCGCTGGTCATCAGCGCCTTCAACGTTGGCAGATTAGCAAGTAGATCATTTTCGCGCTCGAGTGCAGCCATACGCTCAGCCTGACGATCCTGAAATGCAGTCACGGAATGCGTGAGTGTGTGCGAGAGACTATCCGTGACCTCAGCACGCAGACGTAGCCGGATGACCAGTAGGCACAGTCCGGTTACAAAGACCGTAACCAGTGCCATCGCAAGCACGAGCAGTACATGCGTGCGGATACCCGGCGCACGAGGAGATGGGACAAATTGTGCTGAACCTGTATGCGAGTTGATTTCAGGGGACAAATTTGTATCCTGCACCATAGATCGTCAGTAGATGCCGCGGATTCGCCGGATCGGACTCCAGCTTCTGCCGCAATTTCAGAATCTGGTTATCTACGGTCCGTGTCGTCGGATAGGAATTGTATCCCCATACTTCGTTTAATAGAATCTCTCGCGACAAGACGTGTTCTGCTTTATCGATAAAGAATTTGAGCAGCCTGAATTCGTGCGCAGTTAACGCAACCGGGATGCCGTCACGCCAGGCATTCATCCGCTTGAAATCGATCTCGCAATTTCCGAAGCGATGGATTGCTACTTCTGTGGGTTTGTGCTGGCGGCGAATGGCGGCCTGCACGCGCGCTGTGAGTTCCCGCGGGCTGAAGGGCTTGGTGACATAATCATCGGCGCCAAGTTCAAGAAGCAGCACTTTGTCTACAACTTCAGTAATTGCACTGAGCACAACCACAGGGGTTTCTGGCGAAAGGCTTTTGAACGTCTGGCAGAGTTCACGTCCTGAGATGAGCGGAAGAATCAGATCGAGCACCACTGCAGTCGGACGCTCCTGCCGGAAGACATCCAGCGCAGTTTGTCCGTCGCCTGCTACCACGACCACGAAATGCTCCTGGGCAAAGATTCTACGAAGCACTTTCTGCATACGCGGATCGTCTTCCACTATCAGTACCGTGCCTAAGTACAGTTTCGAATGTATGTCTGATTGCTCTGCGTATGCACTTTCGCTGCGGCTTGACATTACGAATTCACTCTGCATGATTCCGTTCCTCTGATTCTATTGTGGTCGAAACCTGGACTCTGCAACCGAAAATCCTGCTGCAGACCCCCAGAAAATTTACAATCAAGTGACAATTGGCCGGGCGGCCTGAGCCATCAATGTGCTCATCATGACTATCGTCCACATTGGAAGTGATAGGTCGAAAGGCTCGGTGTCAGCTAATCCACGTATGAGAACAAAAATGAGGAAGCCTAAAAGAAATGTTTTCCCAGGACCCGCAACAAGTTTTTTGATTTGCAAATACATACTGCCATAAATGCCCATGAACATAATGAGGCCGATCACACCGTAGGCATAGAACTGCTGCAATAACTCATTATGGGCATGGCGCGCCTCGAACTGATCCGGCCCGAAAGGTGGAATCACTTTCCATACGGAATGAAATCCATGTCCGATCCAAGGTTGTTCGACTGCTTCCGACAAAATGTATGCCCATATGCCAAAGCGTCCAGTCAATGTCTCTGACTGATTGCCTGCATTTGTGTAGATATCGTAGTACGAAGCAAGCAGCCTCGAAAACACAGCAACAATTACAATTGCCGCAAGCGTAAGCAGCATCTTAGTCCTGAGCTTGATCGATCTGTCGCGCAACAGTAGAAACGATTCTGCGACCAGAAACGCGATAATAGAGGTCTTGCTCAAACTGCGAAGCAGGGTAACAGCAAGCAAAAGCACACCGATGCTCCAGTTCTCATTCCTTTCACGCATTAGATATTGCGCGAAGAAGATTGCGAACGCGCAAAGATAGCCGATTTGGTTCGGACCCAGAAGCTCTTCATCTCCCAAACGCATATCTGACTGCGCAGGCAGCATCCATGCGATGGTTGCTACGACGCATGCGCCACATATATACCCTTTCATGATATGAGCGGCTGTCTCCACAAGCGGGCCGCCACGAAGGAGCAATATGATGATGGCGACATCAGCAACCATCGCGCACCAGAATGCAACTGCTGCAGATAACGACATCGTACTGCTCCAAAGCAGACTACAGCCGGAAAACGCCAGAAACAGAAAAACCCAGCGTACAGGCATCAAACGAAACATTTGCCTGAACGGATGAAAAATTTGTCCTAAGGAATGAAATGCTGCAACGAATAAAAGAACAAAGTTTAAAGCAAGTCCAGCTTCCACTCCAGTCTGTGGCTCAGTTCCCAGAATGCGAACCGAGAGAAGCGTGATGAAGAGGCGAAAAGAAAAGAAAAAACCAGCAACAAACGCCATGCCCCATGGAACCCATGGGCGTATCTCGTCTATGGCGGCTGGGCGCGTGACGGAAGCTGTGTCTTCCCCTGTCATCCGTACCTCAGTGGGTGTACATCTCCGGCTCTCCAAGACTGCCTGCTGGGGGGAGATGTCGAATATAGGCCACAATCGACCACAGTTCGTCCTCGCTCAGGATTCCCTTTGAGCCGGGCATTCCAGAAGGCGCGATTCCGTTGTCGAGAATCCACTTGAGCTGGCCATCGGTATATTGCTGCACATCAGCAGAGGCAAGTGATGGAATCGGCGGCGAGATGTGGTCTGCAAATGGAACACCGGTGTTCTGGCCGTCCAGTCCGTGACATGCCACACAGTAATGCGAGAATGCTTCTTTGCCATCCTTGCGAGTTTCCGGCGTATCGGGCAATGGATTTTTCTGATCTCGATTGCCGACGGAGATATGATGCTTGGCGTAAGTAAGAACGCGAGTCTCGAACTTACCTGGTGGTGTGGCCCTGCAGCCAGCAAAAGCGACAAGAAGTGCGACGAAGAGTGAGACACTCTGACGCATTGTTACTCCACTACATGTAATTTGAGTGCCATGGAGCCGTGGCCAGCGCCGCAAAAGACAGAGCAATGTCCCTCAAAGTCGCCCGTTTTCTGCGGTGTGAACTGCGTTTCTCCTGTGGCACCTGCTCGCGCATTTACCTCTACGTTCAACTCACGAAAACGGATGCCATGTGCCACATCCACGCTTTTAACGACTAACACTACTGGTTCTCCGCGCTTGATTGTCACTTCAGCCGGTTCAAAAGAGAACTTCTTTGCAACAACTTCAATGCGCCTTGGAACCAATGTGCTCTGCGTCAGAGCTGGACTTGTGGCTGCAATCGAAAGACAAGCAGCTAATGTGACTGCAAGGATAGTTTTCCGCTTCATGCACTCTCCTGAGTGAAATGCCCATAGGCAAAACTTATCCTTACACTAGCTGCGGCATTTCTCATGATTGTCATGAACGGGTCAGACGATTGTCAGAATTCTGTCGCGGCTATTTTCGCTGCTCTACCCGGCATGCTGTACTGGCGGGCGACACACGCCGCCATACTTCCGTACGACCGAAGAGCGAAACTCCCACATACCCTCGGAGATTCAACATATCTCCCTCGACTGTCATCTTTCCGTGATAAGTATTTCCAGACTTGGGATCGTAGAGCTGTCCGCCGGATGCGTGCGTTGCGCCGTCCATGTGAAATCCGCGTCCTATCTGGAGATTGCAAAGTGAACGGTCGCGCAGGGATGCATCCGGATTATGCGTATCCGTAGTTGATGGCGCTGTTGAGCTCAGGATGCTGATTTTCATACATAGATTGCTTCCACAGCGTTCGATGCGAACCACCGATCCACCGGGTTCCTGCCAGTCGCCTAGAAATGGCACATTCTGTGCCGACGCACGTACAGACGCTATGATAAGAACGACAATGCCGGTCCATTTCATGAGTTCGCGCCCTCCATTGCCGCACCGGGAAGACGCGTAGCCGTGAATATTTCCCGGAGCACGGGTGGCCAGAGACGAACTGCGTGCACCAACCATGGAGCAGCGACAATGGCACGCGAGAGTTGTGTGGCAAGGCGTATACGCCACGCGAACCGGCGTTTCATTTCCTGCTGAAACTCTGCGTGTGTGGCACCGTCAAGATACATTGCCGCAGCACGACGAGCTGTATCCAAGGCAATGGCCATGCCGTCACCGCAGAATGAGGGGATTACAGCGGCCTGGTCACCTAGCCGCCACAGTGCAGGATCTTTCCACGTCAATCCAGCCTGGAATCCATAGGGGATGGATGAAAGCGCGAGCGGCCGTGCCAAAGCCTGTTTGGCTCCGCTGAGTCTGTTCGCGAGGTGGAGTGAGTGGTCCTGCATGTAGTTCAACAAAGACTCCCAACTTCCGCCAAGCTTCTGCAACCTGTTGCGCAACACCAACACGCAGAGATTTGCCAGACCGCCTTCCACCAACTGCAGCCCGGCATATCCGCCGGGGTAGGTAATGAGTTCCACATATCCCGCAAGATTCGTTTGCTCTTTTGGTGAGAGCGCGAAATACATCTTCAGTGCTACCAGTCCGTTCTGTGCTCCCTCGGGAGAACGAGCCCATCCGCGCAGGTCATGCTTGCCCGTGGCGAGAAAAGCGTCACGGCTGCGCATCCACATGGAAACATAATCGGCATTTGTTATACGCGCTAGCCATTCGCCGTTACCTTCCCAGGCTGAAGACTGTTCGAGTTGCTCCACGGTAAAGCCCCGCAGCACGTTGACTCCAGCTTTTTTTGCGCGCACAAGCAGGGCTTCATCCAACACCTGCCGCGTCAGCGCCCATCCTGCTTCGGGCAACTCCACCTCTGCCAGTATGCTACGTGCAGCGATTCTGCATGCATGGATTCGTTGCGCGCCGAGCGACGCTGGCTCGATTCCCATTTCCGCGAGAAAGGGTAGCGTTTCCGGGCTCAGGAATTCTCCGCACACCTTATGCCGCGCTTCACGGTTGCGTTCGAGCAACACCACACTGCGGCCAGCCATAGCAACATGACATGCCAGCGCCGCACCGGCGGGACCGCCTCCAACGACGAGAACATCATGACAAAGCAAGGGATTCACGGCTCTTTCTCACGCATCACACAGATTCGCACGGGCCACTCTGGCACGATCCTTACTAAGGACGATGTAATTCCAGCTTGCCGGATGTAATGTTGCCATTCCGCCGGTATAAATGCACGACGGATGGAGGTAACACCATCCACACGAATAAAGCGATGCCATCCTGCCGCCCAAGCCATTGCGCGAAAACCTGTCACGGCCACATGGGAGCGATAAAGATCGTGAATCATCCATCCGCGACGGGCTATGTGCTCCATCCAGCTCAGGAAGCGAATGAGCTTCGCGTCATCCAGATGATGCGCGAGATATGAACTCACGATGATATCTACCGGCTCATCAGCAGAAAATGACTCCGCATCGCCAACGGTCCAACGTATCCCGCTCTGTGATGGGGTAAACTCACGCGCTGCACAAATTGCGTTCTGGTTCAGGTCAATTCCAGTGAGAGTGAGGGCGATGTTGTTGCGACGAGACCACTGCTCGATGTGCCGCAGCAAATGACCGCCGCCGCATCCTACATCGAGTACGTGCAATGGCATAGCTGAGTTTTTCACGACACGGACAAGCCAGCGAAGAATGATTGAATGTACACCGGTGACGTGGCCTACTTTGCCTAGATCACGCAAACACCCTCTTAGCTCCTCGTAGCTGCATGGCTCGTCCATCAATTCCATCAGTGCTGCACGATGATACATAGAGTGCCACTCGCTTATCTCGGGTTGCTGGCCACGCTTCGACCATACTCTCTCAGAGAACATGGAAGCTCATTGTCTCCGCTGTTAGCCCCGGGCCAAAAGACATTCCACATCCGCGTTGGCCGCGCTGCGCTGTCTGCATCAGCTGTTCCAATACAAACATTACTGTTGCTGAGCTCATATTGCCGAAAGAGCGCAGCACAGAACGTGAAGCGCTGAGCTTTTCAGGATTGAGCTCAAGACCTTCTTCGACTGCATCCAGAATTGCACGGCCCCCAGGATGCACGGCCCATAACTCGACTTCTCCACTTGGGTTGAGTTCTTCGATATGCTCTTTCATTGCACGGCGCAGTTCTCCCGGTACATGGCTGGAAAGCACCATATTGAAGCCTGCATCGCCAATTCGCCACGAAATCATCTCCCGAGTCTGCGGTACGGAAACTGCACGAAACTCATCGAGCGCGATACCGCTATTATCGAAGTGGATCAGACTGGCTGCGCAGCCATCGGCGAAAAGCAGAAAGGCAAGAATCTTCTCCATCTCGCGGGTTTCCTGAAAGTGCAGTGAACAGAGCTCCAGATTCACCATCAACACGCTCTTCTCCGGTTGCGAGCGCGCAATATGCCGTGCCAGCTTAAGTCCGTTGATAGCCGCGTAGCATCCCATGAAGCCGATCATTGTCCGCTCAGTGCCGGGATCGAGCCCGAGATGTTGCACCGCTTCAAAATCCAGTCCCGGCGCAAAGAGGCCAGTGCAGCAGGTGACGATTACATGACCTATACTGCGGCGCTCTGCATCTGTGAGTGCAAGCCGGTCCAGCGCCTGACGCTGCAGCTGTGGCGCCAACTGTTCAAATATCGCCATGCGCTGGGCTGTAGCGGGAAAATCTCCTGCGCGATACAGAACATGCCCGTCAACCGAGCCCGTTCCTTCCTCTGTCTCAACACGAATGTACGAATAGCGATGATCGATTGCCGACCGCCGTGCCATAGCACGCAATAAAGACCGCTCTCGCCCCTCCATCAATCCTGTTGCGTACTCTACAAACGCCGAATGTACATCGTAAGGCGGCGTTGCAGTAGCAATTCTGCTGATGCACACTTCGCTCATGAACCTGCCTCATATTTCCGTTGCATATCTCCGGCGGCACGCTGCCGATGCTCTATCTTGCTCCGAAGCCCGGCAAGCTGCAATGCAACCTGCCAGACAAAGGCCGGATTATTGCGCAGATAACGCAGAGAGAGCCTTCGCGGCTCCTGTGCCAGCCGGTGCAACCACTGAAGACCTGCACGCTTCACCCATATGGGACAATCGCGCAAAAGTCCTGCATGGAAATCGAATGCCGCGCCCACGCCAACTAGCAAGGGCACTCTCAAACGTTGCACATATTGGGCCATAAATCGCTCCTGTTTGGGCGTGCTGAGGCCAACCCACATAATATGTGGACGCGCCTGGTGCACGACTGAAAGCATTTCTTCTTCTTCTTTATTCGTTAATGGGCGGAATGGCGGGGTCCATGTTCCTGCTATATACAGGCCCGGAAACCTTACACGAAGGCGTTCGCTCAGGAAATCTGCAATGCCCGGGTTTCCGCCGTAAAGAAAGACACGATAACCGCGCTCAGCTGCAATGTGGCACATCCTTGCCATGAACTGCGGTCCGGTAACGTAGTCCATTTTTGCAAAGCCTTGTATCCGCCCTACCCAGCTCAGTGGTGTTCCATCCGGAGCATTCAGAACCGCGTTATTGAGAATTTCAAGCAGATCTGCATTCCGCTGCGCCTCCATGACACCATGGACACTTGTCATACACGCATAACCAAAATCGCCGTAGTCAATCCAGCGACAAGCTAACTCCTCTGCCTGCTCCAGGTTGACCGCTGAGACCTGCACTTCCAGCACATTCGCGCGTGGATGAATGAAATCCGTTTTCAGCATGAAATCCTCTTACACTTCTCGCACAGCGATTCCGAATTTGCGCCGGTTCTCGACTGCCCATGATTCCAGCAGGTTGTGATAGAGCTGTATGTATTGCGCACCAATCTTGTCTGCAGAGAACTGCGGCAAAGCCAGTGGTTGCGGCCGCGGCTCATCGAGTGCAGTGGTAAGCGTATCTGCCAGCGACTGTTCAGCGTTATCGCCCAGATCTACAAAGTAGCAATGCTTAGGACTAAACTCGCGATGAGCCCCGATCTCCGAGCAAACTACACGGCAGCCGGCAAGTAGACCTTCCGCAACTGGCAGGCCAAAACCCTCTGTTATCGACGGTGCAACGAGCGCATCACAGTTGGCATAGCACCAATGCAGCTCCCCTTCGCTCACCCCTGAAAGGAGTTGCACGCGTGCGCTTAGCCCGTACTGCGTAACTTTTTCGTGAATGCGCTTGGTCTCCGGGCCGTTGATTCCGATGACAAATAACTGCGTTCTAGTATCTATTTTCCCTGCACGCAGCAGATAGGCAAAGCTACCGAGTAGAAGTGGAATGTTTTTATTGCAACGATGCTGAGCAATGCAGATCAGGAAGGGCTCGCCATGCCAATTGAGCGCCGCAGGTTGCTCTGCTTCTGGCATTGGCATTACGCAGTTCGGGATATACATTGCTTTTTCATTCAACTTCGCCGGCAAATACTCGCACATTCGCTGTTGTGTTGTTTTTGAAACGCACGCGATTGCGTCCACCGCGCTCAGGCACTGGCGTAGAATCATCCGATTTACCAATACTTTAGGAAAACCAAAATTCCGCGGAATTTCATAGGGATACATGTCGTGCAGCGTGACTGCGACTGGACAGTTAAAGCCGCTCGCATTTACAGGCACGGGATACGCGAGATGTACGATATCAGCACTGAGCTCGCACGCCAGTTCTGGTAGATGCCGGTAATACCATGCATTACGACTTATTGCTGAGTCCTCTATCGCCACTGCATGTAGAATGAGCCTGCTGTCCGCACTCCATAGCGTATCCTGCGCAATCTTGCGTTGCCAAGGCGCAATCACCAGATGAACTGCCTCTATTTCTTTGCGCAGCAGGAGGGATTGCACTGCGTTGAAGGCATGGCGCTGTACACCCGACATCTCGGAAGAGAACGCCACCGCTGCAATCAACACTTTCATAGCGGCAAGGCCTCCTGCGTATTGACAGCTTCTGCCTTCGGAGAGATCTCTTTTGCTGCCATGTGCCGTGCGAGTGGAAAGTACACAGCCAACGATGTAGCGCCGAATACTATGCGACAAAACGCAAGCCCCAATACGCCATTGCGGTGCAATAGGATAGCCATGAGTATGAGAAGAGCTCCGCGTGAGCCGAGATTGATGAGCGCTAGGCTGCGAAAATCTCCGAAGGCACAGAGTGCATAGACTCCAGTTACACTTAGCCCCGCGAGTGCAATACCAGTAACAACTACAGGTAGAATTTCCGCAGCCTGCTGAGCCACTGCCGCACCGGCCCAGACTGTTATGAGTCGATTACCGATAAGCAGAAGACTCGCCGCACCGCAGGCCACAATCAGCAAGTTGCATGCGAAGGCTAACAGCAACGTTCGCCGCAAAGATGCTGACGAAGAATCACCAACACGCCGTGACAGATATGGAAATAGGAATTGCAATCCTGACGCAGTAAGACCGTGAATTGGCTGCGCGAACTGCACACACAGTACATATGGAGCCACAATTGCAGCTCCAGCGAAAACTCCTAACAGAATGCGATCTACTTGAGCAAAGATGACTCCGCCAAGCGCCTGCAGCCAAGGAAAGAGCCCTGCGAAAAACATCGGCCGCAACTCTTTTGCATCAAAAGCCGGCCAGAGTGTCACACCGCCAAGTAAACGCCTGGCTACACGCAGTTGCAGAACCGTTCCTGCAAGTAGAAAGATCCCTGTTGCTGCAAGAATACCGATGACTCCCTTCCCCATAGCAGCAAGCGTAGCCGCTATACCCAGGGTGAGCCACCGTACCACGGTATTGATACGAGTGCCACTGCCAAACTCCTCAAATGCACGCTGTGTACTGAGGCAAACACTCTCAACGGCGCGCAGGAAAATCAGTGCAGATGCAATCCACAATGCGGTTGTGCACTCCTGCAGCTTCTCCGAATGCGCCGCTACAATTCGTGGCGCCACAATGGGTGCCACAGTCGCCGCAAGAATGGCAATTCCGCATCCAAGCGCGAGGTTGATCCCCATCATGGCACGCACAGTTGGAGCAATTCTTTCTTCTTCGCTTGTTCCACGCAGGCGTGCCACGCGTTGAATATTCGCGTCACAAAATCCAGAAGCGAGAATGCCACCCGCACTAATGACTGCAGTAGCAATCATCCATAATCCGTACTCCACAGCTCCGAGTCGATGCAGGACAACAGGCGCGGCCAGCAACATTCCTAGTGGATAGCTTGCGTAGTCCAACACTCCATAAGCTGCATTCTTCAGGTGCTGTTTCATGCCACACCCCGCTTTGCACGCAGTCGCGCGTGAACGGCTGTCCACATTTCTCCGACCAGTGCACGACGCGAGTCGGTGGCATCTAAGTGGTTCCACGCATCCTCTAGCAATACGCATAGTGCGGCCACGCTAATGCTCATCGCGGTCAGCAGAAAGACAAGCAGCAATCGCGGTGGAAAAGATTTTTTCTCCGGCACGCCTGGCGCATCAATCACGCTAACTATAGGGATATCCTTGGCTTCCTCAATGCGAGCCAGCTCATATTGCTGTGTAAGTAATTCGAAGACTGTCTCCTGCGTTCGCACTTTGCGATATAAATCTGCGTATGGGACTGCCAGACGTGGCAACTGGCGCAACTGCGGACTTAGTTCTTCGCCCGAATTACCGCTCACAGGTTCGTAGCTTCCGGCCATCTTTCCAAGCTCGCCCTTCAGTGTGGCGATGCGTGCCTCGGTTTCACGCACACGCACATTTGCGTCCCCATAGATTTGGCGAAGTGATTCGAGCTCAGCTTGTGCGGCCAATACTTCGCCCTCTAAGCGCGCGCCTGCATCTACTGTCGCGCGCGTCTGCTCCTTAATATCGATTGTGCTGTTTTTACTGGAAAACTCGCTTAGATCGACCTGAGCCTTCTCAAGGTCTTTTTCGACAGAGGCCAGACGCTGTTCAATAAAGACGCGTTCGCGGCGTGCTGTTGAAGTGCTCGTAGCGATCACTAGTTTATTGAGTTCGTCAAGATATGCCTGCGCCAGGTCGCGCGCTCTCACTGGGTCTGTGTCGACAACTTCAACCGTGATTACACCGCTTTTGCGGTCGTCCGTGACTTTTGTACGGTGCGCTAGTTTCTTCGCTGTGTCCACGCGATAGCGGCAATGATATAGACTCTGCAAATCGAAGCGGTCTATCAGGTGACCACTCACTGTGCTGCTCTTCAACAAATCCACCAACAGCGCCGTAGTCGAGTGCTCGGAAAGCATCCCGCCTGCCAGCATTCCCAAGGGGCCCAGGCCCCCACTGCGCGCCGCCATGGCAGCCAAAAGCATTGCGCCTGAGCTTTGCTGTTCCGGCGGCATGACCCGTGCCACTGACTTGTATTGCTTTGGAAGCGCAAACACAATTGCGAAGCTTATGACGAATGCGCATGCCGTTACGCGAGCAAGCATCACGCGCCGCTTCCATAGCAACCATGTACGCGTCAGCCATAGAGGCTCGCTCGTCTCGCCAGTGTGCGCAGTTTCTATCACGGTTGCCATTGCTTACAGCGCCGCCACCGCTGCTGTTATCGCAATCGAAGAGGCGACCTGCGCCACACTCAACAGATTTCTCCACAGATAAGAAGCGCCAAGAATCTTTTGCGGCACAACGACAACGTCACCTGGATCCAGCTTGGTTGAGAGTACTTCGTCCTCAAACCAGCCGCCAGAGTGTCTCCCAATCACACTTCCATTCGCCCGGATAATGAAAATCTCCCGCCGGTTGGCGGCCGTGTTTGTGCCGCCTGCATGGCTTAGGTACCACCCTGCTGTCTTGCCTGGTGTAAAGCTTAATGCAGTCGCGTTGTACACCTGCCCGGTGACCAGCACAAAACCTGGCTGCTTGGGAATCGTCAGCACATCGCCCGGTCGAAGCTCCACATCTGCCGAGGTGTTAGCCCAGCTGGCAACATCCTCACTGATATGAATGACCATACGGCCCGTCGGTGGATGACTACGAAGATCGGCAACTGCCTGATCCTGCTGCGCTTTGATTAGTTGGAGTGCAGTGCCTGCATCGCTACTGCTCGTTGTGGGAGATATCCTCGCCGCAGTTGCCGTGGCTTCAATCTGTCTAATAAGTTCTTCGCGGCTTTTTTCTTCCAACTCCCTCACCTGATCGCGGATCAGCACCGCACCTTTTGGGTATGCCGTAGGTAATAAACCTCCTGCCCGCTGCAGAACTACGCTCAGTCTTTCTCCATCCTTGAATCCGTAATTGCCCGGATATCTTACCTGCCCCTCAATACGAACCGACTCACCAATATCGTTCCAGCCCGTAATCTGATGGATGGAGAGCACATCACCGGGCTTTAGCAGAACATCCGCGCTTGGATCTGCTCCTGTAACCGCTGCCCCCACTCGTACCGTTTGCACATTCTCCAGCACCTGATGGCCCCCTGCAATTTCGTAGCTCGCCAGGTCAGCACTTTCCAGCAATGCATCTCGTTTGAATCCGCCAGCCATTCGTACAAGCTGCGTTACGGTCATTCCCTGCGACATGGGATACTCGCCGGGCCGCAGTATCTCACCGAAGATTTTCACTCTCGGTGCATCCGCCTCGTAACGGCCAAAGATACGAATGGTGTCATATGGCTGCAAATCAACATTTGCATTACCAATGAGCACATCTGGAAGATGAAACTGAATTGTTTCAGCGTGCAGGTCCGGTCCGGAGAGTCGAACAATCTCGCCGTGTTCTGAGGGTTCGGGGAGCAGATCACGATAGCTCCGTAGAACATCGCTCAGCCGCATTCCATCATGAAAGGCCATCTTGCCCGGTCGTGCTACATGGCCTTCCAGATACACAGCCTGCTCACTGTAGGGCAGAATTTCCCGCGCGAGAATCCGATCGCCGTCCTGCACGGTGAAGGCTCGGAAGCTAGCATCACCACCACTCGGCACCGTCACGATCTGCCGGTTTTTGTGCGCATCAATCCTCTCAATAGTGATGCGGTCCAGATCCGCCGCAGCGGTAAGGCCACCTGAAAACTCAATCACTGCGGAGAGCGTGGTTTCTCCAGATTTCAGCTCGTAGATAGCCGGGCGCTTCACTGCGCCGGCAAGCGCAATCTGTGCTCCGGCTGTTGGAACTCGCAGCGTATCTCCACTTTCAAAGCGCGCACTTCCGTTGCGAACGCCATGCAGCAAAAAGCCGTAAAGATCCACTGTTTCCAGTAACTGCCCACCACGCAGATGTTCTGCAACACGCAACGAGCCAACGGCAGTGGGTCCACCTGCCGCGTATAGAGCGCTTACAGGTGTGGCCAGTGAGCTAATCTCATATGCACCCGGGCGCTGTACATCGCCAACTACGAATACTTGCACCGTGTGCAGCCGAGCCACATTCACTGCAACCTTTGCATTGCGAAATTGCGTGCTAAGCATGCCTTCTATCAGTTGCTCTGCGCGACCAAGCGTGAGGCCAGCTACTTGAGCCGATCCAGCCTCTGGTAACATTACCCGTCCATCGCGGCCAACGGTTCGCGTGAGGCTCTGAGTCACACCACCCCATAGATCGATTTGCAATGAATCGCCCGGTCCAAGTACGTAGTCCGGTCCGACGGGAACATCGAGCGAGTCTGGCCTAGTGGCTGTACTACGCAGCCCCGTACCGGTACCGCGTTGCACAAAAACATCTGAGCCGAATCGACTCAACGCTGCCGTTTGTTCAGAGATTTGCGTATATAGGTCGCGCATTGCGCGCATGTTATAGGGCGCCGGGCGGCGCAATGCCTGTGGCGCATCTGTTGAAGTATTACCGCGCTCGGCGGCTCTTGGCATGCGTTGGTCGCCTATATGCAGCGTGTTCGGAAATTCATTTGTTCCAAGGCGTCCGTACATCAATGCATTTGGACCAACTAGTGATTGAGCATCTTCATCGAGCGTGCTCCCGGCCGCTTGATCTGAAGAACGCATACTCCGTAGTGATTCTGCATCACTTTGCATTGACGGCATGCTTGCAGAATTTTCAGATTCGAGGTCAGCCGTAGTTACGTATCCTCTTGCTTGCAGAAAAGCCGTTACTCGTACACGAACGCTCGCACTCTCGGCAATCTGTCCATAAAGCATCTGGTCAGAGATATCGTTCTCGTCAATCGGTGTTCCCTGCTCACGCATTCGATCCGCGATGAGTTCTTTGAGCTCAACAACCAGACCAGGATTGCTGTCAAGCAACTGCAGAATCTGCTCCGTGGAAAGCGACATTGCTTGAGAAGGCGGGCTTGATGTAGCAGAATTTCTTGCGCGCGCCTGCGCGGTATTCTGCTCTATTGTCGAAGTTAGAATCTGTCCCAAGTTCTCGCTCGATTGCGGCTCTTCTGGTGCTGGAGATGCTAGGGATGTTGTCTGCCCGTGCGCGCTTGCAATCACGTACAGAAACATGAGCACCGTAACGAAGCCGTTGGCATGCAAGCTCAGCCATCGCTTCTTTCTTTTTGATTCACCATTCCCCTGCGCTTGCGGCATATGCATATCCTGACCATTTTCACCGTATCGAGCACACCTCAGATATGTGTCATGTACCCGTCAACGAATTGTCATTCCTTTGTTCGTCACGCAGATAGTCGATGAATCTCTGTCTTCCATCTCTTTCAAGCGAATCTTCCAGCGCTGAGATTCCACGACAAACCTGGCTCCTTCCTTTACGTGAAAATGTACCCGCTGCAGGAGAAACCACAGCTGCAGCCGGATACGCATGACACGCGTGTGTAGAGATTCGCCGTCCTGCCCTCGCACCACCATAGGCGGCAATCGCATAGGTATAAGCGCTCCTCTGGCGCCACTAAGTTCGGCATTCACTTCCGATTTTGCCTGCTGCGCCCGTTCAAGGCCCCGCGCTGTTTTCCGCTCCTCCAACCCTTCTTTTTCCAGTTGCCGGGCCAAGAGCACATACAGCTTGGTCCCCGGAGTAAGACCTATAGCCGCACGCCATCCATATAACTGCACCCATAAACGCACAGGTTCACTGAGGCGATCCATGGTCCAATTCACAAAGAGCTGGGGCGCGCACTCGCCCAGCAGTTGCTCCACGAGCAAAGTGACTACTCCTAGCGCCCAGATTGCAGCACCCGTCTCCTTAGCGCGCGTTTCTACATCGCTCCAGAAACGTTCATCCTCACGCCGCGAACGCAAATGCCGGTGAAACTCTACTAGATGCGACGCACGGTAGTAAGGACTGCTTACGTGCTTAAACAAATGCAATCCCTGTCCGAGGAAAAGATCAGGTGTGCTGAGAACTGGTATCTCTATGTCTTCAATTACGCGCAACTGTCGCTGAGCCAGTCGCGATTTATGCCTTGCATCCGCAAATTCCACATGCAACTCCACGCTCCGCGAAGGCACATTGCGATACAAATTTCGCAGCGATCCACTTGGTATCGCATGGGTTTTGAACTCCCAGCTTCGACCAGAGATGGCATGCAAATAGTAACCACGGCGTTCAAGAATTTTCTGCGCAGCGGTTACATGTTGCTGTGCGACAAGGAAATCAATGTCGAGCTGAGAACGCAGTTCAGGGCGCGCAACAGAGTCAGGTGTGAGAGAGAGCCCCTTCAGCAATGCAAATTTCACCCCTGCGTCGTAAAACGCTTCCTTAATTTTCGCGGCCTCGACGGTCATTGTTTGCATGCGTACCGTGTTGTCGGCTAGGTTTCGTTCCAGGCGTTGCCGCACCGAAACTGGCAATAACTCCGTCTGACCCAATGCTTGCAGGCAGTCAAGAAAGTAGAGTGCTACGCCGCTTACATCCAACCAGTGCAGCAGTTCACTCCACTCCTTGGGTGATACGCGGGCTAAATGCGCGAAACCTTCTCGCGACCCATCTACAATCACGCGCAGTATTGCAAGTCGATTTTTTTGCTTTTGGGTTAATCGCGGCTGGTTCGTAGGGGGAGGGTGCATTCCGCTTTGACTCCATCCATGCTTGCAGTCAACTTACCTCGCTGCCCCACACCACGTGTCATTCCGCCGTCAGCGCTTTGTCATTGTGTTGTTGCAAAAATATTTGTCCCACCCATCTATTGTTCTCAGTTCACAATTTTGTGTGTAATGACAATCCACTGACAAACAAACGACCTTCTCAAGACACCCCGAATTTCAAACGCGGCTAGAGTCACACTCATGCGCGTCCTCCTCGTAGCCGCCGCTCTCCTCACACTCTCTGCCGCGTCGGTTTCTGCCCAGGACGCGCCATTGATCTCGGGTGGTGTGGCCTTTCTCCACTCCACGAACGCGGGCCAAACCACCTATCTCCCCCTAATCGAGCCGCTCTTTGCCGCGCCTATTGGATCGCATGTTTTCATTGAGTCCCGGGCGGCAATCGCGGAAACCTTCTCTCCCAGGCCGCAAGGTCAAACTGGATATCACAGCTCTATTTTCGCGGGCCTCACTTATCTGCAGGCCGGCATTACCGCGACACCTCATCTCACTGTCGTTGCCGGAAGCTTTTTGATTCCCTTTGCAACATATAACGAGCGGCTTTCGCCGGTTTGGATTGGCAATTTTCAGGACGGTCCACTCACAGCACCTCTTGGTTTGATGTCCTCAGGGAGCGGACTTGGAGGTATGGTTCGCGGTTCTATCCGTAGTACGCCTGACTACTCACTGGACTATTCAGCGTACTTTTCCGCACTTAGTTCGAACGAGCAGTTCAGCGCCGAGCGCTCATCCGGGGGCCGCTTAAACCTATACTTTCCGCGCCAAAGGCTTGAAGGTGGCGTCTCCTATAACCGCCTTCTGCAAAATACGCAGGAAAACTTCTATGCCGCACATCTATGGTGGGAACCAAAAGACGCCGGCTTGCGCATCCGCTCAGAATATTCGCGCGGACATCACGCTCATGGATACTGGGTTGAAGCCGATTATCGCACGCAGGCTTTCGGTGGCCTTGATAGCTGGGTGGGACGCTTTGAGCCTGTCTTTCGGATGCAACAGACCTTTCGTCGCGACACTGTTGTGAGTGACGGCCTGCCGCTGGAGAACACGCAACGTGCGGATTTCGGGTTCGATTACAACCTTCCGCACAATACTCGAATCCTTACCAGCTACTCACGCCAGTTCTCATCCGCTGACAACCACAACATCTGGGAAACAGGAATCGTCTATCGCTTTCTTTTCCCAGCGTGGAAGGGAAAATCAAAATGAAATATGCCCTCCCCCTAAGCTGCGCTGCAGTGTTTATCTCAATTGTTATGCCTGCTGTTTATGCTACGCAGACTAACTCACGCGACTCATCGCAACCTGCAACAAACAAGCACGCGCCAACGCAGAAGCCTGCAACACCGGCTCAAAGTGATGGTGAACGCATCTTCCGGAGAAATTGCGCACGATGCCATACGGCGCCTGAGGGGTTTTCTCCAAGAATCTCGGGAACTGTCGTGCGTCATATGCGCATTCGAGCGAACCTCAGTGCGCAAGACGAGCGTGAGCTGCTGCGTTTCTTTAACCCATGACGAGCAGAGCAAATTCAAGAAGAAATATTCAGGAGCACGAAATGAGACAACGACAAGCACTCGTCTGTGGCGCAGGTGGATTTATCGGCAGCCACCTTGTAAAGCAGCTCAAGCGCGAAGGATTCTGGGTTCGCGGCGTCGATCTGAAGATGCCTGAATTCAGTTTCTCCACCGCCGACAGCTTTGTGATTGCTGATCTGCGTGATGCTTCTACCTGGCGGAATATTCTTGATACGCATTTCGATGAAGCGTATCAGCTGGCTGCCGATATGGGCGGTGCAGGCTATCTTTTTACGGGAGAACACGACGCAACCGTTATGCACAACTCCGCCATGATTAATCTGCACATGGCGAATTTTGGAGTACAGGCGGAAATTGGAAAGGTTTTTTATTCTTCCTCCGCCTGCATCTATCCTACTCATAACCAAATAGACCCAGCGAATCCCAATTGCAGAGAAGACAGCGCGTATCCAGCGCAACCTGATAGCGAATATGGCTGGGAAAAGTTATTCAGCGAGCGTCTCTATCTTGCATATCGCCGCAATCATGGTCTCAATGTCTGCATTGGACGCTTTCACAACGTCTTTGGGCCAGAAGGCACATGGCGCGGCGGGCGTGAGAAAGCACCGGCCGCACTTTGTCGCAAGGTAGCGGAGCAACCAAATGGCGGCGAAATCGAGATCTGGGGTGATGGCAGACAGACACGTTCCTTCCTATTTATTAAGGAATGTCTGGAAGGTATCCGCCGTCTCATGAACTCAAAAACTTTTCATGGACCCGTCAACATTGGCTCAGAGGAAATGGTTACTCTCGATGCGATGGCAAAAATGATCATGCTAATTGCCGGGAAGCAACTTCGTATTCTGCACAGGCCAGGGCCAACAGGTGTTCGTGGCCGCAACTCGAACAATCAGCTTATTCGCAAACAGCTTGGCTGGGCTCCGTCCGGCATGCTGCGGGATGGTCTCATGCAAACTTATCGCTGGGTCGCTGCACAGGTGGAAGCAAGAGAAAATATTGCAGAGGCCATCGAATCTGCTTCTTTACCGGAAGCGATGTAACAGGGTTCAATTATCTAGTGCCAGATGATTTTGCGTGTATTACGCCTTGCGACGACGATCTCATCAAGAACAAAAACAGCAGTGAGATTGCAAGCGCCGCGAAAGCAATCCCTATCAGTACCGACGGATAGCCGAACCGCGTGAACAAAATGCCCGCACCTGCGGTCGCCGCAGATCCTGCCAGCGCGTTTGAAAACAGCGTCATGGCGGCAGCTGCACTTCGCTCAGCATCCGGAGTTTTATTCATTAATAGGTTGTAGAGTGCTGGCGAGCTCATCCATTGTGCGGCAGAAAAAACAAGATAAAGTGGCACAGCTAGCCGTGCATTGGTTGTTCCTGCCAGGCAGAAAAGAACCACCGCAGCGGAAGCTTGCATCGCAGCTATGCCATTTACCAAACCAAGCAACCGCGAAACGACAGGCACAAGCAATCCCATGCTCAGCTGAACCAACTGTACAGATGAAAAAAGGAGCCCGATCTGCTCTATGGGCATATGCAGGTCGCGTGATAAATAGAGATTCGCGAAAGGCGTAAATGCTGCCAGAACCGCACACCACAATGCCATAACAGGCAGATATCGGCGAAGAAATGGATTTAGCTTCCAGTTGGACAGCTGCGTTCTTTCAACTTCGATCTCCAGTCGCACATCTGCAGGAAAGTGTAGATGCCAGACTGCAAACAGTCCTAGCGGCACAATCGCACACGCTGTAAGCAAAATCCATTCCTTCGCCTGCACAGCAGAGATTGCGATACCCACGGCTTCCACCCATCGGCGCAGATAACCGCACACAATTCCGCCCAGCATGCTTGTGCCTACACTGGTAGAGAATATGAGACTGAATGCTACAGGCCGATTTTCTTCTGCAGTGAGACGCGCCACTGCAGGAAGAAAGCACACACCCCAGGCCGACATCACAATTCCGGTTGCAAATGCCAGCGCCATCTGCGCTGGCTCCCATATCCAGAGCACACGCGCAGCATTTGCAAACGGGGCAGCAAGAAAAAGCGCCAGCATCATTTTACGCAAACCGATTTTGTGTACCAGCATGCCCGCAGGCAACGTGCCGACCAGTGATCCTAACGTGAACGAACCGCCAATCAATCCAATTATTCGATCCGAGAATCTGCGGTCCATCAGGTACAGGTTGAAAAGAAAGAAATAAACCGCGAAGCCAGCATCATAAAAAAACGCAGACGCAAAAAATGTCCAATAATCGCGGCTAAGATTTTTTTGCCTGAGCCATGCAATCGGGGCTTGCCAAAAGGAAACGCGTTTTTCTCCGCGTTGCGTGATCGCCGAGAGCGCTTCCATCACTTGCCTTCCGTTACAAGGACACGCAGCCGGTCGATTGCGGAATCCAGATTCACATATCGCAACTCCAGCACTTCAATTTCGAGCAATCGGTCAATCACTTCGTACTGTTGCAGCCGTGTTTCTCTTGGTGCATGGAGTGCGCTGCGCATCGATTTGCGCGCGGCATCTTTGCTGTAGGGAATAATCTCTGCCGGTCCACTCCAGTTGCGATTGAGGAAGACAACAAAGTCCGCCTGCGTTGTCTCCGCGCGATGAATTCCAGCGAGCGATGCTGTGGGTAATTCGATCGACGGCTTGCCTGCGGCTCGCGGAGTGATCTCCAGCCCTTTCAGCTCCGGAAACAGTTCTGCCGTATGAGGTCGAAAGCGGATCTGGTGGCAGTTGCCTATAACCTCTCTTGACTTGCCTCCATTCATAAACAATGTAGCGTCGTCACTTACATAGGTCCACCCGGCACGTGCACAGGCATAGGACAAAGTTGATTTGCCTGCACCCGATTCGCCGCAGAGGAGCACACCTTTTCCGTTCAGTGCGACACAGGCTGCATGAATGGGTGTGGTGTGGCGTGTCGTCACGCAGCAGGCCAGCATGCCAAGCAGAAAATACTGCGAATAGAGCGGACAATTCAGTGCCGCTTGCGTCATCACTACGCGCGACTCGCAGCGCTCCATATCCAGAACGCAATAATTGTCTGCATCCGCAACCGTCACCCAAAAGTTGGCGATCAGCCGATATGTAGGCGCAGGAGGGCATTCCTTCGCGTCACTTGCCAGCACCCATACTTCGGCGTGTAACGGTTCTGCATCGTAATGTTGCTGGAAGTTCCCCCACATCTCTCCACATTGACGCAGCGCTTCGCGGGAATTCGTCCTCACCTGTAGCGGAAATCCCCAAGGGTAAAAGATTCGTTCCAACGGCAACTCAGGCATTTCCAATTCATGCTTTTCCAATGTGACCACATGCGCGTTCCGTACACGCATCGCTGGCTCATGAGTAATTGGCATCTCTTTATCCACTCTTAAAAAAGAATTCGTCCGGCGAATTGAATAATGCGCGGATTGGCGACTGTCGAAGTAATCAGACCAAAGGTTGTGCTTGCTACTGGATGCACGATTGTTGGATCGGTGTATCCGAGGCTCGTGTTGGGATTGCCAAACTGAGGGGTATTCGTCAGATTGAAGAACTCCGCACGGAAGTGAAAGCTGACTTTTTCCTTTAGCGGAAACTCCCGTTCGATGGCCATATCCAGATTGTGTTGCCCGGGACCCCGTAGAAATCCAACACCACTATTGCCAAAATCCTGGTCGGCCAAGCTGGTTCCAAACGGCGCCTCTGGCGCACGCGTAAACGCCTCAGAGTTGAGATAGCCGTTGGTCACACGCGAGGACAACGATCCATGCGTATAGGGATTGCTTCCAGCAATCTCGGCGCGATTTTCGCTCGGAAGCAATCCGTAGACTGAGCCGGCATTGCTATCAAAGATGCTGAGCGGAATCCCCGTTTGCAGCACCGCGATGCCGGCAATCTCCCAGCCGTTGGCAACCCAACGTGCAAGTGTTGAGCTTGCATATATCTTTGGTGTTTGCCAAATGAAGCTTGCCACAAATCGATGCGTGCGGTCCGAGCCAGCCGGACCATAGGAAGAGTGCCGAAGATCGCGTTGGTTGTTCGTTGGGAGTTGCAATTCAAACAGGTCTGTACCAGCCTCACCATTCACTTCATCCAGATTCTTCGACCATGTGTAACTGGCCTGCATTTGAATGTTGTGCGTCATGCGCCTGATCACTTGGGCCTGGAGTGCGTTGTAGTTTGCAACGAAGTTGGAATCCGTGTAGAGAGAACCCTGGCTAACTCCCTGGATTGGCATTCGCGCAGTCACGTTGCCAATGGAATTTGTCGTCTGGCCGTTAATTGGATTTTGCGGACTGGCCAGATACGCCTGATCGAATTCCCACTGACCTGATCTATGTTGCGATTGTGTTCCCACGTAGCCAACGCCCAGGAGAAATCCGTACCCCAGCGCAGTCTGCACGTTCAGGTTGTACTCGTGTGTTCGGCTATCGAGGAGATTCGGATTTGTCGCTTCAATAAATGGCGTTGAAGTTGGCGTACGCGGCACAAATACAGGGAAGTCAGCGCTATTCGGCACCTGCGGAACAAATGGACTCGTCAACGTGGCCGCGCCATTCGGTGCACCTCCCACAATTTGCATCAGCGTGAACGGTGGATCATTCACAATCTGCTCGGCAATCGTCGCCGAGTGACGATCGTAGTAAATTCCATATCCGCCGCGAACCACGGCCACCGGTGTATCTGAAACCTGCCAGACAAAACCCAATCGTGGAGAAACATCGGCATGAGGCGTCCGGTAGAGCGATGCGTACGGAGTACGAATCATTCCCGCTGGGAGTGTCCCCCTGTAATTGGAAGGTACTGTGTAACCGGTAAATGTTCCTGCTTCCGGCACTGGACCCGTTGTTGCAATATTCGGGTCAAAGTTTGCGAGCAGGCCATTTGTTTCTGTCGGCGCACTGAAAATCTCGTAACGCACGCCTGCATTCAAGGTGAAATGGTGCGTCAGCTTCCAATCGTCCTGCGCGAACGCCGCGACGTCGGTATAACGCTCATTACGCCGATACAATCCTGCGCCTGCAAAGCTCAGCGTCACATTGCTCAGTCCTTGCGGGCTGCCGTTCTGCGCCGCGCTCTGTCCTATTAGAAAATCGGCAAACGTTCCAATCTGCAGCAGACCATCTGTCTCTTCTGGAAAATCCTGGCTAACCTGGTGCCGTTTCGCCTCTCCGCCAAAGCGAAGGTTGTGACGGCCGTGTGTCCATGCCGCGGTGTCCTGCCAGATAAAGGAGTTCGTCACTTGCCACATAGCAGGCGTGCCGGCATCGCCTAAAATGAATCCGCCAACCTGTATGCCCGGCATGTTTAACGTGGAGCCCGTCGCTCCCGTTGGCGTTCCCATGCCTATATCTGCAGCCGTCAGTGGATTCTCCACCGTGGAGTTTCCGTAGTAGCGCATGTATCCGAAACGTGCCACGTTCACCAGGTTCGGATTCACAACATGTGTATCTGCGAGCACAAACATGATGTTTTCGTTCAGCAGGTCAGTGCCCCAGCCGGGCACATTGGCTGCATTAGGGGAGAAGGCTTTTGTCGTTGGCGCGCGCGAGTAAAAAAATCGGGCAGCCAGGGAATTTCGCGGATGAATCACCTGGTCAATGTCAGCCGTGAACTGATCTTCGCGATAGTGTGCCGGGATTGTGTAAGTGGATTGACCCATTGGCAACTGGTCAGAAGCATCCGGTCCGGTGAGAGGTAGCGGAGCCTGCGGGCTTGGTACAACAAATTGCCCGTTTGGAAACTTTGCATTGAGAATTGTCAGCGCAACCGGGTTAATATTCGATCCGTTGCACGCAACCTGCGCACCGCCCGCTTGCGTGAAGTAGCCGCTTGCAGGATTGCCGGAGGCATTCAAGTGTCCCGCGGGACAAAACTGCGCGCCCAGCGTTGCTGCTGAACGATCATTGGTTAGCAACGGAAGAATTGTTTGCTGTGCGTCGCCGAGGCCGTTGACTTCGGTCAGCCCCTGATACGCGCCGAAGAAGAATGTGCGGTCCCGCAGAATTGGCCCGCCCAGTGAGCCACCGAACTGATTATGTTTCAGGTCTGCACGCGGCTGCTTATTCCGCTTGGTAAAGAACTCGTTGGCATTGAGATCTGTGTTACGCAGAAACTCCCATGCACTGCCATGGAATTGATTTGTTCCGCTCTTGCTCACCAGATCCACATTTGCGCCGGACCCTCTCCCATATGCAGCATCATAGTTAGCGGTCTGCACGCGAAATTCCTGAATCGTATCCGGAGCGGGAATTGCAGTACCTGCATCTGTTTGTGAATTTGCAGCAGAGTTCTCCGCAAGATTATTCGCATCGATTCCGTTGAACTGAATATTGTTGGCCAGCGGCGATCCGCCATCGGACGCGACATTCTGCGTGCCACTTCCCAGAGTTGTTGCGTTCGGCAGGTCTACGATTACGCCTGGTGACAGGCCTAGAATCTGCGTGTAGTTCCGGTTTGAGAGTGGCAACGAGCGCACGGCAGTTTCGTCCACCAGGCCACCAATCGTTGAGCTTTCAAGGTCGACATCCACTGCAGTTGCTTTGACCTGCACGCTTTGACCAACCGAAGCAAGAGTGAGAGTCAGGTTGAGAGAAGTTGTCTGGCTGGCCGTTATCCGAATTGCAGCCGAGGTACTCTGCGCAAAGCCCACCGCATCCACGGTTACGACATACGTTCCCGACAACAGCATGGGGACCTGATAGAAGCCTGCATCCGTTGTCGCCACAGATCTTGAGAGATGCGTCTCCTGGTTGACCACCACCACCTTGGCACTGCTTACGGCGCGGCCTGCTGGATCCAGCACGGACCCGGCGATGGCTCCTGTACCCGGCGTCTGCCCGATTGCGCTACTCACCAAGAGCGCCACCATCCCCGCTATCACGGCAACAGTTCGCCACCAAAGCCTCTTCATGCTCGCATCTATGTTCTTCAACATTTGTCGTCCTGATGCCGAGTATGAGCAGAGCCTGATTGGGAGTTGTTAGCACAATGTCACTTCATTGTCCGGATGTATCCAACAACATAGGCAGGGACAATCTGGAGCCCCGAATGCAAAAGCTGTTTTAGGCGGCTTGTGGGAAACTCTTTAATTGGGAGGGTTTTGATCCCGCACGCCTCTACTATTTAACGTGCTGCTGTTGCTGTGCCGATAGTTTCAACTTTGACGGTTGAATCTTCCAGAGCCGCTCTTACAAGGTCTTGCTTGAGTAAGTAAAACGACGCAGTCAGTAGAACAATGTCTTTCATAAGAAAGGCGACGTTCCCGACCATTGCTGGAAAACCACCTGCCGAGGGCGCCCATCCATCGGGCATGAATGGAATGATCGTGATCGTGGTGATGAAGGTTGCGACAGATCCCAGCGCGCCCAGTTTGTTGTTCCAGAATCCCACCAGTATCAAAGCTCCAAATAGCCACTCCGAAACACCTGGAAAGTAAGTCGATCCTTTCATTCCGAAGACCGCATATATTCAGAAGATCAGAGGGCCGCAGGTGAAGAATGGAATCAGCCCCTGCGCCTCATAGTTAAACTATTTCTGGTAGCCGAAGAAGGAGTAAATGAAGGGTTCCCTTCTGCAGGCGGCTAACAGTATGAAATAATGAGGCTTACAGGAATAATTGCCTGGATTATTGTTTACCTCCACTCGTACAAGGGGAAAACTTGAAATCCAAATCCATCACGAATGCCATTCTTACGGACCTCCACTTCTGGATTCCGATGATCGTGCTCGTCTTTGGGCTCGGCGTTCTGTTCTGGCTGCGCTGATTCAGGAAAAGCGCGTGCGCTTGTGGAGCAGGTATCCGCAGGCAATGAGGCTCACGATAAGAATGACAGCAAGGACGGCAGTCCATCTGCGGTCAAACACGAGCTGCGGCGCTGCCGCAACCGATGCCAACTTAACGAAGATCCCCATAGCAGCAAGCAAAATCAGGTAATCCCACCAACACCTCCGGGATGGGCCATCCAGCTCGTCTCCAGTCTGCGCCAGCAGAACCTGCTGGTAGTCCAATCCATAGCGATCGCACTCGCGCTCCAGCACCATGTTCCGGGAGGTGTGCTCCGCGTCTGAGGCCTTCGCCGCACTGATGAGTAGCGCCCCAACAATCATGATGGCCGAGCCTGCGAGGACCATAGCCTTATGAGCAGTGTCGCTGCCGGCAAGCTCTCCAAAAACCAGCGCGCCCCACGCAAGCCCCCAAAGCTGGTTGGTATTCGAAAGCGGAATCCCGCGCCCGATACCGAGATATTTCGCGGCAAACTGCTGGAACATATCGCCGATGACCCAGACAAAACCACCAAGAAAGAGCCAGAAGATGTAGGGGCTGGCATTCGCAAGATGAAAGACCGAAGAGCGACTGCCGCCATCGAAGAACCAGACCAGTGCAAACATGGTCAGCAGCTCTCCGACAGTAAAGACAGTGACAAACGAAAGCGGATTCATTCCGCTTAGGTATGCCTTGCGATAGGGAACGTACATCGTGCCCCAAAGCAGGCTCGCTCCCAGCGCAGCAAAAATGCCGCCGATTGCATTGTGCGGCACAACGCCTGCACCCGCGTGAAACGTACTGAAACCAAGCAGGATTGCCGCAATAACAATCAGGACCGCACCGGCAATAACCTTCACGATGGTGGAACGGGGGGCCCCTTGGAGTTCACGAAAGAGTACGCGCCCCCACAGAAGGCCGATAAGCGAGTTGGCATTCCAAAGCGGAAATGCAATAGCCAGTCCGATGTCGCGAATAGCAAAAACGGTGAGCGTATTGGCAACTGCCCATAGCGCGCCGGCCAGGACAGCCCACACAAGCAGATGCTTTTTGCTGCGAATGTCAGCAAAAACGTAGCTAGTCCCTTTAATCAGCGTAGGAAAGGTCCAGCGCGCAGTAAAAACGCCCAGTACCATGCAGAAGGAAACGGCAAAGGGAGAAAAGCCGGCATTCACCAGTTTGGTCGGAGCCTCCGCGCCTCCGAGCCAGACACCGGCAGCAAGGCCGCAGAACACTCCGAGCGTATGGAGCGAGCCAATAGAGGCAGAATGCTTTCCGATATTCGGCTGGGCTTTCTCTGGTTTCGTGCTCAGGGATAGGACTCCGTTCGGTAGGCGCTAAAAAGCACGGTACGATGCGGGTTTGGCGGGTGTCAACGAGGGAGGCGGTTGCCCTCCTTGCAAGAGACTGCAGGAATGACTAGAGTGGACATGTCCTGCAAGGGTGCGAGGAACGGTGTTCAGGAGGATGCAATGAGCGAAACCGTAGCGATGAAACCCGGAGCGAAAGGACCACTTTCGGCCGAGATGAGCGAGTGGGACGAGTTCCTTGAAGGCCGCTACAAAGAAGGCAAGTCGAAGGAAGAGTTCCGGCAGTACGATGCGGAAGTAAACCCCGGAGTAGCCGAATTCTATCGCCTGAACCACACGTATCAAACGCACGACTACGTGCTGGGCAAGGAAGCGGAATACTACGGCCTGACTCGCGGGAAAAAGAGCATCTGGGAAGCCGCCGAATATCTGAATACGCTCGTAGATGACAGTGACCCAGATACCGACCTCACACAGTTGGAACACCTCCTGCAGACTTCCGAGGCGATCCGCAAGGACGGGCATCCACGCTGGATGGTGGCTACGGGCTTTGTGCACGACCTGGGCAAGTGCCTGTGTCTCTATGGAGAGCCCCAGTGGGGCGTAGTTGGGGACACCTTCCCGACTGGCTGCGCTTATTCGGAAGCCGTCGTGTTTCCAGAGTATTTTGCGGCAAATCCTGACCACGACAATCCGGCATTCCAGACCAAATACGGGATATATGAACCAAACTGCGGCCTTGACAAGGTCAAGATGTCTTTCGGCCATGACGGCTATATCTACGAGGTGACGAAAAATTACCTGCCCATGGAAGCGCTCTACATGCTGCGCTATCACTCGTTTTATGCCTGGCATCGTCATGGCGCGTATGACTATCTCTGCGATGAGCAGGACCGCGCGATGCTGCCGTGGGTTTTGAAATTCAATCCTTATGACTTGTACTCAAAGGGGCACACCAGGCCTGACCTGAAGGAACTGAAGCCCTATTATGATGACCTCTTCGCTGAGTTCTTCCCGGAAAAGTTAGCGTGGTAGTGCGCTGGCAGAAAGCTTTGTTAAACGCGCTACCGAAATGAAAGCGCTTTCACCCGTTCTTGCCTTTAAGTGCGCCGAACAATGCTCTCAGAGACCCAGAAGATAAAGAAATGGATAGCGTGCGGCGTATTGCTAGCCGCATCTCTATTGAATGCCACGGCGCTCAAGTCGCAACAGGGAAAGTTAACAAACCCAGTCCTCGAAAATGCGGATCCTTTCATCGCGCTTGTGCGCGGCAACTACATCCTGCTTGCGACAACGGGGAGGAACATTACCTTGTGGTCTGGTCCGCGCATGGAAGAGCTTGCACACTTTCCGCGAGTGGTTTGGACTCCGTCGCAGGATGATCCCCTGCAGAAGCTGCTCACCCAGATATGGTCGCCAACGTTGTGGCAGTTCGACGATCGGTGGTGGATTTACTTCACTGCGACTACGGATGGCGGGAACAGTGGTCACGCAATCTTTGCGCTTGAATCGGTAGGCAACAATCCTCTCGGCCCATACACATTCGCAGGCAAAGTGGAGACAGGTCAGCCATCGATTGATCCGTCTGTTCTGCGAGCAGGGCATAAATCTTACCTGATGTTTGTGAGTGTGACGGGTGGACACAACGCCGTGTGGATTGCGCCGCTTTCCGGTCCACAAACTCTGGCGCGCAAACCGAACCTGCTCATTTATCCGGATATGCCATGGGAGCAGGGGAAAGGTTCTACCTCGGATTTGCCAGTGGCGGAAGGACCAACCGCGCTTTATTACGATGGGCACACATTCATTGTCTATTCTGGCAGTCACACTGCCAGTCCCGTCTATTGCCTGGGACTCTTTACCTATTCAGGGCACGGAGAAATCACGGATCCGCGCAACTGGCGGAAGTCCGGTCCCGTCTTTCAGCAGAGCATCAAGGATGGAGTTTTCGGTCCGGGCCGTGGAACCTTTACCACCTCTCCGGATGGCCGCCAGAACTGGATTCTCTACGCGGCCAAGACCTCAAGCGCGTTTACGGCTCAAGGCCGCAGTATTCGTGCGCAGCTATTTACCTTTGATGCAAGTGGTATGCCGGACTTTGGCAGTCCAGTCTCGCCAGGCACAGTGCTTACAGCTCCTTCAGGAGAAGCACCAAGTACTTTGCAACATTGAGACGGTGGAGCTTGAAGTTGCGCTACACTAGCACCGAAATTGTGCAAGTCAGTTGGAAAGATCATACGTTTGGGAAGGAATTTTCGTGATTCGGAGTTTTCTGCGAGCGACGACAGTAGCAACTTGTGCCTTGTTGGTGGCGGGTGGAATGTTTGGGACAGCGCAGAGCCAGGGACAACATCGTCCTCCTGCGGTCCCGCTGGTAACAAATGATCCATATTTCAGCATCTGGTCAATGGCGAACCGGCTGACAGACCGCCCGACGCAGCACTGGTCCGAGGCAGCTCAACCGATGACAGGCCTGATCCGCATTGATGGCGCAGTGCTGCGCTGGATGGGCGAAGAGCCCCGGCGCGATGGCATGGGAGAAGTGCCGGCAATGGAGCAGACGGGTGTGGAAGTAACGCCGCTGCACACGCGCTATAGCTTTACCGCCAAGGGCGTAGCGCTGAAGGTCACATTCTTTACCCCTCTGCTGCCAACAGATTTAGATGTGATGTCGCGCCCGGTAACATACCTGAGCTGGAGCGCGAGCTCGACAGATGGTGCGTCACATACGGTTGACCTGATGCTGGATGTTTCCCCGATGGTCGCAGTCAACGAGCGGTCACAGGAAGTGACATGGGGCCGTTTTCATACAGATGGCCTGAGCGTTTTGCGCATGGGTACACGCGATCAACCGTATCTGCATCAGTCCGGCGACCGCATCCGCATTGACTGGGGCTATTTCAATCTGGCTTTGCCGGATGGCACACAGGGTACAAGCGAGTTGTCGCGGAATGCAGTGGTGCATTTTGCGAAAGCAGGCAAACTTGCCGGCGATGATGAACTGGATATGCCACGGGCGGCCAGCAGCTCGCGGGGTGAAGCAGCGCACCTTGGCGTAGCTCTTTCTTTCGGTACTGTTACCTCTGCTCCGGTGGAGCGGCATGTGCTGCTTGCTTATACCGAGACTTACGCAATTGAGTATCTCGGCCGTCGCATGCGTCCCTACTGGCAGCGCAATGGCATGACCGAAGCGCAGCTATTGGCAACTGCGGAGAAGGAATATGCCGCACTGGATGCGAAAGGCACGCAATATGATGCTGAGCTGATCGACCAGATGAAAAAGGTCGGCGGCGATGACTATGCGTATCTCACGTCGCTTCTCTTCCGGCAGACAGTTGCAGCGCACAAGTTGGTTGCGGATGCCGATGGCACACCAATGTTGTTCTCAAAAGAAAACGATTCCAATGGCTGCATCGATACGGTCGATGTGACATATCCGTCGGCGCCGTTCTTTCTGCTCTTCAATCCCAAGCTGTTGCAGGCGCAGCTGGAACCGCTGATGCGTTATGCTTCGCTGCCGCGATGGAAGTTTGATTTTGCCCCGCATGATTTAGGCACATATCCATTAGCGGACGGCCAGGTCTATGGCGGTGGCGAAGTGACGGAAGATGACCAGATGCCGGTCGAAGAAAGCGGCAACCTGATTATCCTGATTGCCGCGCTGGGCCGTGAGCAAGGCAACTGGGAGTTTGCGCGGCGCTTTATGCCGGCGCTTACCAAGTGGGCGGCCTATCTCGAAAGGAAGGGATTAGATCCGGAAAATCAGCTGAATACCGATGATTTTGCCGGGCACAGCGCACACAACGCCAACCTGTCGATTAAGGCAATTGAAGCGCTGGGAGCGTTTGTGGAGATTGCCAAGGGCGTAGGCGCGCAAGATTTGGCCGCGCACTATGCATCGGTAGTGAAGCCGCTGCCGGGTCGCTGGATGCAAATGGCCCTAGACGGCGATCACTATAAGCTGGCTTTCGACCAAAGCGGTACCTGGAGCCAGAAGTACAACCTCGTATGGGATACCCTGCTCGGTCTGCATCTCTTTCCTGCGGATGTGGCCAAGACGGAGTGGGCGTTCTATGCCAAGCACATGTCGGACTACGGTCTGGCCCTGGATAGCCGCAAAACTATTACCAAGCTGGACTGGCAAGTGTGGACGGCAACTCTGACAAAAGATCCGCAGCAGTCGGCAGACCTGATTCATCGCCTCGTGGTGTGGGCGGATAACACAACGTCGCGGGTGCCGACTACGGACTTCTACGATGTGATCAGTGGAAAGCAGCAAGGCTTCCAAGCGCGTTCTGTCGTGGGCGGCGTGTTCATCAAGGCGCTTGCTGATCCGGCTGTTGCTTCTCACTTCAAGGCTGAATGGCCGAAATGACAATACGCGGGATAACATCGCGTCGCGAGTTCCTTCGCGGCAGTGCGTTAATGACGGGCGCGGCCCTGGCGACGCGTGTTATCCCGCATACCTCTCTTCTCCCGGCATCTTTCGCGCTGGACATGCGTGGGCAGATGGCTGCGGACCCCAGGCGTCCGGAGTTTCACCTGCTGCCAGCCGCCAACTGGATGAATGATCCCAATGGCCCGATCTATTGGAAGGGCAAATATCACATGTTCTACCAGTACAACCCAAACGGAGCGTATTGGGGCGACATGCATTGGGGGCATGCTGTTAGCCCCGATATGGTTCATTGGGAACATCGTGGTATTGCGCTTGCTCCCACGCCGGGAGGACCGGATGCAGCAGGATGCTTTACGGGAACCGCAGTTGTAGACGGCGACCGTGTCGCACTGCTTTATACCGGTGTTGTTTCAGCGCCGGAGAAAGAAGCCACGATACGGGATGGCGAGCACAGCCTCAGGGAATCGCAATGCCTGGCATTCAGCTCCGATGAAAATTTAGAAGTGTGGAACAAGGAGGCAAAGCCCGTTATCGCTTTGCCTCCGGCAGGAATAGATGTCAGCGGATTTCGTGATCCAACTCCGTGGCGGCATGGTGAATGGTGGTACATGGTCGTCGGGTCGGGCATTCGAGGCAAGAATGGAGCCGTGCTACTTTATCGTTCCCGAGACTTGCGCCAATGGGAGTATCTGCATCTACTTGCGCAGGGCGCCGAAAACGGCAACCTAGCGTACGCCGGCGACATGTGGGAGTGCCCTGACTTCTTTCCGCTGAGTGATAAATATGTGCTGATCCACTCATGGGCTGGAAAGTCCTATTGGCATACAGGAGCTTTTGATTACGATCAACTTGTCTTTCACCCGGAACAAAGCGGCGTGCTGGATTATGGCTCGTTCTACGCGCCCAAGTCTCAACTGGATGAACATAAGAACCGCATTCTGTGGGGATGGATTCCTGAAACGCGTCCACTCGAGGAGTACCGGGCATCAGGCTGGGCGGGAGTGATGTCTTTACCGCGTGTTCTGACCCTTGATGAACATTCCAGGCTGAGCATCAAGCCAGTTTCGGCACTGGAGAAGCTGCGGCAGAGCTCCGAGACATTATTGATTTCCGGCAACGAAAAGCAGAAACAACAAAAAATAGCACAAATGCACATCAGGGACTGCTGCGGTGAGGTGCTGTGCAAAGTCAAGACAGCGGCCAGTGTATTTCGCCTTTCCATCCTAGGGGATGGAAAAACAGATGCAGTGCCATGGCTGAGTGTGCTGTATGATCCGGGGCGCGCCAATATCATCAAGCTGGATGAAAAAGAGAGACCTCTGGATCCCGTCGGCGCCAGCGAATTTGAGATGCGTTTCTTTATCGATGGCTCGGTGATTGAGGTTTTTGTGAATCACCAGGTGGCTTATACCAAGCGCTTTTATTATTCCGGGTCGTCGGCTCCGGCCGCGGTTCTGAAGATCGATGAAAGTACATCCTGTCTCTCCAGCTTGAATGTCTGGCAGCTATCGCCCATTTCCTCCAATCGGCTGACAATCTAAATGCAGTAATAAAAATCCCACCCGCGCTGAAATACGCGGGTGGGATTTTTTGTAGCAGGCGACGAGTTAGTGTTTATACCGCTCTTCTTGCCTATGCTGTGTCGAATATCAGTAGCTGATGTCGAGCACATTAATGGAATAAGGCTCGAAGCGATGCTCAAAGCGTGTGCCCGTGAGCGGAATCGATTTCGAGACCGGAATGATGGCGTCCGGATGCGTGATGCTGTTGGTGGCGTTTGGTGTCTTGCCGCTCAGCGTGGTGAGCGTAGCTTCATGCTTAATGTTGGATACACCTTCCAGGGCAATCGTGAAATTCTGTGCATCGGATGTGGCGTTGACGAGCTTTACATAGAGCTTGTGGTCTTTTTCGTCACGTGTCACCGAGGTAAAGATGCGCGGGCCAACATTCGTGAGCGCAGCGGAGACCACCTCCGTGCCAAGATGGCCGCCGAACATAACCTGCGCCCAATAGCTGGGCGAGCCGTAGCTGGTGAGCGCGTCATAGCCGATGAGGTCCGAGTCCCACTGCATGCCGCCGGGGTTCACATTGACAAAGAGCGGCGCATAGCTGGCCATGATGATAAGGTCGCTGTTGCGTTCCATGCCAGTCATCCACGCGGCATCACCGAGAGCCGATTGCAGGTTTGGCGTGGGCGTGCCCTCTCGCGTTGCCCACTCGCCGACGAAGATTTTGGGACCATTGCGGTCAGCTTTGTCGTAATGAATGGAGTCGGTGAAAGAGGTATCGGCCGTCATATAGAAGTGCTCGTCAAGAACATCGGGCTTGATGCTCTTGATGGGCGCGGTAGCGATGAGCTGAAGGTCGGGATACTTGGCCTTGATCGCCTTGTAGTACTGCGTATACCGGCCATCGTAGGAGTTGGAACGGTCAAACCAGTCCTCATTGCCGATCTCTACATAGTGAAGCGGGAAAGGCGCGGGATGACCATTCTTTGCACGCTCGGCTCCCCATTTGGTGTTGGTGTCTCCGGTGACGTATTCAATTTCATCCAGCGCATCCTCAACATAGGGCTCTAGCTTTTCGCCGGGTTCAACGTGCTCCTGCGCCATGGAGTAGCCGGCATAGACAGCGAGCACGGGCTCAATCTTCAGGTCTTCGCACCACTCCAGGTATTCGAGCAGCCCCAGGCCATCCGACGAGCGGTAGCGCCACGGGCTTGGATGCGTGGGACGGTCAACAAGCGGTCCAATGGTGTTCTTCCAGATATAACGCTCGGGGATGTGATCGCCCTCAAGGTAATTGCCGCCGGGCAAGCGCAGGAAATTCGGGTGCATCGCCGCGAGTTTTTCCATCAGGTCAGTGCGGTTGCCGTTGACGCGGTTGTGATAAGTGGGCGGGAAAAGCGAGACAAGCGTGAACCAGACTGTGGCTGGCTTGGAAACAAGAAGCAACAGATGATTATTGGCTGAAATGGGTACAGAGCCTGTCTTGAGCGTGAAGGTGTACTGCTTCCAGTCGCCGCTGACGCCGGTAACGGTGGTGCTTGCAGCAACGACGCCTGTGTGATCGTTCTCAAGCGATACGGTAATAGGCGTATTAGGTGCATCCGTCTTCGCATAGAAGGAGCCGGTGTAGGTGGTGTTGGGGCGAACGGCGATGCCCCAGTAGCCATCGTTCTGTACGCCTGCGGGCGCAGTTGCTGTGGCTGCTTTCACAGCAACCTTGAGACTGCGCGGGATTGCCTTGCTGGGGCCAGTCGATTCATCCGCACTAATAGAAACGGCCGAGTTGCCGCGGGCGACCATGGTCCAGTGCATCAGGTTATCCCAGCTGCGGCTGAGCGTGCGGTCGCGAACCAGCTCAGCATAGAGGCCGCCGTCATAGGAGAAATTAATCTCCTCGGTCATGAGGCCATAGAGACGCGGGCTAACTGCGTGGATGGGCTGGTCAACGTGCACAGTGAGCGTGGGCGATTGCGCAACAAGGCTCATCGAAGCGGCAGTGAACGGCAGCAGGGCAAGTGTAGCGATTCGGTTCAGGATGCGATTGTGCATAGGTAGCTGTCCTATTTCTCAAGTAAAAGATGTTTGACAACAGTTGGCACGACGGGGCGACGGGCTAAAGGGGAGAACCAGCCACCTCAGGATTCGACGGGATGGTACAAGCGATACTCTTCGTCACCAATAGCCGCAAAAGGTTTGAGCTGAAGCGGGCCTGAGGCCGTATGGGTCTGCCATATTTCTGAACCTTTGGCTGCCTGGGCGATGTTTATGAGATCCGCGCGTGATAGTTTACCGGGAATTGATCCAGTGGCAAAGAGAACAAGCGGACCATGCACGGGCGCGACGATGTTGGGGTGTTGCGGATCTACGGCCTCCAGCGCAGTGCTCGCTGCGAATTCCACTTCCACGCGGTCGTTGTTCTTCCAAGTGTTGCGCAGGCGTGCGAAGGCGCCGGGCGTAAGCTCAGCCGAGTGGCGGCGGCCGTTGATACGCACAGTGGTCTGCGGGCCAGCCCACGCGGGAATGCGCAGATAGAGATCGAATGTGGCGGGTTTGTCCGTGTTGATGACCAGCTCCGTGGAGAGCACGGATGGATAGCTTGTGCGTTGTGTAAGCTTGACGCGCACACCGTTTTGGTTCCACATAAGCCGCGAGGGAACATAAAGGTTGACGTAAAGCGCGTTCGAATCACGGAAATATGCACTGATGCTATAGTCCGCAGTGATTTGCGGGAAAGTTCCAGAGCAGCAGGGCCACTTGTCGTTGTGATAGCCCTTGTGCGCCGAGTTGTTGTAATCGGAATAGTAGAAGCTTGAGCCATCTTCTTTGATCGGCTTGGCGCCAAGGATGGTGTTGTAGAGAACACGCTCCATGCTGTCTCCGTAGCGGCTGTCGCGCGTGACTCGCAGCAAGTAGCGCGTGATTTTGAAATGACCGTAGGCCCCGCATGGAGTTTCAAAGTGTGCGTGTGTAGAAGTAAGGCTCTCACCGTATTCGCCGCTGCCGGGTTTGCGGAATGTCTCATTGGGCCCCCAGCCCCCGGTTGCGAAGCTTTGCGTGTCACGCACAAAAGCAAAGCCATTGGCTGCAGCGCGAAGATGCTTTTCACTGCCAAGCACGAGATATGCCTGCATCGCGCTCGAAAGGGCATTGACGTGGCTATAAGCGTGCTCGCCGGGAAGAACATTTTGTCCCGCAGCAAGTGGATTGAAGTAGAGGTCGTCTTCGAGGAAGCGAATGGCAAGATCGTGGTAACGGGAGCCCGCGCCACGACGCCATGCGAGGAAGAAATTTTCCGGCAACGTATAGGTTTCATCCCAGCAGTAGGCTTCGTCTTTGTGCGGACGGGCATATTGCTCGGAGCGGGCGAGCGCTTTTTCCGGCAGATGCGGGAGTACAGCATCTGTGGCTGCGTCAAGTACAGTAAGAGCCTGATCGTCGGCCGCGAACTGATGCGCGTCAATGAGACCGCAGTTGGTTTTGTCGAAAGTGTAGGCGGGCAGATGGTAGTCAACGTAAAACTTGGATGTGACAGTTGGTGCAAAAGCGCGCACAAGACGATGTACCTTAGCCTGCGTGGGCTTGGACCCGGTAGTGGCATAGGCGCGCGAGAGGGCAGAGAGATATTGCCCGAAGCTGTGTCCGGGGACAAAGCCGTGAAAGCTGCCGCGTCCATTGAATGCGGGATCATTGTCGTACCATCCACCCATGTCTTCGCCAGGCGCAGGCAGGCCGGCGCGCTGGCGGAAGGGCTTCAGCAGCATGTCTTCATCAAGAGCGAGAAAGAAGGCATGGTTGCGGTCGAACTGCTCGCGCATTAGGCCTTCAAGAAGCTCCACATCGCTGTAAGAGAATTCGCTTAGCGGAGAAGCCGCATCTGCTCCGTGGGCTGCGCGCGTGCGAAGAAAGGAAGCAATAGCAGTTGCGGAAGCTGCCTGAAGAAAGGTTCTGCGCGTGGGCTGTGCCATTGGAAAAACCCTCCGGGATGCATTGCGCTGCTGCTGATGAACGAATGTTGATCAGGAGACAGCAATCACGCTGCTTGCAATTTTGCGCAACTCGGGAAGCACGTCGCCGAGCGCGGCTGGGGAAGCATTGCTGCTTCCGAGTGCGAAGTAAGTCTTGCGGTAGAGAGCGTAGAGCTTTTCGTAAGTGGATGCTGCGCCGGGTTCAGGCGTGAAGACGTTGTGCTTGAGGCAAAGCGCGTCCTGTGCCGCTTCCACGGTTGGAAATGCTCCGGCGGCAAGCATAGCAAAGATTCCGGAGCCAAGGCTGGTGGGCACTCCCGCAGGAACGAGCACGGGTTTGTTGAGCACATTGGCGTAAACCTGGTTGAGCACAGCATTGTTCTGCGGAATGCCACCCGCATTGATGACACGGTCAACGCGGACGCCATGCTCCGCAAGCCGCTCCAGGATGATGCGCGTGTGGAAGGCTGTGCCTTCAATGGCGGCAAAGAGTTCATCTTGCGCTGTGTGGACGAGATTCCAACCTAGAGTGACACCGCCAAGCTCGGAGTTCACAAGGACGGTGCGGTCGCCGTTGTCCCATGAGAGGCGCAGCAGGCCTGTCTGTCCGGCTTTGTAGTTTTCGAGGCCTTTCGAGAGCTCAGAGACCTTGGTTCCGGCGCGACGGGCAATGGCTTCGAAAATATCGCCAGTTGCTGAGAGGCCCGCTTCAATTCCTGTGTAAGAAGGATGCACGCTGCCCGGCACAATGCCGCAGACACCGGGGATAAGCGATGCGTGCTTGGCCATGGCAATGATGCAGGTGGACGTGCCGACGACATTGACGACATCGCCTTCGCGGCAGCCCGCGCCTAGCGCATCCCAGTGTGCGTCAAACGCGCCAACGGGAACGGGAATGCCTGCGCGGAGGCAGAGCTGTTCTGCCCAATAAGGAGAAAGCGTTCCAGCGATGTTGTTGGATGTTTCATAGTCGCCGCCGAGTTTTTCGCGCACGCCGTCGAAGAGCGGATCAACCTTGGAAAGGAAAGATTGTGCAGGCAGTCCGTCCCACTTAGGGTTCCACATCCACTTGTGGCCCATGGCGCAGACGCTGCGCTTAGCTTGCGTTGGATTTGTCACACCACAAAGCGTGGCTGCGACCATGTCGCAGTGCTCAAAGGCAGAGGCGAACTGCTCGCGCTTGTCCGGGTTGTTGCGCAGCCAGTGGAGCAGCTTGGCGAAACCCCACTCGTGCGAGTAAACACCGCCACACCACTCGATGGCTTCAAGATTTTCTTCGTGCGCGAGCGTGGTGATTTCCTGCGCTTCCTTGTGCGCGCGATGATCGCACCAAAGGTAGTATTCATTGAGTGGCTTCATCTGCGCGTCAACGGGCACAACGCTGGAGCCGGTAGTATCAAGCGCAATGGCTTCGATGAGATTGCCGTCAATGCCTGCAGCGGCAATGGCCTTGCGGGAGGCGGCGGCGAGCGAGCGCATCTGGTCGTCATGCGCCTGCGTGGCAAAATCGGGGTCCTCGCGCTTGCGATGCAGAGGATACTCTTCGACCGCTGTACCCAAGCGCCCGCGCTCGCTATCAATGATTGAGACGCGAACGCTCAGCGTACCGAAATCAACTCCCGCAACAATAGCCATTCCTGCTCTTCCTTGTGTTTATGCTTCTGTTTCGCCGTGAATGTAAGATTCCCACCCCAGGTACGTAACGGCGGCCTCATGGAGGGCATTGGAGGAATCGGAGAAGTTAGCGGCGACGTGGTGTTCGAAGCCTTCGCGGCAGATGTAGTGGAGGAGCTTCTGGAGCTGGGG
>Ga0153954_1000022_pt1 | contig 169528 bp, 116 predicted proteins | sample TSFL038MetaG_FD_102277 | JGI IMG/M metagenome (GOLD analysis project Ga0153954, IMG submission 102277) | Attine ant fungus gardens microbial communities from Florida, USA - TSFL038 MetaG | ecosystem: Host-associated > Fungi > Mycelium > Unclassified | place: USA: Florida, Wekiwa Springs State...
GAGATGTCTCACCTGCGTGCCTTCTTCTGTAGTGGCGAAAAACAGTGGGATGCCTACTGGCACCCCAGTCGAAACTGAACGGACGCTCTACCCACAGAAGTGCTACCTACCCTCCAGGTTCGGCCTCAGATTTCCTCAGCATACCGATGTGCCGACTCCGGCGCGCGAAACAATCGACTCCTCATCCTCCGAAAATCCTTCCAAGCGGACACTCATCCATCATGGTTTGTCATTTGCCCAAATCTGCGAAAGCTTCTCCGCCTGTTCCGGAGTCACGCGATAAATCAGCAGGGAATAGCCGATCTGATCGATCGGCTCCAGATCGGCGAAATAGCTGAAAGCGTCGATCCACACTGGTCGCGGAGCCCACCGCAGCGGTTCCCGGTCGTAGACACGCCATGGCAACCCACGCATCAGTGTTGCGCTCACGGCATAGAGTCCAGGACGAAAGCGCAGTCCCTCGAACCGGCTCCGATATCGGGGCGGCAAATCCTCAAGTTGCATCGACTTCGGCCGGGGAGGCGGAAGAAACCAATCGAACGCCCCCTCAACGCGAGCCGCAAAGATCTCGGGATTAATCTGGCCGAAGTAAGCGAGTCCCACAGGCTCGTCGGGTGCATGCTTCTGGATCCAACGGCGCAGACCAACCAGGTCCTGACCCCAGTCTAGATTGCTGTCAATCAGGTGCGCTGAGCCATGGGCGGGACCGCCCGAGACCCAATTGAAATAGGCCAGATAGTGCGGCGTGATGAAGAGGGTAGCCGCAAGGGTCGCCGCAACCCCGACCCCAAGAAATCCCTCGGCCAATCTTCGTTTCGTTCGATCGGCCAAGCTGGTTGCCCAAGGGACCAACTTCCCCACCGAAACATAAAGATACGGAAAAACTGGCAAGACGTAGCGCAAGCCCAGATTAATATTCGTAAACGCACTCATCACAACCAGAATCACGGCGGGAATCGTCAGCACGAACAACTCGTCGAACCAAGCCGCGTGACCGGTCCTTGCGAAACAGAGGACGACCAGGGACGCAAGGACCAGGGCCAAGGTCCCCTCGGGGACCTTGTAGAGGAACGTCATATAATAATAGTACCACCAACTCTCCTGCCGAAGTTCACCGTCGAGGTAAACAGGATATCCACGCACCGTGTCGCTCGTTGAGCGTCGATCCGTGAACTTTTCGGGCACACCTTCGGCCTCGAGTTTCTGTTCATCGAAGCCAAGCAGGTAATGCTTCGGCAGTGGGACGGGAATCAAGCCGAGCCAAGTTCCCCGGAATCGATTGATGCGATAGTGGTACGCTGCGTCGAGCAAGAGGTCGCTACTCGACGGTCGCCACATCCCCTCCGGTACCGGTTCCGTCAGCGCACGGCTCACAAACTCGAACTTCCCGAGTGGTATCCCCACCCCCTCGAACAAGTACCCCATGTCGATGACGAGGACGCTGAGAGCCACAACCACAAGGCCATGACCAATCCCCCTCGCCGTTCGTTTAAGAAGGGTGCTCCGATCTCGATCCGCAAAGTTTTGAATCAACCACAGGATCGGCCACGTCACATAAAGTAGCACCAGGCTGAACTTCGAGAGCTGCGCCAAGCCGAGACAAACGCCGACGAGGATCGCCCTGAACCATGAGGGCCGTTTGAGATAGAGCCAAAAGAGAAACGTCGCCAGGACACCAAGCGACGTCGCTCCCATGTCGGTGGTCACGAGTCGGGTGTGCGCCAGCACGTTGGGACAGAGGACCCACAGCACCAAACTCAGCAAACCGCCGCCGACCCCGTAGAGCGACCGAGACCAAAAGAACACGACGAGCCCCGCGATGACCGAGAAGATGGGCATCACCAACCGAGCCGACGTGAAGATTTCGAAATAATCTCGGGCGTTATCGAGCATGAACTCGTGAGCGAAGGCAGCCTTATTGGGAGGCTCGCCCCAGGAGGGCGAGCTGTATCGCATCACAACATGATGGTTCAGAAAAACTGGAAGCGCAGCCACAAGCTTCACGAGCGGAGGGTTGTGGTGATAGGGACTGAAGGTCCCCCGCTGCCAGTAGCTGATACCGGACGGAAGGTGGACGACCTCGTCGATCGTCGGATTTTCGAGGACGAGGCTCCGAACCGCTAGCGTAACATGCACCGTCAGCAAGAGGACGACGGCAAGGATCACTCGCGTTCGCGTCCACATCGACTGAGAAGGTTCGACTTCAGGTCCCTGGACCGGCTTCGCTGGCGCGGCAGAGGGCTGAGAGCGTTTCGAAGATCGGGCCAAGGTGAATTCCTCCTGCCGACATCCGCCTGATCAGGCACCGTAAGAATCGACCAGGGACGAAATCGTCGAAAACGACCCCTGGAGATCTTTGTACAGTTGCCGATAGATCGGATAGGCCCGGTCGTAGAAGTCTCGTGCTTTCATGTCGACGTTTGCACGCTCAGTCAGGCGGATCGTGGCGTCGCAGGCCTCGGGAACCGAGCTGAAGCCGCCGGTACCCACCTGAGCGAGCAGGGCGACCCCGAACGCGGGTCCCTCGGTCGACTCGAGCGTATGAACGTCCTGGCCGTAGATATCGGCCTGGATCTGCCGCCAGAGCGGGTTGCGAGCACCGCCGCCCGAGAGCCGGATTTGCTGAATCGACGCCCCCATCTCCTTGATCAGTTCCAGGCTATCCCGCATCGCATAAGCGGCCCCTTCCATGACGCTCCGAATCAAGTGGGGCCGACCGTGGCGGACGGTGAGGCCGACCCAGGCTCCCTTGGCATCAGGATTCATGTGGGGTGTACGTTCACCGGTCAGGTAGGGAAGGAAGAAGAGTCCCTCCGCACCGGGACCGGCGAGTGCAGCTTCATCGGTGATCAGGAAGTAGGGATCCACACCAAGCTTCTTGGCCGCTTCGATCTCGGCCTTGGCCAACTGGTTGCGGAACCATTGTAAGCTACCGCCCGCAGCCAGGACGACCCCCATCACATGCCAGGCTCCCGGTACCGCGTGACAGAAGCGATGGAGCCTTCCCTGCGGGTCGAATCCCACCTCATGGGTATGGGCAAAGACCACCCCCGAAGTCCCCATCGTCGCCGAGACCGCCCCCGGGCGCACGATGCCGTTGCCGACCGCGCCCGCCGCCTGGTCACCGCCGCCGCCCACGACCGCAGTTCCTTCGGCCAGGCCCGTGCCGTGTGCCCCCGTTGCGGAGACCCGACCCGAAACCTCGGCGCTCTCGTAGCAAGGTGGAAGGAGAACCGGATCGATCTCGAGCTTGCTGAGAAGCTCGCGGCTCCAGGAGCGTCTGGCCACGTCGAGCAAGAGCGTCCCGGATGCGTCACTGACCTCCGTGGCGAACGTCCCGGTGAGACGGTATCGGATGTAGTCCTTGGGCAAGAGCACCTGCCGGACCCGATCCCATGACCTCGGCTCATGGTTGCGGAGCCAAAGGAGCTTGGGAGCCGTAAATCCGGTAAGGGCGGGATTGGCGACCAGCTTGATCAGAGCCTCACGCCCTCCCGCGCGTCGCTCGATCTCCGCGCACTCGGCGGCGGTTCGCTGATCGTTCCAGAGCAAGGCCGGCCGAATCACGGCACCGGCATCGTCGAGAAAGACCGAGCCGTGCATCTGCCCGCTGAGCCCGATCCCCGCCACGTCGTGGGGCTTCAGCTTCGCTTTATGGAGGACGTCAGCGACCGTCGCTTTCGTCGCGGTCCACCAGAGCTCGGGGTCTTGTTCCGACCAACCCGGTTTTGGGTGCTCGCAAGGGTACTCGGCCGAGGAGGAGGCGAGGACCTTCCCGCTCTCATCGATGGCTAGGGTCTTCGTCCCCGACGTCCCGATGTCGATCCCAAGAGTCACGCTCACCGTTTGATCTCCCAACGCTCGCCACACTGTAAGACCCGAGGAGCAACCCCTTCGGGCAACCGGAATGCCGCCGTCAGAAATTCGCTAATCGGAACGGTATTGAAGGTGAACATATCGTAGTGGTGTGGGACCACAAAACGAGGCTGCACTACCGAAGCCAAACCAATAGCTTCGACAGCCGACATGTTCCCCGCAACGCCTCGAGACGGGTCTCGACCATTGATGGGCAGAAAGAGCACGTCGAACCTCGCGGTGCCGAGCTCCCCCACCAACTCGTCATAAACCAAAGTATCACCACTGTGATACAGTCGAAACCCATCCGTCTCGATGACATAGCCCAAGTAAAGATGACGGCCCTGCTCGTCCGTGTCGAGCCCTTCGTGCGCTGAAGGAATGCCCCGGACCGTAAATCCGGCGCGGGTGTACAAGTCCCCCGCCACAATCCCGACGAGTCGATCTCCGGAGAGTCCCATCTCCCTCGCGTGGCCGATCAGGGAGGCCGGCAAGGCCAGGAGTGCTCGGTCATTGCGAGCGAGGAGGTCAGGGACTGTGCCTGGGTCGAGGTGATCGGAGTGCTTGTGGCTCGACAAGACCAGGTCAACCTCTCGCAGGTCGCCTCCTCGCAGGGGCGCCCTCGTCATTCGAACATGCAGCTTGCTCGTTCCTTCGTACTTCTTGGTCAGATGCTCCGAGAGGTAGGGATCGATGACGAGCGTCCCGAACCTTGATTTGATCAAGTACCCACTCTGACCCAGCCACCAGACGAAGAGGCTTCCCGGCTCCACGACCGAGCCTCGGATCTCCTCGATGAGGCGATCGCCCCAAGAAACCGGTTCGATCATGGAACAGCGAGCCTCCGACATTTCGCCAAGGTTTCAGGCCCGCTTGATGCCCGCCCGTACCAGCTTGACCCCGTCGACCATCGATTTCACCTTGGCCACCGCAATATGACGAGCCGTTTGGGAGAACCCACAGTCGGGAGTCACCGAAACACGAGAGGCGTCAACATATTTCAAGACGTCTCGCAGCCGATCCGCCACGAGTTCCGGCGGCTCGACCCAGGTATTTTTGACATCCACCAAACCGACGGCCACGTCGACCGTCTCGGGGAGTTGAGCCAAGAGCTCGACCTCAGCCATCTCCCGGCTGGCGAACTCGAAGGCCAGTTGCTGAACCTTGACCCGTCCGATATGGGGAAAGAGCGGCGCATACGACCGCCACCCCACCGCTCGGGCCCGATAGTTGCCAAAGCACATATGCATACTGATATAGGCATCGACTCCCGCAACGGTCTGCGCAATCACGTCGAGGAAGTAACCGGGCTCACTGGGATGGCAGGCGAAGCTTGGTTCATCGAGCTGGAGGAAGTCGATCCCCTCGGCAGCGGCCGCCTTGAGCTCGGCGTTGACGATGGGGACGAGAGCTTCGGTCACGGCCTTGCGGTCTTGGTAAACGTCTCCGCCCGAAATGCAGCCTGCGAGCGTGAACGCGCCGGGGACCGGCATCTTGATCGGGGCGTCGCTGATCTCTCGGAGCCGGCGATACTCGGTGACAAGGCCCAGGCCTTGAGGTGCCCTGAGCGGCGCGACGCAACGGTATTTGTCGCGCTGGTCGTGAGCGGGAGCCCCCCAATAGCGATTTCGAGGGAGCCGCTCGATCCCTTCGAGGAAGTCGTAGAAGCCGAGGTTGAAGTCAACCCGCTGCATTTCGCCGTCGGTGATGCGGTCGAGCCCCGCGCGAAGCTGGTCATCGATCGCCAGACGAACAGCGTCGCGCAGGGCCTCTTCGCGATCCCAAGGACCGAAGTGCTCGGGGTTCGCCGCGACGTCCGCGATGAACTTCTCATACCAACCGGGAAACGACCAACTGCCGATCACGGTGGCGGGGATCAAAGGGGCTCCCATCGTGTTCCCTCCTCAGCCTTTGCCCAAGAGTCGCTCGACTGATTCCACCGCGATCGGGTGATATGAGCCGCGAGCCTTTTCGAACACGGCTTTGGCGCGGGTTCTTCCTTCCGACGTCTTGATCAAGGCCCCGTAGAGAGGCATCAGATACTTGCGCCGGCCAACCGTGGTCAAGAACTGCTCGAGACGAGCGTCGGCGGGAGTGTACTGATTGTGGATGGCCATCAACAGCCACTGCTCCGAGATTTCCGCGTTGCCCGAACTCGTGAGATGGAAGGCCTTATCGAGCGCGGTCATCTGGGCGACTGAAAGGGTCTCGGGGAGAGACTGGAGGAAGTGGAGCCACTCGTGCGTCGACCACTTCTTGGTCTCAATCTGTGTCGCGGCGATCTTACCTTCGGACCAAGCTTGTGCGGCACGGTCGATGGCCTCGAATTGGACGGACTTCGGCTCAGGATACCCGGAGGGAAGCCCGGGGGACTGGAGCCAGGCCTGAACGTCGATCTTGCTCGCCGCCTTTTCGTCCTGGTTGAGGAGATGCTCGCGCAGATACTTCTCAAATTGGCTTGTGGTGATGCTCTGAAAGGCGAAATGGTCGAAGTACGCGCGGACGAACGCGTCGAACCGGTCGCGGCCGAAAGTCTCTTCCAACGTCCTCAGGAAGAGTGCCCCCTTTTGATAGGGAACGCTTGTCGTTCCCTCGTCGGGGTCACGATCAGTCAGGTTGATATGCAGGACCTGATCACGGGGCGGAAACTCCTTCAACTCCTTCCGTAGGCCTCGAATCCCCAGGACGGCCTCCATGGAAGAGCGTGCCGGCCCGTACAGATCTTCCGTCACCCGCCCTTCGATATAAGTGGTGAAACCCTCGTTGAGCCAGAAATCGCTCCAGGTCGCATTGGTAACGAGGTTGCCCGACCAGGAGTGAGCCAGTTCGTGTGCGATCAAGGAGACGAGGGAACGGTCCCCGGCCAGGATCGTGGGAGTCACGAAGGTGAGTCGCGGATTCTCCATGCCGCCGTAGGGAAAACTCGGCGGGAGCACGAGCATGTCGTAGCGTCCCCAGCGGTAGGAGCCGTAGCGGCGCTCGATGGAGGTCACCATGGCCTCGGTATCGGCGAACTCATGCGCGGCCGCTTCGATCATCGAGGGTTCGGCATAAACGCCGGTACGGGGACCAAGCGAGCGGAACGCCAGATCACCGACGCCGATCGCGATGAGATAGGGAGGGATAGCCTCAGACATCTCGAAGCGGTAGACGCCGTTCGCCTCGTCCGAGGGCCGATGATCCGCGCTCATCACCGCGCGCAGGCCCTTGGGAACCCGAATCGTCGCGGCATAGGTGACGCGAACCCCGGGCGAGTCCTGAAGTGGGATCCAGGAGCGGACGTGGATCGCCTCCGACTGAGAAAACAGGAAGGGATGCTTCTTCCCAGCCGTCAAGGAAGGCTCGAGCCACTGCAATGCACTGGCTTTCGGAGAGGTTCGATAGACGATCTTGACCTGGGACGCCGACGCCGGCAACCAAACCCGCAGCCGCGTACCGAGGATAGGGTCCGTGGCCTTATCAGCCGGAGCGCTTGATTCCTCGTTCGCGCCATGCCTGAACTGCACCGGCGAGGAGGCGTTCTCGCCGCTGACCGTCGAGACCCCCTCGATCGTCAAGTCGCGCGTGTCCAGATCCAGAGGCGCATCGGCAGGACAGCCCGGCGCGCGTTCCACGATCAGGTTGGCACTGCCCCGCAACTCCTTGCGATCGAAGTCGACTTCCAGATCGAGCTCCACCCGCTTGACCTTGATCTGCTCCGGGCGGCCGAACGAATGGCTGTCGTGTGTGCTGCTACCGTACACCCTCGACCTCTCGTCCTTCTCTTCCGCAGTTGCTAGCAACGGGACGCAGGCAAGTGCCAACGCCATCCCATACCGGATCTTTTCGCGTATCATGATTCGTCTTGATCCCTCGACCCGATCTCCCGGCTCCGGCTGCTCCGATCGATTGCCGTTAGCAGACTGTACCGAGGGAACCGGGCCTTCGACAGACGGCAGTCGAATTGGCACCGTCGGTCTCGTGAACTCCTTGCATGGCCCGACTTGACTCGATCAGGCCAACTGATCGGCCAAACCCGCATCGCTCAGCTCTCGATACCCGGACCTTCGCGACAAAACACCCTTCGTTTCGGAGCCTGCGACCGGAATCCCAAGGTGTAATTTACTCTGAGATCCTTACGAGTTGGAAGGTTACGGCCCGATCTTCGAGACCGGCCCGTGGGTTTTGAAAAATGCGCCAACGCCGCTTGCATCCAATCCGTAGTTCAGGGTAACAATAGGATCATTGTTCAACATTCGCATCACAACTGTCGTTAACGACGTAGTAAAGACCGGACTCTGTCATACGCGATCATGGTAGCGCCCCACCGATAAAGAGCTTGCCTTAAGACTCTCCGAAATTGCTCTCAACGTTTCGGAATGCCCACCTGTCACACGGATATCGCGGTAACAGGCGGTGCCGTTGAGAACCTCGCCCGCTCGTTTTCCGATCCGTGGCAGCTTCAACGCCGTTTCGCGATGATGATTGTGTGGGAGCGTGAGACTCAGGCTGATCTCGAACGACCTCCCTTAATTTTCCGAAGGAGACGATCGATGGCAGATGGCAGCTCCCGGCGTTCGATCAGTCGCCGAGGATTCCTCGCAGTCGGCACGATGGGGTTTGGTTTGAGCCTCGGGGATATGTTCCGGCTCCAGGCCCGCGCGGAGCTGAAGACCTACGCGCCGATCGCTCCCAAGGCTGACTCGGTCATCCACATCTTCCTCCCCGGCGGCATCGCCCATCAAGAGACGTTCGACCCCAAGCCGTTTGCGCCGATTGAGTATCGGGGTGAGTTGGCGCACATCGCCACCAAGATCGAAGGCGAACCGTTCTCGGAGACCCTACCCAAAACCGCCCAGGTCGCGGATAAGCTGACCATCATCCGTTCGATGACGCACGGAGAGGCGGCCCACGAGCGCGGTACGCACAACATGTTCACGGGCTATCGCCCCAGCCCGGCGCTCCAGTACCCCAGCTTCGGCAGCGTGGTCTCCCACGAGTACGGCCCGAAGAACAACCTACCCCCGTACGTCTGCGTCCCCAGCCTCCCCAACGTCTACGCGGGGACGGGCTATCTGAGCTCGTCGTTTTCTCCGTTCAGCCTGGGCAGCGACCCGGCCAACGGCAATTTCCAGGTCCAGGACTTGAACCTGCCCAACGGGATCAACGAGTCCCGCTTCGCCACCCGCCGCAACGTCCTCGAAGCGGTCAACGAGCACTTCGCTCAGAAGGAGAAGGGGGACGGCCTGGCCGCGATGGACACGTTCTATCAGCGGGCCTATAGCCTGATCAGCTCGGAGAAAGCTCGCGAAGCGTTCAACATCAACGCGGAACCTGCCCAGATCCGCGATGAATACGGCCGGAATACGGCGGGTCAGCGTATGCTGATGGCGCGTCGGTTGGTCGCCGCGGGGGTTCGCCTCGTCTGCCTCCAGTACGGGAGCTGGGACCTGCACGCCGGCATCGCCCCCGGCATGCGACAGCAGATGCCGGCCTTCGACCAAGCCTTCGCCGCCTTGATCAACGACCTGAGCCGCACCGGCCTGCTCGACCGCACCCTCGTCATGGTGTCGTCCGAGTTCGGTCGTACTCCGAAGGTCAACAAGGATGCCGGCCGCGACCACTGGCCCAAGGTTTTCAGCGTCGTCCTGGCGGGCGGCGGGGTCAAGAAGGGCTACGTCCACGGCGCCTCGAATGCCACGGCGACGGAACCCGAGCGCGACCCGATCGGTCCCGAAGACCTGGCGACCACCGTGTATCACCAGCTCGGCATCGTCGCCGACAAGGAATTGATGGCGCCGGGCAACCGCCCCATCGAGATCGTCGACGGCGGCAAGGTCCGCACGGAATTGCTGGCCTGATGTTCAGAGTCGATTAACCAGAGGCCGTGACGCGCACCTTGTGCGTCACGGCCCTCAGTCGTGGGGTTCACCTGCGACGACCGCTTTGGACGCTGGACTTGATTTTCACACCACGAGGCCGGCGTCTCCTTCCCTCCTGCTCGGACAATCCCACCATGCCAACCTTCCGCCCATTCCTCGGTGTGGTCATCACTTTGTTCGCCGCCTCGCAGGCGATCGCCGCCTCGCCGAACATGTCTTCGCTCCGCCCACAAGGCGGCCAACGCGGGACCGAGGTCGTGGTCACCCTCGGTGGGGCTCGACTCGGTGATGCGAAGGAACTCTTGTTCTATCAGCCGGGGATCACGACCACGAAGCTTGAGGTCGTGAATGACGGTGCCGTCAAAGCAACCCTGAAGCTCGCCCCGGATTGCCCGTTGGGACTCCACGAAGTGCGGCTCCGCACGGCGACCGGAATCAGCGAAGTTCGCAGCTTCAGCGTTGGGGCGTTGAAAGAGGTCAACGAGGTCGAGCCGAACAACGAGTTCGCCACCCCTCAGCCCATCGCGATGAACTCGACGGTCAACGGCGTGGCCGATAATGAGGACGCCGACTATTTCGTCGTCGAGGCGAAAAAAGGGGAGCGCATCAGCGCCGAGGTCGAAGGGGCTCGGCTCGGCATCACTCACTTCGATCCCTACGTGGCCATCCTCGACACCAATCGATTCGAACTTGCTTCAAGCGACGACTCGGCCCTCGTCTGGCAAGACGGCGCGGCGTGCACGGTGGCCCCGGCCGACGGCAAGTACTTGATCCTCGTTCGTGAGAGTGCCTACGCCGGTAACGGCGCGTGCTTGTACCGGCTCCATGTCGGCAACTTTCCTCGCCCCACGGCGATGATCCCCTCGGGCGGAAAGTTGAATGAGACCGTGGACGTCAAATGGATCGGTGACGTGAAGGGGGAGTCGACATCGAAAGTGTCACTCCCTGCGGCTCCCCAGCGCGACTTCGGCGTCGTCGCCCAGGACGCACTGGGTTCGGCCCCTCACCCGAATCTGTTCCGGCTCTCTTCGTTCGGTAACGTCCTCGAGGTTGAGCCCAACGACAATCACCCGACGGCGACCGCGTTCGTTCCCCCCATGGCGCTCAATGGCGCGATCGGTAAGAAGGGGGATACCGACCACTTCGTGTTCAAGGCGACCAAGGGACAAACCTACGACATCAAGGTCTTCGCCCGCTCCCTCCGATCGCCGCTCGATCCCGTGCTCTACGTCGGACCGCGCAACGCCGGCGCCACCGCGGGCAACGATGACAGCCAAGGCCCGGACAGCTACATCCGCTTCGGCGTGCCCGCGGATGGCGAGTACGTCATCGCCCTGGTGGATCAGCTTCAGAACGGTGGACCTGACTATGTTTATCGTGTCGAGGTCACCCCGGTCGAACCGCGCTTGGCCCTGAGCTTACCGAGCGAGGCCATGCAGCGAGGTACGGGAGCGATCGCCATCGCCGTGCCCCGGAAGAATCGCCAGGCGATTCTGGTCAACGCAAGCCGAGCGGATTTCGGGGGCGAGCTGAACATCACCGCAAACAACCTTCCCGCAGGTGTCACGATGGAGGCCGACACGATGTCGGCCAACATCGGCACCTTTCCGGTGCTTTTCAACGCCACGGCCGAAGCCCCTTTGGCCGGAACCCTGGCGAGCTTCGTCGGGAAGCATGTGGATCCCAAGATCAACATTCCTTCCGAGTTCAGCCATCCCATCGAGATGGTCCTCAGCTTGATCAACGCGAACCTCGCTTACTGGACCAGAACCGTGGATAAGCTCGCGGTGGCCGTGACCGAAGAGGCACCCTTCTCGATCGACATCGTGGAACCCAAGGTGCCCTTGGTTCGCGGCGGCTCGATGAACCTGAAGGTTGTCGCCACCCGCAAGCCCGGCTTTACGGCTCCCATTGCGGTGTCGTTGCCCTGGAATCCCCCCGGCGTGGGATCGGCGGGCGGCATCGTCATCCCCGAGAAGCAAAACGAAGCCCTGATTCCGATGAACGCCGACGGTGGCGCCGAGCTCCGAACCTGGAAGATCGTGGTGAACGGAACGGGAACCGGACCAACGGGACCCGTAACGGTCTCAACACAGCTCGCCAAGCTGACGATCGCCGTTCCCTTCGTGGGGTTGGCGTACCAGGCCGCAAGTGTCGAGCAAGGGAAGGAAGTCGACATGGCCGTTAAGGTGGCCAAGGCGGTTGACTTTCCCGGCGAAGCGTCGGTCGTGCTCTACGGGCTCCCCAACAAGGTCACCACGGAACCGAAGAAGATCACGAAGGACAGCACGGACCTGCTCTTCCATATCAAGACGGATGCAGCTTCACCCGCTGGCAACCATGCGAGCCTCTTCTGCCAGGTAATCATCACCCAGAACGGCGAGCCGATCGTCCACAATATCGGCACGGGGCAGTTGCGGATCGACGTGCCGATTCCCCCCAAGCCGAACGCCCCCGCGGCGGCCCCGATGCCTGTGGCCGCCGCGGCCCCCGCTGCCGCCCCAGCCAAGCCCTTGAGCCGGCTCGAGAAACTTCGACTCGAAGCCCAAGAGCGGGCCAAAGCCGGAAAGTGAAACAACCTGTTCTCGCCTCTCGGAACGGACTCAGCAGCCGTTCCTCGTGGCGTTCCGATATGAAGACGGCGTGGTAATCGCACCCGAACCGAACAGATGTGAAGAGGAAAGGAAACGATGACAGCCACCCAGCTCGCCCGAGGATGCGTCGCCCTGGCCGCTCTGCTCGGTATCGTCACCCCCGCGCAGGCAGAACAGGCCACGCTCACCAAGCTGGAAGCGTTCCCTCCTGACATCAACCTGACGACAGCCGCGGACCGGCAAGGCGTGGTGGTGCAGGCGACCTACTCCGATGGTCTCACCCGCGACGTGACCAAGGAGTCGACCCTCACCGTGGCCAACCCGGCCCTCGTCAAGCAAGATGGTGCGACCTTCTTCCCAGTCGCCGACGGCGCAACGACCCTGGCCGTCGCGTTTGGAGGACAGAACTTGACCTTGCCACTCAAGGTCGAGCAAGCCACGGCCCATCCTCCCATCAGCTTTCGCTTGGATGTGATGCCGATCTTCATGAAGTCAGGTTGCAACACGGGAAGCTGCCACGGTGCCGCTCGCGGCAAGGACGGTTTCCGACTCTCCCTCTTCGGCTTCGATCCCGACGGCGATCACTTCCGTCTCACGCGCGAGATGGTTGGTCGGCGCGTCAATCTGTCGGTTCCCGCCGACAGCACACTCCTCGAAAAAGCGATCGGCGCCGTGCAGCACACGGGCGGCAAGCGCATCGAACCCGGCAGCGAGATGTACTTGACGTTGCATAACTGGATCGAAGCGGGGGCCGCCAATGACGATGCTTCGAAGCTACCCAAGGTCGTCGGCGTCGACCTCTATCCCAAGCGAGGAGTCCTCGACGGCAAAGGGGCGACGCAGCAGATGACGGTCCGGGCTCGCTACTCCGACGGCAGCGACCGCGACGTCACCCGCCTCTGCGTCTTCCTCTCGAATAACGACGTCTCCGCCGCCATCGACGCCAACGGCCTGGTTACCGCAGGGGATCGTGGTGAGGCGTTCGTGATGGCGAGGTTCGAGACCTTCACCATCGGCTCGCAGATGATCGTGCTGCCCAAGGGGCTGAAATTCGAGTATCCGAGCGAGCCCGAAAGCAACTACGTCGACAAGCTCGTCGCCGACAAGCTTCGCAAGCTGCGAATCGCTCCCTCAGGACTCTGCGACGACCCGACCTTCCTCCGCCGCGTCTACTTCGACATCGTCGGTCTTCCCCCGACCATCGACGAATACAACCAGTTCATGGCCTCCACCGAGGCCGACAAACGGTCCAAGCTGGTCGACGAACTGCTCAAGCGGAAAGAGTTCACCGAAATCTGGGTGAGCAAGTGGGCCGAGATGCTTCAGATCCGCACCGACCCCGTCCGCAACGTCAGCCAGAAGTCGATGTTCCTGTATTACAACTGGCTGGTGGAAAAGCTCTCCAAGAACACTCCCATGGATGAGATGGTCCAGGAACTCCTGGGTGCCAACGGAGGGGTCTTCAAGAATCCTGCCACAAACTTTTACCTGAGTGCCCCCGAGACCTTACCCCTGACCGAGAACGTCGCCCAGGTCTTCATGGGGATGAGAATCCAGTGCGCTCAGTGCCACAATCACCCGTTCGACCGTTGGACGCAGAACGACTATTACGGATTCGCCGCCTTCTTCTCGCAGATCGGCCGCAAGGGTGGAGAAGACTATCGCGAGGTCATCTTCTTCAACTCGGGTGGTGGTGAAGTCACCCACCCGGTCGGCGGTGCGGTCATGAAGCCCAAGTTCTTGGGGGGTGAGACTCCCGACGTCGCCGGCAAGGACCGTCGCGTGGTGCTGGCGAAATGGCTGGCGTCACCGCAAAACCCCTGGTTCGCCACCTCCTTTGCCAATCGCGTCTGGGCCCACTTCTTCGGCGCCGGCATCGTCGAGCCGGTCGATGACTTCCGCGTGAGCAACCCCGCTTCCAACCCCGAGCTGCTCGAAGAACTCGGCAAGCGGTTCACGGCCTCGAAGTACGACCTCAAGAGTCTCGTCCGCGACATCTGCAACTCGAAGACCTATCAGCGCTCGACCCAACGCAACGAGAGCAACGCGACCGACGAGCGGAACTTCGCTCACGCCAACCTGCGGCGGATCAAGGCCGAGAACCTGCTCGACGCCATCTCGCTCGTCACCGACACGAAAGACAAGTTCCAAGGGTTGCCGCTCGGTGCCCGCGCCGTCCAGATCGCCGACGGAACCAGTTCGACCTACTTCCTCACCACCTTCGGCAGAGCCACCCGCGAGACGGTCTGCTCCTGCGAAGTCAAAATGGAGCCGACGCTGTCGCAGGCGCTTCACTTGCTCAACGGCGACACGGTGAATGCAAAGATCCAACAAGGGGGACTCACCCCCAAACTGCTCACGAACAAAAAGTTCCCCGAGGAGCGGATCATCGAACTCTACATTCGCTCCCTGACACGAACTCCGACGAAGGAAGAGATCGAAAAGCTCTTGCCGACGATGGGCGAAGGCAGCAACCAGCAACAGGCCCTGGACGACATCTTCTGGGCCCTGCTGAACAGCCGCGAGTTCCTGTTCAATCATTGATAGGTTGTGTTTGAGGCCGTGAACTGTCACTGATCAGACCGAGTGGTTGTCCTCACCGACATTCCTGCCTTCCGGGTCGAGCATGATGCCTGAATCCGGAGGATCGCGAGGCTTCTTTCCTATGCCTGGGAAATTCCCCTTTGCCCTGTTCTTCGGAATCACGGCCTCCTCCTGGCTCGCCGCCTCATCGCAGGCGGCGGACGCCAAGGCCAAGGTGACCTTCCAGGACCAGGTCTCCGCTGTCTTCAAGAACCGCTGCAACTCTTGCCACAACGGTGACAAGCAGAAGGGAGGGCTCAACCTCGAGACCTTCGGCGGGGCGATGCAAGGGGGAGGCTCGGGCAAGGTCATCGAGCCTGGCGATCCCGAAAACAGTACGCTCCTCGCGCTCATCATGCAGACCGAGGAGCCCAAGATGCCTCCCAACTCCCCCAAAATCCCCGACGCCGAAATCGACGTGATTCGGCTCTGGATCGAAGGGGGAGCCCTCGAGACCAGTGGCAGCATGGCCGCGGTCAAGGCCAAGCCCAAGTTCGAGTTCAAGCTCGACCCGGCGGCCGCGGGCAAGCCGGTGGGACCTCCCGCCATGCCCGAGAACCTGAACACCGAGCCGGCTGTGATCGCCGCTCGCCCCAACGCCGTCACCGCCATGGCCGGCAGCCCCTGGGCTCCGCTCGTCGCCATCGGCAGTCATAAGCAGGTTTTGCTCTATAACACGACGAACAACCACCTCGCGGCGGTTCTGCCGTTCCCCGAAGGTACGATCAACGTTTTGAAGTTCAGTCGCAACGGCGGCCTTTTGCTCGCCGGGGGAGGACGCGGAGGCCAGTCAGGTCTCGCGGTCGTCTGGGATGTCAAGACCGGGAAGCGGGTCTTTGAGATCGGCAAGGAGTACGACGCCGTGCTCGCCGCCGACATCAGTCCCGACCATGGAATGGTCGCCCTCGGCGGGCCGAGCAAGATCCTCAGGGTCTACAACACGTCCGACGGTCAGCTCGTTTACGAGTCGAAGAAACACACCGAGTGGGTCACAGCGATCGAGTTCAGCCCCGACGGCGTTTTGCTCGCCTCGGGCGACCGCAACAACGGACTCGTCGTCTGGGAAGCGGGCACCGGCCGTGAATACTTCGACCTTCGGGGCCACAATCTGGCGATCACCGACATCAGTTGGCGGCTCGACTCCAACGTCGTCGCCTCCTCGAGCGAAGACGGAACCGTCAAGCTCTGGGAAATGGAGAACGGCACGACGATCAAGAGCTGGGGCGCGCACGGCGGAGGTGTCGCCTCGGTCCGCATGGCGAAGGATGGCCGGCTCGTCACGACGGGGCGAGACCGGGTCACGCGTCTCTGGGATGCCAACGGCGGCAAGATTCGCGATTTCGAGGCCTTCAGCGACCTGGCACTCGAGGCCATCTTCACCCATGACGCCAACGAAGTCATCGCGAGCGACTGGTCCGGGGAAGTCCGGGCCTTCGATCTCAAGGACGGGAAGCGTCTGGCCAACCTGACGTCGAACCCCGCCGCATTGGCAACTCGGCTGGAACTGGCCAGGCAGGCCCTTGCTGCCGCGGAAGCCGCCACGAAACAGTACGAACCGATCCTCAAGACCGTCGCCGAAAAGACCGCTGTGCTCGCCGAGAGCCAGAAAGCCCTGGCCGCGGCCCAGCAGGTCGTCGCCCAGAAAACGGCCGAGGTGACTCAGGCCGATCAGATCGTCCAGCAGAAGGCCGCCGTCGAGAAAGCGATGAATGACGGAGTCGCGGCCGCCCAGGTCAAGTTGATGCAGGACGTCACCGCCAAGACAGTTGCCGAGAAGACCGTCGCCGACAAAGCGGCCGCCGAGAAATCCGCCGGTGACGCCCTCGTGGCCACGAAGGCCGAGATCGGGAAAGCTCAGGCTGAGAAGGTTGCCCAGATCAAGGGACTCGAAACCGCCCTGGCCGCGGTCAAAGCCGCAGGAGACGAGACGGCCACCGCCAAAGCGATTGCCGAGCTCGACGTCCAGACCAAGCGCTACGTCGACTTGAAGGGAACAGTCGACGCCAGTTTGGTCCGTTATTCCACAACCGAAGCCCAGATCAAACAACTGGCCCTGGAAAAGCTCGCCGCGGCCAAGGCCATTGAACTTGCGGCCGTTCAGGTGAATACCGCAACCGAGGGGGTAAAAGCCGCACAAACTCTCGCCCAAAAAGCGGTTACCGAGCGAGAGTCTGCGGCGAAAACGCTCGCCGACCTGAGGACGGTTCAGCAAACGGCCAATAATGCCGCCACCGCGCAGAAAGCGGTCGTCGATCAGGCCACCGCAGCCAAGACCGCGGCGGACCAAGCACTCGCTGCCAATAAGCCGGCCATCGACGCCGCCACGACCAAGGTCAGCGCCCTCAAAGCGGAGGTCGATGCCTTGGCCCTCGAAAAGAAGGCCAGTGATGCGGCCAAGACGGCCATGGCAACCACGGCTGCCAAAGGTTCCTGAGCCGGATTTTCAAGAGCGTAGACAAACCCAGTTCATGGATTCGTCCACACCACATCGAGCACCAGGCGAACGCTCTGCCCGCTGCTCGGTGTGGTTTGTACGGACCACTGGCTCTGGACCTCGGCCGGCCGTTGGCCATTCGCACCCGCCGAGGCACCATTGACCGGCTCGATTGGGAGTATTAAACTTCGGTGTGCTAAGAGGAACCGAATAATCCGGCCCACACCGAGGAACGAGCGAGGGTCGTTATGAGCTTTGGCGAGGGTGGTGGCAGCGAGGTCGAATTCGAAACTCTGCATGGTCGCAGTTGGCCCTCGATCACCCAGTTCTCTGTCTTCCTGGAGAATCGGGTCGGCCAATTACTGGAGGTGGTTCGCGCCTTCTTCGGCTCGAAGGTCCGGATCGTCGGGTTGACGATTTCCGACTCGGCGGATTGCTCGATCATTCGCATCGTCCTGAGCCATCCCGAACAAGGACGGGAGATCTTGGGACTGCACAAGCTGGCATTCGCCGAGAATGAACTTCTCGTCACGGAGTTGCCCGCCGGACCTCAGTCCCTCGCGGATCTTTGCACGGCCCTGCTCCGGGCCGAGATCAATATCCATTACGCTTACCCGTTGATCGTCCATCCCCACGGCCGATGCGCCGTGGCCATGCACGTCGACAATATCGAGCAAGCAGGAACCGCCCTCCGGGCCATGGGTTTCGAAATCCTCTGCGAAGCCGACCTTTCGAGCTGAGACTCCCTCAGCTCGAAGGGCACAGGCAACTCACACCGTCGAGGTGAGGTCACGGATATCCTGAGATTGGTCGACGTTCTGAAAATACCCATCCCTACCGGGCACCGGACTGATGAGGCGATTTTTTAATTGTCGTTTCATCCAAGCCGGTGACTGTCTCGGTGATTTCCCAAGCGCTCTGAAGAGCCGCTTCACATCGTCTGCAGTAAACGATTCGGGGAGGAGCGAGATACCCGAGGGTCCCTCCTCCACCGCGCGATCGAGCCAGGTTCGGGCTCGAGACAAGATGGCGTCGTGGTCAAAAGCCAGAGCACCTGTCCCGTTGGGGTCGATCCAACGGGCTTCGGAAGCATCATCCCCGCCTTGAACGTCAGCGATCGGAGCCCTGACGGCCACGGAGTAGACGACGCTGATCGTCCGCCCGCGAGGATCGCGCCCCGGAGCGCCAAAGACACCCAGCTCTGAGATCGGTCCGGTCACCTCGAAGCCCGTCTCTTCGCGGAGTTCGCGACGAGCAGCGGACTCGATCGGCTCGTCGATCTCGAGAAAGCCCCCAGGAAGGGCCCAGTGCCCCTCGAACGGGGGATGTTGCCGGCGTATCAGGAGCACGCGAAGTTCGCCCTCGAGCAGCGTAAACACGACCAGGTCGACCGTGACGGCCGGGCGAGGATAGTCGTAGCAATAGGGTGGTGCCATCAGCCAGGATCCCGGTTGTCGTGGACGTTTTCGGTTGGCGAGCCGATCGAATTTCGGCACACTACCATGATGAGCCACCAAACATCGACGTCATTCACCTGGCCGATCACCCACCACGACTCGGAACTGGCGACGCTCGTCTCCCGGCTTTCCGAAGCCGACGGCCCGGCGGACCATGCTGGGGTCTGGTCTCAAGAGCTTTGGTCGATCCTCGTCGACGGAGGCGCAGCCGGATGGGCCTTGCCTTCGGAGTGGGGGGGGCCGGGCCTCGACCGCATGACCCTTCTGGAACGGTACGCACGAGTCGCCGTGGGAAGTTTGACTGCGGCCTTCGTGCTCTCGCAACATGACGCCGGCGTGAGACGGCTTCTCGCGGCGTCCGACCGACCGAGTGCAACCCATTGGCTCGGGGAAATCAGCGAAGGCCGAGCCTTCACGACGGTCGGCATCTCACAACTGACCACCTCCCGTCGTCTCGGTCCGCGGGCGATGTCCGCCTCAGGAGTCGCTCCGGGCCAGTATCGGCTCAACGGCTCGATGCCCTGGGTCACCGGGGCTGAGCATGCCACCGTGATCGTCACCGGGGCAGCTCTCGACGACGGACGCCAACTCCTGCTGGCGGTTCCGACCAATCGGCCCGGGTTCTCGGTCCGTCCCCCCTTCGCCCTCGCGGCCCTCCAGGCATCGAGCACTTCCGAGGTGGTTTGCCAGGACGTTCTCGCGACCGACGCCGATGTCCTGGCCGGTCCTTCCGACGACGTGATGGGAACCGCCAGCGCGGCCAGTACCGGCGGCCTCGAGACGTCGGCCCTCGCGATGGGCCAGGCTCGGGCTGCTCTCGACGCCCTCCACGCCGAGGCTCCTCGTCGTGAAGACCTCGTCGAACCGGTCGATGCGCTCGCCGAGGCCTGGAATCGGCTCTGGAATGCCCTCAGTGAGACCGCCCAGGGAAAACCGGGCGCCTTGACCTCGGGCCAGATCCGGGGTCAGGCCAATGCCCTGGTCCTTCGCGTGACCCAGGCCTATCTCACGGCTCGCAAAGGCACAGGATTCCTTCGCGACGATCCGGCCCAGCGTTGGGCCCGGCAGGCGCTCTTCTTTCTCGTCTGGTCTTGCCCAGGCCCCGTGGCCCAGGCCGCCATTCGCGACCTGGCGGGGATTTGCTCGACCTAATCGATACAAAACTGGCTACGGCATCACCTGACCGCCCTCATTTCGAAGGACCTCTCACAGGCTATCCGGATAAGGGTTAGCCATGTGAAAACAGGAGAGGCGGGCGGCCTGGAAGGATCGCAGCGACGCCCCGGGGGCAGGCCTCAGCCGATCCCCGGGGCCTCGAAGACTCGCCCTCGGCCACCTAAACTACGCAGCCCCGCATCCGTATTCACTTCCCGGAAAGTCTCTCAAAATACCGGGGACGAATACCTCGCGGATTTTGAGAAGCCCCACCTCCTGGAGACAGCCCCTCCGTGGCTCGAGTCGCCGCGGAGGGTCCAGGGCTTATTCGGTGGTGCGAATTCGGAGCTCGCGGAGCTGCCGAGCATCGACCTCACCGGGAGCGCCGGTCATCAGGTCGGTGCCTCGGGCCGTCTTGGGAAATGCGATGCAATCGCGAATGTTAGTCAGACCAGCATAGAGCATGACGAGACGGTCCACTCCCAGCGCAATTCCACCATGGGGAGGGGCGCCATTCCTGAGGGCTCCGAGTAAGAACCCGAATTTCTCTTCCGCCTGCTCGGGACTGAGACCTAGCAAACCGAAGATCTTGGCCTGAATCTCGGGGATATGGCACCGAATGGTGCCTCCACCACACTCCTCGCCGTTGACGACCAGGTCGTACGCCTGGGCCCGAACCTTCGCCGGTTCCGTGTCCAGAAACGGTAGATCCTCTTCCAGGGGCATGGTGAAGGGGTGGTGCTCGGCGACGTAGCGCCTTTCCTCCGCGTCCCAGGCGAGAAGCGGGAACCGAATCACCCACGAGTAATGAAAGCTCTTGGGGTCGTAAAGATTCAACTCCAGGGCCAACCGCGACCGCAGGTTGGTGAGCGCCTGGCTGGTCACGGATTGGCTGTCCGCGACGATCAGGATCAGGTCCCCCGCCTTGGCGTCGAACAGGGTGCGGAGTTTTTGCTGGACCTCGGCCGAGAAGAACTTGGCGGTCGGTCCGGTGAAGCTTTCGGCCTCGACCTTGAGCCAGACGAGTCCCTTGGCACCAAAGGTTCCGGCGAACTCGGTGAGGCCGTCGAGATCCTTACGGCTATACTTCTGCCCGCCGCCTGGTGCGCAGAGGCCTCGGATGCGGTTCCCGTACTCCTTCGCCTGCTGGAAGACCTTGAACTCGGTCTCGGTGGCAAGGTCGGCCAGATCCTTCAACTCCATGCCATAACGGAGGTCGGGCCGGTCGTTCCCATAGCGTTCCATCACGTCGTGGTAGTCGAGCCGAGGGAGCGGCAGCGAGAGGGTTTCGCCGGTGAACTCCTTGGCGAGGGCTGCCACCACGGGCTCCATCGTCGTCATGACGTCCTGATCTTCGACGAACGACATCTCGACGTCGAGCTGAGTAAACTCCGGCTGACGATTGGCCCGAAGGTCTTCATCGCGAAAGCAGCGGGCGATCTGGAAATAACGGTCGAAGCCCGCAACCATCAACACCTGCTTATAAAGCTGAGGCGATTGCGGCAGGGCGTAGAAGTGGCCGGCATGAACCCGGCTGGGGACCAGGAAGTCGCGAGCGCCTTCGGGCGTGCTTCGCCCGAGGATTGGCGTTTCGATCTCAAGGAAATCTTGATCCGAGAGGGTCTGACGCATGAGCTGAGCCATGCGATGGCGGAGCGCAAAGACCGCCTGCATGGCGGGCCGACGCAGGTCGAGGTAGCGATACTTCAGGCGGAGTTCTTCGTTCGCCTCGGCCCCTTGGATCTCGAACGGAGGGGTCGGCGTCGCATTGAGAACTTCGAGCTTCTTGGCGCGAACCTCAATCTGCCCGGTTTTGAGCTTGGGATTTTCTTTACCGGGAAGTCGTCGAGCCACTTCTCCCTGGATCGCGACGACATATTCGCTGCGAAGTTCTCGCGCAGCGGCCTGGAGCGCCTCGCCGACCTCGGGTTCAAATACGCATTGGGTCAGACCGTAGCGGTCCCGGAGATCGATGAACACGAGACCGCCGAAGTCGCGCCAGGCGTCGACCCAGCCGTTCAGCGTGACGACCTGCCCTACATAATCGACCGTCAATTCGCCGCAAGTCTTTGTCCGTTTCAGCATGATCGTCGCGTCTTCAGCCGCATTGAGAAGAGGGAGAAAGGTTTCCGATTCGAGCATTCGCGGGTTCAACTTACCCCGCCCGGCCTGACAGCGTCAAGGATTCGCACAACGATAGACAATCCCAGGTGGCGGTCGGTTCAACCTCCGAGAAGGTCGTCGGTGGAGTCCCTGCCTGATTTCAAGCCTTCATTGGGGGCCGTTCCATCGATCTCTGCGGCATCCAAATATCGCTTCGTCTTCGAAGGACGAGCGTTTTTGCGATACCCTATTCATAAAGGAGCCCTTTGTTGTAAGGCCTTCTCGAAAACAAGGGCTCTCAACTCAAGCCGGAGTTCACCTTGCACTTCGAGAGTCTCACCCAAGAATGGCAACGCGCCGGCTGGCAGGTCGAAAGTCACGTCGATGAGCCTGTGCGGGACCGCGAGTGGACGATGGAACCGGCCTCGCTAGTCGCCACACGTTCGGGGGGGCAAGACAAGCCGAGCCGGGTCGTTTTTCTCGCTTCACTCGAAGCCCCGAAAGACAGGAGTCAAACAAAGCTTGGTCCTTCAACTCCAGAGGCAAACGAACAGGAGCCTCCTTCGGATCTGGTCGCCCTTTCCAAGCTCGCTGGTTCAATGTCTCGGACCCTGCTAGCGCGTGCCGAGGTCCTGCTGGTGGCGACCCATCAGGCCAAGCACGAGCAGTTGTGGCTCACGACCCTCCTCCAAGGCGCGGCTGGCTCGCTGGAAAGCAAACCAACCCTCGTCGTCGACTTCGCCTGCATCGGCCGGGGAGTAGTTACCATCTTCTCGCGCCAGCATCGCATGCGCGCCCTTGCGACTCGGGCGGCGATCGACCTCTGGCTTCCCCACCGCACTCGGCATTGGGGATGGGGTTGGCACGACCTGATCCCGAGCTCGCGTTATCAACGGCATGAACCGTGGATCACGCTCTCGGGGGATTGCCGTCCAACGCAGGTCAATCCTGCCATCGTCGCCGCCGCAATCCAACTGGCGACTGAGATCGCCCTGCGCTGGACTCGTCATCCAGATGAGGCGGATCCAGGTGCCAACTTGCCCAGGTCGACCCAGAAACCAGGGTAGGTCTTGGCCACGCAACCGGGATCGAGGATGGTCACTCCCGGCGACTTCACCCCCGCCAGGGCAAACGACATCGCCATGCGATGATCGTCATAGGTGGCAATCCGGGCCGGTGAAAGCGATGCGGGAGGAAAGATCACGAGTCCATCCGCCAACTCATCCACGGTGGCACCAAGCTTGCGCAGCTCGGTGGCGACCGCGGCGATCCGGTCCGTCTCCTTGTGGCGAATGTGTCCGACGTTGCGGATCCGGGTCATCCCGTTCGCGAAGAGACTCACCACCGCGAGCGTCATCACCGTGTCGCTGATCGCATTCATGTCGACGTCGACACCCTTGAGAACCCCACCGGTCACCGTCGTCTTGGTGGCCTCTCGCTGAACGGTGCATCCCATGTGCTCGAGCACGTCGACGAAACCGACGTCTCCCTGGATGCTTTTGGTCCCTAACCCTTCAAGAGTGACGGTCCCCCCCGTAACCGCAGCCAGGGCGAAGAAATAGCTGGCCGCCGAGGCATCAGGCTCGATCGCGTACTGGCGGGCCGTGTAGTGTGCGGGGTGAACGTCAAAGCGCCGGTTCTTGCGGTTGCCGATCCGAACCCCAAAGGCTTCCATGACTTCGAGGGTCATCGCCACATACGGCAGCGAGACAAGTGTCCCTTGCACTTCGACCGTCGTCGTGTCTCGGGAATAGGGAACCGCCATCAAGAGCCCGCTGAGGAACTGGCTGGAGACGTCCCCTTTGACGAAGGCATATCCGCCGTCGAGACAGCTCGCCACGACCGTCACGGGGGGGCAGCCTGTCCCCAGGTCGCTCTTGGCGTCGGCACCGAGTCCGTTGAGAGCCCCTAGCAGGTCGGCGACGGGTCGTTGCCGCATCCGAGGTGTGCCATCAAGCCGGTAAGTCCCCTGCCCCGTGGCCACCATCGCTGTGAGAAAACGAAGGCTTGTTCCCGAGTTGGCGACGAAGAGGTCGGCCTCTTTGGCGGGAATCTTCCCGCCACATCCGCGGATCTTGATCGTCGCTTGCGCCTTGTCGTGCTCGACGCCGATCCCGAGCCGCTGAAGGGAGTCGACCATCACCCGGGTATCTTCACTATCGAGTGCGCCCGTGAGCAGGCTCTCCCCTTGAGCGAGCGCGGCGACGATGAGTGCGCGATTGGTGATGCTCTTTGATCCGGGAACGCGAACGCTCACGGGAGCAATCGGACCGCTCCAGGGTTCGAGCGTAATTTCTTCAGGTGTCGAGGCCATTCCAAAGTTTCCGAAAAAAGTCTAAGAGAGCTTCGCTGATCGATCTCAGAGGTCAGGAGGTTCAAAGAGCCGCCAAGATACTCACATCCTGCGCCTCATTTTAATAGTCTGCGCAAGAAATGCATGCGCGGCCCCTCCGGACAGGCAAGACCTTGACCCGCCAACACCTCCGGACACGCGCCTTGCCTACGGGAATCTATTAAGACGGGGAGGTCAGGCCGCAGGCAAACGTTTCTTTTCCGGTTCTCGACGCCTAGTCGGTAGTTCAGGCCAAGTGTGCCACCCGTGGCCATTTGCAGCAGGAATTGCGCCCCGGAGCGAAACGTATTCAGCGACCTCGTTCGAGGCAGGTGGTCAATCCCCGCTCTCCGAGGATGACTACTCAAGGTTCAAGACGCTAAAGCGCTCCGACGGGTCGAAAGAAGGTGTGATCATTAACATTCATACCGGCCTCGGTGAGTCGATTCACAGTCTCGGCGTGGATTATTCTTTGGCTTTCGCCATCAGCTCATCGACCGCCTCGTCGATGCCTTCCTCTCGGACGTTCTGGAAACGGATGACGCCCTTTTTATCAATAGCATAGACATACGGGTATCCCTTAACGGCCCAAGACGTGGCGATCGGCCCGTTTACACCTCCATCCCACCAGCAGCGCCAGGTTACGCGGCCGGCCTTGATCGACGCCCGGAGTTTGTCCGGGGCGGTGTCCGTGTTGACGTCGACCACCACGAACGGCCGCCCCGAATACCGTGTCAGGAGCACTCGCTGCCTCGCATACATCTCCGTACATTCGGGATACCACTCGCCCGAGAAAACCAGGAGCACCACCTTGCCACGGAAGTCACTCAGCTTGAACCGCTTCCCTTCGACATCGGTTCCTTGGATATCCGGGGCCAACTGACCGACGTTGAGGTTGCGCATGGCGTTGAGTTCGCCGGCAGCGATCTCACCGAGGGTCCGCGGGAAGCGCGGCGAGCGAACTTCGCCGAACTCGTTCACGACCCGTTCAAAGACCGCCTCAGCCTCCTTCTTGGCTGTGTCGAGGTCTATCTCCCGGAGAAAGCGCTCAATCGCTTCAGCCCCGTGTTTTTCCTTGTACGACGGGATCTGGTCGGGATACTTGCGGAAATGTTGCGCCATGTGGACCTTGATCCGCAGCATCTCGGCCAGCGCATGACAGGCCCAGGCCCGATCATCGCGTTTGGGGTGCTTCCTCAGCACCGCCTGGATCATCGATTCCGCGGCCGGGGAATAATAAAGAGGCGACAGAAACGGGCAATATTGCCCGATTCCCGGACGACGGGCATGGTCTCGGGCAAGAAGCTCGATCGCCCGATTCAGCAAGCCGATCCCCCCATCGTGGTCGGCCATGACAACAAACTGGAGCGTCTGAACGGCGGCCGGATCGTTCGGGAGCTTCTGGACTCGATCAAGAAGGTCACCGAGATCCCGGCGGCTTTCCTCTTCATAGCGTGCCCTGGCTGCGGCCCGATCGCCTATCGGGCGTTCTTGATGGTATTGTTCGACGGCCCGCTGGTGGCGCTCCTGGGCGACTGCGACGTGCGCCTTCAAGGAGGATTGCGCTGGTTCGCGCGAGCGCCCCTCCTCCGCCGAGGCGAGCCCCAGGATCACATACGCGACGATCGTCCGACTCATCGTGAACGGCACGCGGAAAAGCCTTGTGGCTAGGGTCGTGATGCACCAACATTCAAAACAATTTCTTACATACTGTCCTCAAGAGCTTGTCAATGCAAGTCCAGAGAAGACAGGCGAAGGCTACGAGAAGCGACCGTCGTACAAGTCGCGGCGTCATTGCTGACGTTCTTGAGGGCCTCAAGGTAGAACGATCTACCCCTTGAACAATGGCTCCCTCGCCTGCGGCGGATTATCGTAATAATCCGGATTCTCTTCATAGGATTCGATCGAGAACATTCGACCATTGCTGGTCTCGTTCAGGGTGTATGCGGAATTAACGGTCAGATGACCCTTCTCTTTTTCGTACCAACGCATGGCGTTGTTGACGAATTCCGAGTCGTCTTTCCCACGGATGCCAAGACCGGCGAAACCGCGGCGAGCGGCGGCGGCGAGGGCGTGGCGCGTCTCCGGCGCGCGGCTTTTCGCGTAGGCTTCACCCAGGACCAGGATCGGATCCTTGAGTTTCTGTCCGTGGAAGGGGACGTAGAACTCAATATCCTCGGGTCCGTGAATCCGGCCCGGACAACGCTTTGTGAGGAGATCCACAAGGCAGTCTCGATCTCCCGATTGCACGAGAGCCTTAACCATGAACGTCAGCATGACGTAGGCGAAGGAACCCTGATCCTCAGGCACTGGAGGGATCTTCGACGAGGCAGCCAGTTGGCACAGGTCTCGGTCGGAAAGACGCGTCCGGAAGAGCCGATCGACCGATCGAACGTGCTCCTCGTACGCGACTTTTCCATCGTCGGCCATTTTTCCGCTGTCCTCCTCGAACGAGTCCTCCAGCGACTGCCACTGCCTCTTGATCTCGAGCATCCTGGGCGAGTCCCAGTCAACCTCCGAACCATGCTGGTCCGCGGCGCAACCGGACGGCGACGCAAACATGAAGACGATGAGTGCGGGGCTGAGAAGGCGGTGCCGCAGGACGCATGCGTTCATTAACGAATCCCCATTTCCTCGAGTGGTGTGTTACTGGCCCGTCCTCAGCCCGAAGATGTCCCGGCCCAGTTTCGCGATGTCGTAGAACGTGCAGGGCCAGCGCACACTAATTTGCCAATACGTTGATAACTTCCATCAAGAACTTGTCACTCCAACCACAGCCGCGACGCTTCATGATCAAGCTCATCCAACGGTCGGGATGTTGTTTGAGGATCGACAGAGTGAAGCGGTACAGCCAAGTGATGTTGGCCCCCAATACCCGTTCTCGGATTCGCGAGTCGTCTTCACGGAACGTCACATCGAGATTCCAGTGGCACCAGCCTGGGCCCACTGGTGAACAAGCCACCATCCCTCTCAATATTTACGTTCGCTGATACAAAACAAGCCCTGCTACCACAAAGGAACGAATCGCAACATGGGAGGCCTGAATAAAAGAGATAAGCTCGCGAACCTGCCATTCGCGTTTTATTGACTCATGATTGTGCTCACTCATAAACACAATCAGGTTCAGATTTCGACGAACGGCGTTTGCTGCTACTCATTCAGCACCAACAGGTTACAATCTGTGTTCCGGATTAGCCGTAGTGAATACTGAGAGGGACAGTGAACAAGCCACCAGTGCCACCTCATGCGCCCATCTACATAACATTGGTTTAGGGCGCACCAAACACATAAACCATAGTGATTTTAACCAGATCTTCCGGGATTTCGTAGACTATCCAATCGCAATCCGCTCTAAATCAGGGTGCCCTTTAACATCATTAAACCATGTCCGCGTACGTTCCGCCCGAATCGGGAACGCACCACATCGTCCATCGTCCGCGCAGGGCGAACAGCATCACAACATAAACAAACGACGACAAGACTGATTGGGAGATGAGGGAGAATGTCAAGGGCGCGGCCGAAATGTGCTTAGGTCAAGCAGTGGCCCGGTTGCCGTCGATCTGAGATTCAGGTCAAGGACCACCTTGTTGAGGGTGGCGAAAGATGGGAACTGTCGTGACTGACCTTTCGCTGCCGGAGAACTTTGAGCGGGAACGATCGCCTTCGTAAGCCTCCAAAGCCTGTTGCCCCGTTCGCTTTCTGGCTGGGAACTTCTAGGAATTTGAGTTGGCTCGGGTCGTCCCCTCGGGCAAGGCAGAAACAAGCCGCCTCGAGAGTTCGTCCGGTGCCATTCCCGTAATCAGGAAGCGTTTATCACGCGATGTTTCACCGGCGATGAGCGTAACCTGTGAGGCCTTACAGGCCAGGGCGTCACAGAGGATGGTGCGGATCGCTTCGTTCGCCTTCCCGCGCTCCGGCGCGGCCGAGACCGCGACTCGAAGCGCTCCGGCATGAACCCCGATGATACCGTTCTTCCTCGCACCTGGTTGGGCACGGACGGGAAGGATGCATCCTTGAGCATGCTCGGAGATCGTGATCATGCCCTCTCCTCCTCGAACAAGGCCGAACCAACACGAACAAGGGTCGCCCCTTCCTCAATGGCCGTCTCGAAGTCACTGGACATCCCCATTGAGAGGTGCTCAAGCGCCAGGCCGGTTCGCAGTCGGAAGTCGTCGCGCAAAAGGCGAAGCTCCTCGAACGACGGTCGAGCCGACTCCGCTGTCGTGCCCAGGGCGGCCATCGTCATGAGTCCCACCACGGGGATCTCACGGCAAGACGCGATTGCGTCCTCCTCGGCGATCAGGGCCTCGGACGACCAACCGTGCTTGGCGACCTCCCCCGAGGTATTCACCTGAAGACAGACCTCCGGACGAGCATCCCGGGGACAGTCCGCCGCCATCCGGTCGAGGTCTCGCAAAAGCTTCAAGGAGTCGACAGCGTGGATCATTCGCACCAGGGGAAACGTCTTCTTCAGCTTATTCCCCTGGAGGTGTCCGATCATGTGCCATCGTACGGGGAACGCGCTCAGTGCTTCGACCTTTTTCCAGAGCTCTTGGGGATAATTTTCCGCAAGGTCTTGGACCCCGTGCTCGATGAGCGGTCGGATACGGTCGGGATCGTTGCGCTTCGTCACGGCGACAAGTCGAACCGACCCCTTGGGGCGCCCGGCGCGGGCCTCGGCCAAAGCGATACGTTCGTGGACAGACTGCAAATTCTCGCGAATACGTTCGGCGTTCATGGGACGAGTGTGATCTCTTCCGTTCATCTCGACAAGAGAATCAAAGGAACGCTGCGGTGACGCCCACGCGGGAATGGTCTATGCTTTCTCGAGCAAGTTGACATCCGAGGCTCGGGCTCCGTCGAGTCTCCCCAATCCTCATGCAGAGGCACCTGATCGCGATGAAACCGTTTTTGATGATCCTCGGATTTCTCGCGGCCGCTCTCATCATCGCCCAACTCACGATGGGCATGCTGCTATCGGCCGGCCACAACCCCAACCTCATCAAGCCTCACCAACATACCGGCTATCTGACCGTCGTGGTCTCGCTCATTTACATTCTGCTCTCTCAGTTGGCAATCGCCTCGATGCCCAGGCGAGAGAAGCCGTGAGGAGGCCCCAAAGGCTCATTCCTCGAGGTTGAATATCGAAGTGACGTCCCCCTGACGGTCAAACAGGCCGACAAAGAAGCGGGCGCGCGTTTGATAGCCCAGGAATGTTCGAGACGAGGGACGGGCGAGGCTCCGGTAGATGACCAGCGTCTCGTCCCTGCCCCAAGAGACTCGAAACGCCGTAGCGGTCGCCGCAGGACAGACCTCGCCTCGTTCCGTGACCGTCAATCGACGCCAGCGGACGGACCTGCGATTCCGCTGGGAATCCCATGAGATGAGCAACGGAAGCCACGTGCGCTTACCCTGCGAGGTCTGCCGTAGCCGCAGCCCACTCGCATCGTGCACGAGCGCTCCATCCTCACGCGCGGTTTGAGTATCCGGAAGCCCCAGAGGCAAGATCCTCACCGATGCGCGGCCGCCTCGCCCCTCCAGCACGAGCGAACGGTTCTCCCCTACAGACCTTGCCTCCACGCCGTCGCTCAGTCCATAGCGTATGGTAACGTCAGGGCTCGCCCCCTCCACTTCGTCGGCCAGAAGGGCGACTTTACGCCCCCTCAAGACGAGTGCCTGGCGTCGGCACCGAGACTCGCCGGCCCGGAACGACCATTCGGCCAGGTCGACGGATGAGTTCGTGATCCAGGTCGTCATGGCCGCAGAATTCGATCCCGCCGGTTCTCCGTCCCACGACCACTGGGGACCAAGCCACGGCCGTCCCGCCGCAAACAGCTCGAGCGAGGTGACGGTCCCCGGCTGGCGATGGTCGATCGCCACGAAGTCCCCCACAGCCTGCCAATGAGCACGAAGAATCGCGAGAGGAGAGTCAAGGCGAGCCGCGGCAGGCAAAGGTGGAGGAGCCTCCGGTCGCTCCCGTAAAGGGAACCACCACCTCACCACCGTATCCAGGCCGGGATCAGTCAGATTCTCGGCCCAGTATCGAAACAGCTCCTTCGTCCCCGAGGAAGTATCGCCGGCGCTGAACACCGAAGACCCGTTGGGCCGCGAGAATCGTAGAAGCTGGCGAAACCAACCTTCGACCCGGGCATCAAGACTCTCAGGCCATTCCGCATCCCGGCAACGACGCGCCTCGGCGATCCTCGCCAGGTGTTCGTGCCAGGCGGGCACCGCAAGCCGGCCGGGGAAACCGTCAGCGTCGAGTTCCCGATCGAGCCAACGTGTGAGTGGAGCGGCTTCCCCCGCCTGCTCCCATGCTGAAACCGCCGAATCAAAATCGGAGGAGGACCGCAAAACCAGGCGCTTACCTTCGACCATCGTTTCCCTTCGTCTTTTGAATGCCTCTATCCGCCTTGGAGTTGAAGTCTACCTTGCGTCGAGCGTCTCGCCCGCGCCCTCACAGAATTTGAGGACACCCTCTACTTTGCCTCGGCAGCCCGAGGCACTGCTCACAACATGAGCAGCAAAGCCCAAAGATCGATCAAGACCGGCGATCAGACTGGCGATTCGGCGAATCGTGGGTTTTACAGCTCACGCGTCATCCCACTCTTCTAACATCTTGATTCTCTAAGCTCTTAGAGCGATGAAAAAAAATCAGCCGGAGCCAATTTCAGTAATTTGAAGGCCCTAGGGGATTCTGGCATCCTCTTTGCAATTTTGAACGGACGTCGAACGGTGACACGAGTAAGTCAAAAGCGAACATACTTAAAAGGAACTCATTCACAAATCAACTCACGCGAGATTGTGAGTGATCATACACCCTTCTGGCGAATGTCGTCGCGGCCCCCGCCAAACGACCAACCGCCAACAGGGCGAGCGGGATGCCTCGCACGACCCCCCGCTCGCCCTCTCCCCTACAAAATCGAGGCCCTTCGGAGGGAAGGGCCTCGATAACGGCCAGCCGGCCAGACAGTATCATCCAGGTCGCCATGGGAGAGGTGGTGGACCGGGTTTGATGCTATCTGGCCGGCTTTGTTTTTTCCAGCGAGACGTCGCTACATTCCTTCAGCTCGTTCCATTCTGTCTTCCCAGAACGTCTTCGTCCATCGCTGAAATCGCTAATTTCCGTGCCTACTTCGTCCGATCTTAATCGCGAGTCGGCGAGAGTTTGTTAGAAACCGCGGAATGTCGTCGAAGATCAGGGCCCTCACGAGGGCCTTGAAACGGCAGCTTCCGGCGCGTGTCTCGCTCGCCATCATCTGGATCTGCCTAACCGTCCTCCCGAGTTCGATCATCAGTCGAAGACTCGGGAGGGACGCATTCTGGCGGACCTCTCTGGGTTCGCGTTGGTGACTCCCCTGACCTGATCGGCTCTCCCAGTATCCCTGAGAACGGGATTCCGCCCGATCGTGTTGGGTTTGGAGCAACGGCCGTACAGCCACTCCAAGCGAGCGCGTCCAGAACTTCAAGAGAAGAGTGAGGCTCGTTCGGGCATTCTTCGGGGATGCTTGAGCAGAAATCCATCCACGAAGGATTCGTGGCAAACGACGTCATTCAGGAGGATGACCATGAGGAGACCACTTGTTCAAGGGGTCTGCGTCTTGAGTCTGCTATGGGGGGTAGGTAGCGGAGAGTCCTCCGCTCAGGTGAGCGCACCGGTCTCGAACCTTCCCTCGTCTGCCGCACAACGTAACCAGACGTCGCGCGCCCTCTTCGCATTCCCGCCAGGGACTATGAACCGGCCGGTCCGCACCGCCTACTTCCAAGATCCGTCCGCACCTCCACCTTCACCCAGCATCCCACAACCCTCGGGTACACCGGTTCCGAGCACCTCGCCCTATTCCTTGACCGAGCCGCTTTCCCCCACGGGTTCGCCTGGCCCGGCGAATGAGACGGACGTTGCCTTACCCCGCGCCGAGAGTGCTGCCGGGGGTGGCGAACCGACCGAGGCCGAAGCCGCGCGATTGGCCGCAGAAGAGGCCAAGGAGGAAGAGGCACCGCCAAAAGATGAAACTAAGCTGCTGATGAACTTCTTCAACCGCGCCGACAAGCCGGTGAAGGTTTACGGCTGGATTCAGAACAGTTTCACGGGAAATACCCTGGGAACGCCCAAAAATGACCTCAACTTCGGCGTCAACCCAAACTTCCAAGCCAACCGCTGGATGGGCAACCAGTATTATTTAATTATCGAGAATCCTCTTGAACAGAACGATCGGATCAACTTCGGCTTCCGCGTTGACAACCTCTTCGGCAACGACTGGCAGTTCAATCACATGCGAGGCCTGAATGAGCACTCGTTCCGGCTCAATCACTTCGCCGGTTACGACCCTGCCCAATTCTATGCCGAGGTTCACCTCCCCTTCCTGACCAAGGGAGGTATCGATATCAAGGGTGGCCGGTTCTACACGATTCTCGGATACGAAGTCGTGCCCGCGACCGGACGACCGTTGCTCTCGGTCCCTTACATGTTCAACTACGGCCAACCGTTCACCCACTTCGGCATGTTGTCCACGTTGCACGTTACCGACCGTATAAACATGTACAACGGCGTCGTTAACGGGTACGACCGCTGGTTGAATTCCAATTACAACTGGAATTACATCGGCGGCTTTACTTGGACCTCGAAGAGCGGTAAATCGAACTTTGCCGTCTCGTACATCTTCGGGCCAAACCAGTATCCCTATTTCCTAAACGGCTCACCGCAGAACATTCTTATTGCGGGTAATACGGTCCCCCCACACGAGGACGGCCGTCGAAATCAAAGTTACGGCTCAAACAATCGCGCCTCCGGTACGATGGTCTACTCCTATAAGTGGACTGACAAATTAACACAGGTTCTAGAAGTCGACCTCTCGTTTGAGGACAATATCCCGGGTAGCGGTGGAGTTCCTCAATCGAACGGTACCTTCGTGGGGGGAACCGACCGCGACGATAGTTGGCAGGCGTTTGGAAACTGGTTCCTCTATGCTTTCGGCGACAAGTTAACCGGCGTCTGGCGGTCGGAAGTCTTCCGTGACAACGGCGGTCAGCGTACCGGCTTCCGCGATAATTTCTACGAAATGACTCTCGGCTTGATCTACAAACCCAAGCCCTGGCTCTGGGTTCGCCCCGAAGCTCGGTACGACTGGTCCCAGTTCACCACGCCCTACTTCGACGGCACTAAGAAGAGCCAATTTACCATCGCCGTGGACGCGATTCTGCTCTTCTGAACCAGAAGCCTCGAAGCGGGTCGTCTCTCGGCCCGCTTCCCTTCGGCTCCTGGCTGAGAACAGACGCCCCAGTTCGACCGAACACCATTCGCCGCTGCGAATGAGGAAGACCGGAAAGTGAACCGAGGCGGGTCCGACACGCTCGTCGGCCCCGCCTCGATGGTTTGATCTCAGCTCGCGTTTCCCAAATCCTATCCAACGTCGATTCAGATGAAATCGTTGAACAGGTTTTCGAGCATCTCCTGCCGGCCGCTCGGGTTCTTGGCCGCTTCCCCCTTCGGAAGAATGTACGCCTCGAGGTCGGCGAAACTCGCGCTCCCCGACTCGATCCGACGGCCCAGCTCGTTGTCCCAGCTTCGGTAGCGCTCCTTCACAAACGACGAAAGCCTGCCGTCGTTGATGATGGCGTGAGCGATCTTCAATCCCCGAGCAAAGGCGTCCATTCCCCCAATGTGAGCATAGAACAGGTCCACCGGCTCGAAGCTCTCGCGACGCACCTTGGCGTCGAAATTGACCCCACCGGTCGTGAATCCCCCCATGCCCAAAATCGCAAGCATGCATTGAGCCGTCAGATAGAAGCTGGTGGGAAACTGGTCGGTATCCCAACCCAGCAACGGGTCGCCCGTATTCGCGTCGATGGAGCCCAAAGCCCCTGCGCCGACGGCGACCTCGAGCTCGTGCATCATCTCGTGACCGGCGAGCGTCGCGTGATTGGTCTCCAGGTTCAGCTTGAAGTGAGGCAGGAGCTCGTAGGTCCGCAAGAAGTTCAAGCAGGCCGCGGCGTCGGAGTCGTACTGGTGCTTGGTCGGCTCCTTCGGCTTTGGCTCAATGTAGAAGGTGCCGCCGAACCCAATCTGTTTTTTGTAGTCGACCGCCATGTGAAGGAATCGGGCCAGATGATCGAGCTCCCGCTTCATGTCGGTGTTTAGCAGCGTCGAGTAGCCTTCACGCCCTCCCCAGAAGGTGTAGCCGGCCCCCCCGAGGTCGTGCGTGACCTCCATCGCTTTCTTCACCTGGGCAGCGGCATACGCAAAAACGTCGAGGTTCGGGCTCGTCGCCGCACCGTGCATGTATCGCGGGTTCGAGAACAGGTTGGCCGTACCCCACAACAGCTTCACGCCGGTGCGAGCTTGTTCATCCTTAAAAACTTTGACCACCTCATCCAGATTCGCGTGACTCTCCTTGAGCGTCTTGCCTTCAGGGGCAACGTCTCGGTCGTGGAAGGCATAGAAGGGAGCACCCAGCTTGCCGAAGAATTCGAAGGCGACTTTGGCCTTGCGCTGGGCGTTCGCGACCGAGTTACTGCCGTCATCCCAAGGGCGGAATGCCGTCCCCACGCCAAACGGGTCAGAGAGCGCGTTACTGAACGTGTGCCAATAGACCACGGAAAAGCGTAAATGCTCTTTAAGGGTCTTCTCTCCGACCACTTCGTCCGCATTGTAATGCTTGAATTCCAAAGGATTGCGCGACCGAGGCCCCCCGTAGGCAATCTTGGGGATTTCGGGAAAGAATTCGGACATCGAATGGTTCTCACGAATTGGTGGAGTAGGTTCGCATGACCCTCAAGTTGCGGCAAACGATACTCTAAATGAGGTTTAGTGCCAGAGACAACCCCCCGTTTGGTGCGCACGTATCCAATTCCTTGAATGGACCGGCTTGGGATTTTGGCCTCGGACGCCCCCGCGACGCGAGATCGTGCGATGGAGGCGGTTGTTTGCACGATTCAGGCTGCTTAGGATAGGGAATCTCTCCTTGGAACCTTCCGCGATTCGCCTCACGGTCCCGATCAGGCAGACTCAAACTCATGCACCGACTCTCGATTATCCCCGTATTGATCTTAGCTTGGCGGCTATCTTTGCCGACAACGTGCCTGGCAGTGCCGCCATCCGCTGGCGAGACTTCCGGGTCGTCGACGTATCAGCCTTCCGTCGTCGGAGCATCGGGCGACGGGGAGCGTGCCGCAGCGTCGCTTCGGGTGGCGAAGGACCTGCGCGTCAGTCTGTTCGCGGCCGAGCCTCTGGTGGCAAATCCAGTGGCGTTTTGCCTGGATGAGCAAGGCCGGGTCTATGCCGTCGAAACCTTCCGTCTCCACCATGGCGTCACCGACAACCGGTCGCATATGAACTGGCTCGATGCCGACATCGCCTGCAAGACCGTGGAAGATCGAGTGGCGATGTATCGCAAATACCTGGGGGACGAGTTCGCGTCGTACGGCAAGGAGCACGACCGGATCCGTTTGATCGTCGACCGCGACGGCGACGGCAAGGCGGATGACGCGAAGGTCTTTGCCGACGGTTTCAACAACGTCGAGGACGGCTTGGCCTCGGGAGTGTTGGCTCGGCAAGGGGATGTCTGGTTCACCTGCATCCCCGACCTCTGGAAGCTCCGCGACCAGGACGGCGACGGCAAGGCCGACAGTCGAAAGTCGCTCCATCGCGGCTACGGAGTTCACGTTTCCTTCCTGGGTCATGACCTCCACGGTCTTCGCTTCGGTCCCGACGGCAAGCTTTATTTCAGCATCGGCGACCGCGGACTCCACGTTCAGACCGAAGGGCGGACCATCTCTTATCCTGACTCGGGCGCGGTGCTGCGATGTAACCCGGACGGCTCTGACCTCGAGCTCTTCGCAACCGGCATGCGGAACCCGCAAGAACTCGCCTTTGACAAGTTCGGAAACCTGTTCACGTGTGATAATAATTCGGATAGCGGCGACAAGGCCCGTTGCGTCTACGTCGTCGAAGGGGGAGACAGCGGCTGGCGCATCGGCTACCAATACCTCGAGTCACCCGTCAGCCGGGGACCTTGGAACGCCGAGAAACTCTGGCACCCCCAGTGGAACGGTCAGGCGGCGTATCTCGTGCCCCCGTTGATCAATATCGCCGACGGCCCTTCCGGATTCACGTACGAGCCGGGAGTCACCCGGCTTCCCGACCGTTACCGCGACCATTTCTTCCTCTGCGACTTCCGCGGCAGCGCGGGGCAAAGCGGTGTCCGGTCGTTCGCGTTGAAGTCCAAGGGCGCCTCGTTCGAGGTCGTCGATGCCGAGCAATTTGCCTGGGGAACCGAAGCCACCGACGCGGATTTCGGACCCGACGGTTCTCTCTATGTCTCCGACTGGGTGGAGGGCTGGGAGCTGACCGGCAAAGGCCGCATCTATCGCATCGCATCCCCAGGGAATCCCAGCGCCAAAGTGCTCGAGGTCAAGTCGTTGCTCGCCGAGGGGATGGCGAATCGCTCCGTCGACGCCCTCATCGCGCTACTCGACCATGACGATTTCCGAGTCCGCCAAGAGGCTCAGTTCGCGCTGGCCCAGCAGGGGGAGAAGTCCTCTTCGCCGTTGAGCCAGGTCGCGAAGTCAGGAACCAAGCTCACGGCTCGACTCCATGCGATCTGGGCGTTGGGGCAGATCGGCCGCCGGTCCGCCGATGCCTCCAACTCGCTGTTACCCCTGCTCAACGACCCCACCGACGAAGTTCGCGCCCAGGCCGCCAAGGTTCTCGGCGACCTCCGGGTCCAATCGGCCGCCAAGTCGTTGATCGCGGCGATCGCCGATTCCCACCCCCGAGTCAAGTTCTTCGCGGCGATCGCCGTCGGAAAACTCGGCCAAGCGGAGGCCCTGCCGGCGCTTTTGAACCTCCTGCGTGAGAACGGAGACCGCGATCCCTACCTCCGGCATGCGGCGGTCATGGGACTCGTGGGAATCAAGACGCCCGAGCCCTTGCTCCAGGCGGTTCAGGATCCATCTCCTGCGGTGCGTCTCGGCGTCCTCTTGGCCCTGCGGCGGCTCGAACGGCCTGAGATCGCTCGATTTCTCGATGATTCTTCCCCGTCGATCGTCCTCGAAGCCGCCCGGGCGATTTACGACACGCCGATTGTTTCGGGCTTCGGCAAACTCGCCGCGCTCGGGGATCGGACCGGCCTCACCGATGAACCGCTCCTGCGCCGGGTGATCAACGCCAACGCCCGGTTGGGGAACGCGGAGAATGTCGCGAGGCTGGTCAGCCTCGCAGCTCGAGCCGATCTGCCTGAGGCGATTCGGATCGAGGCGCTCGAAGTTCTCGGGGAGTCGGGACAGCCTCTGGGTAGAGACCGGATCACAGGGCTCTGGCGGCCTTTGCCGCCTCGATCGGCGCAGCTCGCCGCCGAGGCGCTCGGCAAACCGCTGCCCGAGTTGCTACGTAAGGCTCCGGATTCGATCCGCCTGGCGGCACTCAAGGCCCTGGGACCTGTCCCGATCAAGGATGCGGGAGCCTTGCTGTTGGAGACCGTCGCGAACCCACAACTCAAAAGTGAGCTCAGAGAGGAGGCGATCCAGGCACTCGATCGACTCAATGATCAACATCTCTCCGACGCGGTAAAGATCGCGGTTAAGGACTCGTCTTCCTCGGTGCGGGTTTCTGGGCAGCGGCTGCTCGCGAAGCTGGAGCCCTCGCAGGCACTCACCGTGCTCGAAGAGGTGCTGGATCGAGGGAGCATCACCGAGCGCCAAGGGGCCTTCACCACGCTCGGAAAGATGCCCAGCGCGGGAGCCGATCTCCTCCTGGCAAAATGGCTCGACCGCTTCGTCGCGAACCAGATCGCCCCCGAAATCAGGCTCGATCTGTTGGAGGCATGCCGACTTCGCGAGAGCGACGCCATCAAGGATCGACTCCACAAGCTGGACGAGGCGCGGTCTGCCAACGACCCCCTCGCTCCCTACCGCGAAACCCTGGCGGGAGGCGATGCCCAACGCGGGGCCCGGATTCTTCGAGAGAAGGCCGAAGTCTCTTGCCTCCGCTGTCACAAGGTGCGCGGCAAAGGCGGTGAAGTCGGGCCCGAGCTCACGGGCATCGGCAAGAGGCAGAATCGGGAGTACCTCCTGGCCTCGATCGTCACGCCCAACGCCGCGATCGCCAAGGGCTTCGAGACCCTCGTGATCGCTCGCAACGACGGCCAGGTCGTTTCGGGAGTGCTCAAAGAGGACGACGGCAAACAACTCCGTCTCCTCGACGTCAACGGTAAGGCCTTCACCGTGCCCAAGTCGGAGATCGAGGAACAAAAGCGAGGCGCCTCGGCAATGCCCGACGACGTCGTGAAGCATCTCAGCAAGTCCGAGATCCGAGATCTCGTCGAATTCCTCGCCGGACTCCAATGAAACGACCCCCGCGAGTTCCTCACTCGCGGGGGCCGAAGACATCACACAGACCATGGTCGCGGGGTCTCAGTGCCCCGCGCCGAGGTTTTCAAAGAGGTACAGGCCGCTCTTGCCAGGGCAGACCAGGTCGATATCGCCATCTTTGTCAATATCGATGGCTGTCACCTGAAGGCCCGTGCCGGCGGTGCCGGCTGGGAAATCCTTCTGGGCGCTCCGCTTCGCCCCTTCGGCCGGAGCATTTTTCGCGGCTTCGCCCTGGAAGATCACGTGCTTGACCCATTCCCCCTTCGCCTTGTCAAAGTTAAACCAAGCAATAACCGAGGCCTCGGTCGCGCCCGGCTCGATCTCGTGAGCGTAGACCCGCTTGCCGGTCACGAGTTCTTCGGCTTTGCCATCACCGTCGATGTCGGCCCAGAGCAAGGTATGCACCGAAGCGAACGACTTGTCGATCTGATGCTTGGTCCAGGTCCGCTCTCCGTTCGCCCCCTTGCCTTGCTTGCTCCAGAAGAGACCGAAGTCGTGCCCCATGCCATAGACGAGGTCGGAGAGGCCGTCCCCATCGACGTCGCGCGCCAGAATTTGGATCCCCGTCGCGCCTAGTTGCCATTCGGGATGCCAGGTCCAGGTTTCCGCCTTGGGATCCGCCGGGGCCTCGAACCACCCCTTGGGGGTCAGCAGATCCACTCGACCATCACCGTTGACGTCCCCTGAACCGATACCGTGCCCTGCCGCTTCTTTTCCAAAGTCGTGCGTGTTCCAAACGCGCGTTGGGGCTCCGCCATTAAAAGTGATAGCACCCGCCTCGTACCAGACGACGACATTGGTGGAATTCGGCAGAACTTCAGGCTTGCCATCCCCCGTCAGGTCGACGAGGGTCGCGGTCTCGCTCGTTCCGGGCAGGTCGATCTCATGATAGGTCCACTCCTTCCCTTTCGCCCCCGGGTTTTCGACCCAACCCACGTTCTTACTGAAATAGCCACATGTGATGAAATCGATTTTCCCGTCTCCATTGACGTCGAACGGGAGGTTCGCGAAATCGTTGTAGTACGATCCGATCTTGGCGAGTTCGCGGACCTTCGATGGACTCCAATCAGGAGCCTGGTACCAGGTATCTCCCGAAACGACGTCGAGCTTACCGTCGCCGTCGACATCCAGAACCCCGGCCGCCTCGAACTCGCTCTTGGCATTGATGGCGTGCTGCTTCCAGCGCGGCTCAGCAGCCGAGGCTGTCCCCGCAACCCAGCCCAACAACGACAGCACCGCAAATCGTCGCCAATCTCTCATCAGCCGATCTCCCTCGCATGTTCTCAAGTGTTGTGGTTGTAAATTTCTTGAAAAATCCGGAGACATGGATCCGGATGGCCGCGATCGCTTGCCACAGAAGTGGCGCAGCCACGAGAGCCGTCAACTGGGGACCCCCAGACGATCTTGATCCCGTGAACGAACTTGCAACTCAGGATCTTGTTACGGTACCTCATGCTCAGTCATCATCATCGTCTTCAGCTTCGTCATCGGGATCGTCGGGGTGCAACTCCCAACCAAGCTCCTGGGCAACCGACTCGATCAAGCGGGTCGCAGGCAGTGGGTCGAGGGCGGACAGCTCGAAGTTGACCGCCTCGACATCATTACCATTCATAACCGCGTAGCCGCGAAATCGATATCGAGTGCACTCGATCCATGATACGCCCGTTGATTCGCGCGTGACGCTGATGAGGCATCCCGCCGTCTGCAAATGTGAAGACCAAACCTCGAGCGTTGTCGGCGGCGTTTGCCAACCCGGCACCGCAAGCAACTCGATCATCGTCGCATCCATCCTGACCTTACACTTTGGGCAACGCCCAAGGAGCCCGATAGACTTCGCGCTCCAGGTAGCGATTAGCCTCGGGATGATTAGTGACCCGTTCCGACTCGCCATCCCACTTCAACTTCTCGCCGGTCCAAAGCGCAATGTTCCCGAGGTGGCCAACCGACGACAAACGGTGGCCATAGTCAAATCGGCAAGAGCACTGCGTACGTGTCTTGATCCCATCGAGCCATTCGCGATGGTGGCCTTTCGACCTCGGCAAAGAAACCGGCGGTTCCTCGATCGTTTTCCCCTTTTCCGTGATGATCCTATGGCTCCTGTAGTCGGAGATGAGAGTCCCGTTCGTGCCCTGGAACATGATCCCGAGCCCTTGTCCCTCGATGCCGTGGGAATTGGCATCCGTTTGGCTCCAAATCATGTCGAAACCACGATCCCCTTTCGCGTAATGATAAGCAACCTCAAGGGTGTCGGGCACCTCAGCATTGTCGTTGAGGGCATAACGACCTCCCGTAGCCGTGATCGTCGCGGGGGCTTCCACCTCCATGGCCCAATGGACAAGGTCGACGATGTGGCAGCAGAAGTCGGTGAGGATACCTCCGCCGTAGTCCCAGAAATAGCGCCAATTGAACGTGAACCGGTTCGGGTTGAAGGGACGGAGGGGCGCTGGGCCGAGCCAGAAATCGTAGTCGCATCCCGCAGGGGGAGCCGTGTCCGCGGGATTGCCCAGACCATTCCGATCCGCGGCCATCCAAACGCGAGTCTTGCTGATCGTGCCCAGGACCCCTGAGCGAACGATCTCGACGATGCGGTGGTAGTTGTCACCCGCGTGGATCAGGTTGCCCATCTGGGTGATCCGCCCGTATTTATTGGCGGCGTTGACCATTGCCCGGCCTTCGGCGATGCGAAACGACAGCGGCTTTTCGCAGTACACGTCTTTACCGGCCTGGCAGGCGAGGATGGTCGGGATCGCATGCCAGTGGTCGGGGGTCGCTACGACCACCGCGTCGACATCCTTGCGGTCGAGGATCTTCCGAAAATCCTTGTACGTGGCAGGATCACCGCCCGACTCCGACTTCGCCCGAAGCAAGTGAGGCTCGTAGACATCACAGAGCGCGGCCACTTGGACGTCGGGTAAGTTCTTGAAGATGTTGAGCAACCCTGTGCCCATGCCTCCGACACCGATAAAGCCGAGGACGATTTTCTCATTCGCGGAGACCGGCTTCGTCTCTTGCTTTCCCGGCTCCTCGGCTCGCCCCGAAGATCGTCCCAAGGCCGTCGCGGCCAAGGCGGAGGCCGCGAGGAAATCGCGTCGGTTCACGATGCTCATGAAGAAAACTCCAGGGCGTGTTACCTGATCCATCAGGGAGGTAGGATGTTGCGGGAGGACACAGACCAAAGTCGTTGCGCCCCCTGCGTTCGTAACAGACCCGGAGCAGAATCTCAAGGAGCGACCGGCTCGCGAAGTGCGCTTGGCTCCTCACGAAACCCACTAACCGCAACCACTGTCTTCGACCATACATGCCCCGCCCGACGAGATCCGTCGAGACCGGTTATCCTGGAAGTGCTCTAGCTCGGCCGTTTCGTAGAACCAAACAACTCTTCCACACATTTAATCACGTAATTTTATGACATTCTTCCTGACGGGCTTCCGCTCGTTGGAAGTTTCTTGGCCACCTCCACAACTTACCTGCACACCCGATCGAGGAACCGGTGCCAGGTTCGCGGACGGCTGAACACCGCGAAGAAGGGAAGTTTCCCGGGACGATCGCTCTGCGATTCAGGCATTCCAGCATCGCTAGAGATCGGCGTAGCCCAGTCACTTGGCTTCGGTCACCGCCCAACAACTCTGCGAGCGAGGGCTCTACGTTCATGAGCCGCTCTCACCATCGTAGCGCAATAGAGCTGACGGTTACCGGGTACCGGAGTAATCATGCACGGTTTTCGATCCACGCAAGCTGAACACTGTCCACAAGGTCGTCTGAATGCTGGGCGACATCGCCAAGCCTATGGATTTGGCGCTGTATTGAGAGCCAGAAAACGAAAGTCCGTTCTCCGCTCAGAATCACGCATAAGGATTCGTTTCCATAGGACAGGCCTTGGCCCGCCAAGACGTTGGCGAATGGCCTCGGCAGGCCAAGGCCTGCCCTACAAGAGTGGCGCAGCACCGGGCATGACTTTCCTGATGATCAATAGAGGCTACTTTGGATAGAGTTTGGCAATAGGAAGTTAGAAGAGGTGACCAAGGAGGAGCATAGCGACGTCCGGGGGCAGCCAGCCTCGGTCTAGCTCCGGGACCTCGAAAAAGTCCTCCACGGCCGCCCAAAAAACCTATCCTTCCCTCGATATTCCGTTTCTAGAAAGCTTCTCAATCGCCTGAATTGGGCAAGCCGTGACAGAAACAGAATTCACCCATTTCACTTCAGTAGCGTGCCACGGTCGGGTCTACTTGGTTTGACCAGGCGTCGATTCCACCTTCGAGGTTCGCGATACCGCGCAGACCTTGACGACCAAGCCAATTGGCAACGGCCAAAGAGCGAACCCCATGGTGGCAGTAAACCACCAGGGGCAATCCCTCAGCGGCCCGCCGAACCTCTGCAAGGCGGTCGGCAACTTCACCGATGGGCACATGCAAGTCCTGGGTCGCACCTGACGTGTGGATCAAGCAGTGCGCTCGTTCCACGTTCTCGCGGACATCGAGCAGTAAAAGCGCATCGCCGGCTTCAAGCCGGCGAGCGAGTTCTTGAGCCGTGAGCCGCTCGACCTGCGGAATCTCGGATTCCATGATCTGATGTCTACGCCTCACTTCGCGGCGACGGGAATCCCGAAATCGCCGAGCGTGTTCCGCCAGAGCGAGTGGATGTGGTTGGCGTTGTTCTGAGTGTTGTTGAATTCGATCAGGAAGGTGGGACCTTGGACCTTGTAAGCATGGGGCTGAGTCCGATCAGCGGGGCCGGTCCATGAGAATTTAACCAGGTCGGGACCTGCTTGTTTGATCTCATCAAACCAGACAGTCGCCACTTCGTGGGGCATGTCTCCCGCGTAAGCTTCGACCAAGGACTTCAGCATCGCGCGTTGTTCTTCGTTCAACTGCGCAAATGAAATCCCTTCAGCGGCGGCGGTGGGAGCCTGCGGCGTGTTCGCGCCCCGGATTTCGTTCGGGGCTTGGGACGCCGTGACGGCAATCTTCTTTTGCTCGTCGTCGAGGGCTTGCACGAGTCGGAGCGCACGGTCTTCGACGTCAGCCAGGGTTCGCAAGCCCTTTCGCGATCCTTCGCGAACCTCGGCAGGGTTGGCGCCAAAGAACACCGGCGTCGCCGAGACGAGTTTGCCGCCGTCCAGGGTGAAGTTCAACGACAGGTGGTGTCCCTCAAACCGCCATCCCCAGCGTCCGCTTTCCGTGGGAGTGCCGAAGATCGAAACAAAATAGAGTTCGGGATCGCGTACCGGGCCTTTTCCTTGCTCGATGTCTCGAAGGACCTGTTCGAGGCTCATGATCGAGGTGGCCTTGAGATACCCCGACGCCCCAAGCCCGGTGTGGAGCAATCCGAACACCAGCGACCGCTGCGCCGAGGTCATTTCCTTGATGGGGAGTCCCTTACGGGGCCGCGGAATGAAGTGCCAGTTGAGCCGTTCGCTGGAGTCGAAGGGAAAGATGGCTTGCTGAGCCTGCTTTTCATCGAGAGCGGCGAGAAGCCGGTTCGCGGCCGTTGTCATCAGACTGCCCGACTGATCGACGAAGGCGCCTGCCCAGACGGCCAGCCCGACAACCACCATGGCTGCCAGCACGAGAGTCGGCTTCATTCCACGCATCGTCACATTCCCCTGAAAACGCGTCACCGATCTTACCCGGATCTCGCAAACCGTTTCGGGATGGAGATCCTCCATGAGCGATGGTTGCCTTGCTAACTCGTTCATCCTAGACTTCCGATAAGAAAGCCGCCAGCAAAAAAATGCCGCAATCAGACGAGTTTTCTGCGTCACAGGTTGGGATTCACGTCGTACTTCGCACTGGAATTGTTGGCGATGTGGCCAAGGCAAATGATGCTCGAGAATGACTCCATGCTACCGTGGACCCACACGGCGATCTCCTCTTGATCGCTACCATGGTTTTTGCTTCCCCCCGAAGTTTCTATCTCGCAGGCATCGAATTTGCACCCTCACGAATCTTTGCTTTTGTAGACCTCATTAATCTGTTAAGGTTTGCGACAGAGAAGAGACCGACGTCTCTTATGAGGATTTTTTGAGGTAATGACGACGATGGTCGAGCCGTTCACTCCCGTAAAGACACGTATTGGTTGGATCGGTACGGGGGTAATGGGGATCTCGATGTGCGGGCACTTAATACGTGCCGGCTATCGTGCCACGGTCTTCAATCGGACGCCTGCTCGCTTGCAACCGCTCTTGGATCAAGGTGCGGTGGCGGCAGGTTCGCCGCGCGAAGTCGCCGAGGCCAGTGATGTCATTTTTACCATCGTCGGGTTTCCTCGCGACGTTCGCGAAGTCACCTTGGGACCGGAAGGCACGTTGGCGGGGGCGAAACCCGGGAGCGTGCTGGTCGACATGACCACGAGTGAACCCGCACTCGCCCGCGAAATTGATGAGGCGGCGCGGGCCAAAGGAGTGCAAGCCGTCGACGCTCCGGTTTCCGGCGGAGACATCGGCGCACGTGAGGCGCGACTCTCGATCATGGTTGGCGGCGAGACCGAGACGGTGACCTCGTTACTCCCATTGTTACAAACGATGGGAAAAACGATCGTTCATCAAGGGCCAGCCGGGGCCGGCCAACATACGAAGATGGTCAATCAGATCTTGATCGCGACCAACATGATTGGGGTTTGCGAGGCTCTGCTCTATGGAGCCAAAGCCGGATTGGACCTGGAGCAAGTGCTCCAAAGTGTCGGCAGTGGAGCGGCAGGCTCCTGGAGCCTGAACAACCTTGGTCCTCGGATGATCGCCGGAAACTTCGAACCCGGCTTCTTCGTCGAGCATTTTCTGAAGGACATGGGGATCGCTCTGGCCGAATCGCGACGAATGAATCTTGCCTTGCCGGGGCTAGCCCTGGCAGAGCAGCTTTACCGAGCCGTGGAAGCGCAGGGGTTGGGACGCAAAGGCACGCATGCTTTGATGGTCGCTTTAGCTCGGCTCTCAAACGTGGATTGGAAGGCGAAATCCCTATGACGCCAATGAGCCTGGTTAACAACGCCGTTCGAGAGTGGCGTACTCTCACCCCATTTTCCGAACCTAGTCGTTCCAAAGCGCCGACCTGCACCAAGATTCTCCTCGTCGAGGACAATGACGCGGCGAGCAAAGGGTTGGCCAAGATTCTGCGGGTACTCGGCTACGATGTAACTGTCGTCTTGGACGGGTCTTCTGCGTTGAAGGTGCTTCGCACCACTCCCCCTCCCGACTTTCTTCTGACCGACCTACGGCTCCCCGATCTCGATGGGCGGGAGATCGCCCGTTTCGCCTCTCAACTTAATACTCCACCACGAGTTGCGTTGATTACGGGTTGGGACCTCGGCGACGAGCCGGGAGACATCGGGGACTGGGGAATCGACTGGGTTTTCCCCAAGCCCCTGAACATACATGAATTGGTTGCCACACTCCGAGCAGCGGCTTCTCCTTCTCCATTGAGCGACGAGAGCCACGAGGAAAACCACGCGGTGGACACGGGAAGGGCTTGAGCCGGCCGTGATTGCTCGGTAACATGTGAGACTTTCGTGACTCACTCGGGTCATAGTCGGGTTTCGCCTTCCGGCGAGCTTCGTTGAGGAGAACGCATGGCCAGTCGTCGTCGAGGAAAGGGTCGCCGTAAGGTCGGCCGGAAGAAGCGTCGCATGCGGAGCCGGATCCGACACCGCAAGAAGTGAGTCCGCTGGGATTCGCTTTCCGCGAGTCATCGTGATCGCCCGCTCGAACACGAGATATCAAAGCCGAGCCAGTTAACCCAGCCTCGACGGGCGTCAGCCTTTCGAGGCTTTTTTCATTAAATCTGTTCGCCCGTATCCGAAGCGCGCCGGGTTGGCTACGGAGGCGGCCAAGCCAACCACGAACCATGCGGCTCCCAACCAACGCCTCAGCAAGGCTGTATCCCAGGATTGGCCTTGGCCTTCGACCCGGCGTATGATTAGTTGAAGAAAATCTCTTTCTGCCCCGCTTTAGGGTGTTGGAGCCGGTTATGGATCATCGCCCTGCCGAGGAACCCATCGAGTCGACCCCTCTCTCTCCTGGTGATCATCGCCCCTCCGAAGAGTTGCTTGAGTCTACTCATCTGTTCCCGGGTACTTACCAGATCAAGGCGATTGGCATCGCCGAGAACGATTTTGAACAGCGCGTGGTCGAAGCGGTCGTGTCTCAAGTCGTGAGCAAGTCGGAGTTCGACTATTCGGTGCGCACAACGCCGGGCGGACGTCATGTGGCTCTCACGCTCGACATCACGGTCCAGTCGGCAGAACAGGTTCGCGGAATCTATGCAAGAATCCGCGAAATCCAAGGATTGACACTTCTCTTTTAAATTAAGCACAATCGGTCCCTGAAGACCATAAGTGGAATCCAGGCTTGTGGCATTCCCAAACATGGACTCGTCGCCAGCAAATCTCCCGATCCTGGTTGAAGGTCGTTCCCAGACCGATTCGCCGGATCAACACTCATGAGTTCCAGGCGGGCGGAGTGGCGCTGGGCGCCAGGCCGCTCGCTATTTTGTCCGACGGATTCCGGAGATGGAGAGCCTGGGTTGACCCCGCGGGACGAAAGTCCTTACAGTGGCTTCCAGGACAATCTGCGATCGGCCATTGGCGACCGCGAGAACTCGGAATTGACTCCTCTCCCGTCCTCCACCCTAATCCGATGACCGATTCTTCATTGCAGCCGGAATGTATCGACCTGGCACGGGCCGATGACCGACGCGACGTGGTCCATCGTGCTGTAGCTTGCTTGGCGCAAGGGGGAATCGTTGGCCTGGCCACGGAAACCGTGTACGGTCTCGCGGCCAGCGCCCTTCATCCCGAGTCGGTTCAAAGGCTTCGACACCTTGGCAAGACATCCGATCCCTTCTCGCTGACCCTCCTGGTCAAAGGGGTCGGGGAAGTGGCCGATTGGGTACCGGAGCTCTCGGAGGTCGGCTGGCGTTTAGCGAGACGAGTCTGGCCGGGTCCTGTTGTCCTGCTCTTCCCGGTCTCGGACTCATTCGGCCTGACGGTTCGCCTTCCCGTCGAGGTTCGCAAGGCGATCGTTCCTGAAGGGACGGTGGCGCTCAGGTCGCCCGCCAACCCGTTCCTCCGCGAAGTCTTGCGTCTTTTGCCCGGACCACTGGTCATGAGTCCGGCGGCCAGGGATCAGTTTCCCGATGCCACGTCCGCGGCTGTCTTCGAAGGCTTGGAAGGGATCAGCATGATCCTTGATGACGGTCCCACTCCCCTGGGGGGAGCCTCGACTTGTGTCCGCGTGGATGGAAGCGACTGGTCGATCGTACGCGAAGGAGTGGTTGACGCAGCCGTGATCAAGCGCCTGGCCGGAACGATCTTCCTCTTCATCTGTACAGGCAATACGTGCCGGAGCCCGATGGCCGAGGCCCTTTGCAAGGTGATCCTGGCCAATCGGCTCGGTTGTTCACTCACCGAGCTCGAGGACCGAGGGTTCGTGGTTGGCTCGGCAGGAATCGCCACCTCGAACGGAATGCCGGCCGCCACGCACGCCGTGGATGTTGTCCACGCTCGGGGCGGTTCACTCCAAAGCCACTCCAGCCGTCAGCTCACGGCCGATATGATTCGCCACGCGGACCAGATTCTCGCGATGACGAACGACCACCTCGAGTCGCTCCTCGACCTGGTCCCCGAATGTGCCCCGCGCGCCCGCTTGTTACATCCTCACGGGGACGACGTCGCCGACCCGATCGGCTCCGACCGTGAAACCTACCTCCGCACCGCACGCGCCATCGAATCGTATATCGACGCGTTTCTGGACGAGCTTGGGATCGGTCAGGCCAACGTCTGAAATCAAATCACCGTCTTCATATCAGCAAGACGGGGGCAAATCCCAAAGATTTCACCAAGGGCTTCCGGAATTTGTCGGCTCTCCCGTCGCAAATCTCGCTCAAGCGGTTATCGCTTGGATAGCCCACACTCAGGCCAGAGAGTGACCCTGGGGCTCGAAGGAAGTCAAGAGGCCAGTGGGGTGGCACACCCGTGGCGCAAGCCTTGGCCCACTAGTGGACAAGCTACCAGTGACACCCCATACGCCCATCGACATAGCATTGGTTGATGGTGCGTCCAACACAGAAATCCCTGCGTCCAACACAAAAATCCCAGGGATTTCACTCCGATCTTCCGGATTTTGTAGGCGATCCAAGCGTAAACCGCTCTAGATCGCTGCGCCGTCGATCAGGCCGTTGTTTTCCGAGGCCTCGGGTTGGATCGGCTCGATCTTGATGCGACGGATCCGGGTGGGATCGGCATGGATCACCGTAAGCCGGTGATTTCCCACGAGCACGCTATCTCCCTGTTGTGCGAGCCGGCCCAAACGGTCAAGGATCAGACCTCCAGCCGTTTCGGCGTCGGTCTCGGGCACGTCGACGCCACACGACTCGGCCAAGACGTCGATGGGACAAGTGGCGTCGACCTCGAATCGGCCCCCCGCCAAGGGGATCACTTGGGGAGTTTCGCGGTCAAATTCGTCTTGGATCGGACCAACCAGTTCCTCGAGCACATTCTCGAGACTGACCATGCCGACCATGCTGCCGTATTCGTCGAGAAGTATGGCCAGGTGGACGCGATTGCGTTGAAATTCGACGAGCAGGAGATCGAGACGCATGGTCTCGGGAAGGTAGGGCACCTGTCGAGCCCACTTGCGGAGGTCAGGGCGGCCGTTGCTGGAAGCCCCGGCTCGGAACAGGTCTTTGACGTGGATCATGCCAATAACGGTGGTCAGATCGTCAACGCAAAGGGGATAGCGCGTGTGCCCCGCCTGCCGGGCAATCCTGAGGTTGTCTTCAATCGGGCGAGAAAGGCTGAGATAGACGATATCCGGGCGAGGAACCATCACCCGACGCGCGGTCTTCTCCTCGAGATTCAGTACGTTCTCGATCAGGACGCGCTCGTTCCGCGAGAGATGCCCGCCCGCAACGCTCTCGGCGACAATGTGACGCAACTCCTCTTCCGTGTGCGCCACTTCGTCATGATCGGTCTTGCCTAGACCGAGCAGCCAAAGCGTCAGGTTGCTGGCACCGTTCAGCAACCAGATGAAAGGAAAAAACAAATAATAGAACGCCATCAAGACCGGCGCCGTGATCAACGCCACAGTCTTGGCCGACCGAATCGCCAGGCTCTTGGGTGCCTGCTCTCCCAACGCCATGTGCAGGAACGTCACCAGCGACAAGGCAATGAGCGGAGCCACGATCGTTACCGGTCCGGACACCTTCTCGGCGAAGGGCAAGCCGAGTGAGGTCAATCCGGCCTTCACGCTCGGCTCGACCCAAGATGTGATCGCCTGTCCCAGCGCGAGGCTGGCCACCGTGATGCCCAACTGCGAGGCCGAAAGGTAAGCGTCGAGCCGGTCGAGAGCCCTGCTCGTCAGCTTCGCCGCCCATCGCCCTTCTTCGGCGAGTTGGTCGATCTGGCTGCTTCGCACCTTGACCAGAGCAAACTCGGCGGCGACGAAGAAACCGTTGACGAAAACCAACCCAGCGATGATCAAGAACTCGATGAGGTTCATCGAGAGATGTTTCCGAAACGGAGGAGACCAGGCATGGCCTTCGAGACTCAACGAGTCTGCGCACCGCCACACGGGCCCTGAGGTGGTGACGATTCTAACCGATGACGCTCAGACCTCGCATCTCGGAATTCGGCCATCCCGGTCACTTCCCCGCCATCGCACGGAAAAATCCTCAACGACAGTCAGGACCGGTCCGTTCGCCATCGGAATCCGCAAAAGCTCCTGGAACTCGACGTCAAAACCACGATCCACCGAACTCTAAGGTAAGCAAAGACTTCAGAGAAAGACAGGCGACTCTTCCATCTTCTTGCAGACGGTCGCATCCGAAGCCGAGAGGGCAAGGCAGTCTCCCCCCGCCCTCCCCGATTGAGTGTCCCAGCCGGTTGGCGTCGCGGCACCGAATTCCATCGCTCCCGCCCGGTGTCCCGAAACTGGAAACGATGAGGGTTTGTTGAAAATCCCGAGACACCTCCGCTGCCCGCTTGAAAATTGAGAGGGCCTGGTAAAATATTCCGCTGACTCTTGACGCGGGAGATTCCAAGCTTTACCATGTAAAGTGGTCGCGTACGGGTGCGTCACGCGACAGCGTCTCGGCCCCCGCCGGAGAAGCCGCGAGGCATGGAACTTCGGGATGCGCTGACCCAGATCTCTGAGATTCGCCTTCAGCTCGCTCGAACCGAAGTTTTTCGGGGTTATCGAGCGATGCCCGTGGCGTTTTCGGGATTGCTCGCCTTCGCGGCGGCCGGATTTCAGGCGGTCTGGATCCATGAACCGCTCCAGGAGATCACGGCCTATCTGACCCTCTGGGTTGGCGCGGCGATCATCAGTGCGGTCGCGGCAGGCGTCGAGATGGCGGTCCGTGCGAGGAACTCGTCCTCGTCCTGGACGCGTGAGATCACGTGGCTGGCTGTCGAACAGTTCGTGCCTTGCCTGATTGCGGGGGGGCTGCTCACCCTGGTCTTGCTCCGCTCGGCTCCCGAGGAGCTTTGGATGCTCCCCGGCCTCTGGCAGATTCTGTTCAGTTTGGGAGTCTTCGCGTCGTGCCGTCTCCTGCCTCGAGCCACCTCTCTCGTGGCGGTCTTTTATCTGGCGGCGGGACTCGGCACCTTGGCCGTGTCACGGGGAGAAGCGGCCCTTTCCCCTTGGGCCATGGGCCTCCCCTTTGGATTGGGACAGCTCCTCGCGGCGACCGTGCTCTATCGCACCTTGGAGTGCAGCGATGAGTAAAACCAAGGTCGATGAGTCGTCAGGACGTTTCGCCTACGAAGGACTGGAACGGGTCTTCCACGAGAAAGCCCGCCTGGGAATCATGACCTCCCTCGTCACCCACCCCAAGGGCCTGGTTTTCGCCGATCTCAAAGAACTCTGCGCACTTACCGACGGAAACCTCAGTCGACACCTCCAGGTCCTTCATGAGGCCGGCTTCGTCGAAGTCTGGAAGGGATTCCAGCGCAAACGCCCCCAAACCCTCTGCCGCCTCACCGAGCAGGGGCGATGTCGTTTCCTGGAATACATCACGGTTCTCGAGAATGTCGTCGCTGACGCCATGACCGCCGCCAAGGCCGCGCCCACTGCCGCGACACTCTCAGAAGGATGGTCCCCTGCCTGAGTTCGTCAACCGGAACCATGATCGTCCGTATTTGAGCTTCTGGCTCATAACTTTGTGATACAAAGCTTAAAGCGATAACGAGGGATTCTCATGAAAGTCGTCCGTGCCGAAGTGATGGGGATGTGCTTCGGGGTTCGAGACGCCCTGAAGATCATCAACCGCGTCGAGGAGCCGCACACCGTCACGATCCACGGACAGCTCGTGCACAATGAGGTCGTCCTGGCCCGGCTCGACTCCGACGGATTCGCGATGTCGGACGAGTCGGCACGAGCCGAACTGCCCGAGACCCCTGTCGTCCTCATCACGGCGCACGGCATCAGCGATCGCGAGCGAGAGCGGCTCGCTTCGGCCGGGAAGCAATTGATCGACACCACCTGCCCGCTCGTCACTCGCGCGCATCAGGCCGCTCTCAACCTCCAGCACCAGGGTTACCACGTACTCGTGATCGGCCGTCGCGGGCACGTCGAAGTGCAAGGAATCATCGAAGATCTAACTAACTTCGATGTGATCCAGACCGAAGACGAGGTGACTCGCTACGCATCAAAACGTCTTGGCATCGTCTGTCAGACCACCACCGCCTCACGAGCGGTCGCACGCATTCGCGAGGTGATCGCCGAACGCAACCCGGACGCCGAAATCCGTTTCGTCGATACCGTCTGCCTTCCCACCAAGGATCATCAGCGCGCCGTGGAGAGACTGCTCGATGAAGTTGACGCCGTGGTCGTCGTGGGCGGCCAGAACTCGAACAACACACGCGAGTTGGTGACGCTTTGCCAGGAGCGAGGCATCCCCGCGCTGCACGTCCAGTCGGCCGACAACCTCGACCCTGACTGGTTCTCGGGATACGAGACCGTCGGTCTCACGGCGGGCACCTCGACGCTCGACACCACCATCGATGAGGTCCACCAAGCGCTTCTGCGCCTGTCGGTGGGGGTCGAGACCTGAGGCTTCCCGGGACAGGTGAAGTTCGAGTCCAGGCTCCCGACCATCGCGCGGCTCCGGCTTCGGAACGGCGCGATGGCGACGAGGATTGGATCACTCGGAAATCAGAGAAATCCGGCCCCAGTACGCGAACTCCCAGCTCCAACCGTTCGCGCGGTTCTGGAGTTCGAGGTTCACCGACTTCCCTGCGAACGGTGTGAGGTCGACGACAACCTGCTTCCATCCCTCGCGAGCTGAGTCCGCGCCGACGGTTGACTCGTGAAGAAGCTTGCCATCGGCCTTCACGACCAGCGACCAATCACCGCGAGGGTGATGCGAGAGGTCGAGGACGAGCTTTGTGGCCTTTCCCTGCGGCACATCGAGCCGCGTCTTCAGCACGCAGGGCGTCTGGGCGTCGATCGGATGAGTACGGAGCACGGTGCCTCGCCCCTGATGCTCCTTGAGAATGGCCAATCCCCCTTCGCCCACGGCTGAGGTCGAGAAGCCGGGAGCGAAAAGGTCGAGAAGCTCGGCATACTTCCCAGGGTTCGTCGTCTCTCGAGGCGGGATCTCGCCCGTTCCCGGGATCGGCCTGGCCGTCGGATCCGAAGGGGGCCTGTCGAGCGCGAGGAAGGCAAAGAGGTCGACGATTTCCTGGGCCTTGAGTTGCGACTCCAGGTTCTCGGGCATCAGCGACAAGGCGCTGACTTTCATCTCGTCGACCTGGTCGCGAGGGATGGTCTCGACTTTCCCTCCTTGTGTCTTGAGAACGACCCGCGTGGGGCTATCCTCGGCCAAAAGCCCGGTCAGGATCCGTCCGTCGGTCGTGGCGACGGTCGTCGCCTGGTAGGCCGCACCGATGACCAGGCTGGGATCGAAGACATTGGAGAGGAGTTGCTCGAAGGAACCACGGCCATTGAGAGTGATCTCGGGGCCGACCTCTTGCCCTTCGCCGTAAATCTTGTGGCATTGAGCACAGAGATTCTTGAAGACATCTTTTCCCTTGTGAGGATCTCCCAGGCCGGTGCGGAGCAACCTGCGGATGCGAGCGATGACTTCCTCACGCGCCGGATCCCGGCCTTCGCGCACGGTACCGAACTGCGACTTCACCAGGCGAACCACCTCGGGATCCTTGCTGCCCAACAGCCGTCGAACTTGGTTCACGTTCAAGGCGTCTTTCGAGAACTTGCCCTGGGCGATCGCATCGATCAGGGCCCGGCTCCATGACGATCGCTGCGTGAGCAGTTCGATCACTCTCGGCTGAAGGTCGAGCTCGAGTTGGGCGTATTCGGCCAGGACGAGCTTCGCGACGCGAGGGTCGTCGAGCCGTCCCAGGGCGCTGAGAACCTGTCCGCGGAAATCGGGGGCACCGGCCTGCCGATCAGCCAGAATGCGACCGGCTGCGTCGATGATCTCCGGATCGCCCGCGGCGATCAGGGCATTCAAGGCCCGGAGTCTCTGGCCTGGCTCATCCTGCGCCGAGAGGAAGAGCCCCCGGGTCGCGGCCACCCCGGCCGAGTCTTTCCAGGAAGTTGCCAAGATCGCCGCATCGCGAAAGAGGGGAGCGTCGTGTGAGCCCGCCAGGACCTTGCTCACGAACGGCGCAAGTCCTTCGCGAACCGCCACGAGGTGTTTTCCGCTGATTTCCCCCGTCTGCACGCGGGTCGCCAGCCCCTCGAGAGCAGGTCGAACCAGAAGTGTCCGCGAGGCGTCTCCAGCCGCAAGAAACTCGATGAGGCGAACGATCGGGGTTGGATCCGGATTCCGTTTACCCAGCAATCGTTCAATCGTTCGAGGGAGGATGAGCGAAATCGCTTCGACCCCCTCCTTCTTGGCGCCGGCCACGCGCTCCGCGAACTCGACGCCTCGGTCCTCGAGCAAGGGTTCGAGGTTCCTCCACACGATCCGAGGGATCAGAGGGTCTTCCCCGCTGGCCGAGAGCACGTCCAGGAGCAGCGGCAGAGCGTCGATGCCAGCGACCTTCCGCGACGCGATGGCCACCTGGAGTCGCACGTCGGGAGAGGGGTCATGGGCCAGCCCTTGGATCCGCGTCCGGATTCCATCGCCGACTTTGCCGGCATTTCCCGCCGCGCGGACGCCCCAGGCTCGAAAGGTTGGATCTTGGTGTGCGAGGAGCTCATTCAAGAACGGATCATCGAGCGAACCACAACCAAGCCTCGCCCAGAGACCATGGAGTCTTCCCTTGCGCGGCGTCCGGGAGTCGAGCACCACGGCTTCGAGTTGCCGACGAATTTCGGCCGTATTGCGCTCCGCTAACAGCCGCTGCGCCATGTCACGATCGTAGACGTTGGCACTGGAGAGCAGATCGAGAAGCGACTTATCCTCGGCTTTCGCCAGGTCGAAGGGAGCACGCCGCGGTGTCCCCCGGTATCGGATCCGATAAAGGCGGCCTTTGAGGCGATCGATCCCCGCCGGGTCACGATTGGCGTCCTGATAGCAGTGGTATTGGTCGTACCAATCGAGAACGTACAGGCAGCCGTCGGGCCCGGTCTTCTGGACCACGGGCATGAACCAGGCGTCGTTGGCGGAAAGAAAATCACCTTGAGACTCGCCATGGTAGGTCGACCCTTTGCGTGAAAGGGTATCAACATTGATACCATTACCGTGAATGTTCCCCATGTAGAGCCGATCGCGATAAGCGTCCGGATACGCCGGGCTGTCGAAGTAATGGATCCCGCAGTAAGCAGCCTTCTCGTGTTTGTGGTCGACGATCGACTCGATTTTCCATGTGAAGGGGGGATAGGGCCCTCCTTGACGGTGGTAATAGCCGGTCTCGACCAGATGCCAAAGGTGATCGATGACGCACGCGCTCGAGAACGCGCTCCCCTCGGAATCCCAGGCAATTCCCCAGGGGTTGCTCGTCCCCTCACAGAAGATCTCGAAGTCCCGGGTTCGGGGGTGAATCCGGAAAATCGCGCAAGTGAATTGGTAGGTCTTATTACGATACGAAATGCGACTATTATTGAAGACCCCATTCCAGCCGTAGAGCCAACCGTCCGGGCCCCAGGTCAGGGAGTTGGGAAGTTCGTGGGTGTCGTACCGGCCGAAGCCGGTCACGATGACCTCGCGACGGTCCGCCTTGCCGTCCCCGTCGGTATCTTGAAGGAAGAGGAGGTCGGGGGCGTTGGCCACCCAAACTCCCCCATGACCGACGGCGATGCCTGAAGGGATGTTCAAACCTTCGGCGAAGATCGTGAATTTGTCGGCCTTGCCGTCCCCGTCGGTATCCTCGAGGATCTTGACGCGGTCGCGTCCAACTCCCGGTTGATGCCGCGGGTACTCAAGACTCTCGGTGATCCAAACGCGACCGCGCTCGTCGAACGTCATAGCCACCGGATTGACGATATCCGGCTCACTGGCCACAACCTCCACTTCAAACCCTTCCGGGACGGTCATCTTGCGGACGGCTTCGGCGGGGGACAGCGGATCGCCAGGCGGTTTGCTCTGTCCGTGAGGAATCTTGCGCGGTGCGTCTGCACCCGTCAGGAAAGCGACCCCGAACAAGACGACGAGCAACAGGATCGGAGTACACCGGCGATTCGCCTCGCCCCTCATGTCATTCTCTCCGGAAAAGATCAGTGGGAGTGACAGCAGATTCCCCAGGACTCACTTCTCGCCGGCGTTCTCGTGCTTGGAATCTGCATCTGCCGGCCTGAGTTCCGCGAGAAACGCCTCGATTCCCGCCTTGGAGACCTCGGCATCCTGCTCGCCGGTGCCGCCACCGACCCCAACTCCACCGATCACCTGCGAGTCGATCACCACCGGCACGCCGCCGAAGAGCGTCGTCAGCGTACCGCCGCTGGCAGAGGCGGCGTTCTGAAGGCTCAGGTTCAGGTGAACGTCGAGGGGAGCGCCAGGTTTCCCCAACGGGCCCGTCGCCTGGCGAAACGTGGCGGCCGTCACGGCCTTCGTCGTGGCGGTATAAATACTGGCGGGCCGAGCTCCATCCATTCGAGCAAAATTGAGCAAATGTCCCCCATCATCAACCACGGCGATGTTGACCTTGAGGCCCATTTCGGCGGCCTTCTTCTCGGCTCCTTCCACGATCCGCCGGGCTCCAGCCAAGGTGAGTCGAACCTGATTACGGATGATCAGGGACGAACTCGCGGCCTTCATGCTTCCCGACGTCTGGAAACCTGCCAGCTTCAGCGGCTCGTGATCCACCTTCGGCGCGGTCCCGAGAACCTTGACGATGGTCTCGCCTCCCCGGCGCAATCCCAGGTCGGGTTCGCCTTTGCCCAGACCGCCCACAATGGCGTCACGAATCTCGGACTGAGCCCGATCCGTAACGATTCCTTTGTAGCGCTGCGCCACCCGCACTTCGATCTTCCTCTCCTCTTTGGCCAAGAGGATGTAGATTCCCTCATGGGCCAAGTGCTTCACCCGGTCGCGCGAAGCCTCGCCGATCGTCTTGCCCTCAAGTGAGCGTACCGTCTCGATCTTGGTAGGGATCCCCGTCTCGCGGTTCGCTTTTTCCAAGAGCGGCACAACCTCTTCGATGGCATTCGCAGAAAAGATTCGGGCCGGGTCCTCGACTCCAACGTCCTTGGTCTCGGCCACCGCTGCGCGGCCGTCCCCTTGCGCCAACGAAAACGTCGGCGCGGACGACCCAATCATGAACCCGATGGCCAGAATGCGGCAAGCCTTAAGATATCCACTCATCTAACGCAAACTCCTATCTTCAGACTATTCTGTAAGCAGGGAGAGGATCGCCATCCGCGAGGGATCACCGACGCGATTGCGCCAGAATCCAGTCAATGACGGTTGGGTCGTTGTAAGCGCGATCCCAACTGTTGTGGCCGACTCCTCGGTATTCGGTCTCCCTGGGGGAGGAACCGAGGGTATGGAGGGATTCGGTCATGAGCCGAACATTCTGGATGGTCTCAAGGCGATCCGCATCACCGACGATCGTCCAGATCGGCAACGACCGGAGCGCCGTGGCAGTCTCGGGACGGCCTCGGCCACAGATCGGCACAACGGCACGGAACCGTTCGGGCTGCGAAGCCGCCAGTCCCCAGGAGCCGCTTCCCCCCATCGAAAGCCCGGTCAGAACGACGCGGTCGCGGTCCCCTTTGTAATGCGCGAGGACATCGTCAAGGATCGCCAGAGCAGCCTTCGCATCGGCCGAGTCCGCGGCCCAGGTCTTGCGAGCCTGGGGAAAGACCACGATGGCAGGAAACCCTTCCGGCCGCGCCAGGATCGCGGGACCGATCCCCACCTGGGCGGACAGCACTCCATTCGTGCCCTTCTCGCCCGAGCCATGCAAGTAAAGGATCACGGGAAACGTCTTCTTGCCGTCATATCCGTTGGGGACGAAGACGGAATATTTCCGCTCCTCTCCTTCGGTCGTCACACTCCGCAAGTGAAAGCCCGGGGATTCCAGGTTCTCGGCGGTCGGACGCGGCAAGGGCTGAATCCAAAGATCCTTGAACTGGATCTCCATCGGCCCGCCTGCATGAATCTGCAACGCGATCTTCCCATCGCGGGCGATCGAGGCATCTTCCTCGAGGTACTCGACCGACTTCACTCCATTGAGCGTTAAAACAATCTTGTTTCCGATCACGCGAAGAATGTATTCATTCCAGCCTGATTTATGTAAACCTTTGACGGCTTTCTCCGACCCCTGAACCAGGACCTTGTTGCGTCTCGACTCATCGTAGAGGCAACCCCAGTAGTTCTGTCCAATATCCGCCTGGTAGCCGCGCATCTCGTGGCCGGGGATCCGCTCGCTTCGGAACTGGACGCCGCTGTTGCTGCCATCGGCGCCGATGAGTCGGAACGTGAGCTTGAGAACAAAGTCGCCGTAGCTTTGTTCGGTCGCGAGAAAGTCGTTGCGCTTGAGTCCAGGAGATTTGCCGACGATCATGCCGTCTTTCGCGGACCAGAGGTTCTTGTCCCCTTCCCAACCTGTCAGGTCTTTCCCATTGAAGAGGGGCACGAATCCGGAGGTCTCGACATAGGCCGGCTCACCGGAGAGCAATCGAATCCAGCGGATGATCGTGGTCGCATAGTAGGTACCGCTCAGGTCGGGATCCGCCCCCGGGCGTACGGAGTAGGCGTCGTTCGAGTGCCGACAACGTGCGATGAACCCCTTGAGCTTGTCGAGATCAGGGGATTCCTTGAGCATGAAGAACGTGCGCATGATCCGATACGAGGTTTCGAGATCCGACACGCCGTCAGCCTTGGACCAAGCTCCGTCCGCATTCTGGCCGGCGCGGAGAGCCGCGAGGATCGCGTCTTGCTTATCGAGCTTCACTCCCATTCGCAGCAAAAGGGCCACGGCTCCGCCGGTGTCTCGCGGTTGGGCTCCGCCCTGGCCGAACGTTCCGTCCGGATTACGCATCCCCTCGACCTTCTTGGTCCACGCTTCGAAGTCGGGCGAGGACTTCGCCACGGCCTCGAGACCAGCGGCGGCGATGCGAATCTCTTCAAATTCTTTGGCGTTTTTAGAAAAGAACCCAATGGCTCCCTTTGCGTACTCGTCGGCCGGGATCCTGAGTTCAGCGACGGCCATCAACCCGCTCGCCGTGAGTCCGACGGTGGGGGTTCCGCCGGGAGTCGGCGCAAAGCCCCCCGTTGACGGGTCGTAGCACGACTTCACGAACTTGATACATGCCAGCACGTCGGGGATCGAGCCGCGCGTGTTCTTCAGAACCCGGATCGCCGTCGAGGTGGTCGGCAACGTGGAGGGAGCTGACGGCTTGGCTCCGAATCCGCCGTCGGAGTTCTGGAAGCTCGCCACGAGCGCAGCGGTCCGCGCCAGGTCCTCGGTCGATTGGGCACGGGCCGATGGAATGATCAAGACCGCCCACGCGGTCAGGCCCAAACAGATGCGCTTCATGGAATGGCCCCTCACTACGTACGGGGAGGAAGTACGGGTTCGCGATCGACTCAGTCTGCCAAGCGGAGGTGGTCTCGGCAACTACCTTGTCGCCTTCTATCGCGTTCGTGCGCGCGTTTCCGCATGACGACCCCACGTCCAGATATACGTGGGGGCCGATGCAACGTGCAATGATAGGCGGGTGCTCAAACCCCGTCCACGATCTTGCCGTCGCGGAGCTTGATGACGCGATCGGCCCAGGCAGCGACGTCAGGACTGTGGGTGACAACCACCAGGGTCAAATGACGCTCTCGACGGAGCCTGGCCAGAAGCTCGAGCACCTCGGCCTGGGAAACACTGTCGAGGTTGCCCGTCGGCTCATCGGCCAGCAGGAGGGTTGGTTCATTGGCCAAAGCCCGCGCAATCGCCACGCGCTGGCGTTCCCCGACCGAGAGGCGGCTTGGGTACTGGCTCAGCCGGTGCGACAGCCCTACTTCGCGGAGCAAGCCCTCGGCCCGAGCCGTACGCTCGGATCGCGACCAGTTCGCCTCGAACATCGGGACCTGCACGTTTTCGAGCGCGGAAAGTGTGGGCAAAAGATAAAATGATTGAAAGACGAAGCCGATCCGCGAGGCTCGGTAGGCGTCGAGGTCGGTCTGCTTCAGCGGAACCCCCTGGAACGCGACCTCCCCCGACGTCGGCAGGTCGAGGCCTCCCAGCAGGCTCAGGAGCGTGCTCTTGCCGCAACCGCTCGGTCCGGTGATCGCCACCGACTCACCCGCGCCAACTTTCAACGAGACCCCACGTAGCGCCTGGACATCGCCGTCGGGATAAACGCGAGTGAGGTTCTTGCCCTCGAGCAGCGGGACATCCCCCGCGCCGTTGTTACTCATGGCGAAGGGCCTCGGTGGGTTGCAACGACGCGCCTCGGAGGGCAGGATACAGACCGCCGAGCAGGCTCAGTCCCATCCCCAGCACGATCCCGACCACGATCACTTCCGGAGGCAGATGCGACGACACGAAGCCGCTCGAGGCCGGCAGCCGCGAGAGGACGTTGACTCCCGCGTAGCCGAGGATCACTCCCAGGATGGCCCCTGCCCCTCCTAGAGCGAAGGCCTCGCCGATGATGAGCGCGAGTACGCGTTTTCTTCGCCAGCCGAGGGCACGCAGTAATCCAATTTCGGTGGTTCGCTCGAAGACGGTCATCATCATCGTGTTGAGCACACCGACCGATCCCAGGATCAACGCGATGGCCGAGGTCGCCCATGCCATCGACTTGACCAACCGGATCCGGATATCCCCCTGGACGTAGTCGCGAGCAGGCACGGCGGCCACCCCAGGTACGGCCGCCTCGATCCGTTTCCGAACTTCCTCGATAAAGGGACGGTCGGGCTTCTGAGCCTTGACGACGAAGCCGGTGACGTTCCCTTCGCGCCCCATCATCTTCTGAAGCTGGGTCCTCGGAATAATCAAGCCGCCGTTTTCGAACAGGCTCTCGCTCTCGAAGATCCCGATCACGTGGAAAGGCTCACCGGCCACCTTGAGCTCGTCGCCGACCTTCTTGCCGAGGTTCGTCGCCAGGACGCTTCCGAGCATGGCGTCCTTCGTATCTCCTCGCTCGAGTGTGCGTCCCTTGACGACCCGGATCCCATGAAAAAGAAGGCTCCCGGGTTCCCAACCGTTGATCAAGACGCTGACGAGGTTGGCTTCCTCAAACGAGACCGTGTCCATCAACGAGCCGGCAACGTCTTTGACTCCGGGCACCTTGCGCAGGCTGTCGGCGACCGACTCGTCGAGGTTGCTTGTGAGCTTGTCGCTCACCCCCGCTCTCACCACCATCAAGTCGATACCTTTCGACTCGTTGATCGCGAGGAACGAGCGCTCGAATCCCCAGGCGATGCCGAGAAGGGTGACGACGGCGGCGATCCCGATCGAGAGTCCTACGACCGTCAAGACGGTCCGAACCCCGCGCCGAAAGAGATTTCTAAGAATAAGGGTGGTGAAGTGCATACCGGGCAATCACGAGAGAGACGGGCGGCGGAAATTCGCCTGCCAAGGCCACTACCATAGTCCGTCGCCTGAGCCGACTCAAGGGGCCTTCCCCACCATGACATAACCGCCGCCGTGCCAGATCAGCTCGTAATGGCTGTCCTTGAGCACACGTCGGCCGATCTCGGCAATATCCATGCGACGGTGCCGTTCTACCAGGTCCGCGAAATCCTTTCCGATCGAACGCGCCACGAGCCAACGATCCAGCGAAGCCAGACCGATCTTATGGAACAACAACCGATCCGTGAAGTTCGGAATCTCGTCCGAAATCACGATCGTCGAACCCGGCCGAACGACGCGGACCATCTCACGGAGAGCGCCTTCGGGATTTTGAAAATGATTAAATCCGCCGATGCTCAAGACGGCATCGAAGGCCTGATCACGGAACGGTAGCGACTCGGCTTCTCCCAGGACCAGCCGCAGATCGCGCGCGGAATTACGACGTCGGCAGTTGGCAAGCTGATACGTGGAAACGTCGATCCCAACCATCTTCCAGTCATGGGGCAGCCAATCAACGTAAACGCCGTCACCGATCGCGACGTCAAGAAGTTTGATTCCCGCCTGCTGCGGAAGATGCCGTAGGATGACGTTACGGCTCTTCCTTTCGCCGCCGTTGCACAGGAAAAAGAACCACTCCCAGAAGCGGAATTTCGGCCAGAGCGGACTGTTGTAGAAATCGCGAGCGATCTGGTTATCCGGAGCGGGTTCGTCTTTGACGACCAGCACCCCATCCCGGATCGGATAAGCATGCCCGCACTTCTTGCAACGGAGTCCCTCCCCGGCCGGACTCAGATCTCCCGCACAGGCGAGACAAAGGAGCGGATCGGTGTCCAACATCCAGCCGGATGCCGTGTTCTGCGTGGTCAACGACATGGGAGGCGTCCTTTTCAGAGAGCGAGATCCACGAGACAGTATCCAAGCCGGTTCCAGATCGGATAGCGACGGTGCCGAGGCCACTCGGCACGCACCAAAGCCTCGACGTCCACGCGGTGATCCAGGACCATCGAGACGAACTCGGGTTCGAGCCCCATGCGCTGGAGTCCCCAGCGGTCGAGCGCCTCGATTCCCAGGACGTGCCCCGGGGCCAAGCGATAGAGGTCGGGGAGCTCATCGGCAACGATCAGCGGTGCCCCCGATTTGGCCACCCGGCGCATTTCGCGGAGCGCCGCGGCGTGATCGCGGAAGTAGTTGAATCCTCCGACGGTATAGACCGCATCGAAAAGGCCGTCGCCAAACGGCAAAGCCTCCCCTTCAGCCCAGACCAACCGACCGGCGAGGTGGGGGAACCGGTCACGGCAACTCTCTAAACGACTCCGAGCGATATCGACGCCGTAGAGGCTCCATGACGATGGCAACAATCGTACATTCTCGCCATCACCGATACCGACCTCGAGAACGCGAGCATGTCGTGCCTTGGGTAAGTGACGAAGAACCTGGCGCCGAGCCGGCGCGATGCCGGGTCCTTGGAACCAAAGAAACAACTGCTCCCAAGGCTTGAATCGGCCCCAATTCGGACCGTCATAGAACGCAGCGGCGACCTGGTTGGTTCCTCGAAGCGTTCCGATCGCCTGAAGAATGCCGTTCAACTCGGGATAGTCGCGGTCACAGCCGGCACAGCGCAGCCTGCCTTCGAGCGCTCGCCCGCACGACAAACAGACCGCGATCTCCGCCGCGGCGGGCGCTTGCTCGGACCAGGTCGAAGGTAAGGCCGCCACGTTGACTCACTCCCGACTCGAGGCTTTTCGAGCCGAATTCCACATGCTTCACATACAAAAGAAACGCTCTTTTGATGATCGCCTCTAAAACTCGGTGGTCAGCGCTTCCGGGCCCGCACGATCCATCATCCAATCGAAGAGCCGATTGGGAAGGCCCTTCAAGAACCCCATACCCACGGCCGCCCCGAACGGAAACGCGAAGTCCCGAGGCCGACGGACGATCGCCCGCACCAGGGCCGACGCGGCCTGCTCGGGCTCAAGCATTTTGATCGGTTTACGGAATGGCGTCCCCTCGGTGATCGCCGTGCGGACGAACCCGGGGTAAACGGTGGTGATCGTCACCCCTCGCCGCTTGAGGGCAGGGCGCAGTCCTTCCAGATAAGTCGTGAGCGCGGCCTTGGACGCCGAGTAGCCGGGCATCCACGGTAACCCACGGTATCCGGCCACGCTCGAGATTCCGACGAGATGCCCCGAGCCTCGTGCGAACATCCCAGGGAGGACGGCCTCGATCGAGCGAGCGACCCCGAGCACATTGATTTCGAGCATGTCGCGGAATCCGTCGATGTCGAGGTTGAGGGCGTTCGAGAGTCCGCCCACTCCCGCACAAGCCACCAGCACCTCGATTGGACCGAGTTCGGATTCGATGGTGGCGACCGCGCGTTGCAATGCGGAACCATCCTTGACGTCGGCGACCACGGAAACGGCGGGGCTACCCCGAGAACGAAGCTGCGAAGCCACCGCGTCCAGCGGCCCCTCCGCGCGGTCGATCAGCCCGAGCCGGAAGCCACGCTCCCCAAGCGCGAGGGCCGTCGCGCGACCAATTCCATGGGCGGCCCCGGTGAGCATCAAGACCGGTGATATTGCCGATGTCGAAGTATTCATCGTTGACGCGACCACGCGTGTCCCTCGTCGAACGTTCATCAAAGGTTTGCCAAACGTGTCGGCCATCGAGCGTCAGGCCGCCGCGAGGCGGGCCTCAAGGAATTCCTGAAGCAGACGGAGGAAACCCTCGGGGTTCTCTTCCGGAGCCCGATGTTTTGCGTTCGGAACAATGGCCGTACGACAATCGGGTAAATGTTCGACCAGGTAATTGGCCGTGGTCAGGAATGGGGAAAACTCGCCGTAGAGCGCGAGTGTGGGAATGGTCACGCCGTGGATCAAATCGGCGGTCAGTCCGGCCGCGACCTTGGAATCGGCGCCGCAGGTCGTACCTCCGAGCCGGAGAAGGCGATTGAGGGCGGGAAGGCCCACCTCGCGACGGAACTTGAGCAGACGCTCGCCATCGAGATGCATCACCTGGTCGAAGAAACGGCCGAGGTCGTACCAATGCTCGTCCGATAACTCGACGCCAGCTTGCTCGGCCTCGGCTCGGAAGTTCTGCCAGTGCCCCCAGCGGCTCACGTCTTCGAGGTGCCGCAGGGCCGGGAAATAGGGGTCGGAGAGGACCAACGTCTCCACCTTCGCAGGCTCCAGGGCCGCCGCATGGAGCGCAATCACTCCACCGAAGCTATGGCCGACGAGAGCCGTCCTTTCGATGCCGAGTTGATCCATGAGAGTGAATAGATCGGCGGCGTGATCGGCCGACGTGTAATTCGTCGGAGGGGCATCGCTGTAACCGTGACCTCGCAGGTCGAACGCCGTGACCCGGTGCGACGCACTGAGCGCTTGCATCGCTCGGCAGAGAAACCAGATCGACAGATCCCCGGTCACACCGTGGATGAGGATGACGTCAGGTCCCGCGCCGGTTTGCTGGTAGTGGAAATTCAAGCCGTTGGCTACGATCATCGGCATGGGAATGGCCCTGAGCTAGTGCGGTTATCGCTTGGATCGCCTACAAAATGCCGGAAGATCTGAGTGAAAACCCTGGGAGTTATGAGTTGGACGCACGATCAACCGATGCTCAGTCGATGGCTGTATGGGGTAGCACTGGTGGCTTGTCCACCAGTGGCGCTAGCCTTGGCCCACTGGTGGACAAGCCACCAGTGCCACCCCATCGCCCATTGACTTCGACCTGGGACTTTCCACTCTCTTGCTTTGGGTGTATGCCATCCGAACGGTACTTGCTCTAGAAGAAATCGCCGACGGCTTGGGATCCGTCAGCAGGCGTCGGGTCTCGGGAGTCGGACGTCCTCCGCCAAACACCGCGTTCATCAGAACTCTTAGAGGCTATCCGGATGAGGGTTAGCCATGTGAAATCGGGAAAGGGGGTGGGCGGGAAGGAGCGAAGCGACGCCCCGGGACGAGCCTCGGCCGATCCCCGGGGCCTCGAAGACTCGTCCCGGCCACACAAACAACACGTCTTCACGTCAGTGTTCACTTTCCGGATAGTCTCTTTGTGGATCATCCGGCAAGTCTCTCTCTTGTAGAGTGGGCAGTGCCCACCAGGGATGGAACCCTGGTCGAATCCATGAGATTGGTGGGCAGTGCCCACCCTACGGGAAAGCAACTTGGTGGACGAACCACATCTAATTTACCGACGCGCGGAGAGGTGTCGTTCGAGGAATTCCGTAAGTTCTCCCACACGAATATCGCGGTCCGTTCTTCGGCCGAGATCCGCCATCAACTCGCCGAACGGAAGTTGGCAACCGTAATGCCGTTCAAGGGTTTCTCCGAGGACCACCGCATCGATCGATGCCAGGCCGAGGTCGGCGAAAAACATGGTGTCGGGACCGATCGCCTCGGAATACTCGCGACCGTGGAAATTGCCAAGGATCTGGCTCAAGTCCGCCAAGATCGATTCCTGCGTGTGAGTCGTCATCATTCAAGATCCCATCTCTCAATCCCGCGTTCCAACGTCGATTGATGCGAGCATCCGACACGGCTTACGAGCCTTCCATCGGCCCCGCGATCGTCCACGCCCAAACATAGTCGCCCCGGCGATCGGTCATGACCTCATGGATAGACCGAGGTTGATGGACGACCTGGACCTTCCCCGTTGCGGTATCGACCGCAATCACGTGGGTCGTATCCCATTCTGCGTCCGAATTCAATCCAAGTGCACGAATCAGGGCGACTCGGGCGCACCGGAGCCGGGACGACCACTCGTGGAGGTCCACCTCGGCATCCTGCAACAGAGAACGTTCCGTTGCGCACGGAGTCGCTGACAATCTCTCTGCAATCATTGATGAGAGCGACTCGATGGCCAAGCCGGCCCGAGTGCTGGGGTCAGCGGCCGCAAGGGCGATCGCCACCCCCTCGGCGTGCGCTACGGCCACCGCGGGCCTCGACCTCGCATCCGGGTCGAGTAAAGAGGAAAAGCGAGGCCGCCCCTGGGCATCCGTGCCGATTCGGAGATCAGCGGGATAGACATGAGGGCCTCCTTGCGCAAGCCAGAGTCGTCGGACGGCCTCCTTGGCAGCGACGCTTTCCCAAAGCCTCAGGGTGAAATCGGCATCCGACAGCGGTTCCTCGCGGAGGGCAAGACGCTCGTCGGGTCCGAGTTGAACCCACTCGAACACGTCACGCCAAACGGGCTTGGCCATGTCGGCCGGTGGTTGCAGCCAGACGCCCTGCGTCGTTCGCTCGACCGATGGCGAGGCTCCGGGCAAGCTGAGCGGCTCGCCGACGAAAACGCGGTTAGGCTGGCGGAATTGGTCGCGGAAGCGGCTGGGCCAGTAGAATCGCCAATCTTCCCAACCGACGATGTTCATCCACACGCGACCATCGGGAGCCACCAGTTCCGCATCCACCAACACCCGGTGGCGTGAGGCTTCCTGAATCTTGATCCGACAAGAGACGTCGGCCCCCTCTCCCGGGTCGTCCCCGAGGATGGCCAGTTCCGCGACACGCAGCGGGAAGATCACATCCCCTTCCCCCCAAGGGACCTGGTCGAGTCCCCAGCACCCGAGGAGATGCGTGAAGGCATCGAGCACGATCGGATCCGTACGGAACACGAGCGATTCCGAAGGGCGAAGCAAGCCTCGCCGCGGCAAGACACGGATGGTCCCTTCCAGCCCGTGCGGCGAGGCGTTGCCAATCTGCGTGACGGCTTGAAGCGCGGGTCCGTGGAAAAGCCATTGCTCTTCGTAGATATCAGGACCACTGAACCGACAAGGCCGAGCCTCCTCGAGGTGGAACGGGACCGCCACCGGGCCGCCACTTCGGGCTCGAGCGAAGACCACGCGCCCTTCGACAACCGGCACGTCTCCTCCGAGGCGAGGTACGACACTCGAGGCTCGGTTATAGAGTTGGACCCTGACCTCGTCAGGGTGCGAGGCATCGCGCTCGGCACGGACTTCGAGCTTGACCGGTTCTTGCTCATAACGGATCCAACGGTGAGCCTGCACATCCCGCAAGGCCACCACCGTCAGGTCGGGCAAGAGGACCGAAGCAGCCTGCGCCAGGATCTCGACCATGACCGTGAAGGGAACGACGGGCAAACCCTTTAGGGATGGGTCGAGCGCCGAGATCCGACGCCCCCCCAACGTGTGGTTTTCGGCCACCGGGTCCCCTTCGGCATCGAGCAGCCGTTCCGCAACCAAGGAGCGTCCCGGGAGGAACGAGACGACTTTCCCCACCCAAGGTCCCACCGTCGCAGTCGAGTTCGCGGTTTCGTGGGATTCCGACTCGGCCTTGTGTTCCTTGTATTCCGCGTTGGGGAGTGGCTTGGAACCTGGAACGCCATTTCGGCGTGCCTGGAAGGCTCGCATGACCTGGCGTTGCGTTTCCAGAAACGCATCCATCGTTTCCAGGTGTGCAAGTACGGCTCCGGCACGCGCCGAATTCCGGGGAGTCGACGGAATCGATGGGACGGTGAAGGGGGCATGACCATTCCGACCGTTCCCATTGCCGGCGTGATCGGAAGGGACGATCGGCTTCGGCCCGCTCATACGATTGGCCGGAGTCCCGTTGGTCTTCGCTGGCCCGCTGACCGGAGGTTTGAGCTCCGGAGGAGAAACGGGAGTCTCCACGGCCGTCGGCGGCGACGAAGCTCCTCGCTTTCGGAGCTCGGAGACGAGGTTGGGGGAGAGCCGCATCTCCGGAAATCCGACAGCCAGGGCGGGTGAAGCCTTGGCGATCGGAAGGTCGCGATCCAGGTCGATTCGCCTGGGCTGTCGCCTCCGATAGAGGTGTTCCGCGGTCGGAGTCACCCCGTGCGCGAATAAGGATGCCACGAGATGGTTCAACTGGGTCAGGCCGGAACGCCGGGGGAGTTGACTGGCGACGGCATAATGCGGTCGACCTCGTAACGTGTCCTCAACGAAGCCGGCGAGGTTGCCTCGGGCTCCGACATCGACGAAGAGGCGCACTCCATCCGCGTGCATCGCCTCGATCGTCGAGCGGAATGCAACCGGGCGAGCCCATTGCTCGACGGCAAGACGCCGGATCTCTTCGACGTCCCCCGCCACACGTCGACCGACTGCGCACGAGTAGAAATGACTGGTTGGTGGTCTGAGCGAAAGTTCACGAAAGAACTTATCGATCGGTCCCAGGGCTTGCGTGAACGCCGAGGTGTGGTAGGCGCGAGCGAAGGGGAGCGTTTCACACATCACCCCCTGCGACTTGAGCGCGTTCATCACGTGCTCGACCTGATCGGGCCTGCCGGCGAGCACGACCTGGTGCGGGCAGTTGTCCATAGCCACGGTCACCACGCCCTCGACCTGGCGGCAGACATCGTCGACGCGTTCGCGACTGGACGCGACGGCGGCGAGCATGGCGCTGGGGACTTGTCCCGAGTTGTCGAGTTGCTCGAAGATCGCACCCAGGGAGCCGAGCCGGTTCTCAAGCTCGGTATCGACGTCGAGCATACCCGCCGAGGCCAGGGCCAGGAACTCCCCGCTGCTGTGCCCGACCACCGCATCGGGCTGAAGACCAAGCCCGCGCAGCAGGTGATGGATCCCCCACTGGGCCGAGAGAACGACGTTCACCGCGGCACCGATCTCCCAGAGTTCGCTATCCTCCTGGGCTGTTGGCCCGAAGAGGATGTCGCTGGGCAGGCGGTCTCTCCCCTGCTCCATCGCGATGCGATCCGAAGTGTCGAAAAGCTTGCGGACCTCGGGAAAATGGGGACAGAGGTCCGCGAGCATCCCCGGATACTGCGACCCCTCGCCGGGGAAAAGAAAGGCCAGGGAGCCGGGCCCCCCCAGAGGCTCTTCCCAGAAGTAAATGCCTCGCGCATCACGAATCGAGCGGCAAGAGGGATCGGCCAACCGCTTCACGACCGCCTGGAGCCGTTCCCGCAACACATCCGTGGAGGGCACAACCAGCCCCACGCGAAACGGGCCGAGGTCTCTGGCCGTGTTGAGGGTATAGGCGAGGTCCTTGAGTGCAACCGATCGATTTTCCCCTCGTTCCAACCAGGCGATCAGTTGGCCGGCACGCTCGAGCCATTGGGCTCGATCCTGGGCGGCCAGCAGAATCGCCTCGCTCTCCCAAGGAGGCTGAGGCCCGGGGTCGGGTCCATCGGCGGAACGGCTATGCTCCTCGATGACGGCATGGCCGCTGATCCCCGCGAAGCCGAACGCATTCACCCCCGCGCGTCTCGGATGCGACCGATCTCCTTGAATCCAGGGGCGGGACGTCCGATTGAGGACGAAAGGGCTATCCTCCCTGGCAAGGAGCGGGTGAACCTCCTCGCAAACAGGTGCAGCCGGAATCAGGCGATGATGAAGGGCCAAGGCCGCCTTGATGAGTCCGGCCATGCCTGCGGCGGGCATCGCATGACCGATCTGGGCCGAGATCGCTCCCAACGCCCGGCGTCCCCAGCGTGTCGGCGGAAAAACGGCTCTGAGGGCGCGAAGCTCGGCGCGATCCGACGCGGGAACCCCCAGGCCATGCCCCTCGACGAAGCCAACGGTCGCCGGATCGACGTGCGCTCGACGATAGGCCCGGCGGATAGCCCGCGCATGTCCTCGGGCGCTCGGTGCTGCCAGGGAGCGTCCCTTGCCGTCGCTGGCCAGGCCTACGCCTTTGATCACGGCGTAGATACGATCGTCTTCGCGCTCCGCGTCCTCGAGCCGCTTGAGCACGACGACCCCCACGCCTTCTCCCGGTAGCGTGCCGTCGGCCTCGCTCGCAAACGGACACGCCTTGCCGGTCCTGGAAAGTGCTCCGAGCTGCGAGAAGACCATGGGAAAATCGACGTCGCACCCGATGTAGACCGCACCCACCAGGGCCAGGTCCGCGCGACGATCGACGAGAGCACGCGTCCCCAGATCGAGCGCCACGAGCGCAGAGGCGCTCGCTGCGTCCACAACGTAACTCGCCCCCGAAAGGTCGAATCGATTGGCAACGCGGCCCGCGGTGGCATTGGTGACTTGCCCCGGAATCGTGGCGGGTTCGAACGGAGGAAGGCTCGCCTTCAGATCCTGGCGAATCGCCTCGAAATCGGCGTCGGTCCATTCCGGGTGAAGATCGCGAAGGAGGGACAAAGTCTGCGCCAGAACGCGTCCGTGCTGAAGCCGCGTGAGATTGCCACGGTTGAAGTAATTCCCCCGTCCGATCACCACTTCCACACGTCGGCCATCTTCGATCCCTTCGATCAATCCGGCATCGTCGAGAGCCGCTCTCGCGGCGTCGAGCACGAGGAATTGCTCGGGTTCTCCCCCTTCGACCGTCAACGGCATGATCCCATGCCGCGACGGGTCGAACTCGATCGGCGCGTCGAAGTAACCGCCCCGTTTGCTCGCAACCCGATCGCTGGCCGTTGAGGCAGGGTCGTGGAAGATGGCCGGATCCCACCGGTCCTTCGGGACCTCGCTCGTGCAGTCGCGGCCGGACAGCACGTTCTCCCAGAACGCGGCGATGTCGCGCGCACCGGGAAACCGGCACCCCAGCCCCACGATCGCAATGTCCAACGGCCGACCGGTTTTCATGAAAGGTCAATCGTCCCCTCTCGAACGGGAAGCGCATCCAAAACCTGAAGAAACGTCGAGCCTCTCGAAAACTCGCCGGCGTATCCCATCCATCAACGATCAAAGGCCATTACAGCCACATCATGCGATTGATCCACGGCGACAGCCTGCCCGTTTGACATGAGCGAGCCGAGGTCGCCGGCGATGATCACCTCGACATCACCCTTGCGACCGAATTCGAGCTCATCCCCCAACCGAGGCGCACCGACCTGCGGTGGGATCATTCCGAATCCTTGCCGTCCCAGGTGAGCTTCGAGGTCGGAGACCATGCCGACTCCCGACCAAGGACCCCAGATCAGGGAGATGACCCGAGCCGACCAGCGTCGATCGAGCCAGAGCGCCAACTTATTGAGCGCCTCGTTGGCCGCTGCGTAGTCGGCCTGACCTCGGTTCCCGAACCGTCCGGCCACGGACGAGAAGAAAACCGCAAAACGGAGCGGATCCGACTCAAGCAGCCCGGCCAGGTTCAAAGCCCCTTCGAGCTTCGTGCCAAGTACACGCTCGAACGAGGCGACCGTCTTGTCCCGGAGCAGCTTGTCTTCGATCACCCCCGCTCCATGGATCAGGCCGGCGATCGGACCGAATTTCTCGCGCCAACGGTCCAGGGTCTGACTCAACGTCTCACGATCGCGGACGTTGACCTGAGCGTATTCAACCGCCGCGCCCAACGCCCGGAACGCATCCAGGTTCGTGCGTATTTCCCGTTCCCGGCGCAGCTCCTGATAGGCTCGTTCGAGTGCGGCAGGACCAATGACCTTGCCATGACCGGCGAGCCTTCGGTGGAGCGCGGCCTTGAGATCCGCAGCTTCCGTGAACGGCGCAGTGGATCGATCCTCGGTCTCAGGAGGCAGGGGACTCGAACCCACGATCAGGAATCTCGGCTGCCACCGCCGCGCCAGATCTTTCACCACGGCGGCGGTGATTCCTCGGCCCCCCCCCGTGACGAGGATCGGTGCGCCCTTCGGCAGCAACAGGCCCGAGCCTTCCCGACGCTGAACTTCGGAAGGGACGGCTGTGAGCACGATGCGCTCGTGATCTTGATATCCGACTTCCGCGTGCGCATCGTCCGTTGCAATCTCCTGGAACAGGTGGTCGGCCAGCGAGGACTCGGCCTCCTGGGGGTCAAGGTCGACGACGCGGACACGAACGTTCTTGGGCCATTCTCGAGCCAGGGTCTTGATCAGGCCGGCGATCGCTCCTTGGCCTGGGAAGAACTCCTGGCGTGCCTCCGTGCTGGCGAATTCTCCGCCCATACCCGTGCCGGCGATCAGGCAGGCCCCCCCCTGCTCGGCCGAGCGTGCGAGGTCGTTGGCCCCCGCCCTGGCGAGGAGAAAGAGCCCTTTGACCTCCGCCTCAAGCCGAGCACTCCACACGTTTGGGTCGAGATTCGCCTGCGATGCATGACGGAGCGGCAAGGCATGGACGATCCCCGCCAACGGCCCTCGCTGGCGGATTCGTCGTAGCAAGGCTTCGACTGACTCCTCTGAGCCGAGATCCGCCGATTCGCGATCAGGCTCGTTGCTGGTGCGCGAGACCTCCTGGTCGAGAATCAGAACGGGATGCCCCTGGTCTCTCAGCTTTGACGCCAGGGCCCGGGCAATCCCTCGTCCGTCGTCGGTGACGAGAACGACACCACCAGGAGCGAGGTTCACTTGCGATAACGGAGGATCAAGTGGAGCCGGGACAGCCTCGAGCACGAGCCGGCGAACCTCAACGGGGGGTTCCGCACGAGTCACTGAGTTCTTATGTGTTCCATTTCTCTCGACGCGAGGTGGCGGCAGGATCCGCGTACCTTGCGAGGCTCCCATGGCTTTACTGACCCGCTCCACGATGGCGCCGAGCGTCCGCGCCCGGGAGAGTTGGTCCATCAGCTCGGTGCTCGAGTCGCGCGGGAAACTCGGTAACGCGTCTCTCAGGGTTCCCAGGATCTCAACGCGCTTGATCGAGTCGATTCCCAGGTCGGCCTCGAGGTCGAGGTCGAGACGAAGCATCTCCGACGGATAGCCTGTCCGGTCCTTGACGATCGAGAGCAGGCGCTCGGCCACATCGTCAAGACTCGTGGCGATAGCGGTAGGAGCAGTCCCATTCTGGTGAACGACCGGTTCCGCGACCGGCGTCTCGACTTGAGGCGGCGGTTCGGACACCACGACCTCGGTGGGGACCGGGGGCACAACCACTCGGGCGGGTCGCTCCCGAGGTTCGAAGTCATGGTGAGTAAAGCGACCGTTAGCCGGAGCCTGCTCAACGCTGAGCGGTTCCATCTTTGCACCGCCCAGGAACCCGAGCATCGTCTCGCGCTGAACTTCCAGAAAGCTTTGCATCGTCTTCTGGAACGCTTCGAGCACGCGCGCTACATCTGAGCCGGGTTCAGCCATCTCTTGATCCAAGTGCGCGGCGAATTCATTCGCCACTGGGGACGGGGCACCATTCCGCGACGGCGGGTCGCTTCGGCCGTTGCGCGGAGGAGAACCGTTCGAGGATTCCTTGGGTTTGTCACGCTTCGGTTCCACCTCGATCTCCGAGTTTCCGGTGGGGAGAACCGGTCCGGGCCCAAGCCTAGAGGGTTCGGGGCCGAACGCAGGTCGAGCGCGAGTCCCATTCACCAGCCAGGTCGACGGAGAAAGGGTTTCACCTCCACGCTCGCTTGTCAAATTCGTCAGATCGAGTCCCTGGACGTGACGTCCGCTCATGAGCCGTTTCCAGCGCGGGCTGAGTCCGGCGACGAACAGTCGGCCGAGCGCCTGGAGGAGGCCCGGGATTCCTGAGCGGCCCGGCGGATCAATGGCCACAGCCAAGTGAGGCCGCTGAGCAAGGATCGAGCCGACGAGCGAGGTGAGCGTCCCGCCGGGTCCCACCTCCAGGAAGATCCGGGCGCCGTCGGCGTACATCGCTTCGATCATGTCGGCGAACTGGACGGGACGGATGACATGTTCACCGAGTTGTTTCGCAATGGTGTCACAAGTCGGGGAATAGGGTCTCGCATCGACATTCGAGTAAACCGGTCGTCGCGGTGGGCCTACAATCAAGCGAGAGGCAAGGCTCGCGAACGGGCCTTGAGCCTCGGCAACGGCCGGAGAGTGGAAGGCGCAGGCGACCGGAAGCCACTGCGCTCGAATCGCGAGGGATTTGGCGCGATCGATCGCCGTACGCACGGCCTCATGAGGGCCTGAGACGACCGTCTGGCTCGGTCCATTCCAGTTGACGGCGATCACCCCCTCGATACCTTCCAGGATCTGCGCGATCTGAGACGGGCCGGCGGCCACGGCGGCCATGGCGCCTGGGTTGTTCGCGGCAGCGTCACGCAAGTAGCGGCCGCGGCCTTCCGAGAGTTCGGCCAGTCCTTCCACGGAGAACGAACCCGCCGCATGGAGGGCCACGAGTTCTCCATAGCTATGCCCCGCAGTCATATCAGGCGCGAGTGCGAAAGCCTCGAGCAACCGCAGCAAGCCAATGCTCGCCCCCGCAAGTGCCGGCTGAGCAATCTCGGTGGCGGTGAGTGCCGCCTTCTGACGAGCACGTTCCTCTTGGGAAAAGACGGGAGGTGGAAAAACGAGGTCACCGATCGTGCGACTTCCGAGACGTTTCAAGCTCGCATCGACATCCTCGTAGCCCTCGCGCACTTCGGGAAAGGCGACGGCGAGGTCGCTGAGCATTTCGAGCTGTTGAGCACCCTGCCCGGGGAAGATGAAGGCGACTCGACCGACACCAGCCTTTGGCATCAACGCGAAGTCGATCCCGCGCGGGTCGCGGAACTCGGTTTTTCCACCGGCGATCGCTTCTCGGGCGGCGTTCAGCTTGATCCGGAGGTCTTCGAGAGAAGTGGCCACGATCGCGAGCGACGCCCCTGACTCCCCGACCGTCTCGAAGAACGTATGAGCCAGGTCGCGCAGAGCCGGAGTCGCCCCTTGGTCGAGAACCCGGTGGAGTCGGTCGATGGCGGCGACGATCTTCGAGGGCTCATCGCGCCAGACCAAGAGCTCCGCGGGCCACTCTTGGATGGCTGCTTGAGGCGGTTGAGTGGAGCGATCATAGGCTTCCAGAACGGCATGGAAGTTCGTGCCACCGAAGCCAAAAGCGCTCACCCCCGCGCGGCGAGGCCGGTCCGTCTCGGCATGGATCCAGGGTCGTGTCTTGGTACTGACGTAAAGCGGTCCCTCCGCCAGATCCGCACGCGGGTTGAGCCGCTCGACCCCGATCGTCGGCGGCAGCACTCCGTGATAGAGGGCCAACGAGGCGTTGATCAGCCCCGCCAATCCTGCCGCGCATTTCGTATGGCCGATCTGAGACTTGACCGAGCCGACTGCACAGCTCGCAGGCAAACAACCGGCCTCGCGAAGCACCGTGCTCAATGAATTGACTTCCGAGAGGTCGCCAGCGGCCGTCCCCGTTCCATGCGCCTCGACATATCCCAGGGTTGTGGGGGCGATGCCGGCCTTGGCATACGCTCGGCGCAAAGCGCGGACCTGCCCTTCCGGTCGAGGTGCCGTCAACCCTTTGGCCCTGCCGTCGCTGGAGGCGCCTAGTCCTTTGATCACCGCATAGATGCGGTCGCCATCGCGCTCCGCGTCCGCCAGCCGCTTGAGCACGAGAACAGCCACCCCCTCGCTGATCACGATCCCATCGGCCGATGCGTCGAAAGGCCGGCACCGGCCTCGCGGCGAAAACGCATGCGTTTTACTAAACGCCATGTACGTGAACGGATTTTGGACCGTATCGGCTCCGCCGAGGAGCACCATGTCGGCCGAACCCGACTCAAGCTCGCGAACCGCCAGGGCCGCCGCGGCGAGCGAAGACCCGCACGCGGCATCCACCGTGTAATTGGCTCCTCCCAGATCGAACCGATTCGCGACGCGGCCCGCCGCAACGTTGAGGAGGATTCCCGGAAACGAATCCTCGGTCCACTCGGGAAGCCGCGAACCAGCACGCTCGAGTGCCTTGCGTCCTCCCCCGGGGATGACCGTGTCAAGCAGCGGGAGATAGGATCGAAAGGCATACCCCATCGAGAGCTGGGCGGCACCCCCTCCGGCCCCGAGCACCACGGACGTGCGTTCCTTGGGATAGGGCCGATCGCGATACCCGGCATCCTCGAGCGCCGCGCGGGCGGCTTCGAGCATCAACAACTGCATCGGCTCGATCGACGGCAAGCTCGTGGGGGGCATCCCGTACCGGAGTGGGTCGAACGGGATCTCAGGGAGAAAACCTCCCCACTTCGAGGTGACCTTGTCGGGAGCCTTGGGATCAGGATCGTAGTAGAGCCGCCAATCCCAACGATCAGGAGGCACTTCCGTGATCGCGTCGACCCCGCGCAGGGTATTCCCCCAAAACGAGCGGACGTCAGCCGCGCCCGGAACGATGGCCGACATTCCCACGATCGCGATGTCGGAGGGTTCTTGCCGCTCCTCGGGTTCGGACTGGAGGGTCGCCACGGCGGCGTCGAGCCGATCGACACTTCCCGCACAGATTTCGTCGTGCAGTTCCGCGATCGAGACAACCCGATCTCGAAGCGTGGCGGCCTGACCGAGCATGTACAGCCCGCGCTCGAGTTGATCGGGCTCCGTCACACGACAGAGGGGGCTGCCAGCCCCTTGGCTTCGATCCACCCCTTTCGCCGCGACGCGGAGCCGCCCCGCATTCAAGGCCTCGAGGGCAACACGTACCTCCTCGGCCGACGCTCCCGCCATCAGCAGACGCCGACGTTCCTGTTCAAATAGGCGAGCAAACGGCGTGGGGCTTACGCGAACCTCATGTCCAGGGCCCGTTTCCAGCAAAACGGTCCGCTCACACTGAACCGCCTCGGTCTGAAATTGCGCGACGATCGCCCCCGTAGAAACCGCTTCCGTCGTGAACAGATAGGCCGTGCCGACCAGAACCCCGACGCACACCCCACGTTCGGCCAGTGGGGCTGCTATTGCGGAGACCATTGCCGCCGAACGTGCGTCGTGGATTCCCCCGGCAAAAAGCACGTGGACGGCCTCGGGTTCTCCCCCAGATTCGAGGAGTTCGAGAATCGTCTCGACCACCTGCTCCCAAAGAACGAGGCTCGAACGCGGGCCGACATGGCCGCCACACTCGCGCCCCTCGAGCACAAACCGACGAGCGCCGTCCCCCCAGAACTGCCGAAGAAGTCCGGGCGACGGGATGTGGAGATAGGTCGCGATCCCACAAGACTCGAGCTCATGCGCCTGATCGGGCCGGCCCCCCGCAATCAGGGCGAACGGCGGCGGCACGCGCCGGATCTCCTCGATTTGCTCGGATCTGAGCGCGGGATCCACAAACCCGAGAAGTCCTACTCCCCACGCTCGGTCCCCCAGCAGATCGCTGGTTTCCGTCAAGAGGCGGCGGACCTCCGGTCCCCGCATGAGGGCCAGGGCCAGGAAGGGTAACCCTCCGGCATTCGCAACCACCGAGGCGAACGCCGCAGTGTCACTCACGCGAGTCATCGGCCCTTGGACGATCGGATACCTCGTCCCGTGCGACTGCGCAAGGCTCGAGCCTTCGGCCAACGGAGTCGATGACCAGGCGGTTTTCAACCCTTCATCGATGGATTTCTCGACATGTTGAACAATCCCGCCGACCGTGACATGGCGCCGCGCCAACCCTGCCGCTAACGCCGCATCCTGCCCGACGGGCCAAGCTTGTCGGGGATCCCATCCGACTTCCGCTTGAACGGAACGGAGCCAGGCTTCACCACCAGGCTCAGCCGCCGCTCTCAAGCGAGCTAGCGCGGAATTTCCTGGGGAGGCATAGACTCGAATCGTACGACCACCGTCCGATCCGATCACACAAGTCTCGCCGCCGTCCCAGCGAGCCAGGCGGTCGCGCACACCCGACTCCAACGGTGACTCCCGCGCCAGGAGCACCGCACCGTCAAGTACGACCCCCGACGCACCACCAGCCAGGCACGCCGCTGCCGACCGCGGGCCGATTCCCCCTCGAACCCAGACCGGAGCCTTGACTCTTTCGAGCACCGCCTGGAGGAAGATCAGCGAGGAGTCGTTCGCTCCCAAGCCTCCCGCCTCATGGCCGGCGATGACCAACGCCTGGACGCCGGCCTCAGCCGCTACAACAGCGTCCTCTCGTGAGTTGATCTCGGCAACAATGAATAGCCCCAGGCCTTCGAGCGACCCCCGAATGAGGTTCCAATCCGCTCGATGCTCCAGCGATTCGGCAATCACCAGGACGCGCAGTGAAGGAGGAAAACTGCGCACCCGCTTTTCGTCGAGTAAGTCGGCCCGAAGCCTCAGACCAAATGGCCGGTCGCCGATCAGACGGCCCACATTCCGCACGGCTTCTTTGATATGATCGAAAGAATCGCTAAACCCGAAATCAAGTACGCCCAACGCACCTGCTCGAGAGGCGGCCACGACGACCCCGGGTTCCCGATTACCGCTCGGTGAGTATACCAAGATTCGTGGAAGCAAACTCATGGGGCTGTACCAATCTGGGTAATTTACACAGGACAGCCAAGCTTAACCGCTGTATCCCATCAGTCAAAAACAACCGAAAGGACGCCGCCGAAAATGAATTTTTTCGGAGGATATTGGCTCCCTTTAAATAGATTCGGAGAAAATCGCTAACATCTTGGGATTGTGAGATTTAAGTGAGGTCGCCTCTCTCTGCGAGTTAAATGTTTCGGATTCTAATCGGAGAAAGTGAAGGGCGTCGTCGAGTCGGGCCGAAGCAGAACGCGTTAAACGGCGTTTGGTGACGGGATGAGCGAGATTTCATGAAGTTCGCGATGGGTAAGGACGCTTGATTGGGATCAGGGGAGAAGCGACCGGAGGAAGTCCGGATGGCTTCAAACATTCTTCTTGCAAAAGTTGAGCCCAAAGGGTCTATGGGTAGAGTCGCGCCTTGCCGCTCAGGGGAGGCAGATGATATGAAATTGAGGGACGGAAGCCAATCAGGCGGGCCGCCTGGGTCATCGGACCCAACCTCAACAGGGATGTGAATCTACGCCTGAAAATAGGAATTCAAGGCAACCGAACCCAAGGCTCAATCGCCCGGGGGAGCCCTAAGCCATGTCGAGCGGTGCCTCACTCCGTCTTCGATCCTTCGGGATCGCGCTATCAATGGCCTTGCTGGTCATTGGCGTTCCCCTACTGTCCGCCGACCTTCGCTCGGGCTACCATCCAGCGGCCTATGCGATTCAAGGGGCGAAGATCGTCGTGTCTCGTGACCAAACGATCGACCCCGGCACCGTGGTCGTTCGCGACGGAAAAATTGAGTCGGTGGGTCCTGCCGATAAAATCGGCGTTCCCTTTGATGCCGAGACGATCGATGGCCAGGGTCTGATCGTTTATCCCGGTTTCATCGATCTTTATACTACGATTGGTCAATCTCCAGGATCCGTCCGATCTCGAACCGGCTTAGGCCGCCCAATCGATTTCAATGATGGTGCGTTGGCGCGAACCCCCTCGGGCGATCGCTATGGCTTAACCCCGGAATTCGAGGTGGCCTCGGTCCTCGAATTGAGTGAGTCGCAAGCAGAGGAGCGCCGTAAGTTAGGGTTTACCGACCTGCTCTCCGCCCCCGCAGGGGCGATCGTGACTGGGCAGAGCGCCCTCGTAAGCCTGAGCGGTCTACCTCGGCGCGAGGTGATCGTGCGTTCTCCGGTTGCGCTCCATGTCAATCTCCGGGCCCCCTTTGAACCGGCTCCCCCCAAAGGAGACGATGATCACGCGGCGGCTCGCATTCGCAATCGGAACACGGTCCGATATCCGGCGGTTCTGATGGGAGCGGTGGCCCACCTGCGTCAAGCCATGCTTGACGCCGATCATGAGCATGCGCTGATTCAGTCGGCTGAGTCGACCGGAAAAGTTCCGGAGCGAGCAGCGTATGACCCCGCGCTGCGCGTCCTTCATGCCGCGAAGAGCAAGTCGCTTCCGACTTGGTGGGAGGCGAACACCCGTGACGAAATCCATCGCGCTCTCGACTTGGCTGAGGAATTCGGCACATCGGCGGTGATCGTCGGCGGGCGTGAAGCTGGGAAGGTGGCCGATCGACTCAAGGCACTCGATGTCCCGGTCGTCCTCCGCATTGATTTCCCCGAGGAACCCAAGGTTCCTACCGAGTCCGAGTACCGCAAGCGGGAACTCGCCGACCGTGTTGAACCCTATCAGCTTCTCGTCGAGCGTGCCGCACGTTGGAAGGAGCGCGTCGCCACCGCGCAGGTTCTAGCTCAGGCCGGGGTCCGATTCGCACTTTCCAGTGATGGGATCTCCAAATCAGAGCAGTATCCCTCTCAAGTACGAAAGCTGATCGCCGCGGGACTGCCGCGCGAAGCCGCCATCGATTCGCTGACGCGGCGAGCGGCCGAGATCGCCGGAGTCTCCGGCTCATTGGGGACAATCGAGCCAGGTAAGCTTGGCCACCTTGTGGCTCTCTCCGCCCCGGTTGGCGATGAGAACACCAAAGTGCGCTTCGTCCTCGTCGATGGGATGAAGTTCGAGCTCAATAAGCCCGACTCCTCCAGGAAAACCGAGTCTCACTCAAGAACGAAGGACGCAGAGACCAAGCCGGACGCCAAGTCCTCGACCGAAGAGGGGAAAGCCAAAGAACCCGCCAAGGGAGAGGCAGCTCCGAGTTCGTCCAAGCCGAAGACCGAGGAAGCCAAGCCGAAAGAGGCTACCAAAACCGAGCCGGGGGCTGCGTCCAAAGACAAGTCCGACGAGCCGAAGACGAAAGAGGCTCCGAAAGAGTCAGCGGTGACCACCTCGGCGCGTTCGAGATCCTCTGAGACCAAATCCACGGAAGCCACCCCAAAACAAGAATCGGCGGTCACCGCGAAATCCAAGACGACTTCATCCTCCGCCTCTGCTTCCAAGCCCGACCACGAATCGACGGCGCAGCCCCCCTTCGTGGATGTGGCCACGGAGTTCGACGCCACGCGAAAGCCTCGCATCAAAACTCATGGAAACGTCTTGATCAAGGATGCGACGATCCTCACCGTGACCGAGGAAGGGACGATTCCCAAAGGCTCGATCTTGATCAAGGACGGTAAGATCGCGGCTGTCGGCTCGAAGCTGGAAGTGCCGACGGGAGTAACCGTCATCGACGCCTCGGGCCTCGTCGCGATGCCCGGGATCATCGACTCGCACTCGCACATCGCCGTCCAGGGTGGTGTGAACGAGTGGAGCCTCTCCATCGTTCCCGAAGTCCGAATTAAAGACGTGATCACCGGAGATGACCCCGCCATCTATCGTGCCCTGGCCGGTGGCACCACGACCGCCCGGATTCTGCACGGGTCGGCCGATGCCATCGGTGGCCAAGACGCCGTCATCAAGCTGAAATACGGCCTTCCCGGGCGCGACCTCATTATCAAGGATGCCCCTCAAGGGGTAAAATTCGCCCTCGGAGAGAATGTGACGAGGAACCCCGGACGATTCCCCAATACAAGGATGGGGGTCGAGGCAACTCTCGAGCGAGCCTTCCAGGAAGCTCGAGCCTACCAGGGACTCGCCAAAGCTTACGCCGAAGCCAAAGCCAAGGACCTCTCCCCTGCTCCGTTCCGACGCGACCTTCGCCTCGAGGCTCTGGCGAGGATCCTGGATGGCTCCATCAAAATCCACTGCCACTGCTATCGCAGTGATGAAATTCTGATGTTGCTGCGCGTGGCCTCCAGGCATGGGGTTCGTGTTCAATCACTTCAGCACGCTCTCGAGGGTTACAAGGTCGCCGCCGAGATCGCCGCGCATGGGGCCAGCGCCTCCACGTTCTCCGACTGGTGGGCGTACAAGATCGAGGCATACGATGCCATTCCCTACAACGCCGCGCTCCTCACGGAAGCAGGTGCCTCGGTTTGCATCAAGAGCGATAGCGATGAGCTCATCCGTCACCTCAATCTTGAAGCCGCCAAAATGGTCAAGTACGGCGGTGTGACGGAAGCGCAGGCCCTGGCGATGATCACCCTCAACCCGGCTCGCGAGCTTGGACTCCAGGATCGGCTCGGGTCGATCGCGGTCGGTAAGGACGCAGACATCGCCCTCTTCAATGCTCATCCCTTCGACGCACTCTCAAGATGCGAGCTCGCGATCATCGATGGTGAAGTCGCGTTCCAACGAAAGACCGCGAACGGGACGAATGGTTCCCTACCCGGTGATCACTCCGTGATGCCAGGCCCCAGCCAGGCCCTCAGGGGACGGAGTATCGAAATCCTTTCGAACTCCAAGGGTCTCTACGCACTGACGGGAGCCCGACTCCATCCCGTCGGTGCCCCCGATATTGCCGAGGGGACTCTCGTGATCGACAACGGCAAGATCACGGCGATCGGCGGCCCGCAAACGGCGATCCCCAAGGGAGCGCAAACCGTCGATATGCAGGGCTTCGATGTCTGGCCAGGCCTCGTTGACTCAGGGACCCGGTTGGCTCTCTTCGAAGTCGGCAGCCTGCCGGAAACTCAGGACGATGCCGACTCGGCCCAGTTCGAACCCGAGTTGCGAACCAGCTCCGCGCTCCATCCCGACAGCGAGTTGATCCCGGTCACTCGAGCCAACGGCATTCTCACAGCCTATGTTCAGCCGGGAGGAGGCCTGATCTCGGGCCAAGGTTGCGCGATCAACCTCGACGGTTGGGTACCTCGCGAGATGGCTTTTGTCGATCCTTTGGCGCTGAACGTCTCGATCCCGCCCTATATCGCTCCTCCCACCGAGTCTTCCGGACCACGAACGGAAGGCTCCGATCCCCGCCAAAAACGCAAGGAACAGCTCGAGACGATCCGGGAGGAATTCCGCCGGGCCTTGCATTACGACAAGGTTGTGTCGGAAGCGGCCGCACAAGGAGTCAATCCTCCCGCGCCCGATCCTCGCCTTTCAGCGCTCGTCCCCTACGCCAAGGGGCTCAAGCCCGTGATCTTCCGCGCTGAGCATCGGATCGAGATTCTCGATGCGCTCAAGATTGCCTCGGAACTGAAGCTCAAGGCCATTATCTCGGGAGCTTCCGAGGCCTGGAAAGTGGTCGATGCCTTGAAGGCCGCGAAGGTCCCGGTCCTGGTGGGCGGAACTCTTCAGCTTCCCTCAGAGCCCTACGATCCCTACGACGCCCCCTACACCAACCCGGCTCGGCTTTACGAAGCGGGAATTCCTTTCGCGATTCGGTCCAACCCACGAGGCCCAGAACAGGCCACCGCTTCGCGCAACCTTCCCTACGAAGCCGCGACTGCCGTGGCATTCGGCCTGCCCGAAGCCGAGGCGATCAAGGCGATCACCCTGAACCCGGCCCAGATTTTGGGTATCGCCGATCAGGTCGGTTCGCTCGAAGTTGGCAAGCGAGCGAATCTTGTCATCACCGCAGGTCACATCCTGCAACCCACCACCGAAGTGAAGGCGGTGTTCATCAACGGCAAGCCCGTGGAACCGAAGAGCCGGCATACACGGTTATTCGAGAAGTATCGCAAGCGCTTGGAGGAAGTCCGCTCCGGCCAAGCCCCCCTGGGCATCGATCCCGGACCTGCCGCCCCGTTGGCGCCCACTGCGTCCCCCGCGCCTGCTGCGGGTTCGTCACGCTCAGGCCAACGCTAAGGAGGCGCGGAGCGGCTTGGCTCAAAGTCCCCAGGGAAGAAGCCCGACAGTTGCCTCTTTCTCTGGGGCCCTTGGAACGTGAGGGCCACCTGATCGAAGCTTCGTCGGCACTGGTGAAGTCTTGAACCCTGCGGCAAGCGAGGATCCGCGCCGGTTCAGCGAGAGTGGCCTCGACGTCGATCTCAGGGAGCCAGGCTAGAAAGCCGGGAACGCCGGCTATTGGTTCGAACAACGTTGTCCCGCTCCCTCTCTTCGTCATCGTTGTTCCGGTACGGGACGGCACAGGCCGCGGAAATGCTCTTAATGATGGGGGCGATTTGGTCCCGATGGTCCGCGAGACTGAGATAATCCGCCACCCCCAACTGGAAAAGATCGATCGCTTCCTCGGTCTTGTACGAATCGCTTACGGCCACAAACGTCAGCGAAATCTGCTGCGCTGCGACCTCGCGCATCATCCGACCGAGTTGCGTCCTGTCGATTCCCGCGTTCAGGTGAGCGACAACCACCTGGTGATCGCCATTGCCGACCGTCGAAAAAGCTCGCTCAAGTCCCTCGACGACATGCAACTCCATACCACCGAGTAAAGCGAGCTCGGCGCGAATTCGACCGGCAAGGGAGCTATCTCGACTGATCACGAGCACTTGCGTCGCGTTCATTCTACCTGCTCCCCATCTCCTTGGTTGATGGATCGCTCTTCCTTTTTGATGCGATCCACCCTTATGCGGAAACGCCGCTTACTAATACTTAGCACAGATCCGTTCTGTTGGCACAGAATCGCACGCAGAAATTCGAAGATTTTGTCCCTGCTCGCTCCTGTTACGCGAGTGTCGACCGGCACGAACTAGGTTAATCACAGTGAAAGACTTGCTGCACGACTGGCGGGACTTCTTAGGGGTACGCACTAACGAGTATGGCGTGACACCATTTCTTGCTTTCACAAAGACATGACGTCCCAAAAATTGATTCCACGATCGCTTTTATCCAAAAATGTTGCCCAACATCGACGTTCGCAGGGAAACCCCTCACGAAGTCAGAACATAATAATCCACACTGGCGACAAATCATGGAGACGCGCACGCATGCTCAGAATCGTCGACCTTTATGCACAACAACGGGAAGAAGCCGAGCGATGATAGCCAGGCCAAGCAGAGAAGACTGTAATGCTCATTTTAAATGATGCAACGAAATCTTCATCGTGATGCGGTGGACGGTTTCTCCACGCCGATCATCAGTGCCCCGCCCCGATTGTCTTAGAGACTGTCCGGAAAGTGGACACTGATGTGAAGCTGCGTTATCCGGGTGACCGGGGACGAGTCTTCGAGGCCCCGGGGATCAGCCGAGGCCGTTCCCGGGGCGTCGCCGCGCTCCTCCCCGGCCACCCAGCCTGCTTGATTTCACATGGCCACCCCTATCCGGATAGCCTCTTACTCATCCAAGGATCGTGCTTAGCCCAATCCACCAGCACGCCACCAGCGCCAGCGGAAGACTAGATAAGTGACACCGTATAAGACAAGGCAGAGCGGCGGATAGATCATGAGGAAAATGGCCCAGACCGGAAGCGCGATCCGAGGGGTCAGGTGGATCAAGACCTGCTCCGGTACCGCCACAGGCGTTGACGTGAACGTGTTGTTCTGGGAAGGGGCCATCGGGATGCTGAACGCTGCCGAGAATGGGCTTGTAACCGTGAAGGACGCAAGACGCTCTTCAGAAATCGAGACGAATCCTTGCAGGTAATAGTGCATTCCCACCGGAAACACAAAGAGGATGAGCAACGTCATATAGGTCAGCACAATCGCAACCGTCGTGCGGCGCGACAACGCCGAGCAGAGTAGTCCGATCGTGGAGGTGGCGAGACACGTCGTCGCGATGATGAGCAAGAAAACGATCAGCGTCCAGTACCGGTCACGGAGTTCCTCAATGAGCACGAAGGCCAAAAGCAACTGCTCGACCAAAAGAAACGTCAGAACGGTCGAGACACGAAGGGCGGCTACGAGCTTAGCGAAAAGGATCTGTCCCGGGCGCAGGAGCGTCGTGAGGAGCAGGCTGAGCGTCTGACGTTCTCGCTCCTGGGTGATGCTTCCGGCGGAAAAAACGGGTCCGACGAGCAGGTTGAACGTGAGGACGTAGGCCACGTAATAGCCGGCGCGGTCGGAGCGAAGGAAGAGGAGTGCCGCCATCAATGGGATCGACAGGAGCATACTGACCTGGATGACGACACGGAGCATCAACGTCCCTTGACTGAAGATCTCGCTCCGTAGTTCTTTGTCGAGGACGGGATTGGTCCCATCCGGCATCAAATCCGTGCGCTTTGCGGGAGCGAAGAGCTTGTCGGGATAGAGATCGCGGTCGATCACAACCCCGATCGCGTACTTCATCTCCTCCTCTTCGTCGACCACGTCCTTACCTTCGCTACCGACGTCAGGCGGCCTAAGGAGGCGGCGCACGATCACGATGGCAACGACCGACCAGATCGCCAGGCACCACGGTGGAAGGACCGAGACGGTCATGAACGTGACGAACTCTCGAGCGCGAGGGTCGGCGTGATCAGTCCGGGTCAAGGCGACGCAGAGGATGGCGAGGGGCAGAATGACAAGGTAGCTCACCATCAGGGCCGAGCTCGTACGCCGAAAGAAGCTCGAGCAAGCCACACTGAGCAACCCGAACGTCCCTGCCGCCAGGATCAGGACAAGGTAGGCCCGCGCGATCTCGGAGAGCAGGATCCCGCCCAGCAGGAAGCAGAGGATCATGAGGGGCAGACTGGAGACGATCAGGATGACGAGATAGCTCAACGAGCTCAGGAGCTTGCCGATCAGGATCGTCCCCGGTCGGAGCGGGCTAGCCAGGAGCATCTCGTAAGTCTTCCGCTCTTTTTCGCCTGTGATGCTCCCCGCCGCAAACGTGGGGGCCACGAGAGCAACGAGGAAGAACTGGCCGAGAAAAAAGAGCTCGAACAAGCGACGCGCCACGCCCGAGCCGACCTGTCGAACACCCTCGGATTCGGATGGCCAGTAGAAATAGACCACCGCACCCAAAAGCGAGACATAGACGAGCTGAAGTAGGAAGGATCGGGGAGAACGAAGGTTAACCAGCAGCTCGCGGGTCAGAACCGGATTGTCGCGCAGGAGCATCGGAGTTGGGTTCCCTGGGTATTCAAGCGGCACTCGATGCGACGTGGCAGCCTATCCCGACCAATCTTCAATTGACGATGCCCTTGGTGATCATCATGAAAACCTCCTCGAGACTGAGCGGTTCCTCGGCGAACGACTGCACCCCGACCCCTTCGCTGATCAACCGGCCCAGGAGCCGTGCCATGTCGTCGTCCTGACCTTCGAATTCGGCCGTCAGGGTGTGGTCAAAGGACTCAACGGACCGCACGCCCTGGTCATCACGCAGAATCGTCGCGGCGCGGGAGATGGATTCATCGAGGACATGAACCCGCAGCACGCGATGCGACCGAAGCTGTCTCTGGATCTCCTGGATGCTGCCCGCGGCGAGCAACTTTCCCCGTTCAATGATCCCGATCGAGGTGCAGAAATCGGCGAGTTCCGACAGGATATGGCTCGAGACCAGGATCGTCTTCCCCATCCCTCGGAGCTCGTTGAGCAGCGCCTTCATTTCCAGCCGCGCACGGGGGTCAAGTCCCGAGGCCGGCTCATCCAGGATCAGGACGGGAGGGTCATGAACCAAGGTCTTCGCCAGACAAAGCCGCTGCTTCATCCCCTTCGACAAGCCATTGACGTAGTCGTCACGCTTGTGAGTGAGGTCGAGCAGCTCAAGCACCTCACCGATGATCTTCTTGCGGTAATTGAAGGGTATCTCATAAGCGACGGCAAAAAAGTCGAGAAATTCCCATACTTTCATACCATCGTAAACACCGAAATCATCGGGCATGAAACCGATGACTCTCCGCACGGCCATGGGATCATCAACGACGGAGTGGCCAGCCACTCGCCCTTGGCCCGAAGTCGGCCTCAGCAACGTCGCCAGGAATCGGATCGTGGTGCTCTTGCCAGCGCCATTGGGACCGATGAAACCAAAAACTTCTCCCTTCCCAATCGTGAAGCTTAGGTCATCGACCGCGACGAAGTCGCCATAGCGCTTGGTGAAGTTAATGACTTCAATCATTTCCGAACCGTCTCCTAGCGAGCCACCCGGCGTGGGGAAGGTGGAATGACTCCAGCTCTCGTCGGCCACGGAGGAGCGACCAAATTCTTCCGGGATCGCAGCGAGCTTTTCGGTCTCATCGCTCCGGAGATTCCCCCTGGAAGAGGTTCGTCCGCGGGGGGATCCGGCGGGGGTGACATCACATTTCCCATGTCCCGCGCCAGGTAGTTGTACCGGGGCCCATCGGGGGCTGGCAATGCTCCGCTACGAAGATGGACCACAACGACGCTCACTCCACGCTGACGATCAATGGGGGGCTCAATTTTCTGACCGCCCCAGATTGTCGGCGACCAGGCAACAAGTCGAACTTCCCCGGAGTTCTCGGGTCGATCCTCGAAATAGTCACGGAATTCGCGAAGTATCGAGACCGGGTTGGGAATCACTGTTGAGAAGGGATCCCCTTCAGGACTTGGGACCGACTTGACCACGACATTCGACCCCGGACCAATCGTCCCGAGATAGGTTTCCTTACGCTCACTATCAGGCCCATTTCCGACTTCGACCAGGACGGCATCACGCAACTCCAGGTCGGTCGCATTCACAATTTTATAGGGTTCTTCGCGCGTATCCAGGCGGATGGCCCCGGGGAGGTTCACCATCTGTTCGGCACGAAAGAGCGACAGACTTCGCGGCTGGACTTGCAATCCCTCGAGCGTGGGTACGGGCTGAGACTGCCACCGCGACGTCATCACATCTTCGCCGCGGAGGGATCGCCCGTTGTCCTGCGGCAACGCCAGAGCGGAGGGGTCATTGGGATAAGAGATGTTAAACCGAACCCTTCCCGTGGTGTACAGCGAGGCGAAGCGACTCAGATGCGCCCGAGGATAGCCCCCCTGCATCTCGAGCACATTGAGCTCATCACAGGCTGCGTCATAACCAACGTCATACGCGGCGGCACGCTCCACCCCGATCGCGAACCCAAGGGCCAAAGCCGGTACCACGACCCAGGCCCACTCTCGGCGCCTGAGCCCATAGCGACAGATTAGCCAATTCAAAGGCACCAACGCGATGATGTACGCGAGGATCACCTTCAGGACGAACTTCGAGCTCGGGATCGTAATCCCTGAGGCATTCTCGAGAATGTCGCGGCTGAGTCGCGGCAACCTCGAGGAGTCGACCCACTCCGCAACCGACGAGCCTTGTGAGATGACTGCCGGCAGAGGCGCCTCAGCCGATTTCGTGTCTGAGTCCGCGGGGGTACCTTGGCGGGGATCGGGGGCCTCGGGATTAGGCCGAGGTAGCGATGCCCCCACGTCCCGGCTGGCGTACCGGAACCAGGAGAGGTCGGGACCCGACAAAGCTTGGAAACCGGGGGGTCGAAACTCGGCTCCAGTCCAACCGCCTAATGAGCCGAGCCTATCTTCGGGGCGACGGAGAATCACGCGGCGCACGAGAGTATCGATGCCGCCCCACGAACTTAGTGCGGGGTCGGTCGGATTGATCGTAAGCATCAAAATACGTCCCCGCCCAACGCGATTCTCGACGCCGAGCACATGCGGACTCGATTCTCCGAGAGGGATCACCGACGCACCAGCGCGCGGGCGAAGGCCGGCACAGAATAAGGGGCGATTCGAGGCTGGGCGAATCGGTTCCGGAGCCTTGTACACAAAGCTCAGAAACGACTGCTTCGGGTCACCCGCGTTGGGGACCGGGCGTGGATCTTCACGCTCTTGCGAGGAGACCACGGGTGGATACGTCTTCGAAAGCGGAGCGAGGTCCTGCTCCGTCAACATGACGTTGTCCCCCGTAGAATCGGCGGGAAGGTACGGGCCAAGGAAGCTCTCGCGAAGCGCCGCGAAGGAGGGCTTCGCCCCTCCCACGAGGATCAACTGCCCTCCCCAATGCAGCCAGTCGAGCATTACCTGTTGCTGCTGCGGCTGAAGCATCTCCGGCGGCATCCCATCCCAGATCACGTGACTGAGCGTGGACCAGGTGAGTGGATGCGATGACAAGGGGAGATGTTCAGGATCGAGAGGCAAAACGAGGCGATAGTAGCGTTGGCGATCGAGCACCAGGGCATCGTTGCGGTCGGCCGACATAGGAATCAACGCCTGGAACTGATTCCAGCGCGCGTACGGATCATTCGATTCTTTCGTCAGCACCAGGATCAGCATTTGATGCGGCTCGAGGACACGCAAACTGGCCGGCCAGACTTCGTCGGCGCGGATCGCCTCCGGCCGAAGCAAATCGATGTTCACTTCCTTGGGGATCCGAGGGAGCATGATTTGCATGCTCAGTCGGGCTCGCTGTTCTTTAATGAGCCGGGCATCACGGAGGTACAGCACCTCCTGAGGCGCCTCCAGAGCCTCGAACCCTTCGCGAGGCATCCCCAGCAGGCGTACGGGGCTAGATCGGAGGAATCCGACATAATCGTCATAATTCGCCCGCATCTCGAGCGATAGGGTGCTCCAATGATTGGCCTTCATGTATGGCAAGATGTCGAAAGGGGCGATCTGAGATCGAAAGAACTCGATGGGCGGCTTGATCTTTTCCTTTTCGACCTTTTGCTTCAGGCTCTCGGGATCCGTCAAGATCTTGAGCCGATCTTCAGTAATCGGATCCTGTCCCAGTACCGGCGCGCCCAGCAGGAGCAGGACGACGACCAGCAAGGCCGGAGATGGATGGCGCAACTGCGTATAATTCTTTTTCACGAGGGGTGCCCCGTCACTCGCGAGACCCGTCGACCGAGGGTCCCGAACCGATTCGGTGAGCCGGACGGCAGAGACGGCATCGAGTGTAACCCGAACAATCTAGGTTCGGAAGTGGTCGTCGCCCCGCTTGCGACTGAATCTGCGGTGACAGTAGTCTGTCTTCTTTGTCAGGGGAAGCTTCCCCGCATGTTCTCGGAGAATGGTGGATGACGGCTCGGTTACCACGGGATTTTCGGCTCTCCCCGAGCCTGTCGGCGATCCGAGTCCGTGGTGCTCGGGTCCATAACCTCCGCAACGTTGACGTCGATGTTCCCCATAATCAACTCGTGGTCTTGACCGGGGTCAGCGGGTCGGGGAAAAGCTCCCTCGCGTTCGACACCTTGTACGCCGAGGGGCAGCGACGATACATCGAGAGTCTCTCCAGTTACGCGAGGCAGTTTCTCGACCAACTCGAGCGACCTGACCTCGACCTCATTGAGGGACTACCCCCCACCGTCGCGATCGATCAGCGCTCGGGTATGGCCAACCCGAGAAGCACAGTCGCCACGATCACGGAAATCCACGACTATCTCCGTGTCTTGTACGCGAGAGTCGGCGAAGCCCACTGCCCCCAATGCGGACGGCCGTTCCGGAGACAAACCCCGGAACAGATCGTGAGCGGGGTGCTCGCGCTGAGCGAGGGGCGTAAAGTGCTCATCCTTTCCCCCTTGGTCCGCGCGCGAAAAGGAGCGCATCTCGAGGTCTTCGACTCCATCCGACGCGCGGGCCTGATTCGCGTACGCGTCGATGGGCAGGTCGTGGAGCTCGGAGATCCGCCCCCCAAACTCGCGAAAACGAAGAACCACGACATCGAAGCCGTGGTCGATCGATTGGTCGTTCGCGAGGGGATCCGGCCCCGGCTGGCCGAAAGCATCGACCTGGCTCTGAAGCTGTCCCAAGGTTCGGTCATCATCTCGGTGCAAACCGAATCGGGATGGGACGACCAACTTCTGAGCATCCATTACGCATGTCCGGCATGTGGAGCCAGCTTTCAGGAGCTCGAACCTCGAACGTTTAGCTTCAACAGTCCTCAAGGGGCCTGCCCCACTTGCGATGGCCTGGGGACGATCTCCAAATTCGACCCCGACCTGGTCATCCCGGATCGGTCGAAGTCGCTCGCAGAGGGTGCGATCGCCCCCTGGAATATGGGGCGTCGTCCTGGGAACGGACTGGCCGCACACGAGGACCAACTCCAACGATTTTTGAAGCGACATCGGCTGACGCGCTCCTCCGCCCTGGAATCGTGGTCGGCCAAGATGCTCCGCAACCTGCTGGAGGGGGAACCCGAGCATCAATTTCCCGGAATTCTCGCCGAGCTTGAGTCGGCCTGGGCGGAACTCAAAACGGAATCCCAGCGCGCGACGTGGCAGCCGTTTCGGGACGAAATCCCGTGTCCGGACTGCGGTGGTGCGAGACTCAACCGCCAAGCGCGCGCGGTGACCGTGGCAAGCCGCACGCTTCATGACGTCTCGACCCTGTCGATCACCGAGGCGCTCCATTTTTTTAGCACGCATCGTTTCGCGCCGCCTCTCGACCTGATCGGTGGCCCCTTGACGCTCGAGATTCAGAGGCGGCTGGAATTCCTCGACCGCGTCGGGTTGGGGTACCTCACATTGGCGCGGGCCTCTGATACGCTCTCGGGTGGCGAGCTGCAGCGTGTCCGCCTGGCCTCTCAGATCGGCTCCGGGCTCGTCGGCGTTTGCTACATCCTCGACGAACCGACGGCGGGGCTCCATCCTCGAGACACGGAGCGGCTGCTCACGAGCCTGCGGACCCTTCGCGACCAGGGGAACAGCGTCGTGGTGGTCGAGCATGACGAGGCCACAATCCGTTCCGCCGATTGGCTCATTGACCTCGGCCCGGGAGCCGGTCCCGACGGTGGCCAAATCACGGCGATCGGTCCTCCGGGTGCCCTCGACGACTCGGGTGAATCCGTGACCGCGCGCTATCTCCGCCATGAGGTCGTGAGCATTCCTTCGGAATCGGGGCGACTGGAGCAATCGTCGGGGTGGATCAAGATCATCGGCGCCTCGGAGCGGAACCTGAAAACGATCGACGTGCAGTTCCCGCTCGGCTGCCTCACCTGTGTCTCGGGAGTAAGCGGCTCGGGAAAGAGTACGTTGATCCTGGAGATCCTCGCCCGTTCGGCCCGCCGAGCGCTCCGCGATGCCGGTCCCCGTTCCGGTGCCTGCGAACGCATCGAAGGACTGAACGCTTTTGATCAGTTGGTCGAGATCGATCAGACTCCGATCGGCCGTGGGCCTCGTTCCACGCCCGCCACGTACACAGGGGTCTTCGACGAGATCCGCAAAGTCTTCGCTCGCACGCGAGAGGCCAAGCTCCGGGGTTACTCCGCCCGTCGGTTTAGCTTCAACGCCAAGGAGGGGCGCTGCGAGAAGTGCGAAGGGCAAGGGATGCTCAAGGTGGCGATGAACTTCCTCCCTGACCTGTTCGTCCTCTGCGATGCTTGCGGTGGGCTGCGCTACAACCGGCCCACGTTGGACGTGCGGTTCAAAGGGAAATCAATCGGCGACGTGCTCGGGCTCCGGGTCGACGAAGCACGGCAGTTCTTCGATGCGCAACCCAAGGTTCTGCGCGGGCTCGAGGCGCTCCACGAAGCCGGCCTGGGGTATCTCACCCTCGGTCAGTCGAGCACAACGCTTTCGGGGGGTGAAGCCCAGCGCGTGAAGCTAGCGACCGAGCTGGCACGAAGCGCCACGGGTCGAACACTCTACATCCTGGACGAGCCGACCACGGGGCTCCACTTCGCCGACGTCGACCGTCTCCTCTCGGTCTTGAACCGATTGGCGAGTATGGGCAACACCTTGGTCGTGATCGAGCACAACCTCGAAGTCATCCGGACGGCGGACTGGCTCATCGACCTCGGCCCCGACGGCGGCGACGCCGGAGGTCAGGTGGTCGCGATGGGTCCCCCCCACGATGTGGCCAACGTCGAGGAGAGTGCCACCGGTCAATATCTCCGTACTTTGGCGAGAGGCTAACGCCCGGCGCTCAAAGACTCAGGGACCATCCAAGAATGATCCTTTGATGTTGAGAACAACATCCGGGTCGACGAACAACGCCCCGGGACCTTGCGAAGGCTAGGTCCCAGGGCCTTGAAAATCCCGTTCGGGATCATCCCTCATTCAGACTCGAAGTGCCGGCCGTTGCCCAGGCGGCTTCGGAGGTAGGAAGCACGCGCCACGTTGCGTTCTTCGACGCCGAGTTCGTTCCCCTGGATCTTCTGGAGGTAGGCCGGTTGGGTCTGGATGAAGAGTTCGTTGACCGTCGCGATCTCGAGGTCGTCGATCAGGCCCAGGTTGATTCCCATGCGCACGCTCGACAAGAGGAGCATGGTCTCCTCGCTCGAGATCGTGTGAGCCGTCTTGAGGACCCCATAGGCTCGACTTACCTGGTCGTGTAGATGCTGCCGGCGCTCGTTCATCAAGACCTGGCGGGCGGTCCGCTCGTACTGGATGACCTGGGGGACGACGTCGGTAAGGATCCGGATCAGCTCGAGCTCACTCTTTCCCAGCGTCTGTTGGTTCGAGATCTGGTAGAAGTCGCCGAAGGCTTGGGTCCCCTCCCCATAGAGCCCGCGGACGGCCAGGTTGATCTTCTGGAGGGCTCGAAAAACCTTATCGATCTGCTTCGTCTGCACGAGGGCGGGCAAGTGCAGCATCACACCAACGCGGATACCGGTCCCGACATTGGTCGGGCAAGCGGTGAGGTACCCGAGCTGGGGGCTGAACGCATAGGAGAGATACTCTTCGAGCTGGTCGTCGAGCCGGTTGATTCGGTCCCAGACTTCGTGGAGGGACAACCCGGAGAGCATGACCTGGATCCGGAGATGGTCTTCCTCATTGACCATGACAGAGATGTTCTCTTGGGGGCCGATGGCCACCCCCCGGGGGCCCTCTCCGGAAGAGAGTTCGCGCGAGATCAACTGCCGCTCGACCAAGAACTGGCGATCGAGGGTCGCCATGTTGTTGACGTCGAAGTAGGACAGGTCGAGACCGGCGGAGCCGAGGCAGGACTTGAAGTTCGTCTCGATCTCGAGCTTTTCGCCCCGGCTGGCGCGGTTAGTGAACGGGAAGTCGGCCAGGTTGCGTGCCAGCCGGATCCGCGAGCACATCACGATATCGCTTTCCGGGCCGGTACCGCGAAGCCACTCGCCGGAAGTTCTTGTCAGGTCATCCAGGTTCATGCGTCGGCGTCCTTGTGGCGGAGTTGGTCGCGGAGCTGTACGGCCAACTCATAATCTTCGCGTGCGATCGCTTCGCGGAGCTGGGTGCGGAGTCGAAGCCGGCGGCTGGCAGCCGGCCGCGAGCGCCCCACCTTACCTACATGTCTTGTGGCACCATGCATTCGCAACAAGAGGGGAAGCAAGCCGCCCGAAAAAACACGATAGTCATGAGGGCATCCTAAACGGCCCCGCGCACGAAATTCCATGAATTTGATGCCGCAATCGGGGCAGGTCATACCGGCGAGCTCACCCACCAACTCACCCACGTTGGAGACAATGAAACTCTGAATCACCGAATCGAGAGCCAAGCTCGGAGGCGAGTCTGGAAGCGCCACCCCGGCCTCTTTGGCGCAGGCCGCACAGAGGTGAAGATCGCGCCGACGCCCGCCTACGGTCTCGGTCAAGTGGACCGTTGCTTCTTCGTCGCAGTGCTGACATGTCATGAGTCGACCATCCATCCGACGGAACGCGATCAACGTCCCTGCTCGTGCTCGATCGACTTAATTTTGTCCCGCACCCGTGCGGCCGTCTCATAGTCTTCGGCCGCGACCGCCCGTTTCAAATCGTTTCGCAATTGAATCAGGGTCGTTTGCTGCTGACTATTCCGAGGCGCCCGCTTGGGCACCTTCCCCGCATGCCGTGTTTCCTCATGAATATTTTCGAGCAGCGGCATCAGTTCGTCCCGGAAAACCTCATAGTCGTACGGACACCCCAGACGACCCGAGTTCCGAAACTCAAGGAAGGTGATCATACAATTCGGACAGACCTGGCGATCCGACGGGGACGGTTCGCGCGTTGAGCCAGAGCTAACGATCAACTTCTTCGCGAGCTCACTCATCGGCGCAGACTCGTGAGCCTCTTCCGCCGGTGTGAGATGCTGACGCGCGTGCTCGTCACAGAAGTGATATTCGCGTGGCTTGCCACGCTCGATGTCCGTGATATGAAAAGTGGCCGGCTTGGCGCATTTTTGACACTTCATCGTACGTCTCCGCCGGCCCGCACGGACTTCGGTATCCCTTGGTTCGACAGGCAGCCGACAAAGGGGATCCAGATTGGGTTTTGCTCAGTTGATCCAAGCACTCGGTTCCAGTCCATTGTAATTCCGCGGTGCAGACTGTCAAGCAACCTAGATGCCCAAGACCCTCTGGATCCCCGTCTTGCTGCAACGCGTTAAATCTTGATATTGAAAGACTTTTCGGGTAGCTCACGCCTCAGCGGATCGAGCCTGGACCGAAGGCGCGGCGGGTTGCCGAGACGCCGCTTCGTTGCTAGGATGAATCACCCATCGCGGTGTCGCCGATGGAGAGGAGATTTTGCGCGATCTCCTTTGCCGATCCACACAATCGCTTCCCGTATTCTCAGTCCCTGAACCAAACCGAAAGCTCTCCGCGGGTCAAACCGAGGTCCCATGCCCCTTCATCGCCCCGCCTTCGACGATTTCACGCGGTGGGCCGCTCAAGCGCCCTGTGTTCCCGTGTTCCGCCAGTTGACCGGCGACAGCCTGACCCCGGTCTCGGCATTCCGGCGCATCGAGCGTTCCAACCTTTCCTTCTTGTTTGAAAGCGTCATCGGCGGCGAGAAAGTCGGCCGTTTCAGCTTTTTGGGGACCGAGCCCTTCATCCACTTCGAGGCCCGAGGCCCAGAAGTAACAATTACCGAACCCGGATCGGCGGCCGAGCCCAAGCGCTTCGAATCCCAGGATCCGTTCCGAGATCTCCAAGAGTTGGTCGAACGCTATCGGGCCGTCCCGATCCCCGGGCTTCCTCGATTTGCCGGGGGAGCCGTCGGCTACGCCGGGTACGACGCAGTTCGCTACACCGAACACCTGCCCAGCGTGCCCCCCGATGACCGGGGACTACCAGACCTCTCGTTTGCCTTCTATGACCGCATGGTGATTTTCGACCACATCCGTAAGACGGTCCTGGTGGTCGCTCACGCCCACATTCGTCCCGGCACCGATCCCCGCGAAGCTTACGACAAAGCGTGTGCTCGCGTCGATGAGTTGGTCGATCGCCTCGCGCAGCCCGGTCCCGAGCTCGCACTCGACGACATCGACACGGAAGGCCCCGTGAAGATTGTTCCCAAGTCGAATTTCACACGCGAGCAATATGAGGCCGTCGTCAAGCACTGCCAGGAGTACATCAAGGCGGGCGACATCTTCCAGGTCGTTCCCAGCCAGCGCTTCCAGTTCGAGACCTCGGCTGATTCGTTCAACGTCTATCGCGTACTCCGCGTCGTCAACCCGAGTCCCTTTCTCTTCTACCTCACGTTCGGCGACTTCTGCCTGATCGGCAGCTCGCCCGAGATCCTCGTGCGCGTCGAAGACGGAACCGTCACGATTCGCCCGTTGGCGGGCACGCGCCGCCGAGGCAAGGATGAGGACGAGGATCGCGCCTTGGCGGAGGAGCTGCTCGCCGATCCCAAGGAGCGAGCCGAGCATATCATGCTGGTCGACCTGGGCCGGAACGACGTCGGCCGCGTCGCTGATTTCTCGACCGTCCAACTGAATGAGGTGATGAAAGTCGAGCGGTATTCGCACGTGATGCACATCACCTCGAACGTGACCGGCAAGCTCAGCGCCGGCAAGTCGGCGTTCGATGCGCTCCGTGCCGGTCTTCCGGCGGGAACGGTCTCCGGAGCCCCCAAGGTCCGCGCGATGGAGATCATCGACGAGGTCGAGCCCCAGAAGCGAGGCCCTTACGCGGGAGCCGTCGGCTACATCGACTTCACGGGGAATATGGATACCTGCATCGCCTTACGCACCCTCGTCCTTCAAGGGAAAACAGCGTACATCCAGGCGGGTGGCGGAGTCGTTTACGACAGCGTTCCCAGCGACGAATACGACGAGACGGTCAACAAGGCCCGGGGACTCCTGAAAGCCATCGAGATCGCCGAGACCCAACTCTGAGCCAGATTTCGACTGCTCGCCGGTAATCCGAAAAATTCGGTATCCGAACGCCGTCTTCGGTGTATTTAAGAAGACGATCGGGTCGGATCGAATGAGCCGGAGGATTACCCCATGGCGAGCGGTCAAAAAGAGGCGGTGCTGCATCACCTCAGTCGACTCCTGAGAAACGGCACCGTCGCAGGTTTGTCCGAGTGGCAACTCCTCGAACGCTATCTCAGCCAGCGCGATGAGGCCGCCTTCGAGGCGCTCGTCGCGCGCCACGGCCCCATGGTCCTGGGAGTCTGCCGACGTATTCTCGGTAACTCGAGCGAAGTCGACGACGCCTTTCAGGCGACCTTCTTAATCCTGGTTAAGAAGGCAGGTTCGCTCGGTGAGCGCGACGCGATCGGCCATTGGCTCTATGGAGTCGCTCACAGAGTGGCTCTGCGAGCCCGAACGATCGCCGCCAAACGCAGGGCAAAGCAGCCCGGCCTGGCCGTGCTGAGCGAGACTCGCGAGGGAGGTTCGTCCTCCCCGGAGTTGGGGTGGTTGCTCGAAGAGGAGCTCAGCCGCCTCCCGGGCCACTATCGCGCTCCGGTCGTCCTCTGCTACCTGCAAGGGATGACCCATGAAGAAGCGGCCCGTCGCCTTCACTGGCCGTTAGGCACCGTGAAAGGACGGCTTGCCCGAGCGCGTGCCCTTCTGAAAGACCGACTCGTCCGACGTGGGATCGCCCCCACCGCAGGGACTGCGATCACCTCGCTTTCGCGTGATGCCTCAGCCCAGGTTCCGGAAATCTTGTTGCACTCCACCGTCGCCACCGCTATGCGCCTCGTCGGTGGGACCACTACTTTCCAGGCAATACCCGCAACCGTCGCCGCGTTGCTTCCAGGAGTTTTCACAACCATGTTTATCACACGTATCAAAGTTGCGAGCGTAATAGTCTCGGTGGCCATCATCGCCTCTGCGGGATTTGCGGCCGCCGAATACGCAAACGAACGGTCAGCTCGTCGTGGAGTTCAACCGACCTTCCAGGTCCCTGATCCGGCAACGCCGCAACAGAATCAACGCGAAACCTCGAGTTCCAGCACGACCACGGCTCAGGAGAAAGCCGAACAGCCCCATCAAACGAAGGATCAAACCCCAGCGAACGCGCCCGATATCGCTCTCCGAGACCAAAAAGAGAATCTTGCAACCAAGATCTTCGAGAGTGAACTGGAGCAGTTGAAAGATCGCCCGACCGCCGACATCGACGTAATCTCGCAGTGGTCAAAGAAAATCCTCGATACCGCGAACGAGCGGTCTCAGGACAAGATCAACCCTTTGGAGCAACACCTTCGGCGTATGAAGCAAGTTGTTGACGCCGTTAAGAACCGAAGCGACCGCGAGTTTGTTGGTCTTAAGGCTCAATTCTATGTGGCTGAGGCCGAACTATTGCTGGCTCAAGCCAAGCAAGGTCCTCATGCAACAAACTTTTCCAAAGAAGGGAGATACATCCCGGGCAGCCAAAGCGACCCAGGGTCTCAGAGTATCTTGAAAGCGTTGGAAAAAACATCCTCCTTTTCCTTCCCTAACGAGACACCTCTTGAAGAAATTCTCAAATACTTCAAAAAAAAGACAATCACTCCAGAATTTCCCAATGGCATTCCCATATACGTCGACCCCATTGGTCTTCAGGAGGCCGAGAAGACGTTGATAACTCCTGTCACACTCGACGTTGAAAGGATTCCGCTCAAGACCGCTATTTGGCTTATCGTGGAACAGTTAGGGATGATCTACGAAGTGGACGGCGGTGTGCTGCGGATCACGAGTACCAGTAGCGAGAGGGCGCCACTGACTCCGATTTTGGCTCTCGCAGATCGGGCCTCAAGAGGGGAGTTGTCGATCGAAGAGATGAAGGATGTTATCGAGAAATACAAACTCATCTTCGAAATTCGCCGATACTCCGAAGGATTCGCTCCGGAAAGCAAATCCTCTTCACCAAAATAAGCTTACATGACTATGAAGTCGTGTTTTCGGGAACGGGCGTCGCTCACCAAGGTTCGCACAACGAGGAACCTTGGTGAGCAATGCTTTCCATCTTCGGAAAAGCTTGATTTGCGACGCTCACCCGCCTTTGGGGACGGGCTGCTGGACGGTGCCCATCCCACGCCCACTCTCAGCGGGTGAGACTTTCAACGACAACAGCCTCTTCTTGACGTTGAACCTCCTCGGGATCAACAGCACCGGCGTCCCAGACCAGGACGTTAGCGACGGCGCATCCGAGTGCGTGCTTGAGCATGGCCACAGGATCTCGGCCGGAGAGCCAGGCGTCGACCTGGCCGGCGAGGAGGCAATCGCCTGAACCGATCGGGTTAACGGCCTCGATCTGGGGCGGGATGGCACGGAAGCGGCGGCCTCGGTATTGCGCCAGAACGGGACCGTCGCCGTCGGTAATCACCCCGCAGATCACACCGTGACCGGCCCAGTCATCGAGTAAGGCAGCGACGTCGGCATCGGTCGCGGTTGGAATCCGCAGGTGTGCGGCGGCCTCGCGACGGTTGAGTTGGATCAGGTCGGGCCAGAAACCCCAGATGGCGTCGAGCGCGGGACCGTAGGTGTCCAGGAAGACCGGAATCCGGCGCGAGCGGCCCAGGGCGATCAGGTCGCTGTAGAGACCGTGCGTGGCGGGGGACGGACTCGAACCGGAGAGCGTCAGCGCCTTGACTCCCCCTTCGGCCAATGCCCCTTCGACCCGGTGAAAGAGCGCTTCGGCTTCGGAGGCCGTGATGGTTGGGTCGGGGTCGAAGAAGGCAGTCTGTTGCGAGCTGTCCTCGGTCCGAGCCGTGAGGATGACCCGGGTTGCTGACGCGGTGCGCGTGATGAGGGGCTCGAGACCGTCGTCATGTTTGAGCAGGTTGGCGCAGTGGTCGCCGACAGCGCCTCCCAGAAACGTGACCGGCCGAGCTTTTCGGCCAAGGCGTGTCAAGGCGCGCGCAACGTTATTCCCCTTTCCGCCGACGACTTCGCGGACGGAGGTCCCGCGGATCGATTCGCCGGGACTCCAGGGAGGAACTGAGAGGGTTTTGTCGAGGCAGGGATTAAGAGTTACACAAAGGATCATGGAGAGACCGATGGGTAGGGGGCGAACAATCGTCCGAGGTTACTTTCCACACCGAGCCGGTTAACCTATTTTCCGGGGTTCGCGGCGGAGAGCAACGGTTCGCCCCGGAAATTCGGATTGAGAATCGGGGCACCCCCGTGTGGATGCTCCGGCCGTCGGGCAATCGCCAGCAAAGAGCTACCGATAGGCCACCGCAGCCACGTGGCCCAACCATGGTCGCAGCGGCTCAGGGCGGTCAGCGTTCGGTTGACCGCCGGCGAGGGAATCGGCACATCGTAGTCCGATTGACCGCCTCGCGCCGGCATGAGCCAGCGCCTCGCCAAGAGAGGCAAGACCGTCCAGAAGAAGAAATAACGAAGCTGCTCGACCTGGAAGCCGGCCAACTCGAGACGGCCCCGCAGGTCGCCTGCGAGGTAACGTCGATGATGCGCGTTGGCCTCGTCATGGCGGCTCCAGAGCCAGGGCAGAGCCGGGACGGTCAGCAACAGGTAGCCCCCAGGACGAAGGGTCGCCCACGCCGCCTCCAGCGCCCCTCGGTCATCGGCGATGTGCTCCAGGACATCAAGCAAAAGCAGAAGGTCGTAAGCGCTCTGACGAGGGAAAGTCGCGTCCAGGGGAGCCACGCTGATCCGTTCGCGCCACCTGCCGTCCGACAGGAGCGAACAATCCGGCTCTAGCCCCTCAACACGGCCAAAACGCTCGAGCGTCTCGAAAAAGAGGCCGTCCCCACAGCCAACGTCCAGAATCCTCGCCAAGGACGCGCGGCGATGCAGTTGGTCGATCCAGCCCAGGACGAACCGCTCCCGCGAACGCCACCACCAGTGGCGCTCCCAGAGTTCTCGGTACTGGCGAGCATACTCGGGCCGCACGCAAAACGCCTCGGATGGGGACCCGAACGAAAGAGGCAACCTCCTTCTGCGATGGGGATGCTAGCCGAGCCCGCCGAAGCGGTCAAACCCGACTGTCTCAAAGGCTTGCCCAACCAGGCTGCGCCTTCCTCAACCGCGCTCTCATAAATCCGGCGGATGTTGGGCCCGGGACACGGTTGTGGACGCTCGTAACGTTGGCTATGGTAACGGGATCTACTCAATCGCCTCGGTCTCGACCGTGCCTCCTGGAGTTGCCGCCGCATGAAGGGCTTCGCCATTCGCCTCCTGCCTTACCTTCTCGCCTTCTTCAGCAGCCTCTGCATCATGATTCTCGAACTCGTGGCCAGCCGGCTCGTCGCGAATCATGTGGGAGCGTCGTTGACCGTCTGGACAAGCGTGATCGGCATCATGCTTGGTGGAATCTGCCTCGGGAACGTCTTGGGAGGACGGCTGGCTGACCGTGTCGATCCGGCCAAGGCAATCGGTCCCTTGTACGCTGTGGGGGCCTTCCTGAGCCTGAGCTGCTTGTGGATGAACGCGGTCGTGGGGCTGACCCCCGGCTTGGAATCGATGCCCTGGAACCTGCGGACCGTGATCGTCGTCACGCTGGACTTCCTGATCCCCGCTACCGTGCTCGGGATGATCGGGCCGGTCGTGGCGAAGATCGCCGTCGAGCAAGCCAAACGCGCCGGGAGCGCGATCGGCGACGTCTACTTCTTCGGGGCGGTGGGCTCGATCGTTGGAACTTTCCTCGCGGGCTTCGTCCTGATGTACGTCGCGCCGATCTCGACGATCGTGACGCTAGTCGGGGCAGCATTGGCCCTCTTGTCCGCCTTGATGCTGAAGCACCGCGTCGGAGCCCTCGTCGGTTTGATCGCCGCGGTGTTTCTCGGATTGGGGTCGGTCGCCCCGCTGGTTCGGTCGATTCCGGTTGCGGGAGTGACGCTGGCCTCGATCACGGTCAACCCTCTGGCCCTGGTGGGTCACGGACTCACGGTTCTCCTGGCCGTCTTTGGAATCCTCAGCCTCATTGCAGCCAAGCGTGAGGCCGACTCCGTGACCGACGATCTCGCCGTGGTCGATGACTCCACCGAGATGTCGCGCACCAGTCTCACCGATCTTGCCGTGCTCTCGTTCATGGCTAGCTTGACGTTCATGGCGCTCGAAATGGTCGCCGGACGGATGGTGCAGCGGCACCTCGGATCCAGTATTTACGGGTGGACCAGTGTGATCGGCGTGCTGCTCGGGGGCTTGAGCCTCGGCAACCTGCTCGGAGGCAAGATCGCCGACTTCGTGCGGAATGAAAAGCACGCGAGTTGGCTGTTTCTGGCCGCCTCGGTACTCACGCTGTCGATCCTGGTGATGGAAACTCCGCCACACTGGATGAGCGAAGAGCTCTTGGACGGCAACTCGAAGTCGGTTCTCAGCCGCGCGATCACCATGAGCGAGTTGAAACTCCCCGGGTTGGCCGCCATTCATCTGGAATGGCCGGCGCGGGTGCTGCTCGTCGTAGCCGTAGTCTTTTTCCTGCCGGCGCTCACGATGGGAACCGTCAGCCCGGTCGTGGCCAAGTTGGCCGTCGAACGACTTCGTCGTAGCAAGCGAACCGGCACCGCCATCGGCCAGGTCTACGCCTGGGGCATGGTGGGCAGCATCCTGGGAACGTTCCTCGCCGGCTTCTTCCTGATCGACCTCTTGGGAACCAAGGGGTTACTCTTGATTCTCGCAACGGTTCTGGCGTTCGCCGCGACGGGTCTTGGCTCCATCCTGCACGCCGCGTGGGCAGGAATTCCGTTGGGCCTTTGCCTGCTCGCATTCATCCCCTTACCCTGGTTCGAAAAGAAGGGGCTGGAGTGGGGGATCCGAGAAGCCCAAGGTAAACCCGACATCACGGATGATGGCTTGGCCTGGGTCGATGAAAGCGACTACTACTACATCAAAGTCGAGAACGAGCCCGATGCCGAAGGGCTGAAGCGAACCTTGGTTCTCGATAACCTGATCCACGGCTATTTCATTCTCGGCCACCCCGAGCGGCTCGACTACGATTATGAGCATATCTACGCTTTGGTTGCTCATCGCGTTGCGGAAGCCAAGCGGAAGAAGGCTGCGGCCGAGAAACAAGAGTCCAAGGATCACGCCCCCTTGAGCACACTCTTCCTGGGGGGTGGCGCTTATACCTTCCAGCGCTACATGCAACACACCTTCCCCGGAACGGCCGTGGATGTCGCCGAAATTGATCCGGCCGTCACCCGCGCCAATCTGATGGCCACCGGACTGCCGGAGAAATCCACCATCCACACGGAGTGGGGTGACGCTCGCCAATTCGTCGAGCGCAACCAGAACAACAAGCAATACGATCTGATCTTCGGCGACGCCTTCAACGACTTCTCCGTCCCCTGGCACCTGACCACCCAGCAGTTCAACGACAAGCTCGCGAAAATGCTTTCGCCTGACGGCGTCTATATGATCAACATCATCGACGCTTATGAGTCCGACGACGTCGCCAAGCTCAACGCAGAGAAACGCATCAAGAACGAGTCGATCACCACACCGGAAGCCAAGGCCAGCGCGGAACGCCAAGCTCTAGCGAAAGCACGAAAGTACGGGGGATTCCTTGGCGCCTGGGTCAAAACGGCCGAGAAGACGTTTCCTCACGTCTATATCTTCGGTACCGACGAGGCGCCGGGATCGGGCCTTCGTGAGACCTTCGTCGTCGTCGCGTCGAAGAAACCATTGGACGAGATCATCAAGGATCTTGGCAGTCGCGACGACGACCCGAAGTTCTTCGAGCACGACCGCCTCTTCGAGCCGAGGCCTTACGGACCATCGGATCGCAAGGCCGTCGATCTCCGCTCGCGAGGGATCATCCTCACCGACGACTACGCGCCGGTCGAGAACCTGCTCGCTCCCGTTGCGGCCACTCGAGGCGATGACTGACGCCTAGCCCAACTCATGAGCACGACTTGACTTCAGCACTTCGTGCGTGTGACTCGAAACGACGGCCTCTGATGTTCGGTGAGGGAATCGCTTACCGAGCTTCGAAGGCCGTCGTACCTTTGGTCTTGGGACACGAAACTGACTCTCCGGAGTCATCGAGGCATCGCCTCGAGTCACTTGGGCCTTTTTCGTCCGTTGAGGAGGGGATATGGCGAATCCCTCGACGCGTCCTTGGCTCTTCATGGGCCTCGTTTTCATCTTGGCATGGCTGGTCTACCTGGCCATTCTGGGTCCCAAGAGGCCTGGAGGAGGTAGGCTTGCCCCACCTCGTCTCGAACGCGCCTTGATCGCGCATCAGGCAGACTTTAGCTGGAAGTTACGCGACTTGAACGACCAGCCTGTCGACCTATCCAAGTTTCGCGGGCGCGCACTCTTTTTGAATATCTGGGCGACGTGGTGTCCGCCCTGTGTGGAGGAGATGCCGTCGATCGCCAACCTCGCGGATAACGCGAGGCTCAAGAACGTTGCGTTCGTTTGCGTCTCTACCGATGAGTCCATCGATCAGGTCCGCGCGTTTCTGCGTGACAAGCATTGGTCGATGACGATTCTGCGTGCGTCCGAGGTCCCCGAGGTGTTCGCCACGAGTGGCATCCCTGCCACGTTCGTGATTGCCCCCAGCGGTCGGATCGTCACCAGCGAACTCGGAGCCGCACAGTGGGACGATCCGACGGTGGTCGACTATCTGGAAGAACTCTCCAAGAAATCCGTTACGCCGAAGAAAAGCGGCGAATCCGACGATTAAATCTTGATCTCGACAGCTCCTCCTCCGGCGTCGCCACTCTTCTTGGCGGCTTCGATAAACGCGACGATTTCAAGGGTCTCGCGAGGGTCGATGGGCTGCTGACGGGTTGTGAAAAGGCTGACGATTTGTTTCAGCAGTTCTCGATAGATGTAGGTCGTGCTCACATCCTGGGTTGATACACCCTTGCTCCCGAAAACCGTGAAACCATATTCTGGTTTGCCGGCTCGGATGCCTCGGACCGTAGCGAGCCGGCCATCGGACCAAACTCCCGTAACCACCTCAGCCCCCGACTCGCTCAAGCAGGAAAGCTTGCGGCAACCGGGTCCCATCAGCGTGTAAAGCATCTCAACGGGATGGATCCCATAATGAAAGAGCCCTGGGTTTCTCGGATGTGTCGGAGCGGGTCCATAGGTGGTAACGCCGATGATCTCCCCCTGAGCCCCCTTCCCTCCCTTGGCGGCGACGACTTCCGGAGCATAGCGTAAGCTCGAGCTCGACATGATGGGAATATGCTTGCGCTCGGCGATTTCGATCATCGTGCGGGCATCCGCCAAACTACAGGCGAAGGGTTTATCGACGTAAGTCGGTATCCCCTTCTCCAAAAAGGGCAACGCTCGCTCGAGATGGACGCTCCCGTCCACGGCCTCGATCAAAACCGCGTCGATCTTGCCGAAAAGTGCAGCGGGATCGTCGAGGATCTCGACGCCGTATGACTTGAGCTTCTCGGTGTTCGGCGCGATCACGTCCGGTGAGATCTGGGAACGACCCGGTACTCCCATGACCACACGGGCTCCGTCGACCCACTGGTCTTCGGCGATGTCGATGTGGTTGAGACGTTTGGTGAACTCAACGGCATGGCTCGTGTCGAAGTCAACGATCCCGAGACGAAGCATGAGGTACCCTTCCGTTCGTGAAGCAAATCGTGAGGCGATTTCCGGATTCCGTTCCCCCGGTCTTGATGATCCCTCACAAAACTGCCTCGGCTCTTGCAAATAGCCGAGGCAAACCAAGGCCTGGCCTACAACGATGCGACCAGCGAAATTCAGCCGCGACTCCTCACCGAGTAGAAAATCCCCCCGACAGCCCCAAGGACGATAATGGTGACGAGGGCGACGAGAAGAACAATCAGTAACCGACTTGTCTTATACTGAATATGAGGCGTTTTCTCGATGATTGCTTTGTACTCTCGCGAGAAGACCATCGTCCCTTTGGACGAAAGCAAGAGATAGAGGAAGTAGATCGAGAGGACAATCGTAATAGGGTTTAGAGTGATCATATTCAATACACAAACAATCGCCTCAGCCCATCGCGACCAGGGCTGGAAACGGCGAAGTCCCCTGCCGACAAAGAAGAGGAACACACTCGTTCCCAGCAAAAACACGCCAAAACCATACCCAAGCTCTTGCACGATCCCCAAGTCATTGGGGCCATTCGAACGCACCATGGTTCGTAATAGTATGGCCAAACTAAAAATCATGAACGAGATCGAACCCAGGATCACCAAGGCACCCACCCCTTTAATGGATGCTTCGTGTTTGATATGATTCCGTCGAATCAGCTCCACAGCGACGATGTCATCCTCTTGACTAACAGGTTCATGGTCGATTTCAACCTTGGGTGCTTCATAAGGGTTCAGGGGTAGATCGTCGGGGGCGGATGGAAACGACATGCTCATTGAAGACACTCGCAAGTGTGCCGATTGGATTCGGTAATCAGAGTTCATGCCGAAAGGCAACATATCCTATCACAAGCAGAACCCCGAGCGAAACGAGCACGATCACCCATAATTTGGCAAGCCATCCTCCCTCACTGTGAAGCCCCGGGGTTCGTTGCACCAGCTCACGATATCCACCCGAAAAGACGACCGCCCCTCGTGTACCGAGAAGCACGTGAAGCCCATAACGAATGCCCACCAGGAGCAGACCGCAAACCAACAGGCCCACGTTGTCTCCGGTCATGGCCGCCCAGGCCGTCGCTACGATGCTTCCGATGGCACCCAGCGCCAGCATCATGGTTTCGGCCCAACGTGCCCACGATTGCAAGCTGCGCAGACCATATCCTAGCGCCAGGTTGACGCCAAGCACACCACACGAGGTGAGCGTGAGGATCACGATTCTCGGTGTCAACCAGGCCCCGACGTTCGCATGCCGGATGAACCCAATCCCGAAATCCACCAAGATCAAGACCATCAGGGCGCCGATCAGGTAGTGGCTAAGACCCATCGCTTTAACAATCGTCTCGTGCCTCAGGAACGTCCTGCGCATCTTCTCAAGCTCGAGGTTCGCAGGTGGCAACGAGGCGGGCGTGCGCTGGACGTCGGGGGCTCCATAGGGATTCGGAACCGCCTCGAACGATGGGTCTCGAGGTGAGGGCAAGATGGTGACCTCCCTCCTCATCAAAGCAAATGCCGCGCTTTAATTTGAAGATACTGGTTGATCAAGGGAGCGGTCAGTTCGTTGGGGAAGGCGTCCAGAGTCAGAGCACCACGTCTTCTCAGGCTTGAGAGCGCGCGCTCGCGCCAGTTGAGCAGAGCCGCCGCGGCCGCCCCCTCGTAGAGGCCGGGACCATGGTCGGGAGCTTGATCGGCCAAGGCGAAGATGTCTTGGTCGCGCAGAAAGACCCCCAAGGGCAAGTGCCGTCCAACCACGTTGACGAGGTGGTCTGATACCAGTTGAGCGTTCACGTCGTCGAAGATGTTGGTCATCAAGATCACGAGAGATCGCTTGCGACAGCGCTTTTCGAGTTCGACAAAGGCACGGTCGTAACGAGGCTCGACCAACTCCGGGAAGATGTTGTGGACACTGTGGACCAACCGTCGGACACGTTTGGGCCCCCCCGAGGGAGGGACGTAGGTGAGCAGACGGTCGGAGAATGCCAGGAGACCAACCTGATCGCCTCGGATCAAGGCCACGTGTGCGAGCATGAGCATCGCATTGAAGGCGTGATCCAAGGGGGAAAGTCCGCCGCCGGTATCCCCGGCCATCATCCGTCCGCAATCGATCAGAAAGATCAGGCGCTGACTTTGATTCACCTGGTGCGCACGAACGGTGAGCTTGCGCCGTCGCGCGGTGGCCCGCCAATCCATGTGCCGCGGCTCGTCTCCTTCGGTGTAGTCGCGCAAACGTTCGAACTCGTTGTCCGTCCCCAATCGACGCGACCGCCGAACCCCAAGAGTGCTCAGCTTATCGCGTCGAGCCAGCACCGTGTACTGGGCGATCTGGCGAATGTCCGGATAGACACGAACAATCGTTGATGTTTCAAACGTCGCCGAACGCTGCCAGAAGCCGAGCCGGCTCGCAACCAAGGCGTCCACCGAGCAGAATTCGTAAGTTCCGCGCCGTTTGGGAAGCGCGGTATAGCTCACGATGGCGTACCCTTTGCCCGGGACATGCAGCAGGAATTCGCCCGGATTCGCCGTGAAAGTCTCGGGTACATCATCGCGGACTCGCAATACCCTACCGGCACGTCCCAAATTCTCGATGACGAGCTCGACAGGTTGAGGCTCTCCTAGTGATCCGACCCTCGAGCAATGACGCTCGGCGCGGAAATTCCCTGCCCCGACGAGCGTTGCGAGATCGACGAGGACGACGACGCCAATCAGCACATCCAAGGCGATGATGGCAGGGCGCACTGCGTCGGTCACGAAGAGTCCCAACGATAAAAGCGCCGGGATCAGCAAAGCCTTGGCCAGCGTGCGGCCGGGCCAGATCATCGGAGGGGGACCTCCACCGATCGGATCAATTCGGCGAGCAGCTCATCGGCCCCTCGGCCCTCGACTTCGGCCTCGGGAGTGAGCATCACGCGGTGCCGCAGGGCGGGGAGGATGACCGCTTGCACATCGTCGGGAAGTGCGAAGTCACGTCCCTCGAGCGCGGCGATCGCACGCGCTCCACGTAAAACCGCGACCCCCGCTCGCGGAGAGGCTCCCAGCGAAAATGTGGGCCACTGCCTCGTTTTCCTCACGAGGGCGGCGATATAACCGAGCAGATGGTCATCGACCAACACACGTGAACAATGCTGTTGCATCGCGATCACTTCGTCGGGGCCAGTCACCGTCTTGAGGTTGGTCGCGAGCTTGACGTCGAGCGCCAGCTCTTGCGTATGGAGCCTGAGAATATTCGTTTCTTCCTCCTGGCTCGGGTAGTCGGCCACGAGCTTGAAGAGGAAACGATCGAGTTGAGCCTCGGGGAGGTTGTACGTTCCTTCCGACTCGATCGGATTTTGCGTCGCCATCACCAGGAACGGACGTTCGATCGCATGGTTGACCCCGTCCACCGTGACTCGAGTCTCTTGCATGATCTCGAGCAGTGCCGAGTGGGTCTTGGCCGGGGCGCGGTTGATCTCGTCGGCAAGGAGTAACTGGGTGAAGACCGGCCCGGGACGAAAACGGAAGTCGTGGATCTTCTCATCGTAGACGGGAGAGCCCGTCACATCCGATGGCATCAGGTCGGGGGTGAACTGGATCCGGCCAAACTGACAACCGAGAATCTGCCCGAACGCGCGCACCAAAAGGGTCTTACCCAGACCTGGCACACTCTCGATCAAGACGTGTCCCTCGGCCAGGAGCGCGGCAAGCACCCCTCGTACGAGGTCGCACTGCCCGACAAACACCTTATCGAGCTCGGCGGTCACGCGCGCGGCCCATTCGCTGACCGGACCGGTTTTCAACTCAAGGACGGGGCTGGGTTCGGCCTCCGATCCGTTGAGCATCACAGGAGTCGCGTCCGGATCCGGGGGAACGACCGATTCGGGGGGGATAGTGGGGTCGAAGTCATTCATGCGCGGGCGACTCGGAATTAGGGACCGGCTCGGGCCGCTCTTCGAGCGACGGAGCATGACTTACTCGGAGCGGATTCGACGAGAACCGCCAGCGCCGGTAGGCGTCGAGGATCGCAAGGGCTTCGGCGGATTGTCGGGTACGGGCCAGAAGCGACCCAAGAGCCTCGGGGTGTGCCGAGGGCCGATCCTCGCCGGAAGACGCTACGGAACGAACGCGCCCTAACCTGGGAGCGCGAGCCAGGCAGGCCACCAGCCCCACGAGCATGAGTTGGGCCGCCACCCAGCCGAAGGGATGGACCCGCAGCAATGAGAAGACCGATGGCATCGCAGCCGCTTCACGCGCCACGGCTCCCCCTTCGACGAAGGCGATGTGAGCCGGTTCTTCGCCCAGCCAACCCACAACCTGCAGAGCGAGCGGTCGTCTCGCTTGCTTGAGTAGTGCGGCATTCAGCAGGAACGAACCGTTGGCCAATGCCAGCACACGACTATCGTTGTATCGCCCCCATTCGATCACCAAGGGGGCACCATCTCCTTCCAGGAGAACGGTTTCTGATTCGACTTTGAAGGTCTCGTGCCTCGATAGCGATGCGGCTTTCGCCTCGATCCCTTCGGCCCAAGGACCATCGAGTTCTTTGCAGGTCTTCGGACCGTCTTTGGCCTTGGACACCGCGAACCAGGCTGCGGCATCCGCAACCTCTTTGGGAGGAGTCGAACGATGCTCGTACCACTTCAGTCCAAGGTCGCGTTCCCGCGTGGCCAGCTTCTTGTGTTGCTCATCGGTTCCCGGGGGGAGGTGATCGAGCACATCACTCCAATATTCAGCTCGGGCGTCGAAGTCCGCCGCCACGTAAATCATTCGCCGCTCCGGTTTCGCGCTCAACCAGGAGTGATACCAATCGCCCTCATTGCGATCCGGGGGTCCCGGATAGGGGGCGAAGCGAACGATGACATCGGCCCATTCTTCGAGGTCATGAGTCAGCCTGACCGCAGAGCGGACGGTATGCCCCTCACTACGTAGTAACTCAGCAAAGACGCCTGTCCCGTTCAGGCTCGCGCCTCGGATTCGGCCGTAGCCTGTCTCGAGTCCCTCGTTAGCACACCCGGTCAGGACGAACGGGGTGAGGGCCAGGAACATCGGCACAAGAAAGGTTCGCCATTTCATGAGACGCCCCTTTCCGCGACCTTGTGCTCGAAGGCGTTCGCGAGCGACCAGACCACCTCGAAGTCTTCCGCGGTCGGCGCATGATGCCCGTAGTAGGCGGCTTCGAACAGGCGCAAACAAGGTTCGACCCATGCGCGAAATTGGCGATCGCCAATCGCCTGGACGAGTTGACGTCCCGTCTTCCCCGGCACGAGTCGAAGCAGCCGCAGACGATCCAAGGTGAGCAGTTGATGAGCGAAGAGATAAACCACGGCTCCCGTGTAGTCCCCTCGCGCGCGGAGGTGCACGGCCTCAGCCCAAGGATCGGTGACGTTCGAGGGAATCCCAGCCGGCAGCCCCTCGATCGCGGAGCGCCTCTCAAGAAACGGGGTTTGCGCTTGCTCGACCCCGGGCAGCATGGGTCGATAGCGCCGCCAGGCTTCCAGGAGGAGTACAAGGAAGAGCGTCGCCGCGAGCAGGACGATCCCGATGACAAAGAGGTCGCCGAGTAAGAGCTTCCCCAGGCGAGGCAAGCGAAGGTATTTGAGCCAGCCGAAGTACCTGGTGAACCAGTTATCGAGTCCCATTCCCATGGGCCAGAGCGGCTTTGCCGCGTCGGTCTTGGCGTCGTACCAAGGGAACTTGCCCCGCGTAAGAACCGATCGTACCGCCTTGCCTGCCCCGGCGTCGGCCTCAACGGCTAACGTGGCGAAGGCCAGAATCATGATCGAGGTACCGGCGGCGAGACTTACCATCGGTGATCGACCTCCAAGCTGCGACCCACCGAACGGAGCCGAAGCCTCACTTCCCAACCCTCGAGGCGGATCCGCTGATCGAGATAGGTCAAGAAGCGAACGACGGCGAAGAAAGCGATCGCCACCCAGATTGCAAGGTGAGTCCTCGCGTCAAAAAAATCGCTCCAGTTTGGCTCCCAGGTTACCTCGCTCGTCAAGAGCGTTTGCAAAATGGCCCCGGTACCCGCCCAGAACCCGAGCACGAAGAGGGTTCCGAAGAAGAGTTGAACCAACCACTGGCCTAACAGGTCTCCGCCTCGTTGGTCGGACAGATTCGCCGAGCGGCGATAAACCGAGCGCCACTGTCCTCGTTCCAAAAGGCTCACTTCATTCACGAAACCAAGTCTTGCGGGGACCAACGGATAAAACACAAAGCAAGAAATAAGAATCGTTCGCACCAGGCACTGAAAAAAGAACATAGGTACAAACGAACGAGCCAGGGTCTTCACGATCTGCCACGCGGTCGGGCGTTCACCGAACATCAAACCGCCGAGCACGATGGTCAGTGGTGCGGTTGCCCAAGGAACTTCCATCGGGAACAGGTAAAGAAAGGCTAGGGGGTGAAAATGAGACAGGCTCATGAGCCAGACGTTGAGAGCCGCAAAAGGAGCCGCGCCAAGCAAAGCCGTCACGCCAAGTGTCAAAGGACGTTCACGAATGACCACCAAGGCCAGGTCGAGGAGGTCGAGATAGCCGCGTTCCTTGATTTGTACCCACGTCTGATGATCGGACAAGACAAGACTCCACAATCAAGACAACGCGATTCCGGCCTGGGACGACACTGCGGCCTCTCTCCTTCCACGCGGCTCCCCGGCTATTCTTCCTCCGAGGGTCATATAAGCAATGAGCAGACCCGCACTCACCACGGCGACCATCGCCTTGTAGGAATAAGGGATCGCCGAGGCAGAGACATAGCCCTCGACGAATGCCGCAAGCACGAAGAGGACGACCGACGCCCCTACGATCGGCAGGGCTCGCTTGGCTTCGCGATGTAAGGAGGCGACCCGGCTCTCACCTTGAGTGTCGATGAGCCCGTAGCCGAGTCGCATCCCCGCCGCCCCCGCGAACACAATCGCCGTGAGCTCAAAGGGGGCGTGAGCCGTGACAAAGGTGAAGAAATTACCGGCCGCCGAAGTCGTTGCCATGTGTCCGAAGATCGTCCCAAGAATCAGCGCGTTCGAGGCGAGCTCGTACAAGCTGCCGATCCCGAAAAAGAGCCCCCAGGCGAAACACTGTAAACCGATCGTCGTGTTGTGGTTAATATAGAAGCCGGCCATGATGGTATCGTTGCGCATCATACCATCATTTCGCTCTTGGCTCAGCGGCTCGGCATACATCTGCTCCATCTGCTCGATGAAGTCTTCCGGGATCACGCGTTGCGTGAAGCCCGGTCGCCCAGCAGCCAGCAGGGCGCAGAGAAGAAAGCTTCCGAAAAAAACCAAGGCCGAGATCTTGACCGCCGGATCGCTGCGCAACTGGCGAGGAGCCTTCTCGAAGAGCACCGATCCCCAGTCTTGGAAGCGAAATCCCTTGGCTTGATACACCGCGTTGTGAGCCCGACCGACGAGAGTATGTAAATAGGCGATCGTGTCGCGCGGCAAATCATGAGCTTCGGCCAGCATCAAGTCCGTGCAGGCGGAGCGGTAGAGTTCCCCAAGGCGTATGATCTGGGCAGCCCGAGTCTGCGATGGGACGCGCCGTTCCGAGAGCTTTTCGAGCAGCAGGTCCAACTCGCGCCACGACGCTTCGCGCTGCGCCAGCCGATCGACGACCCTCATCGTCACTCTCCGAGAAAGACGCGGTGGTAGACCGCGCAGACGACCGCGTCGGCCGAAGCATCGTGGGGAAGGTTGTAGCGTTGGCGGAGCGGACGAGCCAGAGGCTCGGCCATCTCTTCGCGGCGAGCCTTGCCGAACCGGCGTCGCCGCTTGACATAGTCGGACAGAGCCCTTGCCATTTCCGTCCCCGCCTCGATCCGAAGCGGGAGCCAGGGAAGCAAGTCGCCCACGGCGTTCTCCTCAACCCGGACCATCCCCGCTTGCCACTGCCTCTCCTCAACGATCACCATCGTTCCCGCGGCCAAATCCCCCAGTCGCTGAAACTTGCGGGTCAGGAGCATACTCGTCAGACCAAACAGGAGAGCCATCGCCGTAAGGTCTGGGCGGAGAAGATAGGGCACGGTTCCGTCGAGCGATCCGACAAGGTTGCGAAGCACCGCCTGGGCCGGGGTGATCGGCATCCCTCGATCAGAGACAACGCGGATCCCGGCGAGGCGTTTGCCGAACGTTTGGCCGTTCATGACCAACTCGCACACCCCCCGATACCCCCACATGATCACGAAATAGGCGACAAGAATCGGTCCGAAACCCGACATCGAGCCCAAGGACAACACGATCAGTAGGACCGAGACGATCACGATCGTTACGAAAACGATCCCGACATCGATCAGGTAGGCGAAATAACGCCGGAACGGGCCGGCCAGGGGATATTCGAAGACGATCCGCTCCGGCGTCACCAGGCGCACGGTGGTATCGAGCGGATTCTCAAAGCGTTTCAGATCTGCCGTGGCCATCGGCGGTCGCCACTCGACGAAGGGAGCGAGTTATTTACGCCGCCTCGGCCCTTTTACAGAGTCAGCGTCATGACAGCATGCTACCCGAGCATCGAGGGTTACGCAACGGCTCGAACACGTCGATAACCACGCCAAGCGCGCTTCAAACATCCTTGCGCGAGTCGAAGCGATGCCGTAGTTCCTCGCATCACCATCGGCCGGAGTCCGCCGTTTGGGAGCCGTTTCAGGTTGCGGCAACAGTCTTGAAAAGGAGGTTGGATCGGGAGAAGCTGGAACCATTAAAACCTTCGCCAGGAATAGGTTCCCTCCCTGCATCGAACGTTCTCAACAACCGTCAGTGACGGTCCGAACGCAAGTTCAGATGGGAGACCGTGACGAGCCGGGGGACTTGAAACTTATGGAATGTGTCGCGGTCATCGCCTGCTCGGCGGCCTTGATCTTCGCCCGACTTGCCTTGATGCAAGGCCTGAACCCGTTCTTCTGGGGATTTTTGGCGATCGCGGTCTATGCAGGCGCGCCGGCGTACATGATCTGGCGGGGAGCGAGCTGGATGGACGCCCCTTGGGTCTGGCTGAGCTCGTTCGGGGGACTCTTCGTCTTGTTCATTGCTCAGTCAGTCGCCGCAGCCATCCAGCGTCAGCGAGATCGATCCCCCGCTAAGAGTTCGGGCCCTACCAAAAGGAAGCGCAGATAGCCTGAGTGAAAGGGACACCAAGCGAAGAAGATGGGAGAGTTTTCACCAGAAAGGCATGGAAGTGAGGTCATTTCGGCCGAACGAAGAGACGATTATTGTTTCGCCATACGCTCAAGCACAAGGCGAGGATCGCTCTCGGTACCGTCGAACATGGTCCACACGTGGGTTTCTCCTCGAATTTTCTCCAAGAAAACCGCGGTGAAACGCTGGTACTTCTCTCTGTGAACGGCTTCCTTGACCGCGTTTTGTACCTCAGCCTCCGCGAAGGACGCTGGACCCGCCCCTCTTCGCGACTCGACGACGACGATGTGGAGACTCTCCGGCGCTTCGATGATGTTACTGATTTGCCCAATCGGCAACCGATCCAGGGCCGCATTCACAGAGACGAGCGCATAACCACCCGGGGAGGTTTCCCAGAGGCCCCCGGCCTGCCGGTTGGGTCCGTGGCTCGCTGCCTGAGCGACCTTGGCGAAGCTCTCTCCTTGCTTGAGACGCGTCAGGATGACTCCCGCCTTCTTAAAGGCCTCGTCCCGCCCCCCTGTCTTGCTGAACTCGAGCACGATCTCACGCCACTTGACGAGCGCAGGGCGATCGAAATCTTTTAAATGCTTATTGTAATATTCAAGCATTTCTGGAAGAGAAACCGCTAGTTTTGACATTAATTTATTCTGCATGAAGATTTTCGCGATGAAACCACGGCGATATTTCTCCTGAAGCTGATCCAAAGACTCACCACGGTCGACGAGTTTCTTCTTGAGCTCATAAATGTTTGCGGAAGCTGTCTTTTTGAGCATAGGTTCGACTTCTTCTTCATTCCAAGTCTTGTCGGCGAACCCAAGAAGCAGTTGCATTTGCTTCGGATCCTTCAATTCCCGCTTGGCTTTTTGATAGAGCATGCTCTCTTCGATCATTTCCGCCAGGACGGCCGTCGCGATCATGTTGAGCTGTTCTCGGTTGGGGTGTTGTCCAGGGTACCGCTTGAGCTTCTGCTGAACGCCCACCTTGAGCTCATTGAGCGTGATAACCTCCTCACCAATCCGCGCCGCGACCTGGCCGGCTTGGAGCGTTCCGGGCGCGCTGAGTTCGGAGCGAACCATCGTCGAGTTGGCCGACGTGGTTTGCACGTTCTCGTCCAAAAGGGGTCTCGAGGACAGCGGGACCCCGGTTGGGGTCCCCGCGTTGGCTGATTTGTTCGTGCTCCCCGCCGAATTGGAATTCGGCGAGGGCGATGGAGTGGAAACGGACCTGGGAGTGGCCGCCTTGGCGGCCGGTTGAGAAGTCGACGGTAGCGTTCCCGCCTTGGCGGCGCTCGCGTTGGGAGCGCTCGCGGCAGGGGAGCCGGCCTTTGGGGGAGCCGAATCCGCCGGTTCCGCCTCAGGAGCGGGAAGCGGCGGGAGTTCCGGCAACGACAAATCGCCGGCGTCTGCGGGAGCGGGGGCGCTCCCCGGTGGGTTGGCGGTTTCGGCCGGCAATTCTCCTGGAGCCGAAGCGGGCGTCGCCGACGGTTCGGCAATGCCGGGCAGTGAGGCGTCAGCAGACGGTGCCGCCGCTCCGGCAGGCGGAAGCTCGATCGGACTCGGCTCCGAGGGAAGCTTTCCATCGGCGGAGGGAGCTGTGGGTTGCAACGGCTCGGAGAGCGCCGCCTCTCCCTTCTCACCCAATGGCGGAACGGCATCAGGCAACGTCGGAGGTTGCTCGACCGCTGGAGCCGAGGACTCTGCCGAGGCGGCTCCCGCCGGAGCCGGTAGCGTCGAAGGCTGCTCGACTGCAGAGGCCGCGGGTTCTACCGGTGCAGATTCCGTTGCCGCAGGAGTTGTCGGAGGCTGCTCGACCGCAGGGGCCGCGGACTCTGCCGGTGTGGCTTCCCCCGGAACGGCCAGGGCCGGGGGCTGCTCGACCGCTGGAGCGGCGGGCTCTGCTGCCGCGCCCTCTGTCGGGGCGGTCGGGGTCGGAGGCTGCTCAACCGCAGGAGCCGCAGGCTCTGCCGGTGCGCCTTCCGTCGGAGCGGCTGCCGGAGCCGCTGTTGCGGGTGCAGCCTCTTGCGGCATCTCGGGCGTCGGTTCCGCACCACCGGCGTTCGGCGCGGCCTCACCCGCGGTTCCGGGCGTCACATCCGCTTCTTTGGGAGACCCAGCGGCGGGATCAGCCAGAGTGTCCGTTGGGGCCCCACTCGCCGGTTCGTTACCCGCAGGAGTCGGAGTCGGCTCTTCGGCCACAGGAGATCCAGCGGGGGCTGGTTCACTTGCCGCCGCGGCCGGTTCTGGGGTTGGCGATGCTGCCGCCTCCGCGGAACCTTCTGGAGCCGCGCTGGGAGCCTCAGTCGAGCCAGGAGCAACAGCCACTTCGGGAGCGGCCTCGGCTGGAGCAGACTCCACAGCGGGTGTAGCCGGCTGTTCCCCTTGCGCTGTCCTGGCATACGGAGCCGCCTGAGCTTCCTGGTTTGGCTGAGGTACCGGAATGCTAGGCGTGTTCGCGTTGGGCCGGTTCATCCGAGCGATGACGTTCGACGGCAGGGTCGCCGGATCGACGTTCGCGTTATCTCGGACCACCGCCTCATGGATCGACGGGGCTGTACTCAGCCCTACGGGCCCGACTCCCGGGCCTGATCCGGCTGGGTTGTTCACGGCCGACCGACTCTGAGCGCAGCCCGCCAGGGCCAAGCCGATCAGTCCGGCGACGACATGGCGGTTCATAGGCATTCTCCGTCCTTGGAGATCAAGAATTGTCGCGACGCAGGGCGTTTAGCCTTCCTAGTCTATCGCCTGAGTCTGTCCATTCGAACCGACTCACGCCATTCTGGAGATGTCGGTCGGCGTTGGTCGTTCGGTTCAACCAAGATGGGATGAGATCGGGACAAACTACCAGCGATAACGGAGCGATGCAAGAGCGGATTCGGCATCCGATCCCGCACTCCGCGTGGACATTGCTCCCCTTCCCGGTGAGGGCCCCACGTTACGGAAGTTGATGAATCACTTAGAAATCGACGAGATTTCGCTTCTCCTTCGGGTTGGGGTGACGACCGACGATCTCCTTCCTAATATTCGGCTAAGGTCGCGTTTCCAGTAGAGGCTTAATTATTTCGGCGACAACAGTCCCATGCGGCCGTTTCTCTTCTAAGGGAACGTAGGCCGACTTCTCGTCGACGATGCGGACCCGCTTGGGGTTAAGCTGTGAGAGCAGCGCAATCCGTTTCGGGTTGCGGTATGTCAAGACGGCGTATTCGTCTTCCACGTGGATCCGCTCGAGTTGCCAGCGTTCCGCCAAGATCCGGAGTTCGGCCTCCGTCATGAGATTCAGGGCGGGATTGGGCAAGGCTCCGAACCGGTCGATCAGTTCTTGGCGAAAGTCGGCCAATCGCTCCAAGCTTCGAAGCCGTCCCAGGCGACGGTACAGCTCGACCTTGACGCGAGGGCCGGGCACGTAATCTTTCGGCAAGTAGGCTCGCCACGACAACTCGATCGAGCAGTCGAACATCGGTCGCGTGGGCTGATTCGTTAACGCGCGGACGGCCGACTCGAGCAGGGAGCAATAGAGTTCATATCCTACGCTCTCGATGTGTCCCGATTGTTCGGCCCCCAGAATATTCCCCGCGCCTCGGATTTCGAGATCCCGCAGGGCGATCTTGAACCCGGCCCCCAGCTCGGTGAATTCCTCGATCGCTTTGAGCCGCTTGACGGCGTTGGGGGTCACTGGCTTGTCCGACTCCAGGAGGAGATAGGCGTAGGCGCGATGCTTGTACCGGCCCACGCGTCCCCGAAGCTGGTGAAGATCGGCCAGGCCGTATTTATCCGCCTCGTTGATGAAGATGGTGTTGACGTTCGGGATGTCGAGCCCGGACTCGATAATCGTGGTGGCCACGAGGATGTCGAAATCGCGGCGGATGAAGGCCAGCATGGTCCGTTCCAGGGCCTCGCCCCCCATCTGGCCGTGGGCGAACGTGATTCGAGCTTCCGGAACGATCGCCTGAATGCGGTCGACCACCGACTGGATGTCATGGACCCGATTATGGACGAAGTAGACCTGGCCATCGCGATTGAGTTCGCGATGAATCGCTCGTTTGATGGTCTCGACATCGAAACGGAGGATCCGAGTCTCGATCGCTTTGCGGTCGGGAGGAGGCGTCTCGAGGTTCGAGATATCGCGGATCCCCAAGAGGCTCATGTGTAAGGTCCGCGGAATCGGCGTCGCGGAGAGAGTGAGGACGTCGACTGTGGAGCGGAGCGACTTGAGCCACTCCTTGTCCTCGACCCCAAAGCGCTGTTCTTCGTCGATGATCACCAGGCCGAGATCTTTGAAGTTCACGTCCTTCTGCACAATGCGATGAGTGCCAATGAGGACGTCGACCGCTCCTCCGGCGGTCCGCTTGAGGACGTCTCGAATTTCGGACTTGGGACGAAACCGGTTGACGACCTCGATACTGAACGGGAACTCGGCCATCCGTCCTGAGAAGCTGCGGTGATGCTGCTCGGCCAAGATCGTGGTGGGTACGAGGACTGCGACCTGTTTCCCCCCATCGACCGCCTTGAAGGCAGCACGGATGGCGACCTCGGTTTTGCCATAGCCGACATCGCCACAGATCAGGCGATCCATGGGCTTGGATTTCGCCATATCCAACTTCACCGCATCGATCGCCGAGAGTTGGTCGGGGGTTTCCTGATAAGGAAACGCGGCCTCGAATTCGGCCATCCAGTGACTGTCTTCCTCGGGGTAGGCGATCCCTTCCTGACTGGCGCGAGCGGCCTGGATGTCGATGAGCTCGGCGGCCAGGTCCACGACCGCGTCGGCGACGCGTTTCTTGCGTTTCTCCCACGATGAGGAGCCGATCTTCGAAAGCGGAGGGGTTCCTTTCCCACCACCGACGTATTTCTGAACCAGGTCGATCTTCGCGATCGGCACGAACATCTTGGTGCCTTCGGCGAACTCGAGCAGCAACGTTTCTTCAGTGTGCTCGGTCGTCTTGTCGACCATCTGGAGGCCGCGATACCGGGCGATTCCATGGTTGACGTGAACGACCAGGTCCCCCTCGTTCAAGTCGAGGAAGCTATCGATGGCGCGGCTCTCGTACCGCCGACGCGTTGTCGGCCGGCGAATATCGGCTCGGGCGAAGAGTTCGTTGTCGCCGATGACGAGCGTCCCGGCATCGATCATGTGAAAGCCGGAGCGAATGCGACCGACCGTCAGTTGCAGCCGACCCGACTGAGCGATCGCCGTATCGCTGAACACCTCCCCCAGACGCTCGGCCTCGGCGGCGTTGTGACAGGCGATGAGAACCCTGTCTCCGGCCGATGCCCCGTCGAGCTCCGCCTTGACCTTCCCGAGCTCGCCCGAGAATCGTTCAACGCTTTCGATCCGAAGGTGGCAGGTCGTCTCGAGCGAGTCCGACGAGAGCGTGGCCAGCGTGATCGAGGGCTTCCGAAAGAGCCTGGTCAGGGTACTCTCAACCGTGTAAAGACCTCGAGGGTCCTCGGAGCGACCGAGGTAGTGCCGCCCTTCCTCCTTCAAGTCGCCGGGTTCAAGTAGCGCGACCCACGTTCCTTCCGGCACAAGGTCGGCGACGTGCCCGAGACTCGAGAGGTCATCGCCGTCGTAAGCCGGGGAAGCCGTCAGCGTGATCGAATCCCAGCGACCGAGCGAGCGCTGGGTTTCGGCATCGAAAGGTCGGATCGACTCGACGTCGTCGCCGAAGAACTCGATGCGCACGGGCTCCGTCGAGTCGGCCGGGAAGATATCCAGAATCCCGCCGCGCACGCTGAATTCCCCCGGGACCTCGACCACCTCGGCACGTACCAGCGAGCGCTCCAGAAGCCAGGACGTGAGTTCCTCGATGGCGATCACGTCCCCGACGCGGATGGTCCGTGAGCTCCGCTCGAGGGCTTCGATCGTGGGAACGGGCTGGAGAAGTGCCTGGAAGGGGGCGATCACGAACCGAGGGGGCATCGCGCTGGTGAGGCGCTTCACGACGCGGAGCCGGCGTCCGAAGATCTCATCCCCGGCACTCGCCTCGCGAGGCAGGCGTTCCCAGGCAGGGAGCACCTCGGGGACGACTCCGGAGAACGTGGCAACGTCGTCGCGGAAGTCGTCGACGTCTCCCACGTGAGCCAGAACGATCAGCAAGGTCTGGGGCGCATGAAGACCCAAGGCCGCCGCCACCAGGGGGGCCGCGGATCCCCAGGCACCGTCGATGGTTCCGCTTTGCCCGTTCTTCAGCGCAGCGAGGAGTTCCGGGAAGCCCGTGGAACGTTGGATCAGTCGGGTCAGATCCTTGAGTTCCCGGACCGAAGTCGGAGCCACTGTGGATACCTTGGCCATGGGTATGGGATGATCTTCGAAATCAAATGAGGGATCGTGTACAGAAAAACGAAGAACACGAAACCGCCGTGCCTCATCCTTTGGTGTGCGGTTCCGCCAAAACGATCAATTGTAGGAATCACGCTGAGACTCGACCACTGGCCGAGGTGCTCGGCGACTGGTCACAGGCGGGGGAGGAACGCCATGAGCCGGCTCGGAGCGACAGGCCGAGAGCCGTTCAAGCACGAACAGGAGGTCAGCCAGCTCGCAAGGAGACTCGAGGCACGCTGACGCCCCTTGATCCCGAGCTTCGCGAACCATCGCGCGGTCGGCGAAACCGAGGAGCGCGACGACCGAGGCCAACCGCGCCTGCCTTGCCAGTGTCCCGGGCCAATCGGTATCGAGCACGGGAACGTCCCAGACCACGACCCCTCCCGGAGCCGCCTCCGACCAGTTGGCCACCGGCTTGGCCCGATGCCCCGCGACCACACAAGCAGCGGCCAGAGTCTGGCGCAGCTCAAAGTCGGAACTGACGACTTGCACCTGGGGATGATTCCCCGGCGCTTCCCGTTCCCCCCTGCCCTCCCCCTTCCCGAGATGGCGGAGAATGGTGTCGCGGGCAGTCGCCTCGGGGAGGACGACATCCACGAATTCGCTACAGCGCTCGAGCTCGACGTACCGAGCGTAAGGGCCTACACAGAGAACCACTCGGGGCGTGGGAACACGTTCGTTGCGAAACCTGGCCAGTCGCTCCACATCCCTGGGAGTGAGTGTCGCTCGGTGCAAAACGAGCGAGGAAAGCGTCCCGCCCTGCGCGAGAACCACCTCGTGCCAGTCGTCTTGTGTGGGGATCCGCGTCACGTCGTGGGGCAACGCGTCAGCAAGATCCGCAACCCAGGGATCATCAAGATCGCCCACGAACCAGATCGCGTGCTCGAGGGCGTTCATCGCGGGTGCCTCCCTGCGAACTCCGGCCAACCTTCAAGCCGGGCCGACTCTCGTCCTAGAGTCTCTGAATGGGGGAATCTATCAGATCACCCCCGGTTCGGCAATCGCGCCCTCCGCGCCCACCAATTCTCCAGATTTCTATCCAGCGACTCCCAAGTCGCCGGCATGGAAACATTCGTACAGACCAAACAACACCCCTCAGCCTGGGAGCGCAACCAATCAGAGGTCATCGCTCCGGCTGAGGGGCATCGACCGCGACTTCACTTTCGGCGGCGTCGGTCCTCGTGGTTCGATCCAGAATGAGCAGTCGGACTTGCAATGCGACGGCCACGATCAAGCAACGGCTTCGCTCATTGATCGCTTTATTTTTTGGAACTCCCAGCGTTGTCTTTCTCCTGGATCGATCTCTGGAGCTTCTCCACGGCGAGATGAAGCTCTTTCAACTCTTTGACCATTTCCTCGAGTTGTTTCTCGGTTGAGGTCGCTGTTGGAGTTGTCCCATCGGTGATGGTCGCTAGCCGAGTCCCGATGGCCGGTACCGGAGGCGCGGATCGGAGCACCCGGTAAACCGCAACCGGCTTGCTGATCGTGTAGACCGGTCCTGAATCCGACTGGGGACGAATCACTGGGGCCACTTCGACGTTGAGTGGCTTTCCACTCCGCAAAAGTTTGAGCTGCAGCGATTTCCCCTTCGAGGCCTGAATTTCCTCGACGAAAACGTCTCGATTCTTCAGCTTATGCTCGCCGATCGAAATCAGGACGTCATAATCCTTGAGTCCGGCTTTCGCCGCCGGACTGTCCGGCTCGATGCTTCGAGCCACCACGCCGCCGTCCGGCTCCAGGTTGAGTTGGGAACGGAGTGTCTCGTCGACCGGCTCGCTCGTGACGCCGATGTAATAATCGTGAGACTCTTTCACAACCGGGCTCAGTGTCACCTTATAAGCGGGCTTTGCCGACAGGAGTACCGTCTTGCCGCCGCGAAGTAGACGGATCGTCACCGTCTTGTCTCCCGCAGCCTTGAGGTAATCCGTCAGGTCGGAGGGCTTGCTCAAGGATTTGTCATCGAGAGCCAAGAGCACGTCATTTCGACTGAGACCGACCCGCGCAGCCGGCCCATCGGGAGCGAGGGCCAACACGACCAGCCCCTGCCCTTCGGGCAATCCGAGCTGACTCCGGATCGCTCCATCCACGGATTTTAGCGCAACCCCCATCTCATTCCCATCCCCGATCCCAGAGACTTCGACATTCCAACCCTGCCCATCGAGCCACTGCACCTGAGGGTTGAGGCTAAGCGGTTCGAAGCCTTTCTTCTCCAACCGGCCCGTGTAAAACGTGTCCTTCCCCAGCGTGATACCGTCGAACCGGATGTGCGCGGGTTCTTCCCCACGAGCGAAGCCTTGCAATCCGGCCAGGCCGGCCACCGTCAACCGAAAGACGAAGCGAGACCAATTCATCGCATGTCTCCTTGATCATCATGCCCTGTCCGAGGATTGAAACAGAAATCTGTTCGCTCCTCGGCGTTCTCTAATCTTCCACACAGAGAGACCATCAAAAACAGTGAACGCTGATATAACGACACGTCGACTGCGGGGCCGGGGACGAGTCTTCGAAGTCCCGGGGATCGACCCAGGGCGTCGCTGCGCTCCTCCCCGGCCACCCGCCTTTGCTGATTTCACATGGCTAACCGCCATCCGGATAGCCTCTGAGTCGAGCAAACAAGCACAGCCTTGCGCGCCCCCCCATCGGAATCCGTCCCAAGACAGACCAAAGCCCGTCACGCGGTCATAGAAGTGTCAAGATTTTTTAAATTCTTGTGATATCACAAATAACACATTTACTATTATTGATACACTTCGCGTCATCCCGAAAACCCGGTTATTAGAGGCTATAGTCACCCACATACCGCAGCTTGAGTTCATCAACCGGCACGGAGACCTGTTGGCCATCGTCAAGTCCCATGGAGAGGACGGCTTCGGATTCTTCCACCTCGTAGCCACGGCTTCGCAACTGCCTGAGAACCGTTTCCGGCAGAGGCCTGGGAAGCTGAGCGAGCCATTGCGGATCAACTCGGAAATAGGCCGGCTCTAAATTGTCGACGACGGTATTCCGGTGGTTGTTCTCGACCGTGGGGGCGACGATGGGAGCCTTGGCAACGTTCGCCGGTGGGTTGCTCGTGTTTTTGGGTGGAGATTGCAACCGAGGTGTGGCATCCCGGCCAAGCCTACCGATCGTGAAGGCAACGACGAGAGCGGCCGCAATCGCTGACAGCTTTTGCCAAGGACGAGGACGAGGTCGAGGTACTCTCCGGATGATCGCGAGTTCCTTAACTGTCCGTGGTTCGTTCTGACCGACTTCAGGAAGGCTCGGAAGCCAGGGAGACGATGAAGCCGAGGGCGCGAGCGCTTCGCGCCAGGCCTGTGCCTCGAGAAACGCCAAAGCGCAACGTCGCCAGCCATCGGGGGTCGAGTCCAGCCGTCGAAGCAGTGCGGAACGCTCTTCCGCGGTGAGTTCGCCATCGACGAGTCGATCGATCCACCGATCATCCCAGACGGATTGATTATCGAATTCCATATTCATGTCGAAACCTCGCGATCGTCGATCGCGGTCAACGCGGTTCGAAGACGGCCTCGGGCCCGATGCAGGCGAGCTTCCACGGTGGTTACTGTCGTGCCAAGGTGCTCGGCGAGCTGCCGGTAGGTCCAGTCTTCCGAGTACTTGAGCATCAAGATTTCCGCATCCCGGGGCGGAAGTCGGCGCAAGGCGTCTCGGACATGCCGGAGCCGCTCGTCCCGAAGCAGCCAGTTGAGAGGATCTTCCAACGCCGGGTCGTTGTGCGGCGATGCTCGCGACGAGAACCGGTCAACCAGTTTGTTTTGCCGACCTCGCTGGCGACGATAGAGCAACGCTTTACGGACCGCCAGTCGATGGAGCCACGAGCTGATCTTGGTGACATCGACCAGCGGCGCATGTTGCTGGACGGCGGCCAAGGCAACCTCTTGCATGACCTCGTCCACCGCCTGGCGCTCACCTAATCGAGCCCCTACGGTGATCCGTAACCAGCGGTCGTGCTCGGCCAGCGTGGTCGCCCAATTGATTGGCAATCCCACGACGCGATCCTCAGTGTCAGCGGCCTTGGCTTCATTCATGACGCAAAGATAGTTACCGCCAACACCCAAATCTTGCGGCTGCTCCTTTAGAATATTGGTTCTGCCATGAACCTCGTCAGGTCTCCTCGTATCGCACGAGGTTCAACCGCCAGAACGGCCATGCGGTGGGGTCGGTTGCAGCCTCGATCAGGGCATTCTTTCGGAGCGGTTGTTCTGGGAATCCTCCACGATGGACATGGTCCCGTCGGCGAGATCGGCGGAGCCGTCGTCGGGCAGGTGCTTGAGGTAGGTGCCAACCAGGTCGTTCTCGGAGGATGGTGGCTGACCGTGCTCGCGATGATACAGTTCTTCGGCCAGCAGAATCAGAAGGGCTCGATGTTGCCGACGCTCTTGAGTTCCAATCGATGGCCAGAGCCATTGCCCCTGAAGCATCCTCGCGTCCGGGGCCGTCAACAACCATTCCGCCAGGTCTTGCAGTGCGAGCGCCCGCGCAGAGGCCGGTGCGGCCGGTCCGGCAGCATAAAAGTACACGCCGGGATTGACCGACTTGTTCTCGAGTAACGCCCGAACGGCCGGTTTCCGATGCCTCTCCTCGGGGATCTCGATATGTGCCAGCCAGTTTGCAAACGCCAGGCGAAGGATCCGTCGACTCCGCTCAGGCTCACGAATCAGGAACCGGCGGATCGCGTGTACAGTTTGCGCCAGGTTCGGTGGTAAGGGCTCGCCGCCGATTTCGTACTTCCGTTCCTCGGTATACCCACTGCTAAGGACTGCCCCCGGGTGCTCGAGTTCGCGCATCGCGAGCAGGTAATCGACCTTGAGTGCGGAGGCTTCCCATTCGGGCTTGGGCTCGAACGCGATCACGTCTTCGAGGGCACCGCGAAGATCGATGACTTGAGTCTTTGGATCAGCCGCCCAGTGCCCGGCCCTCCGTAGTAGCTCGCTGCCGTTCTGGTTGGCGAAATATCGTTCGAATGCAGTCCCCCGTCGCATGACGTGAGCGCGCATCCTGAGAAAAGTCCGGTACCAGACCCAAGCCCCAGCCATGTCGCCGAGTTCTTCCAGCCTGGAAGCCTCCAGAAATATCATTTTCACAAACGGATGCAGATGCATCCGTTCATAGTAGAAAGCGGTCTCTCCCTTCGCGGGGTGCGCCCAGGCATCGGCCTGCTCGGCTCCCCTTCGAAATAAGTCGAGTGCCTCGTGATTGGACTCGATCAACGCGCGAATTCTCGGATCCGCTTTCGACCACTCGACGGCCTTGACCGCATCAAGCATCGCCAGCGGAGCATTCGGATGCGGCTGGAGCTTGGCCAGAGCTTTCCGGTAGTAGGCGAAAGCGTTCCGGTCGTCAGGAATTCTCTCGGCGTACACCGTCGACACGTCGAAAGGGTCGCCGACATCCGGCAGACCGATCAGGCAGGTCCCTCTCCGCAACAAGGCCGAGGCCGCGAGCAGGACCAGAACGCATGACAGCCCCAAGAAAACCAACAGCAGTTGACGCCCCCGCCTCGCCGCCCACCGCTTGAATCGGCTGGAGGAATCAGGACGGACCACCGACCCCTGAGCCTCGGGTTCGCCTCGCGTCGACATTGGAGCCGACTCCCCTGGGAAGCCACCTGGCAGAACCTATGACATCCGTCTCAGCGTAGCACGAACCCCTTGGGACGTCGAGAACCTCCATTCCCAAGCCAACAGGACGGCTCGGTGCTGAGTCGCTTCACGCTTCAGGACAATGAAGTGTTCAAGACAAGAAAGTGCGTATATCTTTAGCTCGGATCCCCAGAGCCTTTTCGAAATGACGCAACCCTTCCTGCACGATCACGTGTGAGCGTACAGGAAGGGGATCTTCAACGTGCCGATGGCATGCGCGGCGATCTTCGCGAGGCGGTGATCAGATCGCCTTCACGATCTGCTCAGCGCGAAGGGTACGGCGACGGTGCGGAGGCCACGGTTTTGTTCGTGCGCTTCTTTTTCGCGACCGGCCGGCTACCTGGAGGGGTATCGGCCCCGAGGGTGATGCTAAACCCGAAGTCGTCGTGCGAATCACCGGCGAACGGGTCGTGTTCCCGCTCCCAGGCATCAAGGACTTCGCTCTCAGGCACGAAGATCGCCGTGGAGTGCGCATCCAAGATACCGCCGGCGGTCGCCTCGATCACGAAATTCGCCTGGATGACGTATCGGCCAAGCGGCAAGGGATCGCTTTTGACCGGAGGCTGCGGCTCGGAATATTTATACCCCTGGGCTCCGGTCACCGTGTAGCCCGGATACGACACCGATAACGGAGCCGTCGCCCAGCCGACCGGGGCGATCGTCGCGCTGGCGAGGCGCATCGTCGCCGAAGCCTTGTGCTTGCTACGAATGATCCCGTTGAGGGCGCTCTCGAGCGTCAACACCACATGGGTGATGGAGGGATCTGAGCAGGCGATGTCAAATTCCTGAACAACCTGAACCGACTCAACCGCGGACGAGTTCACACCCAGGAAGACGTTGGCCCCGGCGGCCCCCGTGATCACGGTCTTGAGGCTATTATCCTCGGTCGTGATTTCGGCCTTGCCATCCTCGGCCTTGGCATCACCATGGGTGTAGGGCGTGATCGACTCATTCTTGCCAGCCAACGTGAACTCATATTTGGGTGCCGGCTTAGCTTGATCTGTTGCCTCGGGCTTAGGAGTCGGGACGGGGATGGCCTGCGCAGGAGTCGGGACTGGCGGCGCAGGCGGCGTCGGAGGAGCAGGCACCTCGGTCGTGCTTGGAGCCGGGCGAGCCGGCGGTGTCGGCGGCACGGGCGGATCCGGAGGCGGTGGGGGAGCCGGTGCTTCCGTTGCGGGGATACCGGTCGGCGGCGGAGGCGGAACGTCGGCGGGTTGTTGGGCCAAGCCCAGCCATCCTAGCACGAGCAAAGCACTGAACGTCATCTCCGATTCTCCTCGATAGGGGGATAACCTCCACTTGGTTCTCGTACCAGGACGTCCCTGTGTGACAGCGGCACGAGCCAAATGGACGGATGCCAAGTGTTGACGGTGAGAGAACATGAAACGAGACGCCGAGGTCTACTCGACGCACGAATCATGCTGGAGAGCACTTTCCTATCGACCGTAGTCGTCCGCAAACGTCAGCAAATTACGAGGAGAACCCCAATTACCCAATCGCAACTAAAACACCAGATCTTCGGCACATCCCGCATTTTCGGAAGAAGTTCACGAACGCTCTGCAGAACGAGCCCGTCGAGATAACGCGAGCAGCTAACCCCGAACGGTCGGGTTGAATGCTCGCGCGAACGGAGTGTCGTGCGGGCAACGAACGTGTCAAGGCTGCCGGCCTATGGCCCGCTTGAGCCGGAACTGCGCGCGGTTATAGGTGATTACAGAATCGAGGTAGTCGAGTCTGGCTTGAGCCAGCGCTTGGATGGGTTGGAGAACTTCGATCGGTCGTGTCGCGCGTGGCAGCCCGGCCCCTTCTTGCATGTTCACGCGGTTGAGTTTCAGGGACTCGAGAGCTTCGACCACCGTCTCCCGTGACTCCCGGATTTGCTGGGCTGCGGTCATGCGCAATTCGTAGGACGATGCCACGTCCGCAGCAACTCGGGTTTCCACCTGGACCAATTCGAGTTCCGCGGTCCGTTTCTCCGCGGCGTTGCGGCGCATGATCGCGCGATCGGCGAAGCCGAGGTGTTGCAGCTCCCAGAAGATACTGGTCATGAAGTCGCCTCGGGCACCGAAGTCACCGAAGAAGCCCCCCTGCCCCCCTCCCATTCCGCCCCCCGCATACGTGGCGGAAACGCTCGGAATGAAGGGACGAAGTCGCGCCTGCTTGAGCCGAATGACGGCCGCCTGTACAAGCTCTTGAGACTGGGCCAACTCAGGTCGATGTGTCAATCCTTGGATGATCAGATCGTTGAGGGGAATGTCCTCGGGGATGAGGGATAGAATGGTCTCTGCCGGCTCGATCGGGGCCACGACAAGACGCGCGTCGAGTACCAGCAGGCGAATCAGGTTCGTGGAACTGACGAGCAACTGGCCGGTCGTGAGCTGAATGTTCTTACGTTGATGCTTGAGCTCGGCCAAAGCGCGACGGTGGTCGGCCTCCAAACCTTGACCGGTCTTGACGTACGATTCGGTGATGCGTGACAAGGCCTCGGCGTTGCCGGCGGCCTCACGCGCAACGGCGAGGCGTCCGCTGGCTTGTTGGAGGTCGAGGTAGGCCTCGGCCACTTGGAGCAACGCGTCGTTCGTTTTGACCACCAGCCCCGCTCGATTCGCAGCGACGATCCGTCGCGCGGCGAGAGGTTCGAAGATGATGTCGGAAATTCGCAGCACGGAACTAAGGCTATTCAACTGGGGATAGCCGGTCCCTGCCGAAGGCGCGGGGAAGCCGTTGGGTAATGCGGCGGTTCCACCCAGGAACAAAGAGCTGCGGTTCACGTTGACCACTTGCCCGGTGACCGTTTGGACCTGGCCGTCGGCACGATAATAGGTGGGACCGAGGAAAAGGCTGGGGAGCCAGAGCGAACGAGTCCTCTCCAGCTCCGCCATCGCTTGATCGATCCGCTGCTTGGCAATCGCAATGTCCAGGTCACGCTCGCCGGCCAGCCGGAGGACATTGAGGAGATCGATCGGCTCGATAGTCCGGCCGGGGATCAAGGTGGTGTCGATGAGGATGGTAGCCGGCTGCGCTGTTGGCGCGTGGGGTAACGCAGCGAGCGGCTTAGCCTCGGCGCCTCGCGCTTGCGGATGTTCCGGCAAGGCTAAAGGGAGCGGCATCGAGGAAACGCTCGACTCATGCTCCTTCGGCGTGGTCGTCCTGGATTCCCGAATAGCCGGCATCGGTCCGACCTTCGAGGCCGCGTCCGCATCAGGAGGAACCGCACGGAGTTCCAACGCGCCAAGCGCGACGAAGAGCGTTGCACAAGTTGCTGCGAACCTTCCCGTTCTCCATCCCTTTCGCATCAAATCTTCCTTCCTGGACGCGGTCGTAAAGCAACCGCAAAAGCGTCCTGCGTGGCACAAAAACATGCCTGCAATCTCTTATTAAACCCGAGTTCCCAATCTAATTCGCATCATTCGCACATGATTCCTCCTTGTCTAGAGCGGATTGCGATGGGATCGCCTACGAAACCCCGGAGGGTCTGAGTGAAATCCCTGGGATTTCTGTGTGGGACGCACCATCAACCGATGCTATGTAGATGGCCGGACAGGGTGGCACCAGTGGGCCCAGGCTGGTGCCACGGGTGTGCCACCCCACCGCCCTCTTGACTTCCTTCGAGACATAGGATCACTCTCGGGCCTGAGTGTGGGCTATCCAAGCGATAACCGCTCGAGAATAGCTCTATCCGAAGCAGGTCGTAAGCTTGCCGTGACTGATGCGAACGGCATAAGCTGGCACGAATCTCCTGATCTCAATAACACGCGCGAATCTTCACAAAAACTCCACAATCAAGAAACTTTCCCTTGCATCAAGGCAGCATTTCCATAATTGCCTTTTCAAATCAATTCCGATTCGTCTTTCACCGCATGCGATGGTTGGAGTTCATCGTTGGATTGCTCGGAGTCCGAGACCTCGGGCAATCGCAGGAAAAAGAGACTGCCAACGCCGAGTTGACTCTTCACAGCAAGGGACCCGCCGAAGGTGGCGGCGATCCGGGCCGATACGGCGAGTCCCAGACCGACTCCGGTCTGGCCGTTTCGACGAGCCTGCTCCGTCCGGAAGAAGGGTTCGAAGACGCGCTCCAAATCCTCTTGTGCCAATCCCTCACCTTGATCCTCGACACCGAGGACCGCAGAGGTTCCTTCTCTCCAGACCTTGACGATCACCGGCGTCTCGGGCGGACTATACTTGCACGCGTTCTCCAGCAGGTTATCGAGGAGCTGCGTGAGGAGCGGGAGATGAACCTGCACGACGATAGGGGAGTTCGCCTTGATCTCAACATGCACGTCCGACGCCCGGGGATCGAGGGACCATTGCCGGAGATGGTTCGGGATCCACTCCGTCAGATCCACCTCTTGAAAGTCGGGACGAACACCCTCCGGGTGGGCCAGAAAAAGTAACGACTCGATGATCTGTCTCAGCCGCCCCCCTTCGGCATAAACCAGGTCGAGGACACGTCGATATTCTTCGGGGGAACGATCACGCCGGCGGACGACTTGAACCTGCCCCAAGAGTGCGGTGAGTGGGGTCCGAAGCTGGTGGGAGGCGTTCCCCGCGAACTGCTTCTGCTGTTCGTAGGCCGAGTGAAGACGTGCAAACGCCTCATGCAAACGAGCCAGTAGGTCGTTGAAGGCTCGGCCGAGTTCATCGAGTTCGTCCCGCGTGCCGGGGGCTGGCAATTGACGTCCGAGGTCGGCCGCGGTCATGGCGGTCGCGGCCTTCGCCATCCGGCGCATCGGTGCGAGAGCGCGCTGACAGAGCCAGCGGCCCACGGCCGCCGCCGACAACCAGAGGACCGTCGAGAGTACGATGAGTGTCATTCCCAGGCGGTTCAACGTCGCTTCCATCGGGGCCGGGGATGAGCCGACGACCAGTTCGAGAACGGGATACTGCATCTCGAATCCAGGCTCGTCGTCGGGATGGCCGCGGCCCTGTCGGAGCAGGTCGGCGAGTTGAAGCCGGCGTCCTGCCAATCGCCAGCCACTCGTGGCGCCAAAGACCGTTCCATCTGACGGAGCACTTGGCCAGGCTTTGGGCATCCACGAGGCAGGGAACGTGCTTGGTTGGGAATTGGAAGAGCGGTCGACCAGACCGCCTCGACCATCGCGAACCGCCCAGCGAATGGCGTCGATCCCCGGATCTACCCCTACCGTCATGCGACGGTCCATCGGTTCCCATTCGAGTCCGCCCGGTTCGATATCGACCGAGGCCTCTAAGGTATCCAGGGCGAGTTCCAGACGTTCTTCGTTTTGACTGATCAGGTACGTTCTTGTGAGCACATACAACGAACCTGCAAATCCCCCGAGAACCAAGGCGAGGGAGATCAGGAAAAAGGCTGAGAGCCGCGTCGCCAGACTCATCGCCGCTCCTCCCAGGTCGCATCGGGTGGACTGCCGAAGAGGTAACCGCGGCCGCGAAAGGTATGGATCACCCGGGGACCAAATGCCTCAAGTTTGCGCCGAAGCTCCATGACGTGCACGTCGAGCGTCTTCGAGGGGCCATCGACGACCCCTCCCCAAACATGCTCGAAAATCCGGGTCCGGGACAACACTCGCTCCGGATTTCGCAGGAAGTACGTTAAGAGCGCCAGTTCCTTCGCCGTCAGGTCGAGCGGTTGGCCGGCGCGCTCCGCGCGCTGTGCCGGAACATCGACGACAACATCTTTATGAGAAAGTAAGAGCCCGTTATTGTTGTCTCGGCGTCGAATCAGAGCGCGGACCCGTGCCAGCAATTCATCGAAGTCGTAGGGCTTGCAGAGGTAGTCGTCAGCGCCACTGTCAAGCCCCTGCACTCGGTGCTGAACATGGTCGCGGGCCGTTAAGAAAAGCACCGGGGTTTGACGATCACGCTCCCGGAACTTGCGCAGCAGTGAGAGGCCATCCAACCCCGGTAGCCACCAATCGAGCAAGACCAAGTCCCAACTGTCCGACTTTAACGCATGCCAGGCTTCCAATCCATCGGCGACATGTTCAACCGTGAAACCCTCCTCGCTGAGCCCGCGTACCAAGAAGTCGGCAATGTTCGCCTCGTCTTCGATGACGAGAAGCCGAATGCCCATAATACGCCCCTTCTCAGCAGGAATGCCACCGTTTGATCAACATCAAAGCAAGAAATCCTATTTCGACGACATCGGAGATCCTGCCCCAAGAACTTGGCCTGGTTCCGAAACTCCTCGTCCCTATCATTGCAAACAGTCTGATCGGTTTTCGGGAAGAGAAGGATTCGTGGGTAAAGTGGAATTTACCTTGCACTTACCTCCGCCTTACCAACCACTCCGTAGAATGGTTACGTGCACAGGAACAGAACGAGTCGAGAGCCAGCCAACGCGAAGTCCGCTCTTACGCATGCCTGTCGGTATCTTAACTTTGTTTCCGCAACGGTGTCCGCACGAACACCTTCCCGGCTACGAGATCGACGCGACCCGAATGCTCTTTCCTGATTCGGAATTCGACGAACTCGCCATCGCGACCACGGACTCTTATTGAGGAGGTCGAGCATCGTGTCTTCCCAAGGTGAGACCACCACCAGGCCGGTGATGCCGCCGTCGGCTGCGAAGAAGAGGTGGCAATGGTGGCACTCCGGGGTCGTACTTGGCACCTTGGCTCTCGGAGCCTGGATGCTTCAGATGCATCTTCGGGGTGAGGACATCGAAGCGTCTCGACGCCATCTCGCAAGCCGGACGGCGTCTAAGGCTGACCCCGAACTTCCCAAAGTGGACGTGATACTCCCGAAAACCGGGGGAATCGAACGAAAGACCGTGCAACCTGGCTCCGTCCACTCGTTCGAGTCGGTCGAACTGTATGCCATGGTTACAGGATACCTGAAGACTCAGGATGTCGACATTGGCTCACAGGTCAAAAAAGGACAGGTTTTGGCCGTGATCGACGTCCCCCGCGAACGGAGCGCAGTGGACGAGGCTTCGGCGTTGCTGGCGCAGGCGAAGGTTCGCGCTCTTCAAGCCGAGGCGAAGGTGAAGACGATGGAAGCCGACCGAGACACCGCAGCGGCAACCGTTGCGCAGTCCGAGGCAGACGTCGATCGGCTCGTCGCCAATCGCCGGCTCGCGGAAGCTCAGTACGAGCGAGTCAGTTCGCTCTTCGCGAGGAAGGCCGTCGATAAACGGCTCGTGGACGAACAACTGCACGACTTCGAGGCGGCCAAGGCCAATGAACGCACCGCGGGTCTGGCCGTCCAGACCGCAAAGGCCCATCTGGCGGGCGCGAATGCCAAGGTCGAGCAGGCTCGCGTGGATGTTGAAGAAGCCATGGTCGCCGTCCGAGTGGCACAGGCTCACCTTGAAAAGGCTCGCGTGAATCTCGACTACGCCAAGATCGTGGCTCCGTTCGACGGGGTCGTGACACATCGCAGCTATCATCCCGGATCATTTATTCGTTCCGCCTCGGATGGGAGCCACCCTCCCCTCTTGACCGTGGCGAGGACCGACCTGATGCGCGTCGTGGTCCGGATCCCGGACCGAGACGTGGTCCTGACTGACCCGGGGGATCCTGCCACGCTGGCGGTCGACGGACTCGAAGGCCGCTCGTTCGAGGGTAAGGTCGCGCGGATCGCGAGTTCCGAAGACCCGACGACGCGCACGATGCGGGTCGAGATCGACTTACCTAACCCGGATGGCCTCCTTCGCGAAGGGATGTACGGGCGCGCCACGATCGGTCTCACGCCTCCCTCCAAGCAACTGACGATCCCCGTCGCCTGCGTCGTCAAGCGTTCCGACAAAAAACAAGGCGTCCTCAACGTGATTCGGGATGGTAAGGTCTCGCTCCTGAACGTCGCCTTGGGTGCCGAGAACGGAACCCTTGTCGAGGTCGAGTCAGAGCTCGCGCCCAACGACGAAGTCGTGCTTCGTTCCAACTCTCCCCTGGAAGCAGGCATGCCGGTCGTCGTCCAGTCCACGCAGTAAGGCCTCGCCGTCCTCTCGATCCTTGAACGAGGCCCACGGGCCGCTCTCGAACCAGTCGGAGCCTCCTTCCCCATGAACGGTCTGATCCGGATCTCGCTCAAAAATCCGATCGCCGTGACGGTCATGTCGCTGGCGGTCGTCGTGCTGGGTACCCTGGCCGCGTATTCGATCCCGATCGACATTTTACCGGTCTTCCGTAGCCCGGCGGTTCAGACGCTCGTCTTCTATGGCGGCATGCCGGCAGCGAGCATCGAGAAGAATATCACCGCCCGACTCGAGCGCGGCGTCGTTCAGGCAACGGGTGGGCGCCGGCTCGAGTCGCGGTCGATCGTGGGAGTGAGCATTGTTCGCGACTACTTTCGAAGCAACGTCGACCGCAGTGGAGCCTTGACCGAGGTCAACTCGCTCGCCGGCTGGGAGTATCCGACCATGCCCCCCGGGACGTTGCCGCCGGTCGTCTTGCCCTACGATCCGACGAGCACGACTCCCGTCTGCTTGCTCGCCCTGGACAGCGAGACCCAGGGCGAGGCGGCCCTCTTCGACACCGGTCGATACGAGGTGCGACCGCAGATCATGTCGCAGCCGGGAGCCATCGCCCCCTTGGTCTACGGCGGCAAGGTTCGCGCGATCATGCTCTACCTCGACCGCGTCAAGATGCAGGCTCGCCACCTCTCGCCTCAAGATGTCATGCGGGCCGTCGATGACTACAACGTCTTCCTCCCCACCGGCAGCGCCAAGTTCGGCAAAACCGACTTCGCCATCGACTCGAATTCAATGTTCGACGTCGTCGCCAACATGGCACAGATCCCGCTTCGCAACGAGCACGGCAACGCCGCGTACCTGACCGACGTCGCCACCCCCAAAGACGCCAGCTTCATCCAAACGAACGTCGTGCGCGTCAACGGCAAGCGCCAGGTCTACGTTCCGGTCTTCCGCCAGCTCGGAGCCAGTACGCTTCAAGTGGTCGATACGCTCAAGTCTTCATTAGAGACGATGAAATCCCGGCTGACGCGGAATGGGATCGATCTCAAGCTCGTGATGGACCAATCCGTTTACGTCCGCCAGTCGATCGAGAGCCTGATCGAAGAAGGGGTCCTTGGGGCGGTCCTCTGTTCGCTCGTGATCCTGCTCTTCCTGGGCGAGTGGCGAATGACGGTCATCGCCGTGCTAACCATCCCCATCGCCGTTCTGGCCGCCCTCGTCGGGCTCTCCGCGACCGGCAACACGATCAACGTGATGACGCTCGCCGGTTTATCCTTGGCCATTGGTCCTTTGGTCGACAGCGCGATCATCTGCCTCGAGAACACGCACAGACACCTGGGGCTCGGTGCGTCGCCCGAAGACGCGGCCTACCTCGGAGCCAGCGAAGTCGCCATGCCGGAACTGGTGGCCAGTTTGTGTACTCTTCTGGTGCTCGCTCCGCTCGCCCTCATGCCTGGTCTCGGGGAATTCCTCTACCGCCCGATGGCAACCGCCGTCGCGCTCGCGATGGGATCGGCTTACATGTTGTCGCGAACGCTTGTGCCATCACGCTCGGCGCGCTGGTTAAAGCCTCATGCTGACCACGCGCAACATCATCCTGCCCATGCTCAAGAAGACTCTCGAGCGACGCAGGCTCCCGAGGAACGTCGCGCCGCCTGGAAACGCCTTCTCTCGGGTGCCTTCACGCGTTGGGAAGGGATGATCGAAGCCGGCATCCGCTGGTACACCCGTCAACTTTCACGGGTCATGCAGCACCGGCTCTTGACGGTGGTCGCGGCCGTCGTCACGCTCGTGGCCGTCCTTGGGTTGTTGGGAAGTCAACTGCGCCGCGAGTTCTTCCCCGAGGTGGACGCCGGTGCCTTCGAGATCTATGCCCGGGCGGCCAGCGGCACTCGGATCGAAGAGACGGAGAAACGGGTCGAGCAGGTCGAGAAGTTCGTCCGCAAGAGGCTCGGGGACGACGTGCAAATCATCATCTCCGAGCTCGGCGTGGTAGCCGACCTGTCGGCGGCCTACACACCCAACGCCGGGCCGATGGACTCCGTCATCAAGGTCCAACTCACCGAGGAGCGTCATCATTCCTCACAGGAATATGTCCATATGCTCCGCACCGCGTTCGCCGAGGACCCATCGTTCTCGGACCTCGAATTCGCCTTCGACGCCGGTGGCATGATCCGTTCCGCCATGAACGAAGGAAAATCGTCGCCGATCAACGTCCGCATCTCCGCGAAAAACATGCCGCAGGCCCGGCGCGTCGCCGAAGGGATCCAACGGCGGATCAAGGAGATCGACGGTGTGGTCGACACCCGCATCATCCAACGGCTCGACTATCCCGAGTTCATCATCAACGTCGATCGCGCTAAAGTGGCCGACCTCGGATTAAACCAGGCCGAGGTCATGAAGAACGTCGTGGCGGCGCTCAACTCCAGCATCCAATACCACAAGAAGAACTTCTGGATCGACCCGGTCAGTAAGAACCAGTACTTCGTCGGCGTGCAATATTTCGAGGAGGATATTCACTCCATCGAAACGCTCCTCGACGTTCCGATCACGAGTCCGAAACAGGCCGAGCCGATCCCGCTGCGGAACATCGCCACCCTCGAGCGGGGCACGGTGCCGACGGAGATCACCCACACGAACCTTCAGTCGACCATCGACCTGACCATGGGCGTGTATGGCCGAGACCTCGGGCACGTTGCCGACGATGTGACCAAAGTCGTGGCGGAGTTCGGCGTCGACCAGGGGAACAGCACCTGGCTCCCCTACGACCCAGCCGACAAGTCTCCGAACCGACAGACGCTCAAAGGAGCCACCATCGAGCTGAGCGGCGAGTACTCGCGTATGCAGGAGACTTTCCAGAGCCTGGGAGTCGGTCTCATCCTTGCAACAATGCTGATCTATTTCTTGATGGCTGCACTCTTCAAATCGTACCTGACGCCGCTCGTCATTCTCTTCGCCGTGCCACTCGGGCTGATCGGCGTCGTGATCATGCTTTACCTGACCAACACGGCGATCAACGTGCAGTCACTCCTGGGGGTGATCTTCATGGTCGGCATCGTGGTGTCGAACACGGTGCTCCTCGTCGACTTTGCCCAGAACCTGCGAACTCAGGAACGACTGTCGCCCGATGCCGCCATTCGCAAGGCAGCCTCGATCCGCGTGCGCCCGGTCGTGATGACGGCCCTCGCCGCTTTCTTCGCCTTGATCCCGATGTCACTGGCCCTGGGGCGTGGCAGCGAGGCCAACGGTCCGCTGGGGCGCTCCGTCATCGGAGGCATTCTCGCAGGCCTTGTGACCACCCTGTTCGTCGTTCCTTCGCTCTACTCGCTCGTTGTGAAGGATGCCCCGGGAACCATCGAACACGAAGTCACGGACATGATGATCGATTGAAGTTTTGGTCCCGTCAGGCAGAACTTACCCTGTCCTATGGGTAAGTGTGATGCGGACGTCGCTTTCGCAAAATAAGAGAGGCGGCCTGGTTTCTCCTGGCGAGAGACCAGACCGCCCTACTCTTTGAACACGTCCGGCGATTCACGAACCGAACCGGTGTTCAGGAAAACGCTTGTCGGATCACTGGCTCTCACTCAAAGCAGCAAAGATCCCCTGCATGAATTGCGGTAGGTCATCCGGCGTGCGACTGGTGACGAGATTACCGTCACGGACGACCGCGGCGTCTTCCCAAAGTCCCCCGGCGTTCTCGACGTCGTCGCGAATCGCGAAGAATCCCGTGACTTTACGTCCTTGGAGACACTTGGCCGAGCAGAGCATCCAGGGACCGTGACAGATGGCCGCCAAGACCTTGTTTTGACGTGCGGCCTGAATCACGAGGTCGACCATCGCCTTGTGGCGCCTCATGTGGTCGGGCGAGTAACCGCCGGGGATCACGATCGCATCGAAGTCGCTAGCACGGACGTCGCCTGCGGCCACGTCGGACTTCGCGGGATAGCCATGCTTGGACGGGTACGTTTCTCCAGCCTTGGACCCGACAATCCTAACGTCGCACCCGGCCTCACGCAGGCGAAGGACGGGATACCAGAGTTCCAGATCCTCGTACATTTTCTCGACCAGGACGCCGATGCGCTTGCCTTTGGCCTTTTCCATCATAAGGGGTCCTTCTTCGTTCGGAGACGATTCAGGGAGACGGATCCATCCTCAACTCGATCACGTCGATAATGGCTCGGGCGCAGCCGCATTGGGCACGAGCTCACGGATCGATTCCAGCAACCCCTGTTCCGTTGTGAATAGGGGATTATAACCCAGAACCCGCCTGGCCTTCGCAATCGAATAATCGAGGTTCAGGCCGAGGAATTTGTATCGGGCCTTATTGACGAGCGGCGGCTCCGTCGACTTGAGCCGTTTGGCTCGCCTCTCCATCAGAACGGCCAAGGTCCAGGCAAGCCAAAGTGGGATCGCCCGGCGCGGGGGGCGAAGACCTGCCAGTTGGGCCACGCGCCCCACGAAGTCGCGCTTGGTGACTCGACCACCATCGGTGAGGTTGAATACCTCGCCGATCGCCTCGGGAACTTCAGCCGCAAGGAAAATCCCCTGCACCAGGTTCTTGACATAAATACAGTTCAGCACCTGATTGCCGGAACCAAAGTAAGCAAATCTGCCGGCTTGGAGCGTCTTGAGCAGTTTGGGCAAAACCGTTCTGTCGCGAGGACCGTAGATAAATCCAGGGCGAACGATGCTGAGCGGCAGTCCCTTCTTCGACACGTACTTGAGGGCGAGTTCCTCGGCCTCGACCTTGGAGCGCGTGTAAGCATCGAGTGACTCGGCTGCCGGTGGAATTGTTTCGTCGGTGCCGAAGTGGTTGCGGGCTTCGTACACCCCCAACGAACTGACATGAACAAAGCGCTGAATCCGTGAGTCAATGGCCGCATCCAGGAGGTGGCGGAACGCCTCGACATTGAGCTGCCGAAATTCTTCGAGGGTTCCCCAGTCACCCACTTTTGCTGCGCAATTGAAAACCCAATCGGCCCCATCGGTTCCGCGCCGTAATGCATCGGGATCCGTGAGGTCGCCGACGACCTTCTCGACGCCCCACTCATCGAGCCATCGCGTGTCGCTCGACTCGCGGACGAGCGCGCGAACGCGATGCCCCCGACGCAGGGCCTCCTCGGCCACGTGACTGCCCACGAGTCCGGTCGCCCCTGTCACGAAAATCGTCTTGGGAGTGATCGCCGTCATAACGAGTGAATCATTCACAGGGTTTTAGAATGCGCATCGGGCGTCCCTGAGACCCGAAGCGATCATCTTCAAACACTACCGTTTACCGCCAGTGAGTGCCTAGGGGGTTGTCGAGCGACGGAGAAGGCTGAACCATGCCGGTTCGGGGTGGCTTTCCGAGTGCCAACCGGTGTAGGCTGGATTACTTCGGACCAGATCGGCCGGCCCCAGGCAAAAACGCCCGCCGGTGTTTGGATTGACAGGAATGGGAGGTGGGTCTAGCATGCCCGATCCCTTCCACGCCTCCAGAAGACGCTAGAATGGGGTGTGAGTCGTATGGCCAGTGTGTTGAAGAGCGACGAACTTGAAACGTTCCGTCAGGTATTGCAGACCCTCAAAGCCCGTCTCCGCGGTGATCTAGATCAGATGACTGATGAAGCGTTGAGGCGTCATCAGCCCGATTCTTCGGGTAACCTGTCGAACGTACCGCTCCACATGGCCGACATCGGAACCGAAAACTACGACCAGGAGTTCACGCTCGGCTTGATCGAGAACGAGCAAGGAACGCTGGAACAAGTTTACGAAGCTCTGGGCCGTATCGATTCGGGGACTTTCGGCCGCTGCCAGGAGTGCGGTGAAGCGATCGCCAAACCCCGACTTCAAGCCTTACCTTACACAGCGCATTGCATTCAATGTGCGCGGGAGCTGGAGAGCCGCGGATGAAGGAATCGGTCGGTTGGAAGCGTTGGGTCCTATTCTGGACGATCGCCCTCGGCGGTGCGGCATTCGATCTCACCACCAAGACGATAGTCTTCAATCGGATCGGCCCCCCCCCGTCTCCAGCAGTGTCCCTCGTCACCAACGTTCTCGAGCTGCAAACCAGCTATAACAAAGGTGCCCTCTGGGGCATGGCGCGGAATGTTCCTCACAGCCCAAAGATCTTCGCCGTCCTCTCCGTTATCGCGGCGCTGGCAATCTGCTACTGGCTCTTCGTCCGAGGTGCCGCAACCGATGCCCGCCTGACCGCCGCCCTCGGGCTGATCATGGCCGGAGCCCTCGGGAACTGCTATGACCGCCTGGTCCTCGACCAGGTCCGCGACTTCGTACATTTTCACGTCGACCCCATCGGTTTCGACTGTGCCATCTTCAACTTCGCCGACAACATGCTCGTCGCCGGTGCGGTTGCGCTCATGATTCTCGCCTTCCGAACCGATGCCCCGGAAAAAATCACTTCAGACAGTTCTCCCGAAGAGATCGAGGCACCCGTCCCCTCCACGTCAAGTTCCTGAAGCCAACCTTGGATCTCATCCATTCGGCTACCGACATCATCTGGCGATTCGTCGGGTTGGCCACGGTCGCTCCTGACGACATGTGGCCGGTGGACTGCGTTGGATGGCCCAACGCAAGGTGATCAGGCCCGACCGCACAGCCCCCCCCTTCTCCTCTCAAGCCGATCCCGAGCCTTGGGATCGCCAACTTTCGCGCGCCACGCTACCCAGCGAGAAGCCTCGGCGCTCGCCGACGGCGAGGTCGAGATGGCCGATGAAATCCCTTCCGGCAATTTCTCAAAAGAAATTTGCAACCCACGCGACCGTCGCGGCACTACTCTGAAACAAGACGGCTGGCGCGGAGGACGGTGGGTTCATGGCGACAGGCGACCGGGGCGTTCGTTCGACTGATCTCCAGACGCTCTTCCGCATCGGGACGGTCAGTGATCATGCCGATGGCCGACTCCTGGAGCGTTTTGCGGACCATCGCGACGAGGATGCCTTCGAAGTCCTCGTGGCGAGACACGGTCCCATGGTCCTCCGTGTATGCCGAGCCGCGCTCGCCGATTCGCACGATGTCGATGACGCGTTCCAGGCCGTGTTCCTGGTGCTTGCCCGGCGAGCGTCGTCGGTCCGATCTCGGGAATCGGTCGCCAGTTGGCTCTTCGGCGTCGCCACTCGCGTCGCCGCGCGCACTCGGGTCGATTCCGCTCGCCGCCGCAAATACGAGCGACTCGCCGCCGAGCTGAGGCCCTCGATCGTGGCGACGCCCCCCGACGAGCCAGTGCCTTTGCTGGTCGAGGAACTGAACAAACTGCCCGGCCGTTACCGGGATGTGTTGGTTCTCTACTACTTCGAAGGGCAGTCCTGCGATGCCGCCGCGAGTCGGCTCCAGCAGCCCGTCGGGACGGTGAAGTCCCACCTGGCTCGAGGTCGCTCGCTCTTGCAACAAAGGCTTGTGCGTCGAGGCATCGCGCTCCCGGCGGTCCTGATTGCCACGGGAATTCCCGCCGAGGGCGCTCCGTTCCTGCCTTCCGAACTCCTGAGAATAACCGCCTCTTCCGCCTCTCGTTACGTGGCGGGTGTCGCGTTGCCATCCGCTTCCGCCGTCTCACTCGCCGAAGGAGTGCTTAAATCCATGCTTCTCAATAAAACAGGGTTGATCTCATGTATCACCGCCGGCCTGGCGACCGGAATACTCGTCGTGACCCACGGTCAGAGCGTCGAGACGCCCCGGCCGCAGCCGACGGCTACCCGCGCGGCAGCCCCGCCGGCTACCCCCGCTGCCAGAGCCGCGCTCGCCAAGGCAATCTCCGGTGATCCTGCGTCTGACCCTTATGAGATGACCTTCGCGCTCATCGGGCTCGCTCGTGCCCAGAACAATGCCGGTGATCACGCGAACGCCCTGGCAACGTTCCGCCAGGCCGATCGGGTGGCCGGCAAGGTGGCGAATGAGCACCTGCGACGACTCGCACTCATGCGAACGGCTGTCGCCCGAGCAAGTATCGGCGATGTCGAGCCTGCGAAGACCACCCTCGATCACTTCTTCCGTGAAGCTTCTGGCCTCAAAGGGGAGGCAAGGCAGAACCTGATGTCGATGGTCATCGACTTCCAGTTCGATGCGGGCTTCAAGGAGGAAGCGAAATCGAATCTTAAGGCTGAACTGGAGGTCGTCGACGCGATCGCTGATGAAAAAGCCAGGGACGGCGGTATCTACAGGCTGCTCAACAATCAGGTCCATCTCGGCGACTTCGAAGGCGCACTCAGCCAGGCCGAAAGATACACGGGTGAGAAGAGTAACTACCGAGCATCCCTCATCGGAGTGCTCCTGAACGTCAATCTGTTTCGGGGCAAGCCCCCTGCTCTTCAGACCGTCCGACGAGCACTTGATCTCGCCAGAGAGATCACATATCCCTACCCACGCGGCATGGCGGAGAGTTCGATCGCCGTCGCCCTCGCGCATGTCGGCGACATCGAGGGGGGCTTGGCGGTGGCCCGGAATATCGACAAAGAGGGGAGCGGCCCCTTTGACATCCGCAGCCATGAGGTCCCCTCCGCCCTCGTCGATATCGCCAAGGTCCAGGCGAAAGCCGGTCAATCCGGCGCCGCGAAGGCGACTCTGAATGAGGCTCTGGCTATCGTACAGACAATGACGCAAAAGGATGTGATCTACGCCGATCGTGTACGAACCGTCGTCGGGGTACAAGCCGAGTTGGGCGACCTTGAAGGGGCCAAGCGATCAGCCCTTTTCCTCGCGAACGATCCGGTGGAGAAAGCCACGGCACTCGTTGCCATCGCCCGCGCTCAGACCAAGGCTGGAGATATCGCCTCGGCGCAACTGAGCCTCAAGGAGGCCAACGAAGTGGCTCAGGGTATTCAAACCAGCCAAAGCAGAAAGAGCCTGATCGGTGACAACCCTACCGAAAATGCGAACCGCATCTTCCGTGAGATCGCGGTCGCCCAGGCCGAGACCGGCGATGCGAAGAACGCCCTCGCAATTGTCGACGGTCATGGGAACGATGACTGGAAATCGACGGCACTCGCCGCCATCGCCCCAGTCCAGGCACGCTCCGGCGACATCGAAGGCGCCCTGGCAACAGCCAAGTCGATCCCCAAGGCGGCCTCGGTCTACGCCGCCATCGGCAGAATCCAAGCAAAGTCGGGAGATGCCGACGGTGCGTTGGCCTGGGCGTCCCGTCTCGAAGGCGCGGCGAAAGACTTCGCCCTCATCGGCATCAACGAGGGGATCGCTCTCCGGCAGGCGGAAAAGCATCCGAAAGATCCAGGAACTCCATGATTCCTACCGCCTATCGGACCTGGGAGCGCCCGTTATTCCAGCCCGAGTATGGAATCTCGGGCCAACCACTCCTGAGTCCCCGACTCCCCTTCACATCGCTTCGCTTCGATGCGCCTGGTCGAGGCCGAAAATCGGGCATTATCGCTTGACCCGATCTCCCACTTGCTGTGCCTGTTTTTCCAAGCGGTCGAGCTCGGAGCGGGCAAGAACGAATTCGAATCGGTCTTCGCTGCTATGCTCCAGAACCCAGTGAAGATGGTCGCGTGCTTGCTCCGACTGGTCTGCGAACAGGAAGTCAAGACCGAGATAGAGATGTGTCCCGAGTTGCTGCTCCTCGTCCTGGACCTTGGCGAGAAGTTTTTTCAGGTCGATCTCATGACGAAGGTATTGAACGATCGGATAAAGCCATTCGGTGTGGTCACATTTCTTGGATGCCTCGTCGAGAAGTTCCTTGGCCTCGGCATGCTGTTTTGATTGCCGCATACCCACATACATAGCAAGTACCATGGGAATCGTGTCCCTGCTATGCCAGCCGACGTGTTTCAAGAATGTCTTTGCGTCATCAACGCTTCCCTCGCGCCTTAGTATCAGGCTGGCGATTGCGCGTTCTCCGTACGCGTCGGCCTTCTCGGGCTGAAGCCGAATGACTTCCGAATAGTCATCGATCGCTTTGTCGAATTGCCTTGCGCAGAACCGAAATCGAGCTCGACTGCCAAGATAGGAGACGCGGTTCTCAGGATCGAGTTGCAACGCCTTCGTGCAATCTTCGATGGCTTTCTCCCATTCATCCTGGGCAGCCCAAGCCGAAGAACGAGTGGAATACACTTCTCCACGATCGGGCTTGATTTGCAAGCTTTGATTACAGTCCTTGATAGCCTCGTCCCACTCCAGTTGAGCTAGCCGGGCCAGCGCTCGATCGCGATACAGGTCGGCATCCTTCGGGTCGAGTTGAATCGCCTTCGTATAGTCAGCGACGGCGCTATCAAATTCCTGATTCAAAAGCCAAATCTTGGCTCGCGTCTTATAAGCAAGAATATCTCCAGGATCATACTCAATGGCCCGATTCGAATCCCGAATCGCTCTGTCGAACTCCCCTTTGCCAAGCCACGCAGAAGCCCGGATCGAATAGATTCGCTCCGCTATAGGGTCGATCTTAATACCTTGATTACAATCAAGAATAACCTGATCCCAATCTTTCTTCGCTACGAGTGCCAAGCCGCGACCGCGATAAGCCCTGATATCCTTCGGGGCCAGACGAATCTGCGCGGTGAAGTCGGCGATCGCCTTGTCCACCTCATGCTTCTCGTACCAGGCACTGCCCCGGTTGAAGTAGGCATCACTGCTTTGTGGATTGATCGAGAGCGCGTGATCGAAGTCTTCAATCGCCTTATCCAGCTCATCCATGATGCGCCAGGCTTCGCCCCTTGTTACGTAGCACGAGGAACATTGCGGAGCAAGTTCAACGATTTTATTGTAATCGTTGCGGGCGCCTGCGAAGTCCTTTTTACGGAGCAGGATCTTGCCATGGATCTCGTAGAGTTGAAGTTCCTTGGGGTGGAGCTGGATCGTCTTATCACACTCTTCAAGTGCTTTATTTAAATCTTCTTTGAGCAAGTAGGCATGACTGCGTTCCGCGTAGGCCGCTACGAAGTCTCGATCCAATTGAATGGCGAGTGAGTAATCCGTGATCGCGTTTTCCCAATCATTTTTCGCTAGCCAGGCATTACCTCGGGAGTAGTATGCGTCTTCCTGCTTCGAGTCGAGTTCGATGGCCCTCCCAAAATCGAACAGCGCACTGCCGATATCGCCACTCTCAAGGATGATATTTCCATGGCCCACGTAAGCTTGAGCATTCCTGGGATCACCCTTGATTTGTTGAGCATAGTAGTCTAGCGCCTGCTCTGTCGGCACCACGTCCGATTTCTTGGCCCAGAAGTAAATACGTTCCTTCTCTGCCAACACCTTGAGCAACTCGCCGTCGCAACTCTCGACCCGGAAGATCCGAAATCGCGATCGGCCGGCGCGACTTGGGCTTTTGTCACCTTCGTCTCGTCCAGCAACCTCCTTGTCGACCGAAACGGAGGTTCCTAGCTTCGAGACGACACGCTGCCCAACCCATGAGTTGGCTTCCTCACAAATCCCTGTGACTCCCAAGAGGGAGGCCCATAAAGTTGCCAAGCCAGCACATGCCAGTTTCCGGGTCGTCAATGGATTCCTCCCCACGATTTTCGAAATGAAGGGCCGGCGAATTCCGTTCGCCTTCAACAATCGACGACTTAGGATTGGAATCATGGGCTTATGTGGAGTTCCTGCTTCTTTTCCAAATAAGCGTCAATCACGACAGTAGGCCGCGTTTGAGTTCCCCAGGACTGAGGTTGACACGCACGCGATCGTGGAATTCGTACTCAGGCGGAACGCCTGAGACACGAATCCACCGAACCTTCACCTGGCTGTACTCGTCGGGGACTCCTTAAATTGAATCGGAAAATATCATGCGACGGTCCATCAATCTCTGACGAATATTCCGTTTCCAAGCTTTGCTCGCATGGTTCAGATGTGATGGACGGAGACGTCCGATGGAGCTTGTGCTGTTGATCGGTCTCCAGGGCTCGGGAAAGAGCACCTTCTATCGAAGAACGTTCGCTTCGACTCACGTCCTGGTCAGCAAAGACAACTTCCGGAACAACCGGCGCCCCCAACGCAGGCAGATGCACCTGATCGAAGAGGCGTTGAAGCAGGGGCATTCCGTTGTCGTGGACAACACGAACCCGACCCTCGAGGATCGAGCCGCGATCATCGGGCTTGCGAAAGCCCATGGGGCGACCATCTGCGGCTTCTACTTCGACGCGCCACTTGCCGACTGTCTCGAGCGGAACCGCCGACGATCCAGCAAGGCGAGGGTTCCGGACGCGGCATTGCACATCACCTCGAAGCGAATGCGTCCCCCGTTAGTTGACGAGGGCTTCGACCGGCTCCATCGGGTTCGCATTTCGTCGGATAACGCGTTTTCGATCAGGGAATGGCCTGAGGGGAATGCGCAATGAGGATCTTGGACAACCCTCGGAAAGCGGCGACAACCATGGCCTCAGCCTGTTGCTCATTGAGCAGGACGTGGCCAGCCAGGAGGCGGAAGATCATCGGGCCGTAAGCCCAGATCCAGGACGATCTTCACGTCCAGGTCGCCCTGGATTTCGCGGCGAAGCACACCCCGCACCCACACCACCCGGACGACATCCCGCCGGGCACTCAAGATTTGTATGGCATCGACGGTGATGTCGCGTAATAGCTTGCTCTCAAGCAGATCGCGGATCGCGAAGAGAATTGCGGACGCCAACCTAAGGCGACGTTGCCAGCCCGAGGTCGCGATATGACCTCGGGGGCTCGATGACATTATGCTCTCCTGCGTTGGGGTCACGAGGTGAGCACCACGCGCTTGAGCGAAGTCTTGTCGATGACGTGATCAATCGGAAATGGTTCGCGGAACTCAATCGACGCGGTAGTCGGTCGAGCAGGTCAGCTCGCGCCAGGCTTCAAACTCGGCTCGGCTCGCGTTGAGCTTGTTCATGGCGCGATCATAAGCGTTGACCCCGAGTAGCAGGCGAAGCGGGGGATTCTTCGAGGTAATGGCTTCGATGATGACGTTAGACCCGCGGGCAGGGTCGCCGATTTGTGCTCCGTGCGTCTCGTCGCGCCAGACTCGCGTCTTGCCGACGGTCTCGTCGTAATCGGGCAATCGGCGCTCCGTGACATGGAGTGCGCCCCCGAGGAAATCGGTCCGGAACGGCCCCGGCTCGACGATCGTCACCCGGATGCCGAGCGGCTTCAATTCCTGGGCGAGCGACTCCGAGAGGCCCTCGACGGCGAACTTGGTGGAGTTGTAAATCCCCCATCCAGGGGACGCCATAAGCCCACCGATCGAAGAAATGTTGACGATGTGGCCACTCCGCCGCTCTCTGAAGTGAGGAAGCACGGCGTGGGTCACGCGCAAGAGGCCGAAAACATTGGTCTCGAAGACGTTCTTCACCTCGGGGATGCTGGCCTCCTCGACCGCACCGAGCAGGCCATGTCCCGCGTTGTTCACGAGAACGTCGATGCGTCCGAATCGCTTGATCGCCGACGCAACGCCCGATGCGATGTTCGACTCATCACGCAGGTCGAGCGGAATCGTAAGGAGCCGGTCGGACGCGTCGGGAAAATCAGCCGCCACCTTGTCGGGCGTCCTCGAGGTCGCCACGACGGAATCCCCGCGCTTGAGGGCGGCTCGCACCAGCTCACGGCCAAAACCCTGGGAAGTGCCCGTGATGAACCAGACCCATGTTCCCGGCGTGCCTGCGGACGTTCCCATGATTCTCTCCTGAGTCGCTGTGTACGGATGCGGAGCATCTGGCACTCGGGAGGAATCGTAAACGGGTCGTTCCGTATGTCAATGATCGGAGCCTTCACCGCAACGATGGCCGGCGTCTTGATCGTCTGGACATGAGCCGGCCGACGAACGAGACCCAAGCTTCCCGCGCGGTGACGCTTATCGTGCTACGGACGAAGATGACGCTCTGCTTCCACGGTCCCTGCATGATAGGCAGGATGGTGGACACGCTCGATGCGATGGAGCAGCCTCCGAGGACTGCTCGAACGCGGGGATCGCCGGTCAGACGTCGTAGTAGAGGGCAAACTCGTAGGGGTGAGGCCGGACGCGGAGTGCCTCGATCTCGTGGTGTTGCTTGTACCAGATCCAGGTGTCGATGACGTCGGGAGTGAAGACATCCCCTCTCAGCAAGAACTCATGATCATCGCGGAGGGCTTTGAGAGACTCGTCGAGCGAGCGAGGAACCGTGGGAACGTTCGCGAGTTCTTCAGGTTGGAGGTCGTAGATATCTTTATCGAGCGGGTCGCCGGGCCGAGTCTTGGTCTGGATACCGTCCAGGGCGGCCATCAGCATGGCCGAGAAGAGGAGGTAGGGGTTTGCCGCACTGTCAGGCCCGCGATACTCGATCCTTCGGCTCTTGGCACTCGGACTATGGATGGGGATCCGGATCACCGCCGCACGGTTGCGTCGGCTATAGGAGAGCTTGGTCGGTGCTTCAAAGCCCTCCACCAGGCGTTTGTAACTGTTGGTGGTCGGGTTGGCAAAGGCACAGAGAGCCGCGGCGTGCTTCAAAAGACCGCCGATGGCGTACATACCAATCTCACTTAATCCGGCATAGCCGTTGCCGGCCAGGAGCGGCGATTCCCCCTTCCAGAGGGTGAAGTGCGTGTGCATGCCCGAGCCGTTGTCGCCCAGGAGCGGCTTGGGCATGAACGTGGCCGTCTTCCCATTGCGGCGCGCGACGTTGCGAATGATGTATTTCGCGAGCATGACCTGGTCGGCGCTCTCGACCAACGACTGAGGCATGAGGTCGATTTCGCACTGGCCGCCGGTCGCCACCTCGTGGAAGTGGGCCGAGGTAGGAATGCCGCATTCGGCCATGCGCTGGGCCATCTCGGTGCGGAGGTCGGCGAGGCTGTCGGTCGGCGGACAAGGGAAGTAGCCCAAGCCCGATCCGGGCTTATACCCGAGGTTCGGCTTTTCGTCGCGTCCTCGATTCCAGGTCCCTTCGACCGAATCGACGTGATAGAAGGCCTCGTTTCCGCGTTGATCGAAGCGCACATCATCGAACACGAAGAATTCGAGTTCGGGGGCGAGCCGGCAGGTGTCGGCCACCCCGGTGCTGCGCATGTGGCTCACGGCTTTGCGGGCGATGTTGCGGGGATCGCGCGTGTAATCCTGCTGGGTGATCGGGTCATGGATGTTGCAGACCATGGTCAAGGTCGGCTGCGCGGTGAACGGATCGATGAGAACCGTCTCCGGCTGGGGCACGACGAGCAGGTCGGCCTCATTGATCGCCCGCCACCCGACGACGCTCGAGCCGTCGAAACCGATCCCTTCCTCGAACGTCTCTTCGGACAGAGCGTCTGCGGGAATCGAGAAATGCTGCCAGACCCCGGGAAAGTCCATGAAGCGGAGGTCCACCGTCGTCACCTCACGCTGCCGGATCTGAGCCAAGACCTCTTTCGGTGTCACCGTGATTCGTTCCTTTCCCGCCCAACAGTGTGGTCGAGGACTCGCTGGCTTCGAGTCTCAAATCCGTGCTGGGCCCGACATGCGTCGTGCTGCGTCGCCGGCTCCGGCCAAGCCACGCGAAATCGGCCTCGGATAACCCCGAGGCCGTTCGGACTCGAACCGGAAACCCAACTCGAGAATCAACCTAACTTAACGGATACCCTGGATTTGGACCAGCCCTCGCTCGAGGGCTTTGGCCCTTCGCTTGCGTGCGATACAAGGCGCATTGTCCCTCGAAGGCAACGAGGCTATCCTCACGCGTAACCTTGGAATTGGGAAAGACGCAACATGCAGCAATTCGTGCTGCTCGAACATCGTTGGAATGGGGTGCACTGGGACTTCATGCTCGAGGTCGGCGACGTACTGCGGACGTGGGCCATCGACGCCCCGATCGTTCCCGGGAGTCGTTTGCCCGCCCGCGAGCTCAGTCCGCATCGCCGGGTCTATCTCGATTACGAGGGGGAAATCTCCGGCGATCGCGGCATGGTGCGCCGGATCGATCGAGGCGCGTATCACGTCCAAACCTGGGAGCCCGACCTGATCCGTGTCGAACTCAGCGGCCGTCAGCTCGTTGGCACCGCGGAACTCCGGAGGCTCGAGGTCGGCGGCAGCGAAAACCCGGACTCCTGGAACTTCCTTCTCGGAAACTTGGACTGAAGTACTTTGCGGGTTGGCAAGGTCGGAGGATCGACCAACCCCTTGGATCGGCTCGAGCGGCCCGCAAGGCGGATCTCCCCATCGCGGACCTCAACATCCTCCAGCCGGACATCCTCGCGATCAAAGTGGGGCGTGTACTTGACCAGAACCACCGGCAGCCCGTCTACACGCTTCCAGGACGCCTCCAAGCCTTGCTCACGGACGTGAGTCACGATGCGCTCGATCATGTTCTCGGCAGGAACCGGTAAGACCCCTGCGCGGACCTTCTCGAGCGTCAGCTCAAGGACATTCGGTTCGGGCACGCTAGGCCGAGCCACGACCCAGATGACCGAGTTGATCGGCCCCCGGTCCAGCTCGAACGCCAGGGTGACGCGGTCCAGCTCGAACAGGACCCTGGGTTCATGAATCTCGGGAGGCAACTCGTCCGCAAATTCGGTCACGAGGTCCTGGGCAAGCCACGCGTTGACCTCCTGGTCTGAGAAAACGGCTTCCCAGGTCGGTTCATTGTAAATATCGTTGCGCAGTTGAAGACTCTGCGCCACAAACCGTTTTGCATGGCGCTCGCGCTGTTCGGGAGAACCTTTCACCACCGCGCGATAAAACTCCGGTCGATGAGTCAACGAGATCCAGAGCACGCCGAGCACCGCGAGCAGCAGCGCGAAGGTGGACAGAAGTATGAGAGCTCGCTTACCCTTTTTGCGCATTGAGCGACCTGCTTCCTGCGATGATAAGAAGGGAAGGGGTCGAGTGTACGAGGCACCTGAAGAATTGTAGGCTTCGCGCACTGCGCGTCACGTGATTCCGTTCGCGTCGCGAGAGAGAGTTTCTGGCTACCTGCGAAGCATAGGCCCGGGTCCAGGGCCCGTCAACCCGAACCAAGCACTTGGCGTCCGAAGATCGCCTCTTGGACAGGCCGCACTTTGTGCGCGCCGTATTTGCTTATCTAAGCCATCCCGCCCCTGGGATCGCCCTATTGTTCAAGTTGGTTCTCCGCCTCTATATTGGAATGATGTCGGACTGAAGGAGCGTCACATCATGCCTCCTCGACTGGTAAGCCTTGGTATCCTTCTCTATTGGGTGGTCGCAGCCTCGAGCCTCATTCGGCGCGATGTGCTGCCGGGGATGGGCTTCGTAGGGCCCCCGGACCTGCGAACCATCGCGCGGGCCGAGGACAACGCAGAACCTTCGCGATGGTCGGTGGAGGTGATCGATAACCCCTTGTCCCCCGAGCTGCGGCGGGCCGTAGGAACGGCTACGACCCAATCGACCCGCGACGCCAAGGGGTGGGTCATCATGACGAGCCGGGTCGAATTTAGCGCGGGGGGGCTTCTGAAGGGAACCCCGTTGCCGAGCCAATCCGACGAAAGGCTTGAAATCCTCAGCACTTATCGAGTTGACCCGTCGGGGAATCTCAGGTGGTTTCAGGCTTCGGTGCGTACGGCGTCTGATCCCGAAGAGTTGGTCCAGGTGGTGGGGACACTCAAAAAAGAAGGCATGGAGCTCGTATCGAGCAGCCGCCTACCGATCTTCAACCAGAAGCGGACGATCCCCTATCAACCGCGCGGCCTCGTCCAGAACGCCTTGGGTCCTTTCGATCGCCTGCCCAATCTCCAGGTCGGGCAGCGTTGGGAAACGCAAGTCATCAGCCCCATCACCGGGCGAGTCGACACCGTAAGAGTTGAAGTGACGCGTCGAAGCGTTATCCAGTGGAATAATAATCCCGTACCGACTCTTGAAGTGGTTCACCACATGACGCCTCTTTCCTCACGCACGTGGGTTCGTCCTGACGGGTTCGTACTCCGGCAGGAGGTGCCCTTTCCGTTCGTGAAGCTGGTCCTGGAGCGTCTCCCCGACCGCGCCACCACTCCGAACACCGAGGTTTCAGACCGATGATCGAGTTGCGTGGAGTCACGAAGGCGTTTGGTTCCAAGAAGGCAGTTGATCACCTCGACCTAACGATTAAAGCCGGCGAACTCTTCGCATTCCTGGGTCCCAACGGCGCAGGCAAGACCACGACGATCAAGATGGTCTGCGGCCTGCTCTCGCCGACCGCCGGGGTCGTGCGGGTCGGCGGATATCCGGCCGGCAGCCAGGAAGCGCGGCAATTGCTCGCCTATGTCCCCGACCAGCCTTATCTTTATGAGAAGCTCACGGGACGCGAGTTCTTACGCTTCGTCGTCGAAATGTACGGCAGTGACCACCGTTCCGCCGCCAAGCGTCTGGAAGAGCTGATCGAGACGTTCGAGATGTCGGACTACGTCGACGAACTTTGCGAAAGTTACTCGCAAGGGATGAAGCAACGGATCGTCTTCGCGTCGGCCTTGATCCACGATCCTAAGGTCCTGATCGTCGACGAGCCGCTCGTCGGGCTCGACCCTCGGAGTGCCCGGATCGTGAAGGACCTGTTCGTGTCGCAGGCTCGATCCGGAGTGGCCGTCTTGATGTCAACGCACCTCTTATCGATCGCCGAGGAGCTAGCCGACACGATCGGCATCGTCAACCACGGCAAAATGCTGGCCCACGGCACGCTGGCGGAGCTTCGCGAAGAGCTCCAGTCGCACAGCCCTCTTGAAGACCTCTTCCTCAAGCTGACCGGCGGAAATCGCCCGCTCGCGAACGGCCGGATCGTGATTCCTCACGGGGCACCTGGCCAATGAATGAACTACCCGTGCCGAACGTCCGGTTGACGGACGCCAGTGTGGCCGCGCAGGCGTTCCGCAGACACCGCTACCGCCTCTTCAAGAACACGTTCCAGTCCTTGGTGTCCGTGTCTCGACTGCGCCTTTTGATGATCTTGATCTGTAGTGCCATTTTTTGGGTCGTTCTCTTCGGGCTCTTTTTCGAAGGATTTCAGTTCGTCGGCAAGTATATCGACCCCACGAATACCATCATCGAGTATCTCTTCAGTATTTTCTTCCTCTCGCTCCTTGTGATGCTCTTCTTCTCGACCGGAATCATTGTCTACACCGGGCTGTTTCAATCGAGGGAGGCGGGGTTCCTGCTGACGCTCCCAACGACGAGTGACCGCATCTTCGCCTATAAATTTGTCGAGGCGATGGGGTTTTCGAGCTGGGGATTCCTCCTCTTGGTTAGCCCGATGATGGTCGCCTATGGAATTACGGTCCCGGCCTCGGGTGCGTTTTATGGAGTCTTTCTCCTCTACCTGCTTTCGTTCGTACTGATCCCCGGAAGCTTGGGGGCTTGCGCGGCGATCCTGGTGGCGAACTTCTTTCCGAGACGTCAGAAGACGATCCTCATCGTGGGGGCTGTCACCATCCTGGCAGCGGCGATCTTCCTGGCGTTCAAGATCGTGCAAACCCCCGGCGAAGCGCTTTCGGTCGACTGGCTCGGAGGCCTGATCGGACGCCTGGCGTTCAGTCAGAATCCGCTTCTGCCCAGTCGCTGGATGTCGGCGGGACTCTTGGCCTCGGCCCGAGGGTATTGGGGGGAGTCACTTTTCTATCTGATGGTGATCAGCGGGCACTCCGCCCTGGCTTATCTCGTGGCCGCGGTCCTGGCACGGGACCTTTACCGCCAGGGATACAGCCGAGTCCAGGGGGGGAGATCGAACCGCCGTCGGAGCAGTTGGTATGGTATCGACGCGATCTTCCATCGCGTCTTCTTCTTCATCCCGGGACCGATCCGCCTCCTGATTCTCAAGGATCTTCGGACCTTTCGCCGAGACCCCGCGCAATGGTCTCAGTTCTTGATTTTCTTCGGCCTCCTGGGCTTCTACTTCCTGAACATTCGCCGCCTGAGCTATGACGTGCAGAGCCCTTACTGGCGAAACCTGGTCAGCTTCTTGAACCTGGCCGTCACCGCCTTGATCCTCTCGACCTTCACGAGTCGCTTCATCTTCCCCCTGCTCTCCTTGGAGGGAAGGAACTTCTGGATCTTGGGTCTCCTCCCCTTGAAGCGTGAGGCCATCCTTTGGGGCAAGTTCGCCTTCGCCACGGGGATTTCGCTCGTGGCCTCAGAAATCCTCGTAGTCCTGAGCGATCTGATGCTTCGGATGAGCACGGCGATGATTGCTCTTCATATGGGTATGGTTGCCGTCTTGTGCTTGGGACTCTCGGGGATCAGCGTCGGCCTGGGAGCCCGACTTCCGAACCTGAAAGAGAGCGATCCCTCCAAAATCGCGGCAGGGTTCGGCGGAACGCTGAATCTGCTCGTGAGTCTCGTCTTCATCTTCTCGATCGTGACGGCGTTAGCCGTACCCTGCCACCTCTATTTCGCCGGCCAGGATGGCACCGTCTTCCCAAGCTTCGTGCTCTCCGAAGAGCGCTTCCGCTTCTGGATGGCGGTCGCCATCATCGTGAGCCTCACGGTCGGAGCCGTAGGAACCATCGTACCTCTCCGCATCGGCATCAAGGCATTTCAAAATATGGAGTTTTGAGAGCGCGATGCATGGCTCTCACTTCAGGATTTTGTCGATCTCCTTACCCAAGGTCTTCTCGATGCTTTGATTGACCTTGTCTTCGGTCATGGTCGGGGGATTCGTAAGGATTTTTTGAAAGTCAGCAACGGGATTTCGGACCCTGTCTGCGGTGTCGTTTCGGTAAGCGATCTTGCCTGCACGATCAATCACGACAATCACAGGGTAGTTTGTGACACCGTAGTCTTGCGCGGTCAAGCCTCTGGCGTGGTGAAGAATTCTGGTCCGATCAATGGCAGTGGTTATCTTTGCGCCTTTGAATGCGAGCACTTTGAGGGCTAATCGCTGAGCGTCTTGTTCATCCGCCTCCGCGTTATGTACAGCCAGGAAGTCGACGCCGCGTGGCCCGTACCGGTCAACGACCTTCTGCAAAGCCGGCAAGGCACTGACGCTCTGCCACCAGGAAACGCCCCAGAAATAGAGCACGAGGATCTTGCCTCGCGCGTCTGCGAGTTTGTGGTCCCGGCTGTCCGACCAAGCGATGACCTGCCATTCCGGCGCTGCCAGCCCTTCGGCAGGCGGCTTCGGCGGCCCCGCAAGCATCGCGTTGATATTGGCTCCGAATTCCGGGGGATGCTCCGGCAAATGAATGCGAACTTCTTCTGACGGTCCATCGATCAGAAGAAATAGACTCTTGCGAGTCTTACCGTAAAACGTGATGAATTGGCTGATACCCCGATGAAGATCGCTGAGGGCAAATCGCCCATTTTTATCGGTTTGGACAGCCTGAGAGACCGCGACCACGCCGGGTTGCACATTGGGTTGGTTCGACCGGACCGACGCTCCCACCGCTGGCTGTCCCAAATGATCGACCACGATTCCACTCACCGAAGCTCCTGGTTCAAGTTGAATCGGCTCCGCGATCTGGGGCTTTTGAGGATCGACGACACTCGAACTCAGTAACGGCACTTCCAGACCGGCGTATCCTTTCTTTGTCACCGCCAATCGAACGTTCAAGGGATTGCCATCAATTCCCTGGTAGGGTACCTCAAGCAAGCGGTACCGGCCTTGGGCATCGGTCAATGCTTGGCCGAGCGAATCGTCGGAGGAAACGCGGCCCATTGTCATCAGAGCGACTTTGGCTCCCTCGATCGGTTGTCTCTTCTCATCGATCACCTGCCCCGTCACTGCGCTGAGGACTCTGGCACGGCGATCCGGAATCGTTACCCGGATCACGAGCTTCCCGTTTTCATTCACGGGTTGAACGGAATCTGGTGCTTGAATGAGCGCCGAATTCGCACCATGGTCGACCAAGCGAAGCTGACGATGGTTTCCCTCAACTCGAGTCATCTCCTTCAGATCATCCGGGCGGAAGTTCGACTCCCATTCCAGATTCATCAAGAACTGACCTGTATCCATTGGAAATGCCAGTAGATCATACTCCCTTATGGCGAGTGTGAGTTTGCGCCCTTCGGTGGGAAGTGTCAGTTGAGCGCGACCCGAATCATTGGCCTGGGTTCGGAACGATTCCGGACTATTGTAACCAACTACCGATCCCCGAAATGGTCGCTGATCCGGTCTCCCCACGAAGCGAAAGTTCCAGACCGTCCCCTTGCGAACGACATATTCTCGATGAAGATGAGGCTCTTTCGGGGTGATGACCAACGATTCCATGAACTTCTGGGTGTTTGGGACCCAGTATCCGACCGGAGCATCACTGAGCCAGATTCGGGCGTTACCCACCGCAAGATCGACGGAGAACCGGCCCTCGGCGTCGGTGATGATGGATCTCTCACTCGCCCGAGAAATCATATAGATATCACCACTCGCAAGTAGAAACTTCGCCCCCGCGACCGGCTCACGCGTTCCTTCGACACGAACCTCACCGGTCATTCGACATGGCACCGTCGAAGTCTGAACTTTCGGTTTCGGTGGGGCGCTGGCACGAGCACCCGTCTTCTGCGCGATCACTTGCGAGTGGACTTGGTGTCGATCGTCGGTGGTTGCGGCAAGCGTACGCCAAACCCCAACGCTCCCCAATGTTCCCAGAAGCAATAGCAACCCTGCAAACTTGAGTTGTTTCAAAAGCATCGAGTCCAAGACTCCCCGCGCAAGGACGGCGGCTTGTCCACCGGCCATGAATCCGAGCGCAACACGAATCGTGGAATGGACGAGAGCCGTACTCATAGCAGAATGGGCGGGCAATTGACCGACCGCCCCGCTTGCGATCAAGGTGGCCGGGACCGCAATACCTCGCTTAGTAAGACGATAGCGCAAGCGATCCCGGGCTTGAGAGAGACGTCCGCGGATCGTCGTCTCCGAGAGACCGAGCCGATGTGAAACTACGTCCTGAGTCAGGCCTTCGAGATAGCAGAGCACGACCGGAGTGCGAAGCCGCTCGGGCAGGCCACCGATCTCCTCGTAGAGGATGTCCCAATCGGGGTCCTTCTCAACCGGGACATAACTCTCGGAGGCAAGCTCGGCCACGTGTTCAGCAAGCGAGCGTTGGCGGGCAGCGCTGCGTTTCACGCGTATTGCCGCGCGTTGAGCGACTCCGAACAGCCAACTCGCGACCGATTTGCGACGGCGGATTGAAGCCGCCCGATTCGCCAGGACCAGGAAGACCGCCTGAAACGCGTCCTCAGCGTCATGCTGGTTATGAAGCAAATTACGGCAGATGCGGAGGACCATCGGGCCATGTCGGATCACCAACTCCCGGAAGACCGACTCCACAGCCTCATCGTTTCGCGAAACAAACCAATCGAGAAGATGCGCATCAGACATCGTCCCAACCATGCCGAAGTCAAAGAGCCGTTCCATATCTCGGACAACGCGATCCGACGGCTTGCTCGTCATTGTTTCCACTCCCCACGGTTCTCGACTCACTCAAGGTAGTGCCCGCAGGTCATAATCTCCTCAAAAGATTTTCGAAGTTGTGACGGCTTCGGGAGCCGCATGACCTATTTGTGCCGTGTCCTCTCTACGGTAGAATCTTAATATTCGGAGCCATCCCATCATTTCGACGATCGTCACACTTCGTGAACCCTGTAGTACGATTATTTGTCTCAGTGTCATGTCGTTGCTCGATGTGACAGTCCTGTGCGAGTCCAACGTCGAGGTTGGCTTAACGAGGTCGTGAGTAGGAGATAGGGTCCGATGCTGACGACCGATCGCCGCGCATCGATCGCGAACGCGCCGGGAGAACTGGCCCGCATCCGCGAGACTTACGAGAGCGGACTCTATCTCCAGGCCTACGAGCAAGCGAAGCCGTGGGGACCGCTCGAGACCTGGGAGGGAACCTCGGCGCTGATTCTGGCAGGTCGACTGGCCATGAATCTGGGAGCACCGCGCCTCGCGGACCGGCTCCATAATCGCGCCTGGCGCAACGACCGTACGAATCCAGAAGCCTGCTATTACCGAGCACGCACAATTTTCAGCAAAAAGGGACCGCTGGCGGCATGGCGGTTCCTGACACGCGTGGGGGCGCTCGACAACGCCGAGAACTGGCTACGTTCCGACTGGCTCGCGATGCACGCGGTTGTCCTGGGCCAATTTCGCGACTTCGATCGCGCCTGGCGCTGGATGGAGCGAGCGGAAGAGGCACGTCCCGAGTGGGCATGGACCCAGATTGAGCGCTCACAGCTCCTGGGAATGGAAGACCGCTATGACGAGGCTCTCGCTGCGGCCCAGTACGCCCTCACCCTGCATCCTTGGTATCGACCTGCGGTTCAGGCGACAGCCCATCGGCTTCAATTGCTCGATCGCGACAACGAAGCGATCGCGTTCTTGAACGAAGCCGCAGAACGACTCGAGAGCGGATCCCTCTCGGCTCAACTGGCTTCGCTCCACTTCGAGCTGAGCCATTATGCCGAGGCGAGGCGAAACTATGAGCGCTTCGTTGAGCTTTCCCCATTACTGGAGGAAGCGGGGCAAAAGTGGCTCGCCTGCCGACGGTCCGACTGCGCCTACGGATGCGGGGACATCGCGTCGGCGATCTCCTACGCACGTGAGTCGGGTGAACCGTTCTTCCTCGGACTGGCGGACAGGCTCGAGGCGAATGGGGATCAGGAGCGCCGGGTCGTCCTCGACGTTCGCTTTGTCCGTCAACATCATCAAACGTGTGCTCCTGCCACGCTCGCGGCGATCAGCCGATTCTGGGGAATCAGCGTGGATCAGGAGGAGGTCGCGGAGGCGATCTGTTACGACGGCACTCCCGACCATCGCGAGCGAGCCTGGGCTGGTGAGAACAGCTGGATCGCCCGCGAGTTCACGGTGACCTGGGACGTCACCGTCGCACTCATTGACCGCGGGGTTCCGTTCACACTGACAACCGTTGATCCCTCGAGCGCTCACCTTCAGGCGGTGATTGGCTACGACGCCAGGCGACGAACGATCCTGATGCGAGATCCGACGGAGCCCTACTCGGGCGAAGGCTTCGCCGACGGTTTGCTGGAGCGCTACCGCTCCAGTGGCCCGCGAGGCATGACACTGGTCCCCCTGTCTCGTGCGGAGCTTCTGGAAGGCATCGAGCTTCCGGATTCGTCCCTCTACGATCTCTACTACCAAATCCAGAGCGCCCTCCGCGACCACGATCGCGACCGTGCCTTCGCGAGCTATGAACTCTTGCGGAACCAGGCGCCGGGGCATCGGCTCACCCTCCAAGGGCGCCGGTTCATCGCGATCTACGACACCGACACCACAGAGTTGCTCGCGGCGGTGGAAGGGCTGCTTGCCCTCTTCCCCGACGATGTCAACCTCCGCCTCAGTCAGCTCGGATGCCTCGGCGAGTTGGCTCGGACCGAAGCGCGGCTCACGATCCTTCGTGAGATGTGCGCCGATCCCAAGACCGACCCGCTGTTTCGTCGGCAATACGCGCAGGAGCTTCTCAGCGACGCCAGAGAGCATGACACCGCATCTCGGCTCGTCCGCCAGGCCATGCGGGCGCGTCCCGTCGATGCCTCCAGTCTCGCGATTCTCGCCGAGCTGGCCTGGAGTCGTCAGGACCTGGAAGAGGCCCTGGAGCTGCACCGCTTCGCGGCTTCGCTCGACGACAAGGACGAAGGGTTTGCTCGCAGCCACTTCACTGCCGCACGCTACCTCCGGCGTGAAGAGGAAACGATGCAGATGCTCTCGCAACGGTTCCGACGCTTCGGCACCCGTTCGGGACAGCCTGCGCGTACGCTCTACTGGGCGCTCTCGCAGCTCGATCGCGAGTCCGAGGGGCTCGTGATTCTCCAGGAGGCCGTTACCCTTCGTCCCGACGACGGCGACCTTCAACTCTTCCTGGCCGGGGCTCACGGAATCCACGGCGAATACGAGCTCGCCAAGGAGCGGCTCGAAGCCGCCAAGGGGAAGAGTCGGCATGTGGCATGGCTTCGCGCGGCGGCGAATCTGGCATCCCATCAGGGCAACCTGACCGAAGCTCTGCGGCTTTGGCGCCAGATCCTCGAGGCCGAGCCCGCCGCACTCGACGCGAACCAAACGGTGGCTCGACTTTTGGCCAAAACCGAGAGCCGAGCCGCGGCGCTCGATCACCTGACCCGCGCCTGCGACCGTTTTCCCCACAACGTGGCCCTTCATCAGGCCTGGATCTATCGGCTCCGGGATGAAGGGCCGGCCGAAGCCGAGGTCGCCGTCCGCCGGCTCCTGGCGATCCACCCCGCCGATGCCTGGGCCCACCGCGAGCTGGCACTCGTCCTCGGCGAACAACAGCGCTACGAAGAGGCCCTGGCCGAAGTCGAAATTGCGCGGCAGCTCGACCCGACATCCTCGACCGAGGCCTCGGTGCGGGGGCAGATCCTCGAGAACGCCGATCGACCGGCCGATGCAAACGAAGCCTATCGGGAAGCCATTCGTCGATCGGTTGACAACGAGTTTGCGATCGCCCGCCTGATCGCTTCCTGCAACTCCTCGTTGAAACGACGCGAGGCGCTGGCCTTCATCGAGGGGGAACTCGCTCGCCAGGTCATCTTTGGAGACGGTCTCATCGCGTTCGCTCGTCAGGCCAAGCACACGCTTGAATCGGACGAGCTTCTGGTAACCCTCGAAAAAGCGTGGAACGCTCGGCCCGACCTCTGGCATGCCTGGGCCGCTCTCATCCGGCATCGGCTCCAGCGTCAAGAACTCGACGAGGCTCTCGACCTGGCCAATCGCGCCGTGGCTCGGTTCCCGCTGCTCCCCGTGATTTGGCTCGACCTGGCCGCCGTTCACGAGGCCAAGGGGGATCACGAACGAGAAGCTGAGGCCTTGAATCGCTGCTTGCAGATCAACCCGGGTTGGGGCGTTGCGGCTCGTCAGTTGGCGACCGCCTTCGAGCGAAACGAGGATTATCAGGCCTCGCGCCTCGTGATCGAGCGGACGATCGCGCATTCACCGCTCGATCCGATGAACCATGGATTCCTCGCGGACGCCCTCTGGAACCTCGGCGAGCGGGAGCTCGCCATCGAACGTGCCAAACAAGCGATTCGACTCGACCCGGAGTATGACTGGGCCTGGGGGACCCTGCACCGATGGAGCCGGGAACTGGAGCGCCCCGAGGTTCCCGCGGACCTCGCACGCGAGCTGACCTCGTTGCGCGGCGGGGACGCCTCCTGCTGGATGAAGCTTGCTGAGAACCTGAAGGCCGCGTCGGATCTTGAGGAGCGGCTCGAGGCACTTCAACGGGTGATCGCGCTCGATCCCCGCCGCGTCTCTGCACACGACCTACGGGCCGAGCTGTTGGCAGAAGCCGGCCGGTTCGACGAAGCCGAGTCAGCCTGTCGGCCCTCGGCGTGGGCGCAAGAGCCTCCCGTCTACCTTCGAGGCCGAGCCGCCTGGGTCGAATGGCTCAGGGGAAATGCGAAGGCCGCGATCGATCGCATGCAGCAAGTCTTGAACGACGAGTCCGAATATTATTGGGGATGGCTCAAGCTCGCCGAATGGACGTGCGATACCGGAACCGCCAAGGACTATCTCGATGCCGCCGAAAGTCTCGCCCGAGTGGCTCCCGACGATGCCGTTGCCTTGGCCTACCTCGGCGAAGCACGTCTCAAGAGCTATGACCGTAAAGGGGCGAAGGCCGCATTCCGTCGTGCCCACGAGCTCAGGCCCGACTATTCCTTCGCGGGGATGAATCTGTTTGATCTCGAACTTGGTGACGAGGCCTGGAACGAGGCCGCCCAGGTTCTCGAGGTTTTGAAGGCTCAGGTCGGCGGCGAATTCGTCGATGCCCGCGAAGTCCAATGGGCCGCCGTGCGCTCAGACCTCCCAACGGCCCTCGACGCACTGCGTCGACTTTGCTTCGCGCCCTTGATTGAAGGCGATTGGCCATTGCGAGCCGCCGATCGCGCCTTCCGCAAGGCGAAATGGGGCCCGAAAGCCGAAGCGATTTATTCTGTGGCCCTCGACCAGCCCGACGTACAACCGCTCGTCGGCATGCTCTGGGTCGAGCACAGGACAGAACGCCGCCGTTGGGGTTCGGCCAAGCGCCTACCCGCCCTTCTGGAACGAGGTGAAGTAGGGAGAAAAGCCCTGGCCGCCTACGTCAATGCGATCGGAAATCATAAGTCCCACCGGAGACTCCGGGCCTGCATGCGACGTTACTCGCAGCCCCTTCGCGAAGACACAATGGCTTGGGGATGTGTCGGCTTCGCCTTGACCTCAATCTGTAGGCACGAAGCCAACATCCAATGGATGAGCGATTGGTCCGAACGCGTCGAGGCAAGCCCCTGGATGCTCATCAACCTCGTGCTCTCGTTCCGAACGAGCGGCCAAGACGACCTCGCACGTCGCGTAAGCCACAGGGCCCTCGAACTCGTCTCGGACTATTCGACCCCCTACCACGCCATCTGGCTGGCATTCGATGAGGTGCTGAGCGGCCAGACCGAGAATTCGGCCGAGCGCATTCGCGAGCTTAATCCCGGCTCGTTCGACGAGACGAACCAGTTCCTCCTCCACCTGACGAGGCTGCTCATCCAAAGAGCGCAAGCAGCGGCCGCCGGAGAACACAAGGAGCGTATCACCGCCGGTCGCGCCATTGCACGTCTTGGTCTCGGATACTCGATCCCACCTGAGGACTATGGTGCCATCTCGAAGGCGTTCCACCGCGCCATTCGCCAGATCGCGAGAGAAGAGGGCGGTCTACGCGGTTTCCTCTGGCGTCTGAGCCTTCCTTACGTGTCTCCACGGAGACGACGTTGAACGGAGTACGCCGCAAGGACCGAAGCCTTGCCGTCGCTTGCGGCGCTCACGGCCTCTTTCCATCAAAGACTCTTGAGATAAGCAATCAGGTCGTTCACTTCATTGTCTTCCAGGGTCCCCAACCCGCTCACCACCTCGGGGCTGTGGGGACCCACCAGAGCATCACGCAAGGTCTTGGAGCGGCCATCGTGAAGGTAGGGGTCTTTGTCGTAGGTCCCCTGCAATGACGGAGGATTGTATCCTCGGTAAGCGTCGTTGGGCTCCTCGAGTCCGATGATGTGAATCTTCCCGTCAGTGAACTCCGCGCCGCCGTGGCACGTGTTGCAGGCGGTCTTGGCCGATCGGAAAATTGCCTGGCCTCGCTTGGCGGCTGGAGTGAGTCCGCCGTCGGCCTCCCGATGGGGATTCTTGGGGAACGTCAGCGTCCCGAGATAGGTGACCAGGGCTTTGACATCGTCGGCCTTGGGCCGGGGTCCTTGCATGCTCTTGGTGAAGGACTCGATCGTGGCATCGCTGAGGCTCTTTTGCCACCCGTGCCAGGTCCAAGGCCCGGTGCGGGCGACTCCTCGAAGCGTGGGGACTTTCTTGCGGCTCCCACGGTGCTCGGTGCTGAAGTCGTGGCGGCCGTCGTTCATCGTGTCGAAGTCGAGACCATTGGTATGGCCGTCACTATGACATGTATTGCAAGTGTACCACTGGTTGAATGAACGTTCGGCGGCATGAAAGAGAATTTCGCCTCGGCGTTCGAGCGAGAGTTCCGTCGGACCACCGAGAGAAATCGTCCGGATCAGCGATCCCGCCTCAGGGTCGAGCACCTGCACGGCGTTTTCGAGGTAATTGGCCACGTACAGAGCCTTACCGTCGGGGTCAAAGGCCAGTTCCGTCGGCCGGCCGCCCACCGTGACGCGGCGGAAGCGGGTCTCGTCGTTGATGAGTTCCGCGGCCAGCAAGTCTCGCGAGCCACCGCTGCGCCAGGGCAAGCTGCGACGATCGGTCCGAAAGATCATGACCTCGTGAGTTCCGCCACAACTGATGGCCAGGAAGCGGCCGTCGGGGCTCACGGCAACACCGTGTGCGTCGGAAGCCGCCCTGCCCCGAGGATCGAGCGAGAGCGTCGCATACGTGTCCGAACCATCGAGCGGCAGGCGCGTCAAGCGCTGGCCCAAAACCCAACCGTTGTCGATATTGTTCTGCGTCGTCGGGAAGCGGCGGTTCTTCATGTTGGCGACGTAACCTGTCTTGCCGTCGCTGGAAATAGCCACCTGGCGCAGGTTGTCGCCGTCAATCTCGGAGGTGCTCTCCACCTTCCAAGACGGCGTCGAGATCAGCGTGAGGCTCTGCGAGCGAGCGTTCCCCACGAGAAGACGCGAGCCGTCGGGAGTGATCGCGAGCCCTCGCGGCTCGCGGCCGACTTCGAGGCGGCCGGTGACTCGATTCGCATCCAGGTCGAGGCGGACCACCTCGTTGCTCGCTCCAACGGCGACGTAACCGGTAATTCCGTCGGGGGCGATGACCACCCCGCGAGGCTCGGGACCGACCTCGATCCGACCGACGACCCGGAGCGACTCCGGCTTGATCTCGAGCACGGCCACGTCATACCCGTACCAATGCGAGACGAGCCCGCGCCGGCCGTCGCGAGAGATCGCAACCCCCGCGGGCTTTTCGCCGGTCGCGACTTCCTCGAGCACCCGACCGGCCTTGGGATCCACCAAGGAAACCGAGCCGGACGTCTGGTTGGCCGCCAAGAGTCGCGTTCCATCGCTCGAGACCGCCAGCGCGATCGGCGAGCGGTGCGGCTCGGGACTGCGCGTCTCCGGGGCACTCCATGCGATCAGTGTCGCCCAGGCCATGACACCGCCGGACAGTACGATCGCGAGTCGAAGGGGAGGTCGAACCCTCATGCGGAATGCTCCAGGCAAGGAAGGATCAACTCGGGCGGGGATCGGATTGTCTCGGAAATCCTCAGAGGTTGGGAATCACTCCACCATCCTGGGAGTGATCCCCTACCCGTCACGCACTCGGTTTACATCCGTTCGACGACATCGATTCCCAGTAACCCGAGACCGAATTTTAAGGTTCTTGCCGTGAGGTCGACAAGCGCCAGGCGACTATCTCGTCGTTCGGCTGACTCTGCTTTCAGGACGGGGCATTCCTCGAAGAACGTGCTGAAGGTATTCGCCAGGTCGAACAGGTAATCGGTGAGAATGTTCGGCTTGAGCTCGGCCGCGGCGAGTTCCAGCGTCTCGGGGAGCCGGAGGATGCGCACACCCAAGGCACGCTCGGCGGGATTCGTGAGGAAAATCGTGGGACGTTGTTGCCGGATTGCCTCAGGAGTTAGCCCTCCCTTGCGGAAGATGCTCTGAATGCGCGCATAAGCGTACTGGAGGTAAGCGGCAGTGTTCCCGTTCATGGCCAGCATTTTTTTCCAGTCGAACACGTAGTCGCTGAGCCGGTTCTGTGAGAGATCGGCGTACTTGATCGCTCCGATCCCAACCCCTTCAGCAACACGAGCTTGCTCCGCCGGATCGAGTTCCGGGGAGTTCTCCTGGACGACCTTGAGGGCTTCGGCAACCCCCTCGTCGAGCAGCGACTCGAGGCCGACGGTATCGCCACTGCGCGTCTTGAAAGGCTTGCGATCCGGGCCCAGGATCGTACCGAAGGCGACATGCTCGAGCGCGGCGCGATCGTACCCCCACCGTCGCGCGACGGCGAAGAGCTGTTTGAAGTGATCCCCCTGGCGGTGGTCGACCACGTAGAGCACCTGGTCGGGATGCCAGGTGGTCTCTCGGTACTTGATCGTGGCGAGGTCGGTCGTGGCATAGTTGAAGGCACCATCGCTCTTGCGAACGATGAAGGGCGCTTTCATCTCATCCACGAAGACAACCGTGGCCCCCTCGCTTTCCTCAGAGATCCCCTTGGCCTCGAGGTCGCTTACCACGTCCGCGAGCATGGGGTTGTAGAAGCTCTCCCCAAGCTCGACATCGAATTGGACGCCGAGGCGGTCGTACACCTGGTTCAAGGCCGAGAGACAATCCGGCATGAACTGCTGCCAGAGCGCGAGATTTTCGGGGTCACCGGCATGTAGCTTCGCCGTCTCGGCGCGTGCCGCGTCCTCCACCCCCGGCTCCTTGTCCTTCACCTTCGACTGCGCAAGCCGATAGAGCCGAGCTAGCTCTCCCACGGGATCGGTGGCATAAGCGGCGGCGTCGCGATGATTCTTCCAACCCCAAAGAATCATGCCGAACTGGGAACCCCAGTCGCCCAGGTGGTTGTCACGAATCACCTTGTGGCCGAGCGCAGCGATGATCCGCGCGAGGCTGTCGCCGATCACCGTCGAGCGGATGTGCCCGACGTGCATCGGCTTGGCGACGTTGGGGGACGAGAAGTCGACGACGACCGTCTTGGGATGATCCGGCCGAGCGATGCCGAGGGTCTCGTCGTTGAGCAGGTCGCTCAATGTTAGCACGACCCAGGCATCCTCGAGACGCACGTTCAAGAAACCGGGACCGGCGACTTCCGGACGTCCCGCCATGGGAGTCAGGTCAACCTTCTCGGCCGCCTCCGCAGCGACTTCACGCGGATTCTTCTTGAGGGCCTTGGCCAGGGCCATGCATCCATTGGCCTGGTAGTCGCCAAACTTAGCATCCGTGCTTGGGCGTACGGCCGACGCGAACGCAGCCGCATCGCCTCCTTCGGGCGTAGCGGCGGCGAAGGATTGGCGAAGTCGTTCGAGAACGTTCATGGATTTCCAGTTTATTCGTTCGGTTCGGGTTCCGAGCCGCTCTCGGACTCATCTCGCGGAGCCGGACGAACTCGCTCGGGATCTTGCCAATCGAGGCGAGGGGCGTCTCCCCAGATCTCTTCGAGAGAATAGTACGTCCGGGCCTCGCCCGAAAAGATGTGTACGACGAAATCGCCGTAGTCAATTAAAATCCAGCGCCCTTCTTCCGACCCCTCGATCCCGAGCTTGTGCTCCTGGATCTTCTTCATCTCCTGGTCGATCTCGCTGGCGATCGCGTGGCTCTGTCGCCTTGAGGCTGCCGTCGCGATTACGAAGAAGTCGACCAGGGGTGTGGCCTGACGCAGGTCGAGAAGATGCACATCCTTGGCCTTGTTCTCGTCGGCGATCCGAGCACAGATCCGCGCATGCTCGAGTGCAAGGGCGACGCGGTCGGGACGACTGCGCGCTACGGCGTTGAAGGGAACCTCGTCCTGCACTTCATGCTGAGAGCGCCGGCGACGCGGCTCGGGAGTGACCGAAATGTCGGAGGTAGGCAATGGTGGAGTCGTTTCGTTGGTCTCGAGCATCTCTAACTCGTCCGTGTGGCAGGGAAAGCACCGTGGTCCCTGCCCGCCGCACGTTAAATTTCCCCGACGGGTGCCTCGCGTGCGGAAAGGGAGACAGGATTGCCTCGCCTCAGGTTCGGGAACCACGCACCCTAGTTTACCTTAGATGCAACCACAGTGCCTATCGCAGAACCGCCTCTCCTGAACACTTTGATCCCTAGCTCGTCGAGACGTGTCGAAATTAAGGGTACGCCCTAAGTTTCGATCGGTTCCTGCCGGAAATCGAGCATCCAATCCTCGTTTTTCCGCTGGAAAGCCTCGAGTCCACTGGGTTTCGATTTTCTCGACAACCGATCACATCATCGTGAAACCTTGGGGAAATGGGGTGCCCTACTCGTCCTTCTCTGGTAAAGTCGTCGACCTTGCCCGTGGGATGCGGGCGGTGAGAACTGGCAAAGGAGACGAATCGATGCGTACTCGGATCCTGGCGCTAACAGCCGTCGTCATGATTCTTGCCGGTGGAATTGCCGTCCTGGCCAAGCAAGAGGCTGCTGCCCCCGCACCAGCACCCACACCTCCCAGCACTTCCGCTGAGGCGGCGACCGTATCGGCTGAGGCCAACGAATCGCAAAAGCTGCGTGAGACGACGGAGGCGGCAGGAGAGTTGCCGTCAACGGTTGGGGGGGAGCTTGAATCATTGACCACGCCAGCCTCGACTCCCCCTGTACAGGCGCCGGAACTTCCGCCATCCCAGGAAGCGGCGAGCGAAGTGCCTCCAGGAGCGCCCTCGAAGTGGCGTGCTTCGCCAACGGAGAAGCCATCAACCTCCGTGCCTCCTGGAGAAGAAGCGGATGAATTGGTCGTCGCCTCACCGGCAAGGTCGACTCGCCGACGAACCACGTCGAGCGACCCACTTCAAGCCGTGGATTCGTTCGTGGATCGCAATCGCCGCGAGGCCGACGAAGCGATCCGGCAGCTCAACTCCGAGGCCAAGGAACTACGAGAACGCCTCAAGAAAGTGGAGTCCGCACTGGCTCGCTGGCAGAAGCTCTCCCAAGCCTTGAATCAACAAACCGAGGATTCCGCCGTCGAGGCGCCCGCACGGTCTCGAGCCTCGTCGAATCAACAATCCCAGGACCACGCTGTCGACACATCTCCGCACGAACAGGAACTCCAATCCCTCGATCCCGCCGATTCGCCGAAGTGACATCCAAGCCGGGAGCCACGATACGTTGGACATCGGACTCATCCGTTGAAAGTTCGTAAGGCTTGGTTCTAGTGCTTTGTCAACCCTAAGAAAACGGGTGCAGACGGCCTGCCGTAGGGTGGGCATTGCCCACCGATCTTCGCTGAGGCCAACAGTTTGGTGGGCAATGCCCACCCTACCAAAAGGAATC